>Ga0310810_10001317_pt1 | contig 25844 bp, 19 predicted proteins | sample NCmetagenome_FD_207641 | JGI IMG/M metagenome (GOLD analysis project Ga0310810, IMG submission 207641) | Soil microbial communities from experimental microcosm in Duke University, North Carolina, United States - NC | ecosystem: Engineered > Artificial ecosystem > Soil microcosm > Unclassified ...
CATTGTCACCAACCGGCACGTGGTCGCCGGCGCCTCTGGCGCCCGCGTGCGATTGAGCGACGGCCGTGACCTCGATGCCTCGCTTGTCGGCGTCAGCGCCGCCCACGACCTGGCCGTGTTGAAAGTAAACCTGTCCACCATGCCGCAGGCGCTGCCGCTCGGCAGCAGCGCCGATCTGCGCGTGGGGCAGAGCACGTTTGCGATTGGCAATCCGTTCGGTCTCGATTGGACGCTGACGACCGGGATCGTCTCTGCGCTGGATCGATCGCTGCCCAGCGAGGACGGCCGAAGTCTCATCGAGCATCTCATACAGACCGACGCAGCGATCAACCCTGGCAACTCGGGTGGGCCGCTGCTCGACAGCGCCGGGCGCCTGATTGGCGTCAACACGGTCATCTACAGTCCGTCGGGTGCTTCAGCAGGCGTCGGCTTCGCGATTCCGGTCGACACCGTCAACCGCGTCGTCCCGCAGCTGATTGCAGCGGGCCGCTACGTCCGGCCCGCCCTTGGCATTGAAATCGACGACGGGTTGAACCAGTTGATTTCCCAGCGGCTGGGTGTCACAGGTGTGGTGATCCTGCGGACCTCGCCAGGATCGGCGGCAAGCGCCGCCGGCCTGCGAGGTACGCGGCTCCAGAGTCGTCTCGACGACTACGACGTCGGCGATACCGTGAAGCTGACGGTGCTCCGCGACGAGCAGCGCATCGAGGTCCCGGTGCGCCTCCAAGCCAGCGCGCAGTAGCCCCTGTTGCCCAGGAAGAGGGCCGGGGGCCGCGGAGGCGCCTGCGACGCGCTTGATTGATAGTCAAGAACGATCATTTGCTGCCGCGTGTCTCCGGGAACTGCTTGCGCTCCAGCGACCACTGCGTGTCCTTGCAGAGTCCGCAGTCCTCGCCGACGAACCGCTTCGCGCTCTGCCCATCACCTCGCAGCTGCCAATTGAGCCAGCTCACCGCAACTGCCGCGGCCGCGCCGCCGTTGGGTTCGTTGAACGTGCCGCCATGGCCGACCGGAAGATTAGCGATTGCGGCCGGCACGTGCGTGATCCGCTTGAAGTCGTCCATCCCGTTTTCATACGCGATGTCCTTGGGGCCACCCTCGATGTAGATCACGGGCGTGTGCAATGTCTGCAGCACTTCCTTGCCGACGCTGATGTCCGTCATGGTCGTCGGCCCGTTGTTCAGAACGCCGCTGTTGTGAATCACCAGCGTCTTCACGCGGGGATCTTTCGCGACCTGGAGCGCCTGGACGCCTCCGCAGCTCCAGCCGGAATACGCGATCTGCGCTGGATCGATGCGGCCGAAGTACGGGCTGTCCTTGCGCTGGTTTTCGGCCAGCGCCCAGTCAACGGCGTCGGTCAAATCCGATACTTTCGTGCGCGGCGGCGGGAGCTGACCCTGCGGCGGCGCTGGACGAGGCTCGCGCGGCAGAGCGCCCGGACCGCTGAAGATCTGGCCACTCGCGATCACGAGATACCCGTGCGACGCGATCTCGAGCAGATGGAAGCGGCTGCTCGCGCCGTCATCCGAACATCCGCCATTGCCCCATGCGACGACGCCCAGCTTCGTACGACCGAGGCCGGCGAGGTCTTTCGGGCGATACACGACGTGACGCGGCAGCGACGCCACTTCTTCCTTCATCGCCGGGAAGCGCCCGGTGCCGGGCGTGTCGGGCCGCTTGTTGAGCTCGGCCTGGCGCGCGAGCGCGGCAGGATTGGGCTGCGGCGGCGCAGGTGGCTGTGCCGCCTGTTGCGCGGCGAGCGTTGTGGCGCATGCGGTGACTGCGACCAGGGCGGTCGACCGCGCCGCGGACGCCCACTGTCGCGGCCGCGAGAAGAGACGCTGTGGCTGTTGGCTCTTTGTCATCGTCGAATCCTCAACGTGCACTCAGATGTTGTGAAAAAAACCGGAGAACCTGCGACTCGAAACGCTCGCGAATACGGTTGCCGTGGTCGCCATCATAGACCTCAAACGTGTGCGTGACGCCCAGTCGTGTCAGCGATTCGCCAAGCTGGGTGTTGGTGCTGACGAATGGATCCTGGTTCCCGACGTCGAGCGCGATCGCGCGCATCGATGTGAGGGCCGGCACGTACTGATCGACCATCACCAGCGGAGAGTTGGCGATCCATTTTGCGGCAATGAGCGGCTGGATCTCGCCGTCCTTCGTCGGGAGATCGAAGAACGGCGGCGTCTTCGTATTCGGCGCCCAGGCGGCTGCTTGAGCGGAGAGTGCGTTGGCCATTCCGCCGCCACGGCCGGCGCCTGCTCCACGTCCGTCTCCTCGCGCAGGGGCGCCAGCGCCGCGCGCCGCTGCATCGCCGCGAGTGCCAGGTCCCGCGCCGCGCGCAGCCGGATCGTTCATCAGACAGCACGAGCTCATCGCGTACAGCGCGGCAAACGTGGCCGGCTGCTTCAGGCCGATACGCATTGTGCCGTAGCCGCCCATCGAGTGGCCGGCGAGACCGCGGCCGTCGCGCGACGCGATCGTGCGATATCGCTTGTCGATGAATTCCGTGAGATCGCGGGCGATGAACGTCTCCCAATCGCCAATGGTGGGCGAGTTCGAGAACATGCTCCCGCTGTATTTCGTGAAGGCATCCGGGATGACCACGATCATCTCGCGGCCACCCGCGGCAATGGCGCGATCGATCGAGTCTGGAATCGCCAGTGACTTGACGTAGGCCTCCGCGGTTGCGGTGTAGCCGTGGAGGAAGTAGAGCACTGGATACCGCCGCGTGGTGTCCTTTGCGTAGCTGGGCGGCAGATACACGACGACCGGCCGATCCGGTGAATCGCCTTCGAGATTGCCTTCGAGCGAACGGCCGTGGACGGTGATGCGATCGATCGTGCCTTTCGCGATCACGGACTGTTGCGCGGCGACTGGTGCAACCAGCGCAGCGAGCGCGAGGACGAGCATCATAACGACCTCCTGGATCATGCAGTGGCGTCCTGCCGGTACTCCGTGACATCCAGCCGCTCCAGCACCGCTCGCGTCGGATTGAGCAGCCAGTTGAAGAGTGCGCCGACGAAGAGCAGCGCCGCGAACGCCGTCGCCAGCGAGAAACCATACTCGATCTGTCCGAACGCGTCGCTGACGGCACCGATGGACAGCGGAGCGAGGACCGCCGACGCGCAGGTGAAAAAGAGAATGACACCAGCTCCGGCACCGTGCTCGGATTTCGGAAGACAACTGATGCCTTTCGAATTCATCGTCGGATAGATGACCGACATGAACAGGCCCGACAGCGGCAGCAGGTACACCGCCCAACGCACACCGCCTGCAATGCTGACGATGAAGCAGAAGAGGATGCACCCGCTAAAGAGCGCAAGCACCGGCTGCCACCGCACGCGCGTCAGCATCCACGCGCCAAGAAAACGTCCTGCCGCGCGGAGAAGGAAGAACACGGAAATGCTATAGGTGGCCAGCGCCGCGGCAGAACCGGTGTAGCCGGCGAGCAGTGTCGGCATCCACACGTAGACTGCCGCTTCGACTCCGACGTAGAGGAACGCACCGGCCGAAAATGCCAGCACGTAGGGACTCTTCATCGCGCGTGCCGTTCCGCTAAAGCCGCTGTGGCTCGGCGTCGTCGTCTCCGGGTATCGCACCAGCAGCGCGAGCACGATCAGCACCACGCACATCGTCCCGGCGATCACATACAGCCAGGTCCACGACAGCCCCGCGGTCAGCAGCCGCGCGAGAATGGCGGGCCCGATGATCGCGCCGACGCCAAAGAACCCTTCGGCCGTGTTCATGATCGACGTGTGCTGGGCAGTGGACGTCGAGATATCGCCGATGAGCGCCAGCGCACCGGTCTTGAACACACCGATGGCGAGGCCGGAGAGTCCGAGCATCACGGCGAAGAACAGGAAGGCATTGCCGGCCGCGAGCAGGAAACAAGCGGCCGCAAACAGTGTGAGGCCGATGACGATCGTGCGGCGCCGCCCGAACCGATCCGCAAGCTGTCCCAGGAAGAGACCGGCGATCGCGATGCCCGCCATCGTCGCGTACTGAAAGGTGCCGGCTGCAGTCAGCGACAACTGAAACGTCCTGATGACTTCGGGAATGATGAGGCCAACCGAATCGGTGGTCATCGCGAACATGGTGAACATCAGGTAAGTCAGCGTCTTGACGATGGCCGTGTTGCTCGACGGGTGGACAGTTGTCCCCGTCATGCACGTGCCTCGAGCGACGACTGCCACGTCAGTGCCCCGGTCCCGTCAGGTGAGCACGTGATGACAGCGTGCATGTCGGTGAGGTTGATCTCGAGTCGAGCGAACGCCGAGCCGTGCGTCCAGACGAGGGTCATGCGATCGATGGCCGGTGCGGTCGCGGCGAACGTCCCCTGAAATGCCGGATGTGAGTTGCGGAGCCGCAGCAGCATCAGGAGTAACTGGACGACGGGCCGCTTCAACTGCTGTTCGAACTCGCCGGCGGTGTAGTAGTGGCGGTTGATGTCGCGCCCGGCGCCGGTACGACGGAGCAACTCGATGTCGTTGACGCCGGCGAGGAGACCGACGTAGTACACCTGCGGGACTCCCGGCACGAAACATTGGATGGCGCGTGCGAGCAGGTACTCCCGGTCGCGCCGGCCAAGGGCGTCGTAGAAGGTGCAATTGATCTGCGACGTGTCCACATTGCTCGCGGCGCTGCCGCTCGCGTGACGGCTCGCGCCGCCACTGCGCTCGTGGATCGTCTCGATCAATGCGTCGATGTGCTGGCGATCCAGGAGTCCTGGTGCATTGCGTCGGAGATCGCCATCCACGTCCCGCACACCAATACCGTCATGAGTGTCCAGTACCGTAACGGTATTGCGCGGCCGGATCGCGAGCCAGTGCATGAGGCGTGACACGTCTCGCGTATACAGGGTGTGCAGGACCAGCGACGGCAGCGCGAAGTCGTACACCCAATCGACCTGGCGCGCGACGTCGATCTGGTCCTGGTGGTGCGCATGGACCTCGACGAGCACGTCGATGCCGAGCGCGCGGGCCTGCGCCGTGAAGTCGGCTATGAAGGCAAACGTCTCGGGGATCATGAAGCAACTCGTGCCCGCCTTCTTGATCGCGTAGCCGACAGCATCGAGCCGGATTGCACGGATGCCCGCATCATGCAGTCTCGTGAGCACCGCGGTGAGGTATCGCCGGCCCTCCGGATGCTGCACGTCGATGTCGATCTGATCGCTCGTGAAGGTCGTCCACAGCAGAACGCGTTCGCCCCGCGGGAACTCGTGCTGTGTGAAGGGAAGGCCGGGACGAGGCGTATGTAGCGCAGCCAGTTCCGTTTCCCGCGCGCCTTGCGGAAACACCTTTTGATAGGTCAGGAAGAGATCCGCGTAGCGCGACGCAGCGCCTTGCACGTCGTAGTCCCGAAACTGCGGTGAGTGACGCGATACGTGATTGACGATCACATCGGCCATGACGTCGGTCTGTGCGGCAAGCGCGGCGACGTCATCCCACGTACCGAGCCGAGCGTCGACCTGCGTGTGATCGATCGGATCGAAGCCAGCGTCGGCGCCGTCGATGGGGTGAAAGAATGGCAGCACGTGGACGCCACCGAACGCCCCGGCGAACGGACCCTGCAGCAAATGCTGCAAGTCGCGAAACGTACCTCCCGGAAGACGGTCGGCGTAGGTGATCAATTGCGCCTCGTTCTTCATCGGGAGGTGGAATGCTACGCGTCGCGACTCGCGCCCGTCACCACGTCATCTGCGAGCCGTCCGGCCGGTAATACGTCGGGCGGTTCGGCCCTGGTTCAGAGATCGTTGCGAGTAAACGCAGCCGATCCATGTTCACGGTTACGCCGAGTCCAGGCCGATTGTTGGAGTAGAGCTTACCTTCCTTGAACGTGACGAATTCGTTGAGATACGGGATGGATTGCCCGCTGTAGTTGTACTCGAATACCACCGACTGAGGGAACGGAACCAAGGCGTGTACCTGCGCGGCCGTGGCAATCGGACCCGTGAAGTGCGGGACGATCCCGATATCGTGCGTCTCGCACAACGCGCAGATGCGAATCAGTTCGGTGATGCCCCCGACGTTCGGCAGCGAGCAGCGGACGAAGTCGAGGTCGTGGTTCTCGACCAGGCGATGAAAATCCCAGCGGGCTCCCCATTCTTCTCCAGCGGCGAGCGGCACGCTGGTGAGGCTGCGCAGCTTGGGAATGTCCTGCAGGAACGAGTCGGTCTGAACAGGGTCTTCAACGAGGTAAGGCTCGAACTCTTCGATCAGACGGCAGCCGCGGAGCGCATCAGCAAACGTGAATCGCTGGTGGAAGTCCACCATGAAGTTGCCGCCGGGTCCGACGCCTTCGCGCGCGGCGCGGCAGTCGGCCTGCACTTGCCGGATGCGCTCACGCGCGTCGTAGCTGGTGCTGCCCTGCGGCAGGCTGGCCGCATCGAAGCGGAAGAGGCGCCATCCTGCATCCATGCACGCCGCAGCGCGTTCGCGCATCGTGTTCCCGCCACCGCGGAACGTGGTGGTGTAGCACTCCAGATGATTGCGGTTCATCCCGCCCAGGAGTTCGTAGACCGGAACGCCAAGCGCTTTGCCTTTGAGATCCCACAGCGCCAGATCCAGGGCGCCGATCGCGTGGAGGCGTTCGCGCCCGGGTGGATAGTGGAAGGCGCGATACATGTCCTGCCACAAGCGCTCGATGTGGAACGGGTTCTGCCCGATGAGCCGACCGGCGCACGGCTCGATGGTGTCGCGAGTTCCCCCTTCACCAATACCGGTGATGTTGGCGTCGGTTTCAATCGTGACGATCATGTTGCTCTGCAGAAGCGGAATCTGCAGAGGCATCACCGTCGGCGCTTCGTAGAGGCGGATGCGCGTGATCTTCGCCTGCGGCAGTGCCGCTTCCGCGTCGATAGGCCGAAACAGCGCAGCTGCCGATGCTGCGGCTGTCGTCTTGAGGAAAGTGCGACGATTCACCCGTTCGCTCCTATCGGGACGGCAATGGTTCATGCGCGCCACTCCCGTGCGGATGGTAATAGGAGTTGTCTGGCCAGCCACGCAAATTCTTGTCGAACTGCCGGTCGCCGCCCGTGCCCACGCCGCCCTGCGGCACATAATCTGAACCAGTGAGGCGCGCCATGAAGTGCCGTTCGCTCGTGGTCTTGATGATTCTTCTCGCGATGGTCGTGCGGAGCCAGGCCGCCGCGCAGCACGCCGAGAGTGTGCCATCGCTACGTGCCGGGGCCGCCCGGGTCGACATTACGCCTTCGCAGGGCGAGCTCCCGAAGAACAGTCGCGGGATTCTCGACCGACTTTATGCGAGAGCGATCGTGCTCGAGACCGGCGTTTCGACTGCGGCGCTGATCACAATCGACGCTGGTGCCGTTCCAGACGCGCTGTGGCAAGCGGTGACCGCACAGATCGAAAAGGATCTGAAGATCCCGGCAGCCAGCGTGCTGCTGACGGCGACGCACACGCACAGTGCCGGCGGTCAGCGGGGCCCCGATTACGTGCAGAAGATCGTCGAGTCGGTGCGTCTCGCACAGCAGCGCCTGACGCCGGCGCGCATGGGATACGGGACGGGCCTCTCCTACATCAACGTCAATCGCCAGATCATTGACCCCAAGACGAATCGCTGGTGGGAGGGACCGAATCGCGAGGGCCCGTCCGACAAGACCGTCGCGGTGCTTGCCTTCGAGCGACAGAGTGGCGAGCCGATTGCCGTGTACTACAACTACGCGGTGCACGCGGTGATTGCCGGACAGCTCGATCAGGTCAGCGCCGATATCCCGGGCGCCTCCTCGCGATACATCGAAGACTCATTCGATGACAAAGTCGTTGCCCTCTGGTCGAGCGGAGCAGCCGGCGATCAGAATCCGATTTATTACCAGCAGACCTACGACCTCCGAGACATCCGGACAAAGGACTACGCCACGCGAGGTATCGACATCAGTAACGCCATGCCACCAGGTGGGGAAGGGCTCGACCGGAACAATCCGACCGTGGCACGGCTCATGAACCAACAGCGGCAGATGGTTCTCTCGATGGGGCAGTTCCTCGGCGAAGAAGTGCTCCAGGTGATCCGCGGCATCGGACGCAAGGACACGGCAGTGCCACTTTCTGGGCAGTTCTCGACGATCAGCTGTCCGGGACGCGAGCGGACGAATCAGGGTCGCGCTGGCTTCGAAGGCACGTACACGGAAGCGGGCCCTGTGGAGCTCAGGCTCGGTCTGCTGCAGATCGGTGAGGTCATGATCGGCGCGGTGAACGCAGAGGTGTTCAACCCCATCGCCCAGCGACTGAAGCGTGAGTCGCCGTATAAGGCGACGATGATGGCGACGCTCACGAACGGAGCGGCGCGTTCGGGTTACATCCCGGACGATGCCTCCTACGGCAAGCAGACGTTCGAGGTGTTGTCGTCGAGGCTACAGCCAGGCTGTGCCGAATCGGCCATCGTCAATGGCATCCTGTCGCTGATCGAGCGCACACGAGATACGCGCTAGCAGATTCAGCGATCGTAAAGCCGCGATGTCCGGAGCATGTGCTCGAGGCCGTAGTTCCCCTCGTGACACGCGTATTCGAACACACCGGCGTCATCTCGCCGCGCCTTCATGTCCAGTGCCGCGGTCCACGGCGCCGTCCACGTCGCGGGATCGATGAACGTGACCTGATAGTCGATCGAGTTCTTGTCAGTACGGCTAAAACGCTCGATCAATCGCAGCCCCGGTGATGCGCCGCGTGTCTGCGCTTTCAGGTTACTGGTTTCGACGACCAGCGTCGTGCCCTCCCATCGCCCGCGTGCGAGACCCATGTAGGTCCTGATCGCGGGGGACAGCTCCTTCGATGCGGACGAATCGATCGGGATGACGCGCGTGTCGTGAATGAGCTCGTAGTTGATCGCGACGAACCCAGGACTTTGGACGATGCGCATGTTGGCGTTGTAGACGGCGGGAAACATCGCATCGGGAAAGCCGCCGCCGTGGACGATGCAGCGGACGCCGAGGCCGTAGTCCTCGTAGGTGTCGCACGGCTCGCCGCGCTGAAGACTGCCGCAGCGCTGAACGGCGACGGGTGGGGCCTGCTTCGTCCGCGGGGGCAGACGGCCGTCGGGCGGATCGATCACGAGCGACGTTCGCCGCGACGTGGTGTTGTATTCGCGCCAATGGGGAATTGGCGCATTCGGTCCGTCGACTTTTCCTGAGAGGACATCCACGCGTGCGAGATCGCGCTCGTCGCGCACTCGGACATCCTCCATTCGTTTGGCGTACTCCGCGTCGGTGAGCAACGGCCGCGTGCCGTACTGCGCCGGTCGCTCGAGCGGTACGCCGTATTCGCCTTCCGTCGTCCACTCGCCTTGCATATCGGGGTCGCCCCACGGCGTTCGCGCGGACCATGTGGCTTCTCGGCCCGTCTGAGCCGCACGTGATTGCGCCGGCAGGTGAACCGAGATCGCGATAGCGATCGCGCCAACGGCCAGTATCCAGATCGCTCGAGCTTTCATGGCGTTGCCCTCAAGGGTCAGATCTTGATTCTTGCACGGGCGGAAGAATCAAGATCTGACCCCCGCTCGACTTGCCGGAATTTTGACGACGTCATATGGGTCGGTGTTATAGCCTTCATCGGAAACCGCAGGACACGCTTATGAACCGACTGACTACAGCCTGTGTCGCCACGCTCGTGTTGTACGCGCTGGCCATGAGACCGGCGGCCCAAACCGTGTATCCGACGGGCACCACGATCTACGACCCAGATAAATCGTGGAACGGATTCACGGTGCTTTCACCGCTGGGCACGCAGGCCGTACTCGTGATCGACATGAACGGCGCTGTCGTCAAGCGTTGGGACGGATTCAACAACTCCGCGGGCGGCCCAGCGCGTGTACTGCCCGGCGGCATCGTCATGTCGGCGAGCGGTGCGCGCCCACCGCATCAGGAGTCGCTCGAGTTGACTCGCCGCGACTTCGACGGGAAAGAGCTGTGGAAGTTCTCTCGCAGCGAGCAGATCGCGCGTGAGGGCGGCATGGTGTGGTCGGCACGTCAGCACCACGACTGGCAGTTGGAAAGTTTTCCTGCCGGGTACTACTCGCCCGAGACGACTCCTGACGTGAACAGTGGCAACACGCTGATCCTCACGCATACCGATCGTATGCAGCCGAAGGTGGCTGATGTGATGCTCGGCGACGATCGGCTCATCGAGGTGTCGTCGAAAGGGGAGATCGTCTGGGACTGGGTCGCGAGCGACCACATCGACGAGCTGGGGTTCGCGGCAGACGCCCGTGCGGCCATCAAGGCCGCGCGCAGCTTTAACAAGCAACGGGGCAGCTACGACTGGCTGCACGTCAACTCGGCGACCTATGTCGGACCGAATCAGTGGTTCGACAAAGGCGACATGCGTTTTGCGCCGAACAACGTCATCATCAGCAGCCGCGAAGCGAGCCTGCTCGCGATCGTTGGCCGTGACGGCAAGATCGTGTGGCGCCTCGGTCCCGATTTCAGTGAGTCGAAAGAACTGCGGGCGATTCGGCAGATCATCGGACAGCATCACGCGCATTTGATCCCGAAAGGATTGCCAGGCGCCGGGAATCTGCTGGTCTTCGACAACGGCGGGTCGAGTGGGTACGGCTTCGCCAATCCGCTCGCGCCGGACGGCGTCGGCGCGTTCGCGCGCGCGACCTCGCGTGTGCTCGAGATCAATCCGGTCACGCTCGAACTGGTGTGGTCCTATACGAATCCACGATTCTTCAGCACCAACATCAGCAGCGCGCAGCGCCTGCCGAACGGCAACACGCTCATCACCGCCGGTGCCGGCGGCCGACTCTTCGAGGTGACTAAAGAAGGCGCGATCGTCTGGGAGTACATGTTCCCGATGTTCGCGGGTGCCGGTCCGAATCCATCCAATGCGGTCTACCGCGCGTATCGCATCCCGTACGGATGGATCCCGCAGCTGATGAAGCCGAAAGAGCAGCCCGTCAGAGCGCCGGCGTTGGGCGAGTTCAGAGTCCCGTGATTCGAGCGATTGCGGCCCTATGTGCGGTGCTCGTGCTCGCCTTCATGTGCGAAGGCGAGCGTCTCGGGGCACAAAGCCGTCCCGACTTCACAGGTGTGTGGACCGACTACGTCGATTCGCAGCAGCCTGCGGGCGGGGGAGGCGGGCCGGGGGCAGCTGCTCTGGACCTGCCTTTGACACCCGACGCACGGCGTAAGGTCGACGCCTATCGAAAGCTCGTCGAGCCGACGGGCGAGACGCCCGGCGCGTATTGCCTCGGATCAGGCATGCCCAGCGTGATCTTCGGCGGCGCCACCTACCCGATGGAAATCATTCATCGACCCGAGCAGATCACGATCATTTACGAGTTGCACAACGACGTGCGGCGTCTCTACATCGGCACGCGCAATGTCCCCGAGGCCGATCGGTTGCCCGGTCGTAATGGCTACTCGGCCGCTCGCTGGGAGGCCGATACGCTGGTCGTCGAAACGACGAAGCTCGTCGAACAGGTGGATCAACGCTATCCACACAGCGACCGTGCCCAGATCGTCGAGCGATACCAGCTGACCAAGGGCGCACGCGGAGAACGTGTGCTCGTGATCGACATGACCATGACTGACCCGGTGTTTTACACGCGGCCGGTCAGCGGCCAGAAGAAGTGGATGGAAGTCCCCAACGGCCACCTGCTGCCATACGACTGCGCCGAGGAAGGATGGCGCAAGCGCCTCGAGCAGCTCGAGAAGAGCGCAACGGGCAATCGTTGAATTCGGGCACGGCGAATCGAGTCCTCTCTATGGCGACGGCGCGCTGCGCCTGCAACATCGTCACGGTCGGGCGCGGCAATGTGGCTCAGACCTGAGGCTGTCAGACTGCCTGCAGCAACGCCTTGATGTAGCCGTAGCCGAAGGCGAAAGCCTGATCGCCCTGCGGGTCGTCGGCATGCTGGGGCAGATGATCGGGCATCACCATGAATGAGTAGCCCACCTGCTTCAGGCTCCGCATCACCGCGACCATATCCATGTCGCCCTCGTCGGGGAACGTCTCCTGGAATTCATCGCGCCGGCCGCGGATGTTGCGGAAGTGGATGTTGAAGATCTTCCGCCGCTCGCCGAAGTAGCGGATCACGTCGTGGATCTCGCGATTGGGGTACCGCAGCATCTCGGCAGTGGTCCCGAGGCACAGGTTCAGGCCGTGGTACGGGCTCGACGAGATGTCGACGAAGCGTTTCATCCCCTCGACCGTGCCGAGCACGCGCACGATGCCACGGAAACCGCGCGGTGGGACACCGGGATCGTGGGGATGACAGGCGAGCCGGATCTTGTGCTCGGTGGCCACCGGGACGACGCGCTCGAGGAAATAGGTGATGCGCTCCCAGGCAGTCTCCGCTGTGACGACGCCGGCTGCCGTCAGCGCAGGCTCTTCCTTCGCCTCGGCGAGCCGCCAGGTGCTGAGACGCGTGCCGCCGCGGCCAGGCGTGTCGGTGGTACGCAGCACACCGAGAAGGTTCATGTTGTACTTGATGGCCGGGATGCCGGCGCGGGCGCAGCTGCGGATGATCGTCTGGACGAACTCGATCTCGCGCTGACGCTCGGGATCCTTTCCGAGCATGATGGCCTTGCCGAGTCCAGGGGCGAGCCTGGGGTTCATCTCGTGCTGGGGCGTCATATTGTCGATCGACGCCGACGAGAGCATCGGGAACTCGACCATGTCGAGCGAAACGCCCTGCGCGGCACAGCGATCGCGCAGGGCCGATAGGGACTCGACCGTCCAGCTCGCCGGATCCGCGCCGTTCTCAGGATATCCACAGATGTGATCCACGCCGTGGCGCTTGAAATGCTGCAGGCGACGAAGATCGGTGGGACCGCGCTGACACCCTAGCACTGGGCCAGTCGAACGCCCGGACGGCGCCCGCTGCTCGGCGCGCGCGGATCCGCTCGGGGCTATGGCGCCCAGTCCCGCCAGCCCGGATATCGTGACGAACTGGCGTCGTTTCATCAGTCGCCTCCGCGGCAAAGTCTAGCGCACGCCCAGGCCAACTTTCGCTCATGATTGCCGGCGAAGGTTGTCGGCAGTGGTGTAGATTTCGCCATGCCGCGTTTCCGAGCTCTTCGACGACGCGGCGAGACGTGTGTTGGAACCGGTTCCATCTGGCGTATCATCGCCGTCGGCGCGGAAGAAGAGCGCGACGGATCGAGTCCTCTTTATGACGATGCGAAGACACAACGCGGTGAGCCTGTTGGTCATGTCCGTCGCAATCGGCCTAACCGCTACGACGTTGCAGGCGCAGCGGCCGGCCAATGCGCCCCCGCTCGTTCCCGTGCGGCTGAACGTGGACGGCAATTTCCGCATCGCCCCGCCGTACGTGCCGGACCCGGCGTTCACCGAAAAGCCCAACGTGCCGAAGGGTCGCGTGATCCGCTTCACGATGAACTCCGCCGAGAGCCGCATCTTTCCCACGGGACCGGTCGGGCGCGGCGGCGGCCGCGGTGCGGCCGCTCCTTCCGGCCCGCCCCCCGAGCCGCCACAGCATCAGACCTTCGAACGTCAGGTCGCCGTCTACGTTCCCGCGGGGTACGTGCCCAACACGCCTGCACCGTTCATCGTCGTCCAGGATGAGAGGTCGTACATCCAGGAGGACGCGCCTCCGGGTCCGGACGGAAAGCCGCGGACCGACCTCCCGTTCCTGCCGGTGATGCTCGACAACTTAATCTATGAGAAGCGCATCCCGTCGATCGTCGCCGTGCTGCTCGCGCCCGGCCCCGGTGCACAGCGCTCGATCGAGTACGACACGGTCTCCGACCGCTACGTGAACTTCGTCGAAACCGAGGTGCTGCCGCGCATTACACGCGACTATCAGGTGGCGTTCACGAAGGATCCGGACGGTCGTGCGACGATGGGCCAGAGTTCCGGTGCGGCGGCGGCGTTGACGATGGCGTGGCTGCATCCGAACCTGTATCGCCGCGTGATCAGCATCTCGGGAACGTTCGTCGCGCTGCAGCGGAACGCCACCGCGCCGAACGGTGCGTGGGACTATCACCAGACGTTCATCCCGGGCTCCGACCGCAAGCCGCTGCGCCTCTGGCTGCACGTGAGCGAGAACGATCTCGGCGCCAACACCCCGGCCGAACAAATGCGCAACTGGGTCATCGCGAACAATCGCATGGCGGAGGTGCTCAAGGCCAAGCGCTACCCCTACCAGTTCGTGTTCTCGGAAGCGTCCGGCCATGTCGAGCGAAGCGTGCAGCTGCAGACACTGCCGGAAGCGTTCGAATGGGTGTGGAAGGGATACAAGTGACAGCGGCGTAGAGATTCCACATGTCGCCCGTCGTCTTCCGCATTCGCTTGGCGACTCTCTTCGCGATGCTCGGCTTCTTCGCCGTCATCCCGCTCCGTTCGGCCGACTCCACCGACAGCGCCGTGCAGCGCGAGTTCCAGAACACGATCCGCCCGTTTTTGACGACCTACTGCTTCCGCTGTCACGGCACCAACGCTCCCGCGGCGCAGTTCGACATGCGCCCGTATTCCACGATTGAAGCTGTCGTTGACGATTTCGCGCGCTGGCGTCTGATGAGCGAGCGGCTGAGCGCGGGGCAGATGCCGCCGGCGACGATGCCGCAACCTTCCGGAGAGCTCCGCAAGCAAGTCGTCGATTGGATTCAGGCGGTCGGCATCAATGAGGCGCGCAAACATGCCGGCGATCCCGGTCGCGTGCCGGCGCGGCGTCTCAGCAACGCCGAGTACAACAACACCATCCGCGACCTGACCGGAGTAGACATTCAGCCGGCACGTGAATTTCCGGTCGACCCCGCCAACACAGAAGGATTCGACAACTCCGGCGAGTCGCTGACCATGTCGCCGTCGTTGTTCAACAAATACCTGCAGGCCGCGCGGCAAGTCAGCGAGCACATGCTCCTGACGCCAGACCGAATCGACTTTGCTCCGCACCCGATGTTGGCGGAGACCGATCGCGATCGCTATTCAATCACCCGCATCCTCGATTTCTATGCCGCGCAACCTACGGATGTGGCCGCCTACTTCGAAGCTGCGTGGCGATACAAACACCGCGCCGCGCTGGGACAGCGGCGAGCGTCGCTCTCGGACGTCGCTGCTCAAGCGAACATCAGCGCCAAGTACCTGGCGACGATCTGGAACCTCCTCGAGAAGCCGACTGAACCTGGAAAACCAGAAGTGGGTCCCGTCGCGACGTTGAAGGCGATGTGGCAGGCGCTTCCTGCTCCGACGGCACATCAGCCCGAGGTGCTTCACGCCAACGCGATTGCGATGCGCGAGTTCGCGAAACGCATCCGCAGTCACTCGTCGATGCAGTTCGCCGCACCGCTGGTCAAGGGGCTGCCGGCCGGCTCGCAGCCGCTGCTGAATTGGAAGCTGCGTCAGTTCAATCTTCACCGCCGCGAGTTCGATCCGAAGGCGCTGCGCAATGACACCGATCCGGAACCGAAGGTTCCGCCGGTGCCGCGCTATCCCGGATTGCATGAGGAAGCCGCACCGCGCTGGGCGGCGCTGATGACGCGGGCGCGGGCGGATGACAAGGATCTCGTGGTACCCGCCGCCGAGCGCGCTCGCTACGAAGCCTCATTCGCGCGATTCGCGTCCGTGTTCCCGGACGTCTTCTACGTCAGCGAGCGCGGCCGCTATTTTCCCGACGACTCCGACGACAAGGGACGATTCCTCAGCGCCGGCTATCACAACGTGATGGGATTCTGGCGCGATGACGTGCCGCTCATGGAGCTCGTTCTCGACGAGAAGGGTCAGAAGACACTGAACCGGCTCTGGGACGAGTTCGATTTCATTGCCGACCATACCGCGCGTACCTGGGCACAGTTCTATTTCAACCAGAGCGGCGCCGTGGATGGTAAAGGCGCGGAAGCCGGGCGGCTCCGTCCCACCGATAAAGCCATTGACGATCCTGACGTCATCTTCGGGCTCCGCAACGACTATCGCGCCAAAGCCGCTGCCGATCCGGCGAACGACCCGATAGCGGTTGAAGCCGTCGAGTACCACTTCGCTTGGATCAACAGCACGCTGCGACGTGTTCAGCAGATGCGGCTGGATGCCGAGCCGCGCCATCTGGATGCGGTGCTCCGCTTCGCCGCGCGCGCGTACCGTCGGCCGCTGACGCAAGTCGAACGCGACGGCCTGCTGACCTACTACCGCAGCATTCGCAAACAGGACGGCTTGTCGCACGAAGACGCTATTCGCGATCTGATCGTCAGCGTGTTGATCTCTCCCAAGTTCTGCTATCGCCTCGATCTCTTGGGCGCCACGACGTCGAGCGTGACATCGCTGCACGGCGGGTCCGGCACCGGGCAGGGGGCATATGAGCCGCTGTCCGGGTACGCGCTTGCGAGCCGCTTGAGCTACTTCTTGTGGGCGAGCATGCCCGATGACGAGCTGCTCTCGACAGCCGCCACGCTGAACAAGAAAGACGTGCTGATCGCGCAGACGCGGCGCATGCTGAAAGATCCGAAGGCGCGCGGTTTGGCGCTGGAGTTCGGCGGCAACTGGCTCGACTTCCGTCGATTCCAGCAGCACAACGCGGTCGATCGCGAGCGCTTTCCGGGTTTCACGAACGAGCTGCGTGAGGCGATGTTCGAAGAGCCGGTCCGCGTGATCGAGGACATGATCCGCAACGACCGTTCAGTGCTCGATTTGATTTACGGGACCTACACGTTCGTCAATCCTGTGCTGGCACGACACTACGGAATGCCGGTGCCTGCCGGCAACCAGACCCAGTGGGTGCGCGTTGACGATGCGGCGAAGTACGGACGCGGGGGCCTCTTCACGATGGCTGTGTTCCTGACGCAGAACGCGCCTGGATTGCGCACGAGCCCGGTGAAGCGCGGCTACTGGGTCGTTCGCCGTGTTCTGGGCGAGACGATCCCGCCACCGCCGGCCGTCGTCCCGGAATTGCCAAAGGACGAAGCCGCGATGGACCGGCCGCTGCGCGACGCGCTCGCACAGCATCGTTCGAATCCTGCCTGCGCGGCCTGCCACGCGCGCTTCGATACGTTCGGCCTTGCCTTCGAGAACTACGGGCCCGTCGGCGAGCGTCGCGAGATGGATCTCGCCGGACGCCGCGTTGACACCCAAGCGATCCTTCCCGGCGGCGTGCAGACGTCCGGATTTGCGGGCGTGCGGGAGTACATTCGGCAACGTCGTCAGAACGATTACGTCGCGAATCTCACTCGCAAGCTGTGGTCGTATGCACTGAACAGAACACCGATCCTGTCCGATGAACCTGTCCTGGAGCGCATGCGCTCGCAATTGCCGGTCGACGGGTACCGGTTCAGGAGCCTGGTCGAAAGCATCGTGACGAGCCCCCAGTTCCTGAACCGGCGCAAGCCGGATTCTTCAACGACAGACGCAGCGGAGTAAACGCCATGCCGCACCGTCACCACAAATCTGCGAAGGGCATCTCCCGGCGCACCGTCCTCCGCGGCGCCGGAGTCACCATTGCATTGCCATGGCTCGAATCCATGAATGTCTGGGCAGCGGCGGCGGACCCGTTTCCGAAGCGCTTTGCCGTGCTGTTCATGGGTAACGGCGTCAACGAAGATCATTGGGACTCGCAGGGCTCTGGCCGTGACATGACGCTCAGCACGACCCTGAGTTCGCTCGAACCGCTGAAGCACAAGATCAACGTCATCCATGGGCTGTTCCACAAACGCGCCATGGGGAACGGCATTCACCCAGCACAGACCGGCGGACTGCTCTCCGGATCGGTCATTCAGAAGGGAGCGATCGTCAGGGCCGGGATCACGGTGGACCAGTTGATCGCCAATCGCGTCGGACAGGACACGGCGCTGCCCAGCATCGTGCTGGCGTGCGAAGAGCCAATGACGGGCTTCCACGAGACCAATTACTCGTTGGCGTACAGCTCACACCTGTCCTGGCAGAGTCCCGAGTCGCCAGTGCCGAACGAACTCTACCCCTCGCTGGCGTGGGACAGCCTGTTCGAGAATCGCGGCACCCTGCGGCACCTCAGCATCCTCGACCGCGCCAAGGACGATGCCGCTGCGCTGACCAAGTCGATCAGCTCAGGCGACAAAGCCAAGCTCGATGAATATCTCACCAGCTTGCGCGAGGTGGAGAAGCGCGTCGAGAGGATGCGCACGGCCAAAGACGCCGCGGACGACCGTGCGAAGGAGAAGAACCGGCCGGCGCTCAGCATGCCGCGTCCCGCCAACGGTCTCCCCGAAGACCTACGCGACCATTGCCGCCTGATGTGCGACATCATCGCCATCGCCTTCCAGACCGACAAGACTCGGGTTGCGACGCTGCTTCTCGCGCGCGATCTCGGGGCCCTGTACTATCCGTTCTTGAATGTTGCCGACGGGCATCATTCCGCGTCGCACGACAACAATTCCGCCGGATATGAGCGCATTGCCAACTTCCACCTGCGCCAACTCACTTATCTGGCCACGAAGCTGGATAGCATGCCGGAGGGCGATGGCACCGTACTCGACAACTCGTGCCTGATGTGGCTCTCGAACATGTGGATTGGCCGCAAGCACGACAACTCGCGACTGCCGCTCGTGTTGGCTGGCGGTCTCGGCGGAACGTTGAAGACTGGGCGCACGTTGAACTACGTCGACGCTGGCGACGACCATCGCAAGATGTCGAGCCTCTTCCTCTCGCTGATGGACCGCATGGGTGTGACGCTCGAGCAGTTCGGCGACGCAACGGAGCGATTGGTCAACTTATGAAAATCACAGAGCGTATGCGCGCTGCTCTCACGATCTCGTGTGTCGTCATCGCGATTCTCGGCCTGACCGCACAGGTGCGAACGGGAACGCTGACGATTTACTACATCGACACGGAAGGCGGGCAGTCGACGCTCTTCGTCGGTCCGACCGGCGAGTCGCTGCTGGTGGATACCGGCAACGCGGGCGACCGCGACCTCGGGCGCATCGCGGAAACGCTCCGGGCTGCCGGCGTCACGAAAATCGATCACCTGTGGACGACCCATTACCACGGCGATCACGTCGGCGCGCTGATCGAACTGGCCAAACAGTTTCCCGTGGGGCATTTCTACGATCACGGCAAACCGCACGCGAACGACCGCATCGTGTCTTCCCAGTTCCTGTCCGCCTACGAATCACTGAGCACCGGCAAGCGCACGATGGTGAAGCCAGGCGACAAGGTGAAGATGACCAGCCTGGACATCACGGCTGTCGCAGCGGGCAACCAGTTCATCCGGACCAATCTGCAGGGCGGTGGGAGTCAGAATTCGTCCTGCGCGGGCGTCACACAGAAAGATGAGAGCGCCTATCCGGATCCGGATAACGGCGAGTCCGCGGGGTTCGTGCTCACGTATGGCCGCTTTCGAACGATCGACCTGGGCGATCTCACGTGGAACGCCGAGCTCGATCTGATGTGCCCGATCAACCGGATCGGCACGGTCGATCTGTACCTGACGTCGCACCACGGCCTCGAGAAGTCGGGGTCGGCGGCGCTCGTTCACGCGCTGCACCCACGCGTCGTCGTGATGAACAACGGCACGCGAAAGGGAGGTGCGCCAGGCGTGTTCAGGGTGTTGCAGGAGACCAGCGGGATCGAAGACCTCTGGCAACTCCACTGGTCGTACAACGCAGGCCTCGAGAACACCCCTGCACGGTTCATCGCGAACGTGGATGAACCAGCGACGATCGCAGAGGTCCTCACAACGCCGACGGCGGGCGCGCCGGCGGCTCCGCGAGCGGGCGGGCCTGGTGCGCCCGCCCACACGCCGGCATATCTGATCAGAGTGTCCGTGCAGCAGGACGGCAGCTTCACGGTGACCAATACGCGGAACAGCTTCAGCAAAACCTATCGGCCGCGGTCGTAGAGGGCTGATGCGTCTCCTGATTGTCGTGTCTGTGGTGAGTGCCGTGGTGGCGGCACAGGCACCAGTGCCCCGCTACGAAGTCAAGCGTGCCTCTGCGCCCCCGGTCATCGACGGCAAGCTGGATGATGCGGCGTGGGGGACGGCCCCGCCAGTGACGCTGCAGTTCCTGTGGGAGCCGCAGACAGGCGCCAAGCAGCAGACGCGGGCGCGCCTGCTCTGGGATGCGCAAGCACTGTACGTCGGCTTCGATGCCGATGACGCTGACATCACGGCGCAATACCAGCAGCGCGACGATCCGACGTACCGCGACGACGCGGTCGAGATCTTCATCAACCCAAACCCGCAGCAGGAGATGGTGTATTACGGATTCGAGATGAACGCGCGGGGAGTGTTGTACGACTACTTGAACTACAACAGCCGCACGCTCTTCAAACGCTTCGATGCCACCGGCGTGAAGATCGCGACGTCCCTCCGCGGGTCGCTGAACGTTCGCACCGACACCGACAGTGGCTGGAGCCTCGAGGCCATGATTCCATGGCCGAACTTCGAGGAGTTGTCGCGTCGTCCACCGGCCGTCGGCGCGATCTGGAAGGTGAATTTCAATCGCTGGGACGGCGTCGAGCCGAACCGGCGCATGAGTATCTGGTCCGATCCGCAGAACACCGAGTCGTGGCCGCACGTTCCGTCGCGGTTCGGCGAAATCGTGTTCGTGGAATAGCGGCGTGCATAAGCGCGAGTCTCGGCACACCTACTTCCAGACGAATTCGAGCGCTGCCGGCAGCGTCTGCTCGCGCACGCGGCGGTCGCAGTGCGGCGAATCGAGTGCGAATACGTACTGGTAGTGGTAGCCCTTTGCTTTGAGCGTCGCTGCCATTCGATGGTTGGCCGCCACCCAGTCGTGCATGTCGTCGCGCATCGGATTCGGGTTGTAGAGATCGCGGTCTCCAACGTGCATCCAGATTCGGATCGGCTTCACCGGCGAATTGGCAATGACGCCGTTGTGGTACTCCCACGCACCGCCCGGCGTCGCCGGGTTGAACGGCCACTGCTGGTTGACGAAGGTCCCGGAGTAGCTGATGACGCGCTGATACCACTCGGGATGGTTCCAGGCCATCGTGAAGGCGGCTGCGGCGCCCGAACTGCACCCCATCACGGCGCGGTCCTTCCCCTGGCGCGACAGTGTCACGCCGACGTGCGTCTCCACCGCTGGCAGCACTTCCGCCTCGATGAATTCGGCAAATTTGCCGGACATCGTGTCGTATTCCAGACCGCGCTGCGAGCCCTGCGCGTCGCCGCCGCCGTTCTGGATCATGACGGCCACCATCGCCGGAACGCGTTTCTGTGCGATGAGGTTGTCGAGGATGCGCGGCAACACCGTGTCCGGCTCGCCGAGCCTTGGTCCGTCGTGCGTGACGATGAACGGAGCTACCGTTCCCTTCTTGTACTGCGCGGGAACGTACACCGTGATGGTCCGTTGGTAGTCCTTCGGGTGCGTCTCGACGATCAGCGTCTTTGCATTGTTCGGGTCCGGCTTGCCGAACACGTCCCGCGCGATACCCGGGAAGAACTTGCTGGTCTTCGAGTCCATCGTGAACTGCGTGACTGTGCCCGCGGGCACGCCATCCTTGACCGTGAGCTCGGGCGGCGCGGCGTATTCGGCACCGATGACGAAGTCCCCCTCGGCCGTGGCCGGCGGGTTGCCGGAGGGGATCCTTGTGAACTTCGGGGCGCCAGTCCCGTCGAGCGCGCGCGTCGGCGGCGTCGGAGCTTGCGCGTAGACCGTGCCAAAGAGCACAACCGAGACGAGCGTGGCCAGCAGTCGCATGGTTCCTCCGGCCGGACAGGCATCGCACCGGCGTGAGCGCTGCGCCGGAGTGTAGCGCACTCGACGCCACGCATCGCGCAAACGACGAGTGGCACACGACGCGCCGACTCGTTGCATAATGCGCACTCCCGTGTGCATCACCGGACTGACCCGACGATCGCGTGGCGACAGGAGACACATATGAAAGTGCCGGCTATGACACTCAAGACTTTGATCCGCGTGCTCGCCATTGCAGCGTGCGTGGAGGTTGCCACAGTCGCTCCGAACGCAGGTGCCGGGCAAGCGCCTGGGGCCGCGCAAGCCGTTCCTGCCGCGCCTGGCACCGCCGCACAGGCTCCGGGCCGGGGGCGGGGTCCGCAGCCGGTCGATCCGCGGGTGCAGATCCGGATGCATCACTTCGCCGAAACCAATCAGGAGATCCCATACTCGCTGTTCGTCTCGTCGAAGGTGAAGAAGAACAAGAAAGCGCCGCTCATCGTGACGCTGCACGGGATCGGCGGCACTCACCTGACGATGATGCGGCCCAACGCGATCGACCTGGCAGAGGCTGGCGGCTACATCCTGCTTGCGCCCATGGGCTACAACCCGCGCGGTTGGTACGGCGCGCCGCCGCCGCAGCGACGCGGCGGCCCACCACCGCCGCCCGCCGACTCGGCTCGCGGCGCCGCGAGCGATGGTCGCGCAGCAGATGCTGCTGCGGCACCGCCGCAGGGACGACGCGGCGCGATCCCTCCGGGTGTGCTGAGTGACCCGAACGATCCGCCGAACCTGCGCGAGCTCAGTGAGAAAGAAACGCTCGAAGTCGTCGATCTGATTCGCAAGGAATTCAAGGTCGACGACGACCGGACATACCTGATGGGACACTCGATGGGCGGGGCGGGCACCCTGTACTTAGGGATCAAGTACCCGCAGCGGTGGGCTGCCATCGCTGCGCTCGCGCCCGCCGCCTTCGCCGTCGATCGAGAGGGTCTGAGCAAGATTCCCAAGATGCCGATCATGCTGGTGCACGGCGACATGGATACGGTCGTGCCCGTGACGGTCGGACGCGCGTGGGCCGAGGCGATGAAATCGATCCCGATGAAGGACTACAAGTACATCGAAGTGCCCGGCGGCGATCACGGCACGGTCATCGGGTCGCACCAGGCGGAGCTCTTCTCCTTTTTTGCCAAGCATTCCCGATGACGTGTGTGGCTGGAACGAGGAGCAGGCAATGAAGAGGCGGCAACTCGTTTTGATCGTCGCCGTGGGTCTTGTGAGCGGGTGGTCGATGTGGGCTGCGGCCGGCCAGCAACGTCCGGCAGGAGGTGGCCCCGCTGCGATTCCTATCGACCAGGACGACATCGGCGGCGTGGTCACGAGCGCTCGCGGACCAGAGGCGGGTGTGTGGGTGATCGCGGAAACCACCGACACGCCAACCAAGCTGCGCAAAATCGTCGTCACCGATGATCGCGGCAGGTATCTGCTTCCGGATCTGCCGGCGAAGGCGACGTTCAGCATCTGGGTTCGCGGTTACGGCTTGGCCGACTCCACTCCTGTCCGCTCGTTGCCTGGACGCACCGTCGCCTTGCGCGCCACGATTGCCCCTGATGCACGAACCGCCGCGCGAGTCTACCCGGCCAACTACTGGTACTCGCTCATCGATATTCCAGCGGAGAAGGACTTCCCCGGGACGGGCGCCACCGGGAATGGCATTGCGACAGAGATGCGCACTCAGCATCACTGGATCAATCAGATCAAGGCGAACTGCAACGTGTGCCACCAAATGGGGAACCAGGCGACGCGCGAAATCCCTAAAGCGCTCGGCACCTTCCCGTCCGGTGTGGCCGCATGGGACACACGCGTTCAGACCGGCCAGGACGGACAAGGCATGAGCAACATGGTGACCGGCCTTGGCCGCCAGCGTGGGCTCGAGATGTTCGCGAACTGGACGGACCGCATCACGCGCGGCGACATTCCGCCGGCACCACCGCGGCCGCAGGGGCTCGAGCGAAACGTCGTGCTGACCATGTGGGACTGGGGCGGGCCAGCGACGTTTGCGCACGACGAACTGACCACCGACAAGCGCAATCCGACGGCCAATGCATACGGCCCGATCTACGGTGTCGACTGGGGAAACGATGGCTTCCTCATCGTCGATCCACTGGAACATTCGGCGCAGGAGATTCGGATCCCGGTGCTCGATCCGAGGGTGCCGCCAGGGAAGGCGCAGAGCATGCCGGTTCCGTCGCCGTACTGGGGCGACAAGTTGTACTGGTTCGATCCCGCGATCACGAACCACGCGGCGATGGACAAAAAGGGGCGCGTATGGATGTCATCGCGCTTCCGCAGACCGGAGGACCAGCCGGCGTTCTGCGCAACGCATCCGTCCGCTGCGCTCGCCCCCCAGAAGAACAGCTTCCGGCAAGTTCAATACTTCGATCCGAAGACGCGTCAGTTCAAGCAGGTGAATATCTGCTTCGACACGCACCACGTGCAGTTCGACAAGGACGAAACGCTGTATGGCAACGGCGTCTTCAGCGGCGCGATCGGCTGGATCAACACGCGGATTCTCGACGAGACGGGTGACGAGGCGAAGGCGCAAGGCTGGTGTCGCGGGTATCACGATTTGAATCAGGACGGCAAAGTCGATCCTGCTGTCGATCGGCAGATCGAGGTGAGCGTGATCTACAGCGTGATCCCACATCCGTCTGATGGCAGCGTGTGGGGCGCGGCGCCGGGTCCGATGCCCGGAAAGATCATTCGCATCGATCCGAAGACGTGTGTGGGCGAAGCCTACGAGCCGCCGTTCGATCCAGCGGCCGGTGTCGTCGGCTATACACCACGGGGGATCGATATCGACTCGAACGGCGTGGTGTGGACCGCGCTGGCGAGCAGCGGACATCTGGCGAGTTTCGATCGGCGCAAATGCAAGCGTCCGTTGCAGGGTCCATCGTCGATGAACGGGCAGCATTGCCGGGAAGGCTGGACGCTTCATCCCGTCCCCGGTCCGCGATTCAAAGGCGTGCGCGGCGACGTTGCCGTGGACTTCCAGTACTACAACTTCGTGGATAAATTCGACACATTCGGTCTCGGCGCCAACACGCCCTTCGCGAATGGCACCAACTCCGACTCACTGCTGGCCCTGCGGCCGGACGGCACCTGGCTCGTCTTCCGCGTGCCGTATCCACTCGGATTCTTTTCGCGCGGGATGGACGGCCGCATCGACGATCCGAAAGCGGGGTGGAAAGGGCGGGCGATTTATGCCGACTACGGACCCAACGCCACCTGGCATCTCGAAGGTGGTCTCGGCACGCGCAGCGCTGTCGTGAAGTTTCAGCTGCGGCCCGATCCATTGGCGAAATAGAGCGACCATGTCGATGCATCGGCTTCATGTGAGCTGTATCGTCCTTGCCGTCTGCGCGGTACTGGGCAGCAAGGCTCTCGCGCACGTCGAGCTCTCGGGCGGCTGGGGACAGCGATTCCACGAAGACCTTCCTGAGCGCGGCGCCGGTCCCGAGATCGGCGACTACCTCGGCCTGCCGATCAACGACGCGGCGCGTTTACGCGCCGACTCGTGGGACGCCGGGAAGTGGACGATGCTCGAACGCCAGTGCGAACCGCATCCGGCCGATTACGCACCGCGCGGTCCAGCAAGCATGCGGATCACGAGCACCGTCGATCCCGTCTCGCAGGACGTGATCTCCTGGCACACCACGATGATGTGGATGCTGCCGCAGCGCACGATCTATATGGACGGACGTTCGCGTCCATCCCCCTACGCGCAGCACTCGTGGCAGGGCTTCTCGACCGGAGAGTGGGAGGGCGACATGCTCAAAGTGACCACCACTCATCTCAAGGAGGGCTGGCTTCGCCGCAATGGCGTGCCGCGGAGCGAGAAGGCCACGCTCATCGAGTACTTCATTCGCCACGGCGAGTATCTGACGCTCGTCACCATCGTCAAGGACCCGGTGTATCTCACCGAGCCGTTCGTTCGCACGGCGAACTGGGTGGCAGACCCAGGCTTTCAACTGAGCCCGTTCTCATGCATCCCGACAGTCGAGATCGAACGGGCGCGCGATGAGGTTCCGCACAATCTTCCTGGCGAGAACCGCTACCTCAACGAGTTTGCCAGCAAGCACGGCCTGCCGGTGAGCGCCGCACGCGGTGGTGCGATGACGATGTATCCGGACTACCTCACGGAAATGGGGAAGGTGGACGGCAGGTGATGAGACGAGTCGTGAACTGGCCCATTGCCGTC
>Ga0310810_10001318_pt1 | contig 25827 bp, 25 predicted proteins | sample NCmetagenome_FD_207641 | JGI IMG/M metagenome (GOLD analysis project Ga0310810, IMG submission 207641) | Soil microbial communities from experimental microcosm in Duke University, North Carolina, United States - NC | ecosystem: Engineered > Artificial ecosystem > Soil microcosm > Unclassified ...
GTCGACGCCGCGCGCAGCCAGGTTACGCATCGTCGCGACGTCCCCGTGCCGCGCGGCCCAAATGAGATCTCCGTGGGGATCTTTCTGCCGGTCGTCTGCGGACGGCGAGCATGAGGAACAGACGGCTGCCGCGAGCAGCAGCATAGGCATGAATCGCATGTATGTCATTAATTGATATCCAGGCGCCACTAGACATATCACAAACTACTTTGCACTGTAAATAAGATCCTGCCCCCGTCGCGATACTTCTCGGCGAACGGTGAACACCTGTGCCCGCGCAGATCCACAGCATCGAGCGAAGGCAAGTTCAAATGGTTCCTCAAGCCTATGTGACGATCACGCGACTGTGCGGCCTGGCAAACCTTCCCAGGCGACTCGACAGACGAGTGTGTGGCTCCCTGGCTGTAGTTGAATCTGTCGTCGCGAGATGCTTCGCGTTCCAGTAAGGATCTACAAATCAGGTTCGAGTCCTTCCGGGCGCGCCAGTTTGTCACCGTGTAGCTTCCAGATTCCCATCCCTTGTCGGTGGCCACGCCAGGAACGATGCTCGTGTGCGCGGCAGTAAGATCAAGGGCCATGAAAGTCGGCGCTCCCGGGTCATTTGGGGAGCAACTGAAGGCACTCCGCGAGGCGGCGGGCTTCACGCAGGAGGAGCTCGCGACGATCGCAGGCCTGTCGGTCCATGCGGTGAGCGCGTTGGAGCGCGGTGAACGACGACGGCCTCATGTCGAGACCGTGCGCGCGCTGTCCGCGGCTCTGGACCTGACCGGCGCGAACCGCGACGCGTTTCTGGGGAGTGCTCGAGCCTCTGCTCACACCACGGCCGCCGATGAACGGCTCGGCGCGTCACTGCCATCGCCCCTCACGCCCCTGCTCGGCCGCGACACCGAAATGGAGACGTTGCGGCAGTGGCTTGATGATCCCGTATCACGCCTGATCACCCTCATCGGGCCCGGAGGAGTCGGCAAGACGCGGCTCGTGCTGGAGCTCGCACGCACGAGCGCGAAAGAGCGCGCCACCCGCGTGGTGTTCGTCTCATTGGCCGCGATTCGGGATGTCGGGTTCGTCGCGCCGGCCATCGCTGAGGCGCTCGGGTTGTCGGACGTGACGGCGCGCGACCTGCCAAAGCGCGCGCGGGCCGCATGCGCAGATCGTCCCACGCTGCTGGTGCTGGATAATTTCGAGCACCTGCTGGACGCGGCGCCGCTGGTCGCGGATCTCCTGACGTCGGTGCCGTTGCTTCGATTGCTGGTCACGAGCCGCGCGCCGCTCCGCGTGCGGGGCGAACGCGAGTACGTCGTCGGGCCTCTCGAGTTGGCGCCGCCTGCGCAGATGTCGCCCGCCGATCTGGCGCGCGTGCCAGCCGTGCGTCTGCTCGTGGAACGGATGCGGGACGTGCAGCCCGACTTCCGCCTCACGCCGGCGAACGGTCCGACTATGACCGCGATTTGTCGGTGCCTCGATGGGCTGCCGCTGGCGCTCGAACTGGCGGCCCGGTGGATCAAAGCGCTGACGCTCGACGATCTGCGCCGCCGTCTTGAGCACGATAGCCTGCTCGGCACCATCGGCGCCCGCGATCTCCCCGAGCGTCAACAGACGATGAACGCGACGGTCGCCTGGAGCTATCGGCTCCTCGACCCAGAGGAGCAGTGCGCCTTCCGTCGCTTCGGCGCGCTCCCGGGTCTCTTTCCGATTCATGCAGCGGAAGTCGTCCTCGCCGGCCGTGAGGGCGTCTCGGACGCTGGCGCCGCGCTCCGCGTGGTGCGAGGCCTGATCGACAAGAGTCTTCTTGTGCGATCCGACTCTCCAGTGGTTGCCACGCGTCCGCTGTATCGGATGCTCGACACGGTGCGTGCGTACGCGGCTCTCGAACTCACGGCGGCGGGTGAGCGCGATGATGCAGTGGAGGGATTGGCGCGCTACTGCGCCGGCGAAGTGTCGCTGGCCGTGGAGGGGCTGGTTGGACCTGCACAGGTCGAATGGTTGGATCGCGTGCGCGAAGACCTCGAGAGTTACCGTGTCGTCCTGACGTGGCTCATCGAGCGCGGCCGTGTGACGGAAGCGTCCCACATCGCATGGGGACTTCTGTGGTTCTGGGTCATCCGGGGCCATGCCAGCGAAGGGCTCCGTTGGTATGAGGACATTCTGAGTCGGCCGTCGCTACCGCCGGGCGTCGAATCCAGGATGCTCACTGGCGCGGCAGTCATGCGGTACATGCAGGGAGACTTCGACCGCGCGCGCACCAATGTCTCGCGTGCCCTGATACTCGCGGAGGGTGCAGGCGACACGGATGCAGCAGTGCACGCCGAGTGGATCCTGGGGTTCGTCGAACATGTTGTGGGCAATCTGGATGCCGCCCGCGACCGCCTTGCCCGAAGTGTGAAAGGGTTCCGGGCGCAGGCGATTCGGTGGGCGACCGGGCAATCGTTGACCGGACTGGCGTGGGTCGCGCTCGCAACCGGCGATGCGGGACAGGCCGAATGCCTGCTCGATGAGGCCACGTTGGTGCTTCGGGACGCAGGTCCCTGGTTCCTGTCGCTCGTCGCGTACCAGCGCGCGATCCTGGCCGTGCGGCGCGGGGACGCCGATGAAGCGATCGCGTTGATGCGCGACAGCCTCACGCGCATCCGCGAGCTCAAAGACCACTCACTGGCGTTCGTGGGCGCGCTGGTCGTACTGGCCGCCGCCGCCGCACTCAAGGGCGATGATGCGTGGGTGGCGCGGATCCTCGGCGCTCAGGACGCGGTCACCGACGGCACCGGCGTCATTGTCGTCGACAGCTCCTCGCGGCACCTCCGAGAGCAGGTGGAGCGGGATAGCCAGGCCCGGCTCGGCCCCCAACGATGGGCCCTCGCGTATGCCGCTGGCCGCAAGGCCTCGATCGATGCGCTGATAAAGGACATCGACAACCGACAGCCGCAAGGCTGATTCGTGTACTCCGGAAGGCGCGCATCAACCGGGACGACAATCGCCCGGGGGCGCAGGTTCGAGTCGTTCCGGGCGCGCCATTTCCTACTACTTGATCACCTTCGCCTGCGCCTCGACACGGTAGACCGTCTTGACCAGCTTTGCCCCCAGGTTCGGCGTTGGATTGGTCAAAATTACCAGGCGAATTCCATCGCGTTCTCGCCAAAGAATATCGTTGGCGTCCGGGACGTCGGGTACCAGCGGCGACAGCAGGACACGGTCAAACGCCTCTTGCGAGATTCCCTCTTCTTCGGCTCGCGCTTGCGCATGACGACTCACCGCCACATTTCCCAAACCCGGAACATCTCTGTAGAAGTGGTTCACGCGACGCTCCAGAGGCTCGGCGAGGATCATTGCCGACGAAGTGTGAGATTCTCAAGTTGCGCGAGAAAAAGCGGCTCGACATCTGACTTCAGATGGCGAGCGAGGAAGCTCCCTATGATCGCGATCATGTGGCAATTCGACGTCAAGAACGGACGTGAGGCTGAGTTCGAGCAGTTGTACGGTGTCGATGGCGAATGGACCGTGATCAATCGCCAGTCACGCTCCTACCTCGGCACGTCCTTCCTTCATGACCAGAACAGCCTATCCCGGTACGTCGTCATCGAATACTGGAGCGAGATGATCGTGTACGAGCAGCACCGCGTGTCTCGCTCTGCCAAGATTGACTCCCTGAAAGAGCGCAGCGCGACGCTCGTCGACTCGGTTGAGCCGCTGGGAGTCTTCACAGCGCTTGACGTGCCCGATCGTTCAGGGCCGACTTGGTCACAACGAAAGCACACCTAGCCGTTGCCGACGGGATACTTGCGTCAACCGATAGGTTCCGTGCGGGCACACTGCATGCTGTCGTTTCAGGCACGGGTCGGACGTGAGGCGCGCGAGGAAGTTCGCATGCTGCGTCAGCACCCCACGCGGCTTCCGGCTGGAGTGCACAGGTCATGAGCAAGGTGGCACTGGAGGCTATCCGTCGATCAGGTTCAGCGAGCAACCTCCGCACCGCTACTCCCATCCGTGCGGATGCTCACCTGTCACCGTGACACCAAACGTCTGGCGGAGCGCGTCTTCATTAAGGAAGTCAGCGGTTTCGGGCAGATCCAGAATCCGGTCGACCACAGATGAAGCAGCGCCATTCTGATAGGCGACGCTGAGAAGCTTGGCCCGCGGAGCGGGATAGTCCAGGCCGCGAAATGCGGATTCGAGTTCTTCTGTCGTGGGATGCACGGACATAACTCCCCCTATGCCGCTCGCCGACGCACGACTTCGACCGAGCAGTGGGCATGTGCGACAACCGACTGTGCGACGCTGCCCATCAGCAGCCGGTCGAGTCCCGTCCTCCCGTGCGAGCCAACGATGATCAGGTCGGCGTTCCAGTCGTCCGCGACGTCAACAATCGTGGTGCGCGGATCGCCTTCGCGGACCGTGGTCTCGACAGCGAGCGACGGAGTCGCAATCCGTTCTCCCGCAGCCTTCGTCAGTCGTTCCGCTTCCTCGACCTCACTTTTACGAATGTCGTCGAAGGTCGCCGTCAGGAGCACAGCGTCTGGCGCCACCGGAGAATAGGGCAGCGTGACGGCGAGGATGCGCACTGTGCTCGGCGTGGGCCAGGGACGTTGTTGCACCTCATCGATGGCTTCGTCCGACGCCGCTGACCCGTCGATCGCCAGCAGGATTTTCATCGTGAACCTCCGGTGGGAACTGACGGTGCAAGCGCAATACCTGCACGGCCGACGTCCGTCCTTATTGACGGGTCACCCGCCCGCTCAGTTGGTATGCCGAGGATGAGCACGATGGCGATCACGAGAACGGCCCAGGCAAAGAAGAGCACCAGCCAACCACGTAGTGAGACGCCTTCTAGACCGCCTCCTCCCTAGCGTGTCCGACTTCACCTGGAGCCAGCAGGGCTCCTGGCTTCCCGAGGAGGCGCCGCGATAGCCCGGTCTGTCCCAGGTGATATGCCTCGTGAAACGCGATGCTTGCGAGCAGAGTGCCGAGCGTCTCGTTCGGGTTCCCGGTGGGGCTGAACGGGGCTGCCGCTGACAACTGCTGGGGCGAAGATCGTTTCAAGGCACCGTCGAGTGTCGGGCCAAGGGCATCGAACCGCCGCTTGAGTTCATCGAGTGGGAGTGTGGCCGGCGTCTGCGAGCCGCCGGTGCCGTACGCCTTGAAATCTGCGTCGTCGAACAGCGGCTTCTCGCCGAGCAGGCCCAGCGCTTGATTCCTGGTGCGTACGACGTGTCCGACGATCCAGTTCATCGTGTTGCCCCCAGGCTTCGGTGCTTTGAGACTGTCCTCGTTCGTGACGCCGACAAGATTGCGCTCGAGCACGAGCGCTCCGACACCAAACTGAAACGCGAGTACTTGCGGGTCCATAGTCTTTCCTCCTCAAGTGTTCTGACGACGTGGGGATTCGGCTGGCAGGTCAATTCCGGTCTCGATCGTGACGGCATCGGCGATTCGCGCCAGGGCGCGCAGGTCGGCCTCGCTCAACCGCCTCTGGATTCGCCGTTCAAGGTCCAGCACGCGCTCACGCGCAGCCGCACCAATGCGACGACCCTTCGCGGTTGTAAAGACCAGCCACGAGCGCGCGTCGGCGGGATTGTCTCCGCGACGCGTCAGGCCCGCGCCTTCGAGGCGCTGCAGCAGGCTGGTGACGGTCGACTTCGGGACGCCCAAGAGCCGCACAATCGCGGTGACCGGCACGCCATCGCGCGCGCTCACGAACGCGAGCAGTTGCCCCTCCTGTGCCGTGACGGATAAGTCGGCGAGCAATGTATCGATATGCAGACTCGACTGACGATTCGCCTGGTGAATCGGCGAGAGCACGCGAAACGGGCTCGTGACCGGGCTCGTTGGTCGTTCTGCCATTAGTACGATATCGTACTATATTCGAATCGCGCCCAGTCGAGCGCGAGTCTATGTGCAACACCTTCGCGCCGAAGCTGCGATTTGCCGGAAGGTCTTCTAAGCCGGAGTCCCGCGGTCGAGTCGCGGTATGTCTGCTGGGAGATCGGCGTGAACATCAGCAGTGGGCATGTCGTCGGCATGGCCGGAGTCATCCCATTTTCGGCCGGCGACGCGGACGGGCCGCCAGTGCCAGATCATCGGGCGTGATGATGCCTTCCACCCGCCGTGTGTCCTCGCGGCTTACGACTGGCAGGATTCCTGGCGTCTCAGCGAGCCGCTCAATCACCAGGTCGAGCGGGTGATCGGGATGCACGTGGATAAAGTCGCCGTCTGTGACCGACTGAATCGGCAGTGATCCGCGGCCCTCGCTGCTTGCCGCAACCAACTCGTCGATTGTGACAACGCCCTCCACCCGGGTAGCCGTGCCCACGAGCACGGCACTGCGGCTCTCGGCCGCGAATCGCGTCAGGGCCGCGTCCACCGATGACTGGGGGTTGAACAGCGCCATATCGCGCCGCATGACGTCGCGCGCCGATCGTGACATGTTGCCGGGCAGCGCGACCCGGGGCAGATGGATACGGTCCTGTCTGAGCAGCGCGTCGTAGACCGGGACGCGTTGATATTTGCGGGAGATCGTGAAGCTGAGGAGATTCGCGACCATCAACGGCACGAGGATCTGGTAGTCCTGGGTGATTTCAAAAATCATGAACACGGATGTAATCGGTGCGCGAACGATACCGGCGAACAATGCCCCCATGCCGACCAGCGCATACGCGCCGGGTTCCGCGTGTGGATAAGGCGCCACCTGGTCGATGACCATTCCGAGCGCCCCTCCGGCCATCGCGCCGATGAAGAGGCTCGGCGCGAAGATCCCGCCGGCGTTGCCGGAACTGTAGGAGATCACGGTCGCCGCCAGCTTCACAAGACAGAGCGTCGCCATCGTCCGCAGTACCAGTCCGCTGTTGAGCGCCTGGTCAACGTACTCATAGCCCACGCCCTTCACTTCCGGGACGACCAGGAGGATCGCTCCAATGGCAAGGCCGCCGATGGCTGGATGCAGCCACGACTGCGGTGCCTTCTGGACCAGCCGCCGAAGACTCAGCAATCCACGGCAGAAGATGACTGAGAGGACGCCACCGATCACTCCGAGAATGGCGTAACCGAGCAGCTCCGCTGGGTTCACAAACGCATAGGGTCGAACGTGGAACAAGGGTTCGTTGCCGAGAATGGATCGCTCGACGACGACAGACGCCACTGATGCGACAACGGTCGATCCGAGCAGCGTCGCATTCATGTCGCCGATGATTTCCTCGAGCGCGAACAGCACTGCCGCGATTGGCGTGTTGAACGCAGCGGCGAGGGCGCCGGCTGCCCCGACGGGCACGAGCTCCTTTACACGGTGCGGTGGTAGGTGCAGCCATCTGCCGAGTGCGGACGCCATGCCCGCGCCGATCTGTACCGACGGCCCCTCGCGTCCCAGCGAGTGGCCCGAGCCGACACACAGCACGCCAGTGATGAATTTACCGAACGGGACTCTCGCAGAGATGCGGCCCTGGTGCAGATGGAACGCTGTCTTGGTTTGAGGAATGCCACTGCCACGCACGCCAGGGAAGACCCACGTGAGCAGGATGCCGGCTGCCAGACTGGCGAGTGCTGGGACGAGGAGAATCCGGATCGTGGATGGATTCAAACCGAAGAGCAATCGATCGACGCGATCAATCCCGAGCGCGAAGAGAACCGCGGCCAGGCCGGCAAGGATGCCGATGACGATCGACAAAAGGAGAAACAGCTGATGCTCGCGCAGCCGGAGCCGCACCAGAGGTTCCGGAGGGCCGGTCATCCGGGTGCCCCCTCGGTGCGATGCCCGATGAGCAGGATCGCGCGATCGGCGGGAGCCTGGGCGGCTCCACACGCCTCATCGGCAGCCGCTTCCATCCGGTAGGCGAGATCGACGCCATCTTCACTCAAGTCACGTGCGTCTTCTCCGCCTCGTGCGATCGTCGTCTGCAGCGCGTCGGCGTCTGCACGCAGGGCCCGCAGATGGAGCAGCGCGGCGGATGTGATCCGGGCGGCACAGTCATCAATCCGGACTCCGGCCTGCTGAAGCAGGCCGGAGACCCGTCGCACACGTTCGCGGGTTCCAATTCGACGCGCGAGCGGATCGCGCGCGAGCACTTCGCGGGTGACCTGCAGCAACTCGCGTGTTTCTGTCTGGTCTGGGACGGCCGACAGGTACCTTCCAGCCGCCACGTAATCACCCAGGGCGAAGGCTGCCCGGCCTGCGCCCGACAACGCACGGTCATCGTCCGGGTCCAGCGCGAGTGCCAGAACGAACTGGTCGCGCGCGCGCCGTGCGTCACCGGCTCGGAGCATCCGCTGTCCAAGCTCGATGTGCGACGCGGCTTGATCGGGGATTTCAGTGGTCAGCGTGAGCAGTTCCGGCAGGGCGCGCATCGAGTCGCCGTTGGCAAGCAGGAAGTCGATCAATTCCAGGCGTACGGCCCGTCGTTGAGCGGCGCTCGCTGGCATCCACAGCTCGCTCAGAACATTCTCGTAGTCCCGGCGGCTCGCATCGACGTCCCGGCCGCGAGCTTCGAGGCGGGCGAGCGCCAGGTTGATGCGCGAGTCATCCGGCGCAGCCTCTCGCAGTGCCCTCAGGATGCGCTGCGCCGCACTGGTATCACCGGAAGCATCCACCGCGGCAGCCAGCGCCAGACGATATTCGCGATTATCCGGATCATTCGCGACAGCGCGGCGCAGCGCCGTGATTCGCGCCGGGCTGGCGGCCGGGTCAATGGTGCCGTGCGTCGCGATCTCGTACCAGGTGTGGGCGTCGCGTCGATGGCTGCTGGTCGTCACGCTCGCCGCCGTACGCGTCACAAAAAACGCCACGACGACGGTCGCCACCAGGATCGTCAGGCAGACGAACTCACGATGAACGACGCGTGCTAACCCCTCGAGGGTACCCATGACTCAATCCCAGCGAACGACGACTGCGGACGCTTCGATCATTATCCTCCGCAATCTCACCTCGATTTCTCGTGCGAATACCACCGATACGGGATTGAGCCGCGTCTCGCTCGGAGCCAGACTGCCTCAGGAAAGAGATCACGAGCCGTCGCTCGTGGTTCGCGAGCTCTCGACGTGGAGCATTTCGGCACGCGTTCATGATGACCTTCTCTGCGGTCGGGCACTTCACGCGCTACCTGTGCGTCAGGTGGACCACCGATGCGCTGACGGAGGTGCTTGGACGGATCGAACAGGCGTGGCGACCACGAGCCGGATTCGTGAGCAGCACGTGGCTATCGCGTCACGAGGCAGAATCTGGGAAACGCGGTGGTCCCGAATGATGGTTACGCCGCCTTTTGTCGATCCACCGAGGCCTGGCTCATGCGCCAGCCGGCAGCTCGAAGTCATCGCGTAAGTCGCGTCCGATGAACGCGTCGGCGACGACGGGGATCCGCAGCAGCCCGGTCACCACATTGCGGAACGCCAGGCCGAGGCTGGTCCTCGGCACGAACGAGGACGCGAAGCGAGCCGCCGACGCCTGCTTGCGTCTGAGGAAGGGCATCAGGAGCGTCTGATAGCGGACAAGGGCCGCCGCGACGTCACGTGGGTACGAGGCAAGCGCCCATGCCAGCACGTACGCTTCCGTCATCGCTAGTCCTGTCCCTTCACCGGCCAGCAGCGATACGCATGCCGCTGCGTCGCCGACCAGCGCCGTGCGACCGCGCACCCAATGTTCCATCCGAATCTGGCTCAGACGGTCGAAGTAGATATCGCTGACACTTCTCATTGCGGCGAGGACATGCGGACACTCCCATCCAACGTCCGCATAGACACTGGCCAGCAGCGATTTCCGATCGTCTCGGCTCCATAGGCGGTCTCGCGGTGTGTACTCATCGCGAAACACGAACAAAAAGAGCGTCCTATCGTCGCGCATGGAGAAACGCGACACCTGTCTTCCAGGGACTGCGTGGCTGACATAGACGAGTTCGTCGCGTGGCCGATAACCCTCGACCTCGAAGGCCGCGACATGGTAGCCAAGTGGCAGTTCGAATCGTTCCTGTGGTCCGAAGACGATCCGGCGGACACGCGAGTGCAATCCGTCGGCGCCAATGACGAGGTCGACATCACGTGACGGCGCGCGATCGAACCGCACGCGAACGGCGTCACGGTGTTCCTCGATCCCCGCGATCGAGTCGCCGAACAGTGTCTCGACAGAATTCCCGAGAGCGCCGTAAATCAGCGCCGACAGATCGGAGCGTCGCAGGCTTGTGAATCGCCCTTGCGTCAGGCGGCCAAAGACATCGGTGGAGAAACCGCCGACTCGGTGGCCATCAGCGTCGACGAGCCGCACCTCGCGCACCTGATAGCCGCGCTCACCGATTCCCTGGAGCAAACCCATCCGCTCGGCAATGTCATACCCCAGGCCCCAGAAATCGATCACGTACCCTCCGCTGCGGAGCGCGGCCGCTTCCTCCACGAGCAGCACGTCGTGTCCGCGGTGTCGCAGCCAATAGGCGAGTGTCGGACCGGCGATTCCAGCTCCGTTGATGGCTATCCGCATGCAGACCACCCGAAGGGTTCGGTCACCATGGTGGATGCACTGACCGCGGGGCGCAATCCTCTATTGCCTTTCTGGATCTCCAGCATTTGCTGGATAGACCTCCCGGCGTTGTTTACCGCACGATCCGATCGAAGGGTTTCGCGGATTCCCCCTTGTCCTTTCGTCACCACACGGAACCCTTCCCTGGCGGGGGCCGGCTCGGCTCGAACGGCCTTCGTCAGGCGGGCTCGTCGGTGCTTCTTCAGATGGGCCCGACTCCAGGACGGTGACACTGTAGTGGGGCGTTATGCACCCGTGCGAATCGGCCTCCTCCAACGCGACGCCAGCGCAACGGCTGTTACTGGTTGACGGATTTCAGGACGAAGCGGAGCTGTATTCGGAGTTCTTCGTGCACTGCGGCTTTCGAGTGCAGACCTGCGAACAGACGGAAGAGGCTTTCAAGGCCGCTCTGGCCGATCCGCCGGATGTCGTGGTGACGAGAATGCGGCAGTCGACCGGGTGGCGCGACGGAATTCAGCTCACGTCCCGACTCCGCCGCGCCAGTCGGACGCGTGATGTGCCGGTGGTACTAATCACGACATCCATCCTGCGAAGTGACTATGACGCCGCCCGACAGGCCGGTTGTGATCGCGTCATTGTGCTGCCGATCATGCCTGAGGAGCTTCTCGACGAAATTCAATCCGTCATCGGCGCTTCGGAGCCGCCCTAAATACGCCCTGCCCGCCTCCGGTTGTTCATTGATCGAAGCTCGGAACTCTCCCATCCCTGCCCGATGGCGCACATCCATTCTGCGCTCGTATAGTCCGGGATCATGGTCCTGAACAAGCAGACGTCTACCGGAGATGGTGAGTCGCGATCGGGCGCTCTGGTTATCTTTACGCGCGTCGAAGGGCTGCTCCGGGAGCGAACACACGTCGCGTCGGCCGCCGCCGGTGATCCGCTGAGGTGTCTCGCCAGCTGGGGCGTTCCTCTGGTATTCGTGTCGGCTTGGGACGCATCGGAGATTCGTCATTTGCAAACCGAGTTCGCGTTCGAGCAACCGTTCATCTGTGAGGAGGGAGCCGCAGTACACGTGCCGGGATCGTGGCTAGTCGAGCCCGCTGCCACCAACACGCAGATCGAAAGCGCATGGGAGGTGTTTAGGTTTTCTCCGCGGACCGTCGGAGGCGCCGTTCATCTCCTGACCGGGATGTTTCTGGCTCGCGGGTACGATCCCTTGCTCACCGTCGGGATCGGATGTGACCTGCCGGACTATGATCTCCTCGCCGCCGTAGACGTCCCGATCGTGGTCCGCGATCAGTGTTCGACCCCGCCAGAGGTGCTCCGAGAGCTGCCAGGCGTGTATGTCACGTCGGCGACCGGGACGGCCGGCTGGTCCGAGGCAGTCTTAGGTGTCCGGCAGTGACCTGTCGGCGTACGTAAGGATCTTCTGTGAAGTTCTGGCTTCGACCAATCACGACTCGCATCCGGGAACTCGCAGGCGAGCCGCCTGCCGGCATTTCGTCAATCCGCGGAGCACTCGTGGCCGGCTTTGCCGTTTTGCTCGCCCTGTGGACGTTTGCGGGCTTTGAGCTCATTCGCAGCCTCGGCGATGTAGAGCAGCGGGTGAAGGCTGAGCACGATGCGTTCGCCAGCGCGGCGGATACGGTGTCGCTCATCCGGCGGAACGTCTTCGAGGCATCGATTAACGTCCGCGACGCTCTGATTGATGCAGATCCACTTGCGCGCGAGGATTACCGGAACGAGCTTCGAGAATTTCGTGAGGCCATTCAACAGCGCATGGCCACATATCTTCGCGATGTGGCATCCGACGAAGAACGTGGCGAGTGGGTCAAGCTCCGTGCCAAGCTCGACGACTTCTGGACGTCGTTGGAGTTCGTCTTTGCCGACGATCTTCCTACGAGCACGGCGCGGGCGACGATCATGTTGCGCCACAACGTGCGTCCGATTCGCAAAGACGTCTTGACGCTGTTAGACAATCTCAGGGGGCTGCAAGAGGCCTCCCGACGTCAGCACGACGCTGACGTCGCGCTGCTGTATGCAGACGCCCGACGACGTTTTTTCTGGGTTGTGGCTGGGGCCCTGGTGCTCGGGGTGGCCGCCGCCTGGTTTGCCGTCCGGCATATCGCCGGACTCGAGCGGGAAATTCATCGCCAGCGACTCGCAGAAACGCACAATCGCCTTGACCTCGAGCGATTGTCGGCGCGGCTCGTCGATGCGCAGGAAGCCGAGCGACGGAGCCTGGCTCGGGAGCTGCACGACGAGGTGGGCCAGGCCCTCACGGCGATCAAGATGTCCGTTGGTGTGGCCCTGCGCACGCCGGGAACCCCGGCGCGCGCTCGTGTCGCGCTCGAAGAAGCCCGGGGCGTCGCAGAGACAACGCTCCAGGGCGTGCGCGACCTCTCGCAACTCCTGCATCCCTCCATGCTGGACGACTTCGGTCTTCCCGAGACGCTCGCGGCCTATTTGCGGAACTTCTCGAAACGAACGGGCATTCGTGCGTATTTCTCTCTCGATGGCATCGAGGAGCGATTGCCGCCCGATGTCGAAGTCTGTATTTACCGGATCGTGCAGGAAGCCTTGACGAACGTGACGCGCCATAGTGGTGCACTCTCGTGCGAGGTATCGCTTCGGCGAGCGGGTGAACACGTCGAGCTCGTGATTGAGGATTCCGGCCGCGGGATGATGTTGACGTCGGATTCGCGTGACGCTGGACGCGGTCTCGGACTTATGGGGATGCGTGAACGGGCCCAGGCCCTCGACGGCCGTTTCGTCCTGGCCAACCGCTCCGAAGGCGGTACGCGGATCGTCGTGACGCTGCCGGTGGCGCCGAGTGCGCGTTCGACGCAAAAGGCTGGTTGATGGGGAGAGTGCGGATTCTACTAGCGGACGACCACACCATCGTGCGGCAGGGCCTCCGGAAGGTACTCGAAGAACGGCCCGAGTGGGAGGTGGTCGCTGAAGCTGGCGACGGCCGAGAAGCTATTGGCCTGGCCGAGCAGCATCGGCCGGACATCGCGATTGTCGATGTCGCCATGCCGTTGCTGAACGGGATTGAGGTCACACGTCAGATTACGAAACGTGTGCCGAACACGCGTGTGCTCGTGTTGAGCATGCATGCTGATGAAGCGTATGTGATCCAAATCCTGCAGGCCGGTGCAACGGGATACCTCTTGAAGGATTCGGCTGACGTCGATCTGTTGAAGGCTGTGGAAGAAGCAGTCAGCGGCCGGTCGTTTTTCAGTCCCGCGATCGCACGCGTGATGCTGGACGATTATCGCCGGGCACTGACCGACAGGGGCGTGGGCGATCGCTATGAGATCCTCTCAGAACGTGAACGTGAAATCTTTCAACTGATTGCCGAGGCGAAGACGAACAAAGAGATCGCGGCGTTGCTGCACGTCAGCCCAAGCACCGTCGAAACGCACCGAGCGCACATCATGGAAAAGCTCGATCTGCACAGCGCTGCCGAGATCGTACTCTACGCCGTCCGACGAGGTGTGATCCGGTAGTGCGACATCGGACGGATAGACACGGTGTGAATCAGCGCCGGCGACGGTTCTCGAGGAAGGTGCCAAGGATGATGACGCCGAACGCGACCAACCGCAGGCCGTAGATGTAGGGACGGCTCTCTTCCGCCGGCGCGGATACCGCCAGTAACGTCCACGACAAACCCAATAGAAAGAACGCGGCGCCGAAACACGCAAACAGCGCGTCGCGGCTCTGACGCCAGAACCGCACAAAGAACAAGGCGGTGGCGTAGGCGCCGAGGCTGCTAATCCCTTGGAGGAAGACCGTCATGTCATGAGTCATGAACGCGTCTCCCAGATCAGGCCGTAGAGCATGACGGCCACCGCGGCAGCGCCGGCCGCGCTGCGGTACAGCGACAGGTCGACGCCCGTATACATGACCAAATCGACATAGACGAGTACGTTGTTCACCGCCAGTCCGGCGAAGCAGATGACACTCCACAGCAGCAGCCGCGTACGCAACTTGAGATACTGCCGGAGCAGCATGCCGGCCACCGCCAGGCTGGTCACGGCGCATAGGATGTAGACGGCTCTAGCGATCGTCACGGCGTTTGATCCTGAATGCGTCAGCGAAGTCGCGCACGCTGTCGGCCACCGTCGAGCGGGCGACGAACTGCACGATCTCAGCGGGGTTGTGGTGATACGCCGAGGCGAATGCGACGGCCTGCGTCTCGAGTTCCCCAATCCCGGGGCCAAACCGGTATCGCACCTCGTCAGTGACTCGAATATCGAGAAGATTGGCGCGGGCGAATTGGTCGAGTATCCGACGGGCCCTGGACTCCCTCATCGAGAGGGCCCGTGCGACGCCGGTTGGATCCCACCAGCGTTCACGATGATCGACGCACAGGATGAACACCTGGAGGTCTTCGACAGAGCGGAGATACGAACGAGAGAACTGCTCCAGCGGAGCAGGCAGGGCTGCCATCAGATGGGAGCGATCGTATCGCCATCGACGCTGGCGGTATGTCCCCCCCACAGCGTGTAGAAAATCCTGTTCAGACAGGAGCCGTGCGGGATGTCGTCCCCAGATTTCCATGCTCCACGGGATAGACGATCACGTTCCGACAAAACATGATGCATTCGAAGGGGATCTGCGCAGTGCCTCCCGCACTAGTACCCCATGGTGCTGCAGACCCCTTCTTGAGAGGGGTCCGACTCCGGCCCCTCTCAGTGTTTCGATGTCGTACGACTTATAAGAATCGGAACGCGGCCGCTGCGATGACGGTGGGTATCGCCGCTCCGGCCAACAAATAGAGCGGGTGGACGCCTCCCCCGAAGAACCGTCCCAGCAGCGCCTGTCCTGCCGGGTTCGGCGCGTTCGCGATGACCGTCAGACCACCGCCGGTGACAGCGCCCCCGACCACGGCCAGCTTAAGGTTGGGATCGAGGTTGGGCACCAGCGTCGCGAGGTAGGTGATCAAGGCGTTGTCATTGAACGCGGTCAGCAGCGTTGAGCCCAGGAACAGTGGAGACTCCGTCAGGCGAGACAACACCGGTCCGATCCACCATCCCTGCAGCCCACCATGGATGACGAGACCGGCGAGAAAAAAGCCGACCAGCAGCGGCGTTTTAAACTCCGTCAGCGTCGAGTACGCGGCCGTGGCGCGGTCGAATCCGAGGAAGAACAGAAATCCAGCGAGGAACAGCGCCGCGTAGTGCGCGTTGACGACGGTCCAGGCGATGAACAGGACGTGGACAATGATGATCCACGCAGGAATCGGCAGGACTCCGCGGCCCAGGGCGGCTGCCTCCGGCGGCGGCGCCATGATGTCCGGTACGGGGTCGCGCGACGCCAGCGAGCGCAGCTCTTTCCGGAACAGCGCGTAATAGACGAGCGTCGAGGCCAGAATGGCGACCGCCGCCCGCCAGCCGAAGTGCGCCAGCATGAAGGGCATGTCCCAGCCCCATGGACGGGCCACCATCAGCACCGGTGGGGCAGCGAATTGGGTGAACGTGCCGCCAATCGAGACGTTCACGAACAGCAGACCGAGCGTGGCGTACTTGAGTCTGGCACCCGGCTGCAAGTCGTAGAACTGACGCGCCAGCAGCAGCGCGGCGATCGTCATCGCCGCCGGCTCGGTAATGAGTGAGCCGAGGATTGGACCGACGGAAAGAATCGTGATCCACCAGGCGGCCGGCGTGCCGCCGCCGACTCTGGCCAGCCGGCCGAGGATGCCTTCAGCGAGCTCGACGATCGGCTGCGTCGACGAGAGCGCCATGATGACCACCACGAACATCGGTTCCGTGTAGTTCACCGTGTCGTTGAGATAGTGGGTCGCCGTGGTCCAGCCGCGAGAGACGACAATCGCGATGACCAGTGGAATGGCCCACAATCCGAAGATCACCTCGACTTCGCCCAGGAAGTGTAAGAGCTCGGCCGCCACGCTGGGCGTGGGCGCTCGGCCTGTCGCGGCAGCCTCCGTGTCGCGGCGATCCTGCAGGCGGCGGGCGGACTCGGCAAAACGGACGGCAAAGAACGTATGGACCACCGCGATGAGGAAGATCGCTGTGGCGATCGCGTTGAAGGGATCGACGTGGATCCGGGACAGGAGCGTGTCGAAGAGCCCGGTCGACGGTGTTGCATAGTCGGAGAGCGGGATCGGAAACGGAGCGTTGGCAGGATGCATACGACGTGTGCGGTCGAGTGATTAACTGTGTGTCGTCTCGAGGGAGGGCACTAACGATAGCCATCGAGCCGAGTACGGTGCGAGCGTCAGGGTAAACGGCATTCCGGGCGTCGGTACAACGGCCGGTGCGCCGTCGAGCAGATCCACGACCATGGTGAGCCGGTTCGCATCACCGAGTTCGAGCGTCGTCTCCGTGGGTGAGGCGGACAGGTTCGCAACGACGAGGACCCGTTCGTCCCCCGCGTGCCGAACGAACCCCAGCACGCTTGGGTCCCCGGTGGCCAGGAATTCGATGGCGCCGTGCCGCAGCGAGTCGTGGCGCTGTCGAACCGCGATCAGGCGCCGGACGTGCTCGAGGAGGGAGGTCGGTACACCCGCCTGTGCCTCCACGCTCGCACCCGTCGCGGTGCCGTCATCCCATTGCATCGGTGTGCGGAGACCATCGCGATCGGGCAGCGCCACGTTGTCGCTCATGCCGATTTCGTCGCCGTAATAGAGCACCGGCGTGCCTGGCAACGACAGCAGCAACGCGTGGGCAAGTACCAGCCGCTCGTGGTGGTGCCCGAGGAGGTTGGCAAGCCGCCGGCGGATCCCGTGATTGAGCCGCATCGCCTGCTCCTGCGCGTAGACGTCATGCAGGCCGGCGCGCTCGGACGGCTCGAGCGCCGACAGTGTCAACTCGTCGTGATTCCTGAGGAACACCGCCCATCGGCACCCGGCGGGCAGGTCCAGGGTCTGTTCCACGATACGCACTATCGGCTCAGCGCGCTCGCTCGCAAACGCCATGAACAGACGCGGCATCAGCGGAAAGTGAAAGGCCATGTGGCACTCATCGCCAGCGCCAAAGTACGTGCGCATCTGCGCAGGTGTGTCGTTCACCTCTGCGAGCAGAATCCGTCCGGTGTAGCGTTCATCCATCGAGGCGCGAACCTCTTTGAGGAACGCGTGCGTCTCAGGCAGGTTCTCGCAGTGTGTCCCTTCACGTTCGAACAGGTGCGCCACGGCGTCCAGCCGCAGCCCGTCCACCCCCTTGTCCAGCCAGAAACGCATCACCTTCAGCACGGCCTGCCGAACGTGCGGGTTGTCGAAATTCAGGTCGGGCTGGTGCGCAAAGAAGCGATGCCAGTAGTACGCGCCGGCCTCAGGATCCCACGTCCAGTTCGAGGCCTCGACGTCGCAGAAGATTACGCGCGCGCCGGCGTAGCGGTCGGGCGTGTCGCTCCAGACATAGAAATCTCGCTTCGCGGACCCGGCAGGCGCGTGCCGCGCCGCCTCGAACCATGGGTGCTGATCAGAGGTGTGATTGATCACCAGTTCGGTGATGACGCGCATCTCGTTCGCATGCGCCGCGTCGAGAAACGCCTGAAAGTCGTCCATCGTGCCGTACGGCGCATGGATCCGCTCGTAGTGCGCCACGTCGTAGCCGTCGTCTCGCAGCGGCGATTCGCAGAAGGGCATGAGCCACAGGCAGGTGATCCCCAGGTCGGCGAGGTAGTCGAGCTTCGAGATCAGCCCGGGAAAATCGCCGATGCCGTCACCATTCGAATCGGCGAACGTCCGAACATGAAGCTGGTAGATGATGGCGTCCGTGTGCCAGGAGATCGAATGTGCGCTGAGGTCATCCCGCATGCCCGCTCCTAACGCGGCTTCCGCGAGGGGCGCCTGAAGTCAAGCAGGGTGCGCAGGAACACGTCGATGTCCAGCTGCGATCCGACGTGATACTTCGCCCGCGAGCGGTCGGACGGCTCGACCCGAACCGCCAGTGTGCGATCGCCGCCGCTGGCAAACGCGGCTTCGTCAGTGTCCTCGTCGCCCACGTAGATCGCATGGTGGCACGCGAAGATGTCCCGCGCCTGTGCGAGAGCCATGCCTTTATCGCCGCGACCGCGCGGCAGCAGGTTGATCGCTTCCCTGCCACGGAGAATCGAGACCTCAGGCAGCGCCTCGACCGCGGTCTCTATCGCTGCGAGCGCGCGATCCCGATCGGGGGCGCCGCGGAAATGCACCGTGACGGTGTACCGCTTATCCTCGATCCGTATGCCGAGCTGCGACGGCAGGTGCGGAGTCAACTGCGCGATCCACCTGGCGGTATCGAAGTCCGCCTCGTGCCCTCGGCTCACCGACTCGAGACCGTGATTCCCGTAGATGTGCCAGAGCGGCACACTGTCGAGCATGGCGGTGACGTCGGCCAGCGCACGCCCGGAGATCACCACGGTCGGATAAGACATGGCGACGGCGGTGAGGAGCGATCGCGTTCGTGGCCGCATGTGCGCCTCTTCGGGCCGCGCGGTAATCGGCGCCAGCGTGCCATCGTAGTCGAACGCCACGAGCACGTTCGACAGGGCAACGTTCGCAAGTGTCCCCAGGTGTGGCGGTACCAGGATCGGTTCCGTCAGGTTCAAACGGCGATGTCCTCCCATCGTCCCACCGAGTAGTGCAGCGGCTTGGTCCACAGGCTCTCGAGTCCTTCCAGAATATCGGACGCCCACTCGAAGACGTCCCGCCCCGCGACGACGCGGCGCATCGCACGCATCCGCGCTTCGCGTTCGCCGCGCGGCATATCGATAGCCGTGAGCAAGGCGTCGGCGAAGCCATCAACCTCGTACGGGTTGATGATGAGCGCATCGTGCAGCTCCTGCGCGGCTCCCGCCAGTGCGCTCAGCACGAGCACGCCGTCTTCGTCTTCGCGGGCGGCGACAAACTCCTTCGCCACCAGGTTCATCCCATCGTGCAGCGAGCTGACGATGCAGAAGTTCGCCAGACGGTAGAGCGCGACCAGACTGGCGATGGTCAGCGGCGTCTTGTAGTAGCAGACCAGCGGCGCCCCGCCGTGGACCGCGTGCTGCCGGTTCAGCGCCTCCACCCGCTCGTCGATCTCCAGTTCGAGCGCAGCGTAGCTGCTGACGTCAGAGCGCGAGGGAACGCCGATCTGCACGAACGTGAGGCGACCCCGTAGCTCGGGCCGGCGCCGGACGACTTCGTCTAAGGCCGCCAGACGCTCCGGAATGCCCTTGGTGTAGTCGAGTCGATCAACGCCAACGCCGACGATGTCCGCGCGGAGCCCGAGCACGCGGCGCAGCCGCTCCTGTTCGCGGGGGAGGGCCTCGCTCCTCGTGAGCTCTTGAATGCGATCGAAGTCAACGCCGATCGGCACCGACACGACCGTCGTGTCGTGGCCGGCATAGCGCACGCGCGACGTCTCGATCTCAACGTCGGCATCGATCCCCTCCACCGCCGCCTGCAGAAAGTTCTTCTGGTCTCGCTCGAGCTGGAAGGCGAGCAGGTCGTTCGCCAGCAGGCCTTCGATGACTTCGCGACGCCACGGACAGATGCGAAGTCGATCGGGCGATGGCCACGGAATGTGCCAGAACAGCGCCGTGCGCGCCGTCGGTCGTCGCCTACGCAGCGCCCCCGCGGCGAGGGCAAGATGATAGTCCTGGATGAAGACCGGCGTGTCCGACGATCCGAGCTCCTGATCGACGGCGGCGGCAAACCGATCGTTGATCTGCTGGTACGCCAGCCAATCGTCCGCGCGGAACTGCGGGCGGACGTCGACGACGTGGCACAGCGGCCACAGGCCTTCGTTGGCAAAGCCGCTGTAGTAGGCCGAGAACGTCGGTTCCTCCAGCCACAGCCGCCGCAGGGCATACGCCGGCGCGTCGACCGGCACTCTGACATGGTCATCAGCGTCGACGACGCAGCGATCGGCTGTGCCGGCGCCGTGCGCGACCCACACGCCGCCGCGCTCCCGCATCAGCGAATCGAGCGCTACCGCCACGCCACCGGTGGCGGGCACCACGCGGGTGGTGCCATCCGGCTGCGCCATATGCAGATAGGGTTCGCGATTCGAGAGGACGACGAGCGGCCGGGGAACGAGCGCCTGTCGCGCTCCGACGCGAAGCAGGCCACGGCGGAACAGCAGCGGGCCGAGCAGTTCGTGAATCGCGATCAGCGCGACCACCAGCACCTGAAGGTTCATGCCCCACTCGCCGAACTCACGTGCCACGACCGCGGCGAAGCCGAGCGTGATCCCGGCCTGCGAAATCAGGCCCGTCCACATGTACTTCCGGGTGTCGTCATCGATACTGGCCCGGCGCGCCCCGATGGCCACGCCCGTCTTGATCAGCCCCAGCCGGAGCGTCGCGATGCCGAAGGCCGCGAGGCCGACGGCGCCAAGCGTGTCGAGCCGAAGCGACGCGCCAATACCGACGAAGAAGACGACCAGCACGGGTGGCGCCGCGCGCTGGATGGCGCCCTTGAGTGCGTCGCCCTGTGCGCTCGACAGATTCTCGATGACCAGGCCTGCCGCCATCGCTGCCAGCAGCGGCTCAAATTGTTGCGTCGTCCCCACCTGGCTGAGCAGCACGCAGGCCGCCAGGATCACGAGCGTCATCTCGCGCCCGATGTAGCGCAGGTACAACGCGACCACCGCACCCACCAGGACGCCGAACGCGATCGCGCCGCCGATCTCCCACGCGAAACGGGCAAGCAGGTTTCCCTCGTCGCCGCCCGTGCCGAGGGCGACGCGCGCAAACTGCGTCGAGATTGAAAACAGCATCAGCGCGGTGATGTCGGCGAGGACAACGACGGCCAGGACGGTCTCGCTGAGACGGCTACGTGCGCCGGTTTCCGTCGTGACCGCCGCCGTCATCGTCGGGGAAAAGCTGATCAGGATGATCGCCAGCAGCACGACCATCGCGAGCTTGCCGGCGCCCGAGGCATCCGGCGCGATCGGCAGCCACGGCCACACCACCCATGCGACGACCGCGACGCCAGTCATGGCGACGAGCAGGATCGTCGCGGTCAGCCTGCCAATGCCGGACAGCCGGGGTCCGAGTCGATCAAGGTTCAGCGTGAGGCCGGCAATGAGCGCGATGAAAGCGGTGGCCATCCCCGAAATGACCTGGAGCTGCGCCGCCATCGGCTGCGTGATGAGGTTGCTCAGGTAGGGACCCGCGGCAAGCCCGAATAGCAGATAGCCGGTCAGCCGCGGAAGATGCACCCGTCGCAGCACGTCGCCGACAATCGACGCGCCCAGCAGCGTGAAACCGAGCGCGAGCGCGGTTCCGGCGCCAGGCGAGATGTCCGGGCCGGCCACCCGTTGGGCCCAGATCAATGCCAGGACCGCGAGGACGAGTGCGGCGCCCCGTCTCATCGGACCTGCCTCATGCGGCCTTTGCTCTTCCGAACTCCGACATGATGTCGAAGGCCGACACCGCGAGAACAACCACTGAGAGGACGATTGCCAGCCGGGGATCGACTCGCGCCGCGTCCATGACCAGTGCGACCGCAAAGGCTGCAGGCGCCACCGGAACGCCGTTGAACTCGCCGACAAGGACGCGTCGCTGCCGACGGACGACCAGCAGCGTGGCGAGCGCGAACGCGCACCCGGCGGCGGCCATCAACGTCACCCGCCACGAGATCTGCGCCCGTGCGCCAGCCGTGATCAGCAGGAGCGCCGTCGTGGGATGCTGCACGTACGCCGCGTCGAGGCGTACGTCGGCGCGTCCTTTCGCGGGCATCAGTCGCCATGCCGTTGCGGCGATCCATCCAAGCAGCAGCGCGGACACGGAGAGATAGTCGGCCACGCCGCCGAGCAGCAGCAGCACCGCGATGGCAAAGACGCGCCGCTCATCGTCTCCGGACCTGGCGGACGACAGCATCCAGCCAGCGGCGGCGAGGAGGACGGCAATGCCCGCGGCCTGCCCGGCCATCGCCATCGCCGCCACCGCATCGTGGTTCACCAGCACCATCGCCAGCGCTCCGGCAAGGATCAGCGACGAGGGGAGCTGCGTTCGCCAGACGCTGCCGTAGACGCCCCGGCCGAAGACCATCGTGACACCAAGCACGGCGAGGGCGACGGCGACCGCCGGCCGCAGGACCTCGATGACCCCGGGCGTCAAGACGGCAAGTCCCTGCGGACCGAGGACGATCCCCGTCAGGAGCAGCAGTGTTGCCAGCTTCATCGCGTCAGCACCACCAGACGATGCGCGTCGCCGCGGGCAATTTGCAGCAGCACGGCGCCGCCTTCAGGAGTGTCATCAAAGGCGCGACGTACGCGCGACGGGGCGGGCTCGACATCGTCGCCTGCCATCGTCACGATGTCGCCTACCTGCAGTCCCGCGCGATCGGCCGCGCTGGACGCGCTGATCTCTGTGACTCTGGAGCCGAGCCCCGCTGCAGGTGCGAGGGTCAGACCGAGCGCGGCGCTCGCGCGGACGGGCGACGCCGGCGGCGCGATCAGTGTGGCGTCATGCAGTCCGTCGGCACGCCGAACCTTCAGCGCTGCTTTCTCCCCGGCGGCGAGACGCGTCGTGCGCACCCGCCAGGCGAACGTCGTCGGTGTGGGCGTGCCGTTGACCGTTTCGATGATGTCGCCAACGTCAAGCGCGTCAGCCGCGACGCCGCGCGGATCGACCCAGGTGACGATGACGCCGCTTCCGGCGGATGCGCCACTGTGCGCAGCAAGGGCACCGTCCAGATCCTGAACCTGCACACCGAGTTCGCCAGACGGAGTTCCCAGGTGGCTCAATTGCGTCGCGAGGGCGACGAGAGCATCCGCCGGGACGATCACCGATTCGCCGTTGTCGCGGGCTGTGATGCCGACCCATTCGCCGGCAGCGGTAAACACCAGCGCACCAGCGGTGAGTGCGGTGGCCGTCGGTACTGTCCAGATATCGGTCGTCCAGGCCGGACTGCGACGCGGAGTGAGCGAGCTGACGTAAACAGGAACGACGGCGGGCCGTGACACTGCCGGTGTGGCAGCGAACAGATATTTCGGCATCTCGAGCCCGTCGGGCGTCCACGTCGTGCGCGCGGCAGCCTCTTCCCGGCTGACTCGAAAGAGCGCGAGACCCGTGGGCGGATCGATCGCCCTCATCCCCTCGCGCGCCGCAACCGCACCGGTCGATGGCACCATCGCGATCGCGAGGTCATCGCGCCAGGGCCACGCAGGAAAGGCGCGGGGGTTTCCCTCCCCGGCAGGCTGCCACGTCACCACGGAGAGCAGAGCTCGGATGCGCTGCTCGACGCGTGCCGTTTCTGCCGCCAGGTCCGCAAATGCCGTTGGCGGCGAGATCTGCGTGAGCATCGTCGAGACGGGGTTTGGAGACGTGGGCCGTTCGGGAAAACGCAGTCGCGCCAGGATCCACAGGGCAAGGAGGGCGAGGCCGGCCGCCGCAAGCAGTCGTCGAGTCTCGCGCGAAACGCGCGGGCGTACGGTGTCAGTCAACATGACGGGCGTCGTTCACCTTACTGGCCGCCGCATGGATGGCAAATACCGTCAATAGGGGATGGCGGCCCGAACCTTTCAGGGAGGATGAGCTTGAGAACGTACGATGGCGCGGATGCGCCGAGTTCGAGAAGGACGGTGATGGCCGAAAGCGAGAACCGCGATCCCGTATGCAGGGGATACCGCTCGTCCAGTGCGCCAGCGTATTGTCATCGTTTGGCCGATGAACGGTTCGCGGTTCGTTCACACGTTCCTGATGGCGCGCGTCGCACCTGTCGCGACTCCGCCCGTGCGCCAGCGCGTGGTCTTCATCGACCTGGCGCGGGTGACCGCAATTCTGCTGATGGTGCAGGGCCATACCATCGAAGCCCTGCTCGCGGTCGAGTACCGCGCCACTGCGGCCTTCCATGTCTGGTCGTTCGCACGTGGCGTAACGTCGTGCCTGTTCTTCTTTCTCGCCGGCTTCGCCTTCGTCCTGGCGACCTATACCGGCGCCGGCAAGCGCCGCGCCTCAGCCACGCGGCTGCAGCGCGTGCGTCGGCTGACGCTGTTCCTTCTCGTCGGCTATGCGCTGCATCTGCCGACGCCGAGTGTCAGCGGTCTGACCACGCTCACCGGGCAGCAGTGGAATGCGTTTCTCGCCGTTGACGCGCTGCAATGCTTAGCCGTGATGCTTGGCGTACTGCAGGTGCTGGCGCTGGCGACTCGCACGAGCAAGGGGTTGCTGTTGCTCACGCTGCCGCTGGCTGTCACCGTCGTCCTGATGACGCCGGCGATGTGGCGGGTTGACTGGACCATAGTGCTTCCGTCACCAATCGCCGCCTACCTGACGTCGGGTAGAGGCTCGTTGTTTCCGCTGTTTCCCTGGGGCGCCTACATCCTGTCCGGCGCTGCGATCGGCGCGGTGTATGTGAGCACGACGCATCCGGCCAGAATCGCGACGCGCGTTCTCGGCGCCACCGGGCTCGCGCTGCTACTCGGATCGGTCGTCGGGGCGGCTGCCCCGTGGGAACCCTTCGGCTCGACGGCGTACTGGTCGACCAGTCCGAATCAATTCCTGCTACGGGCGGGTCTCGTCTGCTGCTCGGTTGCCGTGCTGGCGTACGCGAGCCGCGGACTGTCCCGGCTGCCCGGGGCGCTTGACGCGCTGGCACGGCATTCATTGGTCGTCTATGCCGTGCATCTCTGCGTCATCTATGGCTCAGCATGGAATCACGGGCTCCGTCATTGGTACGGGAATGCGCTGTCGCCGGTACGTGCCGTGGTCGTGGTCATCGTGATGTGGGGGGTCATGATCGGCCTCGCGTACTGCTGGCACTCACGCATTCGACACCTGCGTCCGGCGCACGCAATCACGCACGCGCGTGCGATGTGGCGTGATCGAGCGGCCGTTCTCGAATGACTACGCGACTGCGTTTCGCGATGGCGCCGGGTCTCGTGCCGATCGGCGCGGCGACGTTCGCAGTCGCCTTCCGTGCGTCCGCTGGCCTGGTGGTACCACTCTCTCACGCGTCGCGTCATCATGGGCGGCCATCGCATCTGGAATGTCGATCGGCCGCGAAGGCCCGCTCATCGAGTTCGGCGGAACGATTGGAGCGGTGTGCGGTCGGCGGCTGCACTTTCCGCTCGAGGGGATACGCGTACTCGTGGCCGCCGGAACAGCGGCGGGCTTCGCCACGGCCTACAACACACCGTTCTCGGCCGTGCTGTTCGTGCTCGAGACGATGATCGGTGTGGCTGCTCCGCTCGCGGTGATGCCGGCGATCGCGGCCACCATCGTGGCGACGCTGATGACCCGCGCGATCGTGGGCGCCGGGCCGATCTACGGGCAGCGGGCGTTCGCGCTGGGATCATTCGTTGATCTCTTATGGGGCGCACGATTCTCGATCAGCGGATGATCGTCGGCTCGATCGCCGTGTTAATGGTCGCGAAGGTGATCGCGACCAGCCTGTCGGTCTCCTCAGGCGTTCCCGGTGGGCTCTTCACCCCGATGCTGCT
>Ga0310810_10001319_pt1 | contig 25818 bp, 22 predicted proteins | sample NCmetagenome_FD_207641 | JGI IMG/M metagenome (GOLD analysis project Ga0310810, IMG submission 207641) | Soil microbial communities from experimental microcosm in Duke University, North Carolina, United States - NC | ecosystem: Engineered > Artificial ecosystem > Soil microcosm > Unclassified ...
TTTTCTTCCTGGATCTAGACCACAATCTGATGTCCGTGACAATGACCTCGACACCTGTGTTTCGCGCGTCGGCGCCGCAGCGTCTTTTTCAGACTTACCAGTCCGTCAAAGACGTAAACCGACAGGGTTTTGGCTACGATGTGAGCGCCGATGGCCGGCGCTTTCTGGTGAACTCCAGCGCTCCCAGCCCGCCAGCGAGCGAAATCAATGTTCTCACCAACTGGCAAACCCCTAAATACTAAGCCCGAGGCCCGGGGATTCATGGCGTGGGCGTTTCTGCGATTGTAAGCCCAAGACGCTAAAATGATTTATATCAAGTGGAAGCATAATGTTCCCGCCAGGATTCCAGATCGGAAGCACCCAAATTCAGCCCGCGACCGTGCTCGCGCCCATGGTGGGCGTGACCGATACAGTATTCCGCCGCCTGATCCGATCGCAAGGCGGGTGCGGCCTGATCATGACCGAGTTCACCAGCTCGCACGGCGTGATCGCGACCTCCAAGTCCACGCGACCGACGCGAGCGTTCCGGTACCTGTACTTCGATCCCGACGAGCATCCCATCTCCGCGCAACTCTTTGGCTCCGATCCCGAGGTAATGGCCGACGCCGCGCGTTACTGCCAGGATCTGGGCTTCGACCACGTCGATATCAACTTCGGCTGTCCGGTGAAGAAAGTGGTCCGGTGCAACGGCGGATCGGGCCTGCTACGCGATCTTCCTTTGGTCGAAAAACTTCTGCGCTCCGTGAAGTCGGCGATTTCCATTCCGCTCACGATGAAATTCCGCGCCGGCTGGAGCGACAAGGAACTGGTCAATGTGCAGATGGCCAAGCTGGCCGAAGACTGCGGCCTGTCGGCCATCGCGCTTCATCCTCGGACGCGCGAACAGGGTTATAGCGGTCATGCCGATTGGACGCGCATCGCCGAAGTGAAAGCCGCCGTGAAGATCCCGGTGATCGGCAACGGCGATATTCTCACGCCCCAGGATGCCGTTCGCATGGTCGAGGAAACCGGCTGCGATGCCGTGATGATCGGCCGCGCGGCGTCGTCCAATCCCTGGATCTTCCGCCAGATTTCGGATTACCTTGCCACTGGCAAATACCAGACGCCCTCGGAAACCGAACGCTACGAGATCATGCGGCGGTATTATTCGATGCTGCTCGATCACCAGGCGCCCGACGCGGTCGGAAAGATGAAGCAGTTCGCCACGTACTTTACGCACGGCGTCCGGAATGGTTCCAAGCTTCGCGCCGATATCTACCATCTGCACGATGCGTCTGGAATCCTCGACATGGTGGATGCCTTCTTCGAACGCGAGCTCTTACAAGTTTGAAGCACGTTCAACTTATCACGGACGGGGCTTGCCTCGGGAACCCTGGCCCCGGTGGATGGGCCTGCCTTCTACGCTACAACCATCACAAACGCGAGCTGGTGGGCTCCGAGCCGCACACCACCAATAACCGAATGGAGCTGACGGCCGTCATCGAGGGTCTGAAAGCCATGCGCGAACCGTGTGCGGCGGAGGTGGTCACGGATTCCCAATACGTCAAGAACGGCATTACCCAGTGGATCCACGGCTGGAAGCGCAACGGCTGGAGAACCAGCGCAAAAAAGCCGGTCCTCAATCAGGATCTCTGGGAAGCGCTCGACGAACAGGTCGCGCGGCATCATGTCCATTGGACTTGGACCAAGGGCCATGCCGACCATGAGGACAACAATCGCGCGGATGAGCTTGCCACCCAGGCGGCCCGCGAGCAACTGTAGTCGTTCGCGCACAGTTGTGCTGGTGGTGCGCGGCTCCACACTACGGAAATCATCAGGTTAGCCCCGGAAGACCACGTGCCAGTGTGCTGACATGCGCAAACACGCACTCGTCGGTTCTCTAGCGATCCATGCCAGCGCCCTGCTGCTGTTATTGCTGCTGGGTACGATAGCGCGAGACTCGATCCCACCCCTGCCGGCAGTGATCCTGTTCGAGCCGCCCTTACACGCACCCCGGCTGCCGGAAATCCACGTCGAAGGTGGAGGAGGTCAACATTCCCCGCTGCCAGCCCGGCGTGGCCGTACTCCGAAGCCCCAGAAGAGTCGCACGTTCCTGCCGCCCATGGTGGCGGTCAACGATCATCCCGAGCTGGTGGCGCCAGAGGCGTTAGGCGGCCCGCCGGATATCGGTTTGCCAGCGGGCGTTTTCGATTTTGGAGGTGGAGGGCCTGGCATCCACGGTGGATTCGGTGGAGGCGAGAATGGCGGCGCTGGCGAAGGTGACGGATTTCGATTCGGCAGTCCGGCTGGCGCCTCACTCGCAAAGATTACGCGCCACCCCATGCTTCTGCACAAGGAAGAGCCCGAGTACTCCGAGGATGCCCGTAGAGCCCGTTTCCAAGGGACCGTGATCTTGCTCATCGACGTGGGACTGGACGGGCATCCCGCCAACATCCGCGTGGTGCACGGACTCGGACTGGGACTCGATGAACGCGCCATCGACGCCGTGAGCCATTGGCGCTTCAGTCCTGCCGTGTCCGGAGATCGCCCGGTGGTGGCGCCCGCGCTGGTCGAGGTCGGGTTTCACTTGCTGTGAGTTACAGTGGGAATAGATGCTTGCCAAAACAATTCTGTACTCTTTTGTAGTTGCTGGACTCGCCTCGGCGCAACCGTTCGGGGCTGGTTTGAAGGTGGGTGTTCCCGCCACCGATGCGTTCAAGGTTCTGCCGTTGCCCACTTTCGCCGTGTTCACGGGCGATTCGCCCCGCTATACCGTCGGCCCCTATATCGAACTGCGGCTGCCGGCTCGAATGGCGGTCGAGGTGGATGCGCTGTATCGGACCTATAACTTTTCAAACGCTGGCGTGGGCGCTTCTGCTAGCTCCTGGGAATTTCCGGTGCTGCTGAAGCATCGTTTCCCGGTGCCTCTGGTGAAACCGTTTTTCGACGCGGGCGTGAGCTTCAGCCGGCTGTCGGATATCAAGCTCGCTTCGCTCAACCACCGGTCGAACTACGGCGTCGTGGTGGGGGGAGGGGTCGAATTCAACTTGTTCCTGGTGAAGGTTTCGCCCGAGATCCGCTACACCGGCTGGGCTTTCCGGAATTTCGACGGCTCGCAGGTGCAGTCTAAACGCAACCAAATTGCGGTACTGGTCGGGTTCGGCTTTTAGCGGCCCCGGAGCAGGCGCATTGCCTCGGCCATTGCGGCTGCTTCCCGAGCCTGGCCGCCGCCGTCCTGTTCCGGAACCTGGTCGCCTTCGCCCGGCGCGAGAAAGAGATTCGCTTCGAGGCCATGCTGGCGCGTATAGAGATCCCAGTAACGCCCCTTCTGCGCGTAGAGCGTTTCGTGCGTGCCGTGCTCCACGATCCGCCCGACCTCGACCACCAGAATCTGGTCGGCTCTTCTGATCGTTGACAATCGGTGCGCGATGACGAAGGTGGTCCGGCCCTGCATGAGGTACTTCAGGCCTTCCTGGATGAGCGCCTCGGATTCCGAATCGAGGCTGGATGTCGCTTCGTCCAGAATCAGAATGCGCGGGTCGGCCAGAATCGCACGGGCGATGGACACACGCTGGCGTTGGCCACCGGACAGTTTCACGCCGCGCTCGCCGACCACGGTATCGTACTGCTTTTCGAATTTCTCGGCGAACTCGTCCACCCGCGCGATGCGGCAGGCTTCGAGAATCTGTTCCTTGGTCGCGCCCGGTCGCGCGAATGCAATGTTCTCCTCGATGGTTCCGTCGAAAAGGAAGGTGTCCTGCAGCACCACGCCCAACTGCGTGCGGTAGGTGTCGAGGCGCACCGTGGCCAGATCGATCCCGTCTACGGTGACGGTCCCGGAGGTAGGCGTGTGAAACGCCGCAACCAGGCTGATGATGGTCGATTTCCCCGATCCGGACGAGCCGACCAGCGCGGTGACCTTACCTGGTTCGGCGTGAAAGCTCACATCGAACAGCACAGGCTTCCCCGCTTCATATGAAAAGTTAACATCCTGGAACTGAACGGCGCCTTGAATGGGGCCGATCGCGACCGTGCGGCCGGGGTCGCGATCCTCGGGCCGCTCTTCCAATACTTCGCGCGTACGATCGAGTCCGGCGAACGCCTCGGTCAACTGCGTCCCGATTCCCACCGCTTGGAATACCGGCGCGATCAGAAACGCCAGGAACGTGGTGAACATAACGAACTGCCCCAGCGTGATGTGTCCGGCCGCGATCTGGAGCGCGCCCACGTACATAATCCCCGCGCTGACGATTCCCATCAGTACCGTGGAGGAAAGTCCCATCACCGATATCATGGTTAACGATCGGAACACGTTGTCGAGCAATCTTTGGACGCCTTTACCAAAAACTTCCGATTCGCGTTGTTCGGCGTGGTAACCCTTCACGACACGTACGCCGCCGAGGGATTCGGTCAGCCGCCCCGTCACTTCCGCGGTAATCTTTCCACGTTCACGGAATACCGGCCGGATTTTTACAAACGCCTTGCTCAAGAACAATGCGAATGTTCCCACAGCCGCCGCCGTGACCAACGTCATAATCGGACTGATCGCCAACAGGAACCCCAGCGAGATCACCGCCGTCATCAGACCGCCGACGAAGTCGACGAGTCCGGTACCGATCAGGTTGCGCACGCCTTCGACGTCGTTCATGATGCGCGAGACCAGCACGCCGCTCTTGTTGGTGTCGTAGTAGGCCACCGGCAGCAGGCCGATATGCCTCTGGACCTTCTGCCGCAATTCCGCGATCAGGCGCTGGCCGGCTTTCGAGAGGATCTGAGTGAGAGAAAACGAAGTCGCGCCCTGAATGAGGGTCGCTGCCAGGATCCCCACCACCAACGGTGTCAGTAAGGATAGTTGCTTTTCGCCGATGACCTTATCGATCAGGTACCGGGTGGAGATGGGCAGCACCAGACCACTGAGCCGGTTGATGATCATCAGCACAAGGCCGACGGCCAGGATCTTGCGCCTGGGCAGGACCAGCTCGCGGAGCTGCGGCCACACATCGCGCAGCCCGGGCTGGCGCTTTTTGCCGGGCTTACCTGTAGGATCGGCCGGGCCAGAGTCGCCCGAGCGGCGCGTCTGCCGATCGCCATGTCCCATGCCTGGCATTCCCATTCCCCTTGCTGCCATGTATTTCAGTGTAGCCTGCGATAGATGGCTACTCTATTCGCAGGCACTTCCGGATTCGCCTATCCCGGCTGGAAGCCGGATTTCTATCCGCCCAAGCTCCCGGCCAAGGACTTCCTTAAGCACTATGCCACGCGGTTGAACGCGGTCGAGATTAATTACACATTCCGCCAGCTACCGAAGACGTCAACCCTGGAAAATTGGATCGCCGCCACGCCGGAAGGATTCACTTTTGTTTGCAAAGCCCACCAGCGGATCACGCATATCCTGCGATTACGCGAATCGGAATTTACGGATGTGTTCTTCAAGGCGATCGATCCGCTACGGTCTTCGCGACGTCTAGGGCCCGTGTTATTTCAGCTGCCGCCCAATCTTAAGGCCGACCTGCCGACGCTGACGGCCTTCGTCGAAAAGCTGCCTCAGGACATCCGCTGCGCCTTCGAATTCCGCAACAAGTCCTGGTTGGTGGACGACGTTTACCGGCTGTTCGAAAAGCACGGGATCGGGCTGTGCCTGGCGGAATCCGACAAATTCGAGGTTCCTGAAGTGGTCACGGCTGGATTCGTCTACGTGCGGCTGCGAAAGGAGGACTATTCACCAGAGGAACGCGCCGCGATCGCCAATCGAGTGCGGGGAATGCTGGCGGCCGGCCGCGATGTGTACGTGTTCTTCAAGCATGAAGATACACCCGCCGGGGCGGTTTACGCGGAGGAGTTATTGAAGGCGGCGGGTTAGTGTCTAACCTCTTGCGCGCTTGCGTGCCGGACGAGTTTCTTCCACTGCGGGTTCGGAGGTCTGCGCCGACGCGGCGGGCTTCTTGGCGGCGGCCAGGCTGGCCTTGAGGGCCTCCATGATATCGACGACCTTGGATTCCTTCGGCTCGGGAGTCGCGACCACTTCTTCGCCCAGCTTCTTGGCCTCGATCATCTTCAGCAGATTGTCGCGGTAGTCATCCTTGTATTTCTCAGGCTCGAAATCCGCGGCCAGCGCCTCGATCAGGCTGGTGGCCAGGGCCAGCTCTTTCTCCTTCACCAGGCTCAGATCGGTGCGGAACTCGTCGACCTTGCGGATCTCGTGACTGTAATACATGGTGTGCATGAGCACGCCATTTTGGCCCGGGCGCAGGATGACCACGTGCTCGCGGTTATGCATCGCGATCTTGGCGATGCCCACATACCCGGTATTCTTCAACGCCTCGAACAGTAGCGCGTAGGGCTTTTCGCCGGCTTCGTCGGGGGCCATGTAGTAGGAGGTCTCGAGGAAGATCGGGTCCACCTGGTCGGACTTGACGAATTCCTGGATCTCCATGACTTTGGCGGTCGCGGGGGCCACCTTCTTAATTTCTTCGTCCTCGATCACCACGTAGCGGTCTTTTTCGTACTCGTAGCCCTTGACGATCTCGCTTCGCGGGATGGGCTTGTCCTCGGCGGCGCAGTAGATCATCTGCTTGATCCGCGAGTTGTCGCTCTTGTGGAGCTGGTTGAAGCTGATGCTTTCGCCGCGCGCCGCGCTGTACAATCTGACAGGGAACGAAACCAGCCCGAAGGTGAGATGCCCTTTCCAAACGGTAGACGCCATACTTGGTAGATACCTCGTCTGAAAGATTCGTTTTCTACTATAGCGCAAACATTCTAGGCCAGTTTTGTCACTGCAAAAATATCGCGAGAAACGCCATTTCGATAAGACTCCCGAGCCGGCTCCGTCGGAGGCGCCGCTGGTTACCAGTGGCCGGCGGCAGTACTGCGTCCAGCGTCATCATGCGACCCATTTGCACTACGATTTGCGCCTGGAAGTGGCAGGGGCCCTCAAATCCTGGGCGGTACCCAAGGGTCCGACCCTCGACCCGGCGGAAAAACGGCTGGCCATGATGGTCGAGGACCATCCCATCGAGTACGGGGGCTTCGAGGGTGTCATCCCCAAGGGGAATTACGGGGCAGGGAGCGTGATGCTGTGGGATCGCGGCACCTATGAGCTGCTGGGTGACGCCTCAGCGGAAGAACAACTTGCGCGCGGCGATTTCAAGTTCCGGTTGCACGGCGAGAAGATCACCGGGGAATTCGCGATCGTGCGCATGAAGCGCGGCAAGGGCAACGAGTGGCTGCTGCTTAAGAAGAAAGACGCCGCCGCGCAGCCCGGCTGGAACACCGAAGATCATGCGGTCAGCGTGCTCACGGGCCGGACGCAGGAGGAAATTGCGCGGGGGCTGGACAAGCTTGTCGGGGCGGAGGCCGCTCCCAAGCTGCCGGAAATCGGTACGCCTATGCTGGCGGAAATCGGAAAGGGTGAACCTCAGAGCGGGTCCGACTGGCTCTATGAGGTGAAGTGGGACGGCGTTCGCGCCCTATGTTATATCCAGGGCGGACAAGTCAGGATGGTTTCGCGCAACGGGAACGTGATCGACCGGCAGTATCCCGAGCTATCGATCCTGCCTCATCACGTCCGAGCGAAAACCGCCATCGTGGATGGAGAGATCGCCGCGTTGAATGACCGCGGCGCGCCTAGCTTCGAACTGCTCCAGCGCCGTATCAACGTGGCCGATGCTAGCTCAGTGGCGACGCTCGCCCGGCACCATCCCGTAGTTTTCTATGCCTTCGATCTGTTGTATCTGGACGGGCGCGATCTGCGCGGGTTGCCGCTCAAGGAGCGCAAGCGCCTTTTGAAGGAAGTCCTTCAGCCAAACGACGTGGTCCGTTATTCCGAGCACTTCGCGGACGGGAAAGCTCTGTTTGAAGCCGCGAAACAACAGGGCGTGGAAGGGATCATAGGAAAGAGAGCCTCGAGCTTCTATGAATCGCGCCGCTCCGGTGATTGGGTGAAATATAAGGTTCATTCCTCGGATTCGTTCCTGCTGTGCGGCGTCACCGAGGGCGAGCGCGATCACTTCGGCGCTCTGGTTCTAGGGGTTCGGGCCGGCGGCAAGCTGAAGTGGGCAGGCAACGTGGGCACGGGGTTCGACCGCAAGACCATGAAGATGATCTACGAGAAACTCGCCCCGCTGGTGATCGACAAGTGCCCGCTGGAGCCGGCCAAAAACCTTCCGAAGAAGGATGTCACCTGGGTGCGGCCGGAACTGATCTGCGAGGTAGAATTCGCGAACTGGACCGAGGACGGCCGCCTGCGCGCGCCGGTTTGGAAAGGATTCCGAACGGATATCGATCCTCCCGCGCTGCGCCCGCCACTTCTGGATCCGTCGCTGGCGGAGGCGAACCTGACGATCGATGGCCATCGACTGAAGTTCACCAATCTGAATAAGGTGTTCTATCCCAAAGACGGCTACCGCAAGCGGGATCTGTTGAACTACTACGACGCCGTGGCGCCCCTGATTCTGCCGTATCTCAAAGACCGGCCCTTATCGCTCAAACGCTATCCCAACGGCATCGACGAGCCATTTTTCTTCCAGAAGCAAATCGCCCCTAGCTTTCCCAAGTGGCTGCGCACCGGCATGGCCGACGGCATCCGTTCCGTGATCGGCGACAACCGCGCCACGCTGCTGTTCTTAGTGAACCTGGGCTGCATCGATCATAATCCGTGGATGAGCCGGATGGGGTCGCTCGAGCATCCCGATTATTTGCTGATCGATCTGGACCCGCAGGAGTGCGGCTACGAGAAGATCGTGGAGGCGGCATTAGTGGTGCGTAAAAAGCTCGACCGCGCAGAGCTCGAGAGTTTTCCCAAGACTACCGGCGGCGACGGGATGCACATCTTCGTGCCTTTAGAACCGCGCTACACGTACGATCAGGTGCGGTCGCTCGCGGAAGTGCTGGCGAGAATGGTGGCGCACGAGCGTCCCGATCTGTTTACCACGCCCCGGGTGGTCGCCAAACGGGAAAAGGGGAAAGTGTATTTCGACTGGATGCAGATTGGTGAAGGCAAGACGATCTCTGCTCCGTATGCGGTGCGTGCGTACGCAGGCGCGCCGGTCGCAACGCCACTCGACTGGCGCGAGGTGACGTCAAGGCTCAGGCCGGAGCAGTTCCACGTCGGCAATGCGCTGGCGCGGTTCGACCGGGTAGGGGATTTGTTCGAAGACATCCTAAAACGTCCACAGCGGATGGAGGAGGCGGTGGAGAAGCTGGCTCTGTAGGTCAGGCGGAGACAGAGCGACTAACGGAACAAAGTCCCGTTAGTCGTAACCGTCTCAGGAAGCGATCAGAAGTTCAGCCGGAGTGCGAGCTGCATTCTGCGGGGAGTATTCCCCTGCGTACGGATTTGGCCAAAGTTGGCGCCGGTAACCGAGCTGTTCGGGTTGCCCCAGCGGACCCGGTTCAGCACGTTGAAGGCTTCCCCGCGGATCGAGAACTTCACACGCTCGCCAATGGGGATATTCCGGGCGATGCCCAGCGACTCGTCCAGCAACCACGGGCTGCGCAGCTTGGGGTTGTTGCGCGTGGCGTTGCCAAACTCGGTCTCCAGCCGCGTCTGAGAAATGCCCTGATTGAACTTGTTGATGTCCAGCCAGACGTCTTTGTAGGGATCGAACTTCTCGCCGCTGATGGGGGCGCGCCAACCCTCATAAGAGTCGATGAAAACGCGGCTCCCCGTGCCGATCGGGCTGTAGTTGTCGGTGACGGTCTGAGGCGTTCCGGACTCGTAGCTCATGAAGCCCGACACTGTCCAGTCGCCCACGATCGCATTGGTGACGCGGCCGAAGTCCAGCTTGCCGCGGCCAAAGGGCAGGTCGTAGCTGTAGGCGAAGCGAAACATGTGGGTTTGATCGTTGTTCGACAGGGTCTTTTCGAGCTGCCGGTTGAAATGGTCCAAGGGTCCGCCGCCCGCGATCGCGGCCGACTCGGCATTGGTGAACTGCTTGGAGAAGACATAGGATGCTAGGACCGTCATGCCGTTGCTGTAGCGCTTATCCAATTTCAGCGTCATGGCGTGATAGGTGGAGTTCCCGGCGCGCTCACCCACCGAGGCGGGCTGTCCCCCGTTGGTTAGAATGTTCAGGTACTGCGGGTAGGGAGAGAGGGCACGTTGCACAGTGGAGGTGAAGCCGGCGTAGGGTATGGGGATGCCCGCGGCCTTAGCCGCCGCGGAGGTGACCGGGCTGTTCAGCAGAGTCCGGCCATACTTCGTAAGGTTCGAGTACTGGATTTGGTTGTAGCGGGTGAGGCTGGAGGACAGGTACGTGCCTTTGGTCCCCGAGTAGCTGGCGGTGAACACCGTCGACCGCGCGATTTCGCGCTGGATGTCCAGGTTCCAGGTGTAATACTCAGGCGGCCGGCCGGCGTCGCTGCGCTGCCAGAAATGAATGTCCTGGTTGTTGCTGATGGTCGGGTCGATGAACGGCGGTTTGTTCCAGGCCGGCAAACCGGCGTCGATGGGGAACCGGTCCAGAACGCTCTGGTCCGTCGTGTTAACGGTGGTGTTCAGAATGAATCCCTGGAAGTGCGTGCTTCCACCCGTGGTTTTGACCGCGGCAAACGAGCGCCCGGCATAGGCCCGGATCACGGTCTTGTTGTTCGCCTGGTAGGCCAGTCCAAGCCTGGGACCGAAGGCCCATTTATAAGCATCGAACAAATCACCGGAGGTGCGGCCTGGTCCGGTGCCGCTGAAGATGGCCGCTCCGAGCCGTCCGCCGGCGCCGGGATTGGGAACGGTCGGATCGAAGTTGGTGAAGCCGTCCGGTGTCCCGCTGGAGAGGTCCTCCCAGCTCGTCAGTCCGACGAATGCGCCGCCTTGGACCGGAGTGGTGTATTCGTAGCGCAAGCCGATATTGAGAGTGAGCTTTTTGGTGATCTTCCAGTCATCCTGGATGTAGCCACCATAGTATTTGTAAATCTGGCGGACATTGCGGGGCGTCTCCAGGCCCCAGCTGCTGGCGGAACCCAGCAGGAACGACGCGAACGCGTTTCCGGTATTTTGCGAGTTGTCAAGAGGAATAGAAGTAGCCTGCTGGGAAAACCCGAAGCTACCGTTGGCCCGATGCTGGCCGTAACCGTCCCAGCGGTCGCGGGTGAAGAAGAAACCGAGCTTGATGTTGTGATTGCTGCGGATCAGGGTGACGTCGTCGGTCAGGTTGACGTTGCCGCCCGCATCGCCGCCCCAGAAGGCGCCGCCCCAGCCGCTATAGCCGGTGAAGGTCAACTGCGGGAACGTGCGATCCGGACCCGGAGTATTGGCGATCTGGAACTTCGAATTCCACCCGGGCTCGCCGTCGGCGGTAGTGCTGACTACCGTGCCGACGCCTTTCTCTTTCTGGGAGCTGATGCGGAAGGTGTTCAGGAAGTGGGGACGAGCGAGGTCCCAGGCGAACCGGCCGGAAGTGTTTTGGCGGGTCTGGACTGCCGAGCCATTGAACGGATAAGGGAGCCCCGTCGGACCATCGGGACCGAAGTCGTCGTCCGAATGGCCCTTCAGGTACAAGAACGAGAAGCGATTGGAGCTATTTAGCTGATGATCCACGCGCAGGCTGCCTTTATCCCACGGATTGACCGAGGAGCCTTCCGTGCGCGTATAGTTCTGTACGTCGGCGTCGGCCAGACCCCGGGTGCGTGAGTCAATGTTGGGGAGGAAGTTGGCGGGCCGGACCGCGATCACACGCTTGGCGACGGCGCTGAAACGCGCCACGGGAATAAGGTTGCCCTGGAACGGGTCGCGGATGTAACCGCTGCCGTTGGGATTCACCCGGGTGGTGGCGGGATCGTAAATCGGCACGGGTTTGCCGTTGCGCGTCCAGGTGCTGAAGTCTCCTTCATAATTACGCGCCGTGGGGATGGTGAGGAACGGCGGATTGCTATTGCCGGCACGATTGCGGAAACCCTGATAGCTGGCGAAGAAAAACGTCTTATTGTGACCGTTATAGAGTTTGGGAATGTAGATGGGGCCACCGACCGTCCCGCCGAAATCGTGCTGCTTGAGCACGCCCCGCTTCCGGCCTTCAGCGTTGTTAAAGAACCCGTTGGCATCGAGAATGTTGTTACGCATGTTCTCGAACAGGCTGCCGTGGATCGCGTTGGCTCCGGATTTGGTTTCGAAGGACAGGGCGCCCATGGCGCGGCCGAATTCCGCTTTCATGCCGGTGGTTTCGACGGTGAACTCGTTGATGGCGTCGATCGGGACGGAACTCAGCGGAGCGCGAGCCTCCTGATACGCAGAAGAGGCGCTGCTCAGAGGCATGCCGTCCATCATCATTTCCCATCCGGCGCCCTGGCCGCCGCCGATGCGGAAGCCGCCAGCGGTGCGGGTTTCCGGCGCGATGGCCGCCAGCGTGAGAACGCTGCGGACGCCTCCATTCACCAGCAGCGGCAGGTCCTGGACAAGCTTGGTGGTGATGTTGGTGGCAACGCGGGTGCTCTCCGTTTCAATCGGCGAGACTGCGGCGGTCACCGTGACCGATTCACCCACGGAGCCAAGCTCCAGGGCAATGTCCAGGCGTGCAGTGGAGCCGGCCGCAAGTGTTACCTGATCCCGGACCGCCTTTTTGAAGCCGCGCGCCTCGAATTCGATGCGGTAGTTGCCGATTTGCAAGGCAGGCAACGTAAATGCTCCCGCACTGGTCGTATTTGTGGAGGATGACGTGCCCGTTTCCACGTGGGTTGCAGTGACCTTCACCCCAGGCGCCACGGCCCCGGAAGGATCGCTAACAATGCCGGTAATGGTTGCGCGATTCACCTGCGCCACGCAAACAGCGGCAGAGCAGAAAACGAGAAAAATGAACCTCGTCCATTGAGACGCGCGCTGTGTGTCTACACCAATCGTTCTACGATTCATCGAGTAGGCCCCCCATAGGCCTCACATCGCTGTCTGCCCTCGCGCGCCCATCCCCTAGCGGGCGATCATTCGAGGGCCAAGACTGCTTCGGAAAACGATACAACCATCGCAGATCCATGTCAACGGGTACCCCGCTCCGATGAGGAGCTGGCTTCCAGGTAACCCCGGCGTACACCGTCGAACGCAGCGGTGTCGACTGACGGCTACATTCCCGCTTCGGGAAAGTCCTAAGCCATTGAGCATGGATATCGTCCGCGCATTTCTTAACGGCCCCCCATATGCATACTAGACTCGGCCGTCCTGGAACCGCGCACGTATGATGAAACTGCTGTTCTACTGGGGTCCGGGCAACCTGGTGACCAAGGTCATCCGTCTGCTGACGCGTGGCCCGTATAGCCACGTAGAACTGCAATTCACCGATGGCTGCAGATTCTTTTCCTCCGGCCATGGCATATACCAGGGCGCGCACATGGTCTGCGATCGGAAAAGCTACGGACCGTACTGGGACCGGGTCCTCATCCCGGCTACGCAGCTGCAGGAGAACGCCGCCGAACTGTTCAGTTTTCATCTGATCGGCGCCCCCTTCGATTGGCGGGGACTGATCAGTTTCCTGCTTCCGTTTTTTGACCGCCGCAGAAAATCGAAGTTTTGCAGCTCGATTGTCTTGGATGTACTGCAAGAGAGCCTGCACCTGTTTCCCGGGGTCCAGCTCAAGACTTCGCCGAACGGTCTGCATCGGCTGTTTATTGCCGACCATGCGCTGTTGGTTTCCTCGGCTGTGCCTGATGATCCCGCGCCGGGTGGTGCGGGATCAAAATGAAAGCTGAAATTATGGCAAGAGACTTTCCCGTTGTTTGCGTAGGCGGCGCGGACGGCGATCTCGACAGTTATACCGGACTGTTGCACCTGCTGCCCGCCGATACCGGGGTCGCGATCGTCATCGTGAATCACATGAGAATCGTAGCCGACCTGCTTAACGAGCTTCTCCCACGTTTCACAACAATGCCTGTGGAATGGATCTCGGAAGGACTACTCATTCAACCCAACCATATTTTCATCATTCCCGAACAGCGCGACTTGCACGTTCTGGATGGAGAGTTTCGCCTGAAGCCGACCTCAAAACCCACCGGATGGCCGGACGTGATCACGGTTTTCTTGCGGTCCCTGACACGGCACTGGGACGGCCAGCTGATCGCCGTCATTCTCTCTGGCTACGACGGGGACGGGGCTGCAGCATTATGCGGAATTAAAGAAGTAGGCGGCATTACCATCGCGCAGAAGGTCGATGCCGGCGGGCAGCCGGATATGCCCTTAAGCGCCATCGCCAGCGGGTGTATCGATTTTATTCTTTCCATTGAGAATATCGCCAAGGAGATCGAGCGGATTGCGCTCGCGTCGCGTTGAGGGTTGCTCCAACCGGCGATAATCATTCCATGTGGAATGACATGTTTGTCCTCATGCTCCCGGTGATGGAGAAAATAATTCGACCGATCGCGGTGTATCTGGCGCTCGTATTCCTGTTACGGATTTTTGGAAAACGTGAGCTGGCGCAACTCAATCCGTTTGACCTTGTGGTCTTGTTGACCGTGTCGAATACGGTGCAGAATGCCATCATCGGAAACGACAACTCGATCAGCGGCGGCCTGATCGGGGCGTTTACCCTCATGGCGACCAACTATATTGTGGTGCGGTTCCTGTTCCAACACCGACGCCTGGATCAGATTGTTGAGGGGAAGCCGTCGACACTGATCGACGGGGGCAAGGTCCTCAACAAGAACCTCGCACGGGAGCTTTTAACGCATTCGGAACTGTTGACGGTGCTGCACCGGCAGGGATTCTCGGACGTGAATGAAATCGAGCAGTGTGTTCTGGAACCTAGCGGAACGTTCACCGTCAAGGGGAAGCAGCCACCCCAAAGCGAGATCCAGTATGCGGAACTCGTCCGGCGCCTGGAAAGTATTGATACGCGGCTGGCGGCCCTGTCGGGAGGAAAAGCGGCTTGAACCATGTAGGATGGTATTGGAGGAATGGCCGAGTGGTTTAAGGCGGCGGTCTTGAAAACCGTTGACGGGGAAACTCGTCCGGGGGTTCGAATCCCTCTTCCTCCGCCATAATCCCCTTACTGAGGTGCGCCCCTCAATGACGAAGAAGACCGGGAAGAGAACGTCTCGCCGCCGGTTTCTCGGCACCAGCGCCGGGGCTGCCGCGGTGATCGGGGCCACCGGGCCCGGCGCACTTGTTGTTTCAGGTCAGAGCATTCCGCCGGAAGAAACGCTCGCCCTAATCAACGGCAGAATCCATACGCTGGACGCGGCTAACACCATTGCCAGCTCGGTGACCCTTCGAAGTGGCAGGTTCGTGGCTGTTGACGCCGCTCCGGCCGCTGGACCAGGCGTACGTGTTATCAATCTCGGCGGACGCACAGTCGTGCCCGGGCTGGTCGAGCCTCACATTCACATCGTGAGCCTTGCGAACCGTCCCGGCTATCACACCATCCTCGAGAACACGACTTCGATTCGCGAGATCCAGGAAGCGCTAGCCGCTCGCCGCAAGGAAGTTCCGGCAGGCGCGTGGATTACGTCCATGGGTGGCTGGCATCCCAACCAGTGGGCCGAGCATCGCCATCCGACCCTCGCCGAGCTCGACCAGGCGGTTCCCGATCGTCCTGTGTTGCTGTACGAACGCTTCACTGGTCCGTGCGCGACCAATAGTCTAGGTAAAGCATTCTTCGATGCCGCCGATGCCGCGCCTCCGGTTCATCCGGATATCAAGAAAGTGAACGTCTCGCCTGGCGGGGTGATCGCCGGCGCCGGCCCTGCGGGGAATCCGTCGGCATCGGCCCTTTTCTACCTGCGCCGGATGCAGACCTTCGCGGACCGCAAGCGCAGCGCCGTCGATGCGATGAACTACTCGGCCAGCGTCGGGTTGACCACGCAGCTGGATCAGGTGTTGTTCCCGACGCCCGGACCGCTTCATCCCAGCCAGATTCTGTCGAACCTTGATCAGTACAAAATGTACGATCCGTGGCTGGAACTCCATCGTGAGGGAAAGGCGATTATTCGCCTGCAGATGAATTTCCTGCACAACCAGAGCGATCCAAATCTGCCCGAGCTGAAAGAGCGCCTTCGGAATCAGTTTCCGTTTTTTGGCGACGATATGCTCAGGACGGGTGCGATCGGGGAGTGGGCCGCGCCTCTCGGCAGCGGAGCGGTCTGGCGCGAGGCCCAGCGTCTGGTGGCCGAGGCCGGCTGGCGCAATGAAAACGCCGTACAGAACCTGGCTGGTCTCACGCAGGTGGTTGAGGCGTATGAAGCGGTCAACCGTGAGTTCGACATCACCCAGAAGCGGTGGGTGGTTCACCACGTTCCGCAGGTTAATGCCGACTTGCTCACCAGGCTCAAGGGGCTCGGCTGCGGCGTGGAGATGGGCGCATTCCGCTGGGTCACATCATCCGATCCGAAGATCGTCGCGGGTCCGCCGTTCCGAACAATTGTCGATCATGGGATCCAGGCAGGCATTCACGGGGATGGCGTCCACATCGCGCCGTTGAATCCCTGGCAGCACATCTACTACGCGATCACCGGCGTCAACTCGTTTGGAGACAGCGTGAACGGCGATCAAAATCTCTCGCGCGCCGAGGCCCTCCGCCTGTTTACGCGCAACAATAGCTGGTTTTTGAGAATGGAAGAGAAGATCGGCTCGATCGAGCGCGGCAAACTGGCTGATCTTGCTGTCTTGGACCGGGATTATTTCGCAGTGCCGGATGCCGATATCAAGAAGATCCGTTCCATCTTGACGATAGTGGATGGCAAAATCGTTCACGATTCCGGACTCCTATAAAAAAGTGGCTTATAATTCGATATAGGCTGGCGCGGGAGGCGATGGCTTTCCTTCTCAACCTGCCAGGTCTTTTTGTGGTCGTTGCTATTCCGAGGGGAATAAGACTCTGTGACTAATCGATGTCCGTTCTGTGGGAATTATGCCTACGCTGCGAGTGTAGGGGATGCGTACCGGATGGACTGCCGCTACTGCGAAATTCAAGTAGAAATAACCAAGCGGGCATATGCGGCCCGCTGTCCCAATCCCGTAGCGGTGCTCGACTATATCAGGGAAAAGATGAGGGTCAGCACCAGACCGCGGGTAGATCTTGCGGATATGAAGCGAATGGGGCCGGTGCTCGCGATGGAGGGAGACAACGTGACTAGTAGCGATGACGTGTTGACAACCACGGCCAAGGCGATTGGAAGTACATTGGGGAAGATCGCCGTACGGGCGGGTATCGCCAAGCCGGAAGCAGTAATCGCGAAGGTACGGAGAAAAGCAACCCCGAAAAAGAAAGCGTCCGCGACCAAGACAGCGGGCCTGAAGAAAAAGATTGCCCCGGCAGCGAAGGCCAAGAAGCCGACGCCGCGGGGCAATAAGGCGAACTGACCGCGAGAACTAGCGAGCGGCGATCGGTATACCGATCTCTTTGCCGATAATCTCACCCGAGATCACCAGTTCTACCCGCCGATTCTGCTGCCGTCCCGCGGCAGTTTCATTTGAGGCTACAGGCTGTGTTTCTCCAAAGCCTTTAGTGGAAACCGAACCGGGCTGCATGCCTTGCTGGGTCAGATAGTCGCGCACGGCCGAGCCACGATGCTCGGAGAGTTCCTGGTTGTAGCTATCACTGCCCACGTTATCGGTATGGCCTTCCACTTCCAGCCGCAATCCCGGATGCCCCGAGACAATACCGGCCACCTTGGCCAGCTTTTCACGAGCCGCCGCCCGCAAAGAGAACTTGGCGGTATCGAAGAGCACGTCGGACATGTTGACGATGAGACCGCGCGCGGTATCACGCGTCTGCAGGATCGCGTTGAACTGTAGCAAAAGCTGCGCTCGCAGGTTCGCTCTGTCCGCCTCCAACTGTGCCTTCTCCTTGGCAATGCGGTCCAGTTCGGCTTGTGCCGAAGCCCTTTGCGCGTCATTGTCCCGTCTCAGACGATCGGCTTCGTTCTGGGCCGCCGCCATTTTGGCGTCGTTATCCTGTCTCAAACGGTCAGCGGTATCCTGTGCCGCGGAGGCCCGTAGGTCGCTTTCCCGCTTGAGGCGATCCGCTTCTGCTAAAGCCGCCAGGCGCATGGCTTCGTTGTTCTGCTTCAACCGATCGGCTTCGGAAAGGGCCGCCGCCGTCTTGGCTTCGTTGTCTCTCCTTACGCGATCGGCTTCAGCCTGGGCAGTCAGCCGCGCACTCGCTGCCTCCCGCGCGATGCGTGCCGTCTCCGACTGTGCGTTGGCCGTGGCGTTCACGGCGCGAGCTTCCCGGTCCGCCGCCGCTTGGCGTTCGGCCGCCAGAAGGTCGTCATCCTGGCGCTTCACGGCGATGGCCCGCGCGTCTTCGGCGATCTGCACCGCTTGCCGCGCACTCATGGTTATAGGTTTCGAGCCTGCATTGCGCGCCCGATATGCCTCGGCCTGCTTCAGGTTGCTTTCGGCTTTCTGAAACGTCTCCGTGGCATAGCGGTCCGCACCGCTGGTGCGCGCGATTTGAATGGCGTTGCGAGCTTCGTAGAGCTCCAGCGGTGTTTTGCTGTTGACCTTCAAGTCGAGCACATTCATGAGGTGCTGATACTGACCGCGTTCAAGCAACTCGTATTTAGCATCAATGAGTTCGATCTTCCCCACGGTGTCAGGGCGAACCACATTCTCCATCACCACGACGTCACTTGGACGGGACACCGCGAAATAGGGCTCCGCGGTCACCAGCAGGCCGAATGCCTGCAATTCCGTGGTCACGTCCAGTTTGCCGCTAGTGCCGTTACGCAGGATTTCGCCCAAGTTAGACGTACGCCCCTCGGGAGTGATGGCCCACAGGACGTAGGTGAGGTACTCGGCGCCGAATTGTGCGGCCTCCGTCATATTGCGGAACTCCACCTCGATTTCGATGTAGCCCTGCTTGCTTTCGACTTTAGCTTCCCCGTGGGCATTGGGCATGAGCGGCGTGCCGCCGAAGTCAATCTTGGTGGCGCCGCTACGATGCTGGTAGCTGATCGCCTTCGCGGTCCGTTCGGTCACGGTGACACGATAGATCGGCACTTGACCCGAGGCAGCCCGGGTGGCATTTTCTTTTCGCTCTTCTTTCTGTTCCCGGGAGGGCGTCTGGGCCGATAGAGCGCCGCATGTAAGCAGCAGCCCAATTGTGAATTGTTTCATGTGTGTCCTTTGCGATTCTCGCGCCTACTGGCCTGATCCGCTTTTTTCCTCGCGCGCCGAATATTTATTCAGCAGGTTGATGAGTTTCGCCGCCGATGCGGGTATCCGTCGCTTCTGGCTGACGATCTCGCGGTTGTGCAGCGGCTTGCCGTAAATAGTCGCGTTGTCGTCCAGATCCTGGCGCAAGGTGGCGCCTTCCAGGGCTACGCCCGCAAACAATCCCTGCGAGCGCGACCAGGAAAGAATGTCCGCGTGCATCTGGGCGTCGGTCTGCGCCGTGGCGGTACGTCCCACCGGTCCGGCCGCTACGGATCCTTCCGCTCCCAAGGTGAACTTGCTCTCGAGCAGCTTGTCGGCTCCGCGCGCACTCATTACCAGCATGATCAGGTCGGTGGAGGATCCGCCGATCTGGAATCCGACACTCCCGCCTTCGATGCGTACCGTGCCGGGAGCGGACCAGCCCGGTCCGACTTTATTCCTGCAGGAGAGGATGCCCTTGCCATACTTGGCGCCGACGATGAAGGCGCCCGTCTTCAGTTCCGGAACGATTACGATGCAGTGGGCGTTCTCCAGCATCTCCTGGGGAATACCTTTGTCCGGCGCGCCCATCACTTCCGAGAGCACGACTGCGGCTTCGTCCAATCGCTTGGCGGGTTCGTTGTCCTTGGCCATGAGCGGCGTGATCGCCACGATAGCTGCTAGAATCAGTTTCATTTCCTCACCTCTTTCGTCGTGCGCGTAGTCACGAATCTTAATAGCTAGGGCACGTATTGCACCGATCGAGCGAAATGTTGCATACGCTCGGACTTGATCGGCGAAGCTGACGAATGCGGCCGGGATCTGTAACCTTATGCGGTCAGGTGACGGCGTATGGTCAAAGAGATCGGATTCCCACCTGAACGCCCAGCCAGAACGTCAGCGTGAACCCCAACAGGAGCAGCACCACCGTGGCGATCCACAACGGAGGAACAAACAGGAAGAAGGCTCCGACGCTGCCACCCAACAGCACGCTGGAGAAGATTAGGAAAAGGCGTGTCATCTCGAATTCTTCAAAGAGCAGGCGGGATGCCAACGGTGAGGATCGCGCCTCTAGGGAACTTCCGTGGATGGCGTCGGCGCGCTGGCTTCGAGCTGGCTGAGCTGTTCCGTCAGCTTGTCCCACGCAGCCGCCGCTTTCTTCGAGGGTGGGGACACCGGAGGCGTGCGGTCCTTATAGTAGCTCACGATATTGTTGCGCAGCTCCGGTGAAATCCCCGCGAATTTCCGGTCGGCGAGTTTCCCCAGCAGATCGGCGTAGGCCTCGTCCGCTCCCAGATAGGCGCCCGCGGCAGACGGCTTGCCGACATCGAAATTCTGGTTGGCGATTGCCAGCCGCCCGGCACTCTCGTTGGCCAGCAACTGGCGATAGCTGTCCACGGTCGCATTGAAACTGGCCATGAACATCTTCTCGACTTCCGGCGTCGGCGCGCGAAAGGCCAGAGATTTAAAGGGGCCAAACTTCGGAATGATCCGCAGAATCCAGGCCACCAGGCGCGTCATGAAGCCGGGCCGGTGATAACTGGTCCCCCATTCTTTTTCATAGCTGGAGCGCGAAAGATTGTAGAGAAACTTCCTTTTTGTGATTCCGGGAATTTCCTTTGTGACCTCGGCGCCCTTGAGCTGCCAGGCCACTCGTGTCATGCCTGGAATGATGGAGCCGACGCTATACCGGAAGGATCCCAGCGCCAGGTCGAGACTTCCGAAAACATCTTTGAGCTCGATACCGTAGGTGTCCAGAAACGCCCGTTCGAGTAGCGGTTTGGCGACCTCGAACCCGATGAAGGCGTGATAGCGGTTGGGGGCGTATCGCCCGCGCGCAATCTGCAGTACGTCGAAGCCGAACTCCGTACGCAAGTGTGCCGTTGGATTGTCCCAGTAAGTCACTTCCTTGCCAAAACGGGTGCGGAGCTTGGGATAGAGGATCGGCACGGCCAGATTCGTGGCGATACGATGGCCGTTGGTATCGGCCGCGTAGTGAGCCAGCGCGCCTAGCGCGAACGCGTATTCATTGATGTCCTGCGATTCGCGAAGCAAAGCCGCGATAAAATCGCCGCTGCGCACATAGTGCGTCAGATCGCTGAAGAGGTGGCTGCTGAACGGATAGTAGCCCATGTCCTGGATAATGCATCCGCCATAGGCGTAGGCATGGGCCATTTCCAGATCTTCCGGAGTCGCCGCGGGGAATCGCTGGAGCAGCATTTTTTGGAGGGAGGTATCCCAAACCGAATCGACAATGGCTTCATGGGTGAGGACGGAATAACCGGAAGCGACGGAGACCGAGAGCAAGACCAAGCCAGCGAACCTGGCGGCCAGCGGGCAGGGCATTCTAGCGTCCCGGCACGGAAGCGGCAACGAGTTCGCTAAACTTGTATTCCACATCGTGGGAAACCATCGTATACGGACCCACGAACCGGACGTTGGCCGTGGACTCCGCCGCCGTTTGGAGCCACATGCCGCCCACATCGCCGTAAACTAACACGATGCGCGAGTCGCGCAGCCACCATGAGGGCGCTTTTCCCGGCTCGCCCTCGGTGCGGCGAAGCTGGTAGGTGGTTGCGTCCACCCAGATCAGACCGCGGAGCAGGGTCTTGTCCTTGCGGTGGGGACGCATCTCCAAGACGTAGCAGGGTTGCCCGTTCAATTCTTCCTGGCGCACAAGACGAAAGGCATAATTGGCCGGCGACAGATCCGTGGAGCCGTGATCCTTCACGATGTCGGTTTCGTGCTCCAGCATTTGGCGAACGACTTTCTCACCCAGCCCCATGCCGTTCGCCTGCCGGATCGCAAAGCGCTTGACGTCCGGCGGAACAAAGGTAACATCGGCGACCACTTCGGCCTTGGTCGCCTGCCTTTCTTTCCCGAACAGCTTGTAGTCTCGCGTGACGCTGTAGGGGCGAAGGTGGGTTCTGTTTTCGGCTCTGGCCTCCGCCATCCGGCTCAAAATGGTTTCCACCGTTGGGACCGCAGTGACGGTCTGAGCACGCGCGGACGCGATCCCAATCAAGCCGAGAAGTACCGTACCCGGGATTCGCTGCCATACGTTCACGGCGATACTCCTTTGTGTCATTGTCGCCTAGATTGCTCCCGGGTACGGTGGGCCGGAAAATATTGCACCGTCTCTAAAGGACTGGTCGACGTCCCTGAATCACTTGAATCAGAATGACCACGATCGCGAGCACCAATAGAATGTGGATAAACCCTGATAGGGCATAGCCCGTGGCTAATCCCAGCGCCCACATCACAAACAGAATCACAGCAATAGTCCAAAGCATTGGCTTGAGGCTCCTTCATCTCCAGCCTGAACAGAAGCACGCCAGGGGCCACTGTTGGAGGATTGTGCAGGCTGGTCCGGATGAGTAACGTTCCCGCCGCCGGGGGTCAGATGGCCAAATAAGGTCGGCATGTAAGGCTTGGCTGCTCACGTGCCTTAGGTAAAGACCGACAGGGAGCGATCCATATGAAACTCGGGACAGTAACCGCTGCAGCCGCCGCCTTCTTGGTGTTCGGGACCACAATACCCGTCCATGCCCAACGTGACTCACAGGGCGACAAGCAAGACAAGCCAGGCGACCGGTCAAAAGGAAAACAGGACAAAGCAGGTACGCAGCAAGGCAAGCAGGGCACAGCCGCATCCCCACAGAGGCGCGCTCCTCAGGCCCAGCAAGGAAGACAGGCGACTCAGCCGCAGCGTGCTCAGCAACGCCAGTCGCAGCCGCAACAACAGCAGCCCCAGCGCGCTCAGCGGCCCCGGCAGCAGCAACAACAGCCCCCACAACAACAAGCCCGGCAACAGTCACAACCGCAGCGTACGCGCCAGCAAGCGCAGGCGTGGCAGCAACAGCGAGGATGGCTACAGCAGGGCGGGTGGCAGGGCCACGATACGTGGCAGCAAAATCGCGCCCAACATTGGTCCTCGGACCATCGCACCTGGGCGCAGCGCGGAGGCTACGGCGGCTATTACGTGCCTCAGAACAGCTTCAGTCTCTATTTCGGGAGCCGCCACTTCTTCCGCATCGGCTCGCGCCCGGTCATCTATTTGGGTTATCCGCGTTTTGAGTACCGCGGCTACTCGTTCCTGCTGCTCGACCCATGGCCGGAATACTGGTCCGAGGATTGGTATGCCTCCGATGACGTTTACATCGACTATAACGATGGATACTATCTTTACAACCGCCGCTATCCTCAGGTCAGCCTGGCGGTCACGCTTGTTCTGTAAGAGAAGCTGCGGAAAATCGCGCACCACGGGCTGAAGGGCCTGTGCCAGAGGGCGCACGCGATTGACTCGGCCATGGCATAAGCCCTACGCCTGTGCGCAGTGCCGATGATGAAGTTACAGGTCGTGGCGGGAAATGCCCAGCTTCTTCATCATGGCGTTCAGGGTCGTCCGCGGCACGCCGAGCCGGGTGGCTGCTGTGCTGACTACGCCCCCAGTCTCACGGAAAACCCGTAGGATGTAGTCCCGCTCCACTTCCTCCAGCGTCGAACCACCGGTTTCGGCCGCCGAAGCGCGCAGCTCAGCCAAGGGAGCGCGGAGATTGGGGCCCCGGGAAAGAATGACCGATCTCTCCAGGAAGTTCTCCAGCTCCCGTACATTTCCAGGCCAGGTCCAATTGACCAGGGCCCGCATCGTTTCCGACGGGATCTTGTCTATCGTCCGGTCCATCTTGGCCGCATATTTTTTGATGAAGTGACGGGCCAGGATGGGTATGTCCTCGGGATGATCCCGCAGTGGCGGCGTGATGATCGGGAACACTTTCAGCCGGTAGTAGAGGTCGCTGCGGAAGAGTTTGTCTCCCATCATCTGGGTCAGATTCCGGTTGGTCGCCGCCACCAGCCGCACGTCGATCGGGATCGTCTTGGTTCCGCCCAGTCTCTCGAACGCCTTTTCCTGCAGGGCCCTGAGCAACTTGGGCTGCAGCTCCAGTGGAATGTCGCCCACCTCATCCAGGAATAATGTTCCGCGATGCGCCAGCTCAAACCGGCCGATTTTTTGCGACAAAGCGCCGGTAAAGGCGCCTCGCTCGTAGCCGAACAGCTCGCTCTCGAGCAGCCCGGTGGGAATGGCGGCGCAGTTCAACGTGATGAAAGGAAAATTCCTGCGGGAACTCATGCGGTGAATGGCGCGAGCGATCAATTCCTTGCCCGTGCCGGTTTCACCCAGGATCAACACCGTCGCGTCGGTGGGCGCTACCACTTCCACCTGTCCCATGACGCGCTTCATGGCGGTGCTGCTTCCTACAATCTCCTCAAAGGTGTGCGTGGCCTCAGTGATCTCCTCCTCGACGTTCTCCAGCCGTTCGCGGCCGCGGAGGTCCTGCACGAAGGTGATCCACCGGAACGGAGACAGCTTCAGAACCGCCGTGGCCACCAGCACCGGAACGCGGGTTCCGTCCTTGCGAATCAACTCTTTTTCGAAAGGCGTACAAGCTCCGAACCGCAACCCTTCTTCGTGCGCCAGTTCATCCAACGGAAGGTATTCCGGCGGCGTCAGATCGGGCCAGTGCAGACGGCCGGCCGCCAAATCCGCGCGGCTGTACCCCACCAGCTCGAGAAACGCATCGTTGGCTTCCGGAATCCGGTCAAACTCACCGGAAACAATTCCGGCGATGGTCGATTCCAACGGGATCGGCCGGATGCGAGTACGGCTGCGCCGCAGCTTTTCGTCTCTCTCGTGACGGTCGCTGAAGTCGCGGACCACCCGGGCGAACCCCTGCAGATCGCCGGACTCGTCTTTGAGGGCCATGGTGATCACATTGGCCCAGAATCGCGATCCGTCCTTCTTGGTCTGCCAGCCTTCGTTTCCGAAGTGCCCCGCGGCGGACGCCCGCTTCAATTCTTCATCCAACTTGGCGCGCAGAGTATCTTCGTCGGGATAAAAGTGCGCGATGTGCTGGCCGATGGCCTCGCTACTGATGTAGCCGAAAATACGTTCCGCCCCCGCATACCAAGCGACCACCACTCCGTTTACATCCAGCAGGAACAGAGCATAGTCCTGGACCCACGCCGGGACGCCGCTCTTGGAGGGATCCTTGTCCGCCCCGGAGAGATCCCCGCCGGCTGTGGTGACGGCCTTGTCACGCAGCACCATCAGATGGCGTACCGGTAATACATTGCCCTTGGCAATGTATTCCACCTCTCGCGGACCTCCGTCCGGACCAACCAGCTTCAGCGTTCCCTGCTGCTCGCCTTTCTCCAGAAAAGCCCGCCAGCGTTCCGAGATCACGGGCTTGAAGCTGGGTTCCGCGAAATCATCCAGGCTGCGGCCGATGATCTTTTCCCGAGGGAGACCGAGCAGCTTGCTCGCGCCGACGCTGGCTTCGTGTGACTGGCGATCGTTGTCCGCGAGCAGAAGCGGCACGGAGGGATGGAACACGATCGCCCGGAATAGCAGCTCGAGTTCCTTCGGGCCGTTTTCGGCGAGCCAACCGGCGGCTTGTGGCTGAGAGGCCATTACACGTTCCTCCTTCGCCCGTCGATCGAGGGAGCCGGCGGAATGTAGAATACCTGGGATTCTACAAACAGTGGGAGGCCAAGAGTGGCGGTCAGACACCATGTTATCACCAAAACGGATTTTTGAGTCGATTATTGTGACCATAATTCGTCACTTACCCCCCTGGGACTAGCCGAAGGGTGATCTTAAGTCGCTGTTCAGGATGACTTTCCGAGTGGATCACGAAGTGCCTGCTATCCCGGTGAGGACTAGAAGAACATGCCTTTGATAAATATCGTCATCGCCCTGATCATCGTCGGAATGGCGTTGTGGATGATCA
>Ga0310810_10001320_pt1 | contig 25815 bp, 24 predicted proteins | sample NCmetagenome_FD_207641 | JGI IMG/M metagenome (GOLD analysis project Ga0310810, IMG submission 207641) | Soil microbial communities from experimental microcosm in Duke University, North Carolina, United States - NC | ecosystem: Engineered > Artificial ecosystem > Soil microcosm > Unclassified ...
CCACGGCCGTGTTCTTCGTTCTCCCGATGACGGCGGCGCTCGTCGCCGGCCTGGTGAGAGCCAGGCGATGGCACCCATCGCTCGCATTCGTCTCTTTCGGTGCGTCCCTCGTGCCGCTCGCGAGCTATGGGTGGATCGCGTGGCGGGCTCTTCACCCCGCACCCTTCCAGTGGCCGGTCGGAGTCGGCCTCGCCGCGCTGCTGATGCACGTGCGTGGCGCCGCCTACTCGTACCTGCTGGGCCGCTTCTCGCCGACGACGGCGGAGTGGGTGCTGATCCGCGGAGCGATCCTGCCGTGGGCCCTGCCAGGCCTCACGCTTGGGTCGGCGTTTGCGCTCTCGAGTCGTTCGACGGCTCTGCGCTGGGGGCTGCTCGCGCTGTTCGCCGCGGCAACGATCCAGGTCGCGTTCATCGTGTCGTACGGCGTGCCGGATCCGGCCACCTACTTCCTCCCGGTGCTCATGGCGGCTCTTCTCGCGGTGACCCCGGGGACCGTTCTGCTCGGGCGACGCGTTCCCGCGGGGCTGCTCGCGGTGATCGCGCTGGGCATCGTCGGGGCGGTGGCCGCCTGGTCGGTGCCGCGGGCCGTCGCGCAACGCGCGGAACTCGCGAGAGTCGATGCCGAGTTTCACGCGGCGTGGCGCGCGATTCCATTCGACCGCGGCATCGTGCTCTGGGCCGACGACCACTATCACCGGTTCGTCCTGATTCAGCTCCTCGAAGGCGCGAGGCCCGGCCTCTACGTCGACAACCCCGAGATGCTGATCTGGCCCGGACGACGTCGAGCGTTTGCGAAGCGCTTTGGATTCGATCCGCTCGAAGGCCTCACGTTTCGCAGCGAGGCCGACCTCGGGAAGATCCCGGACAACATCCGGCGCCGTGCGCACGTTCCCGTCGCGGTCATCCCGGAAGTCCATCCGCAGTAGGTGACGGGGAACGGGGCGTGACGCAGCGCCCGCCTAGTCCGCGGTCGGCCCGCCGCCGAGGCGGCCCTTTGCCTCTTCGCTCAGCTGCGGCATCGCTTCGCCCTCGGGCATGCGGCGGAACGCGAGGAAGAACGTGGTCGCGGCCGTCGCGTACAGGCCGGCCGTGATGTAGAACGGCACGGCGTAGCCCAGGTGCTGGATCACGACGCCGGCCAGGGTCGTGCTCGCGGCCCAGCCCAGGTTCCACGCGAGGTTGATGAGGCTCGTCGAGCGGGAGCGGAGCGCGGGTGGCAGCGCCTCCATCACGAACGCCTGGACGAGCGGCGTCGCCGCCTGCATGAGCGACGAGCGGCACCAGAACGACACGACCGCGATGCTCAGCCGGCGCTCGGCGCCGAGCGTCACGAGAAACGGCAGCGACAGCATCTCGGACGCCGTCGCCGTGCGCAGCTTGCCGAAGCGCCGCGCCACGACCGGCCCCAGCAGTGCCGCGGCCGCCGTGCACACCTGGGCGATCGAGAAGAACATGCCGATCTGCGCGCTCGAGCACTGGAAGCGCGTCGCGAAGTACAGGTTCATGAACGGAATGACGAGGCCCGCGCCCACGCCGATCAGCGTCGCGTTCAGCACGATGGGCCACAGCCGGCGCGTCACGCCGGGCGGCCACGCCGCCTCGCGGCGCTGCGTGACGCGCGCCTCCTGGATCCTTCCCAGTCGCAGCAGCGGGATCGACGCGGCGAGGGCGATCAGCGCGGCGAGCGACAGCGTCACCTGATACGCGACGCGCTTCGTGACGGGCGCGGCCAGCGGCAGGGCGCGCAGCCCGGCCGGCACCCAGCCGCCGAGCAGCGAGCCGATGACGCCGGCGATCAGCTCGCTCGCGAAGAACGCGCTGAAGAGGTGCGTGCGCTCGCGCGGCGTCGAGTGCTCGGTCAGGTACGGCGCGGCGGCGATCGCGAGCAGCGACTGCCCGGCGCCGGCGACGAAACTGGACGCGTAGATCACACCGGGCAGGGGCACGTTCGCGCGCACGAGCATGCCGACGCCGTCGAGCACGGCGCCGAGGACCAGGCAGCGCCGGCGGCCCCAGCGATCCGCGAGCCAGCCGGCGGGCAGCGCGGCTGCGGCCAGGCCGATGCCGGTCAGCGACAGCGCGCGCCCGATCAGCGCTTCGCGGAACCCGGCCTCGACCAGGTACAGGTTGTACAGCACCTGGAACACGCCCGCGCCGCTCCAGGCCAGGAACACCGACAGGAGGAAGTGGCGCGCGGGCGGCGAGAACTGGCCGACGGCTTCGCGATAGTCGTCCCACGCGTTCTGGATCGGGCGCATGGCTCCAAACCGAACGGCGGCCGTCGTGGCCGCCGCGGGATGTGCTTCGGTGCCGCGATTCGACTCAGTCGATCGCGGGCTCCGGAACGCGCGTCTCGGGGAGCACGTGCGGGACTTCTTCGACGACCCGGATGAGCGGCTCGAACGCGGCCGGTGTCACGGCGATCAGCACGCGCGCGGTCGACGTCCCCACGTTCTCGACGGCGTGCGGCGTCCGCCCGTCGAAGTGGCACGAGTCGCCGCAACCCAGCACCGTGGTCAATTCTCCGCACACGAGACTGACCCGGCCCTCGAGACACACCACGATCTCTTCGCCGTGGTGGTAATGGCGCTTGTTGCCGGCCGACAGCCCCGGCGGCAGCTCGGCCATGAGCAACTCGAGATTGCGTTTGGGCCGCGCGGACAGCAGCTCGACGCGCGACGTGTTGCCGCCGACGAGGACGTGCGGCCGCTCATCGGCTCGCACCACGTGCGGCTGGGGCTCTTCCTCGACGACGAGGTAGGCGACCGAGGTTTCCAGGGACCTGGCCAGATCGGCGAGCGTGGCCAGGGAGGGAGACGTGCGATCGTTCTCGACCTGACTGATGAAGCCCTTCGACAGCCCGCTTGCTTCGGCCAGGCGCTGAACGGTAAGTCCGCGCCGCAGGCGGAGATCACGAATCTTCCGACCCAATTGCATGGGTGTCCTCGAGGGGTTTAGGACAGGTGATATTCGTTTAGAAAGGCTAAGCGAGCGGAAACGGAGAGTCAACGACAGGCTCCGTCGCCTGCTCGCCATCCATCTCCGGCCGTTCCCCGGTGTCCCGGCCGGTGCGCCCGCTCATGAACTGGAGCTGGTACAGACGGCTGTAGATGCCGTTCCGCGCCAGGAGTTCCGCATGAGTTCCGATTTCGCGAACTCGCCCGTGGTGGAGGACCACGATGCGATCGACGTCCTGGATGGTGGACAGTCGGTGGGCGATGACCAGCGAGGTGCGGTCGCGCATGAGGCGCTTGAGCGCGTCCTGGATCAGCTGTTCGGTGCGGGTGTCGACGGACGACGTGGCCTCGTCCAGGATCAGCACGCCGGGATTGCGCGCCAGCGTCCGGGCGAACGCCAGCAGCTGGCGCTGGCCCGACGACAGCGTGGCGCCGCGCTCCTGGACGGGCGCGGCGTAGCCTCCCTCGAGGCGCTCGATGAACGGGTGCGCGTGCACTTCGCGCGCCGCCCGCTCGAGCGCGTCGTGCGACAACGCATCCTCGCCGAGCCTCAGGTTGCTCTCGATCGTGCCGCTGAACAGGAACACGTCCTGCAGGACGAGGCCGACGCGGCGGCGCAGCGCGTGCACGTCCCACGCCGCGAGCGGCCGGCCGTCGAGGCGGATCTCGCCGCGGGTCGGCTCGTAGAAGCGCAGCAGCAGGCTGGCCAGGGTCGTCTTGCCCGAACCGGTCGCGCCGACCAATGCGACGCGCTCGCCCGGCGCGATCGCGAACGACACGTCGTCCAGCACGAGGTGATCGCCGAGGTAGGCGAACGACACGCGATCGAACTCGACGCATGGTTGAGCCGCGCGCGCCGCGGCGCGCCGCGCTTCCGGGTGGGCGGCGCCGGCGGTCTCGGCGTGTGCCGTGCCGTTCGTGGCGTGCGCAGCGCCGGCCGGCCGCGCGGTGGCCTCCGCGGCACGCCGCGCCGCCGGGCTCGCCGCGGCGGGCGCGAGCGCGGGATCCTCGGGCGCGTCGAGGAGGTCGAAAATGCGCTCGGCCGAGGCCATGGCCTGCTGCAGGATGTTGTACTTCTCGCTCAGGTCCGAGATCGGCCGGAAGAAACGCTGGGTGTACTGAATGAACGCGACGAGCGTGCCGAGCGTGATGCCGGTCCACATCACCTGGCGGCCGCCGTACCACACGATCAGCGACACGGCGAGCGCGCCCACCAGTTCCAGCACCGGGAAGAACACGGCGTTGTAGAACACCGCGGTCAGGTTCGCGTCGCGGTGCCCGGCGTTGACGTCGCGGAACTGCGCGAAGTTGCGCGGCTCGCGATTCAGCATCTGCACGGTGCTCATGCCGGTCAGGTTCTCGTTGAGGAACGCGTTGAGCCGGGCCAGGCGCGTGCGGATGTCGCGGAACGACGCGCGCACCTTCACCCGGAACACGATCGTCACGATGGCGATGAGCGGCAGCACCGAGAACGTGACGACGAGCAGCTCGGCGTTCAGCCGGGACATGGCGACGACGATGCCGATCAGCGCGAACAGGTCGCCGAACAGCGCGCCGACGCCGGCCGTCACCAGTTCGTTCAGGACGTCGACGTCGTTCGTGACGCGCGTCATCAGGCGGCCGATCGGGTTGCGGTCGTAGTACGCGACCGGCAGCCGCTGCAGTTTCTCGAACAGGGCCGTGCGCAGATCGAGCATGACGTGCTGGCCGACGCGCTGCATGACCTGGTTCTGCAGGTAGCCGAGGCCGAAGCCGGCGCCGAGCAGCCCGAGAAAGACCAGCGCGACGTGGTCGAGGTACGCGGCGTCGTGGTGGCGGATGCCGTTGTCGATCGCTTCCTTCGTCAGCCACGGGAACACCAGCTGGACGAGCGCGTCGCCCAGAACGACGGCGCCCGCGAACAGCACCTGGCTGCGATACGGGCGCAGGTAGCCGAGCAGCCGACGCATCAGCCGGCGATCGTAGGCGCGGCCCAGGACCTCGTCGTCGTGCGTCACGAGGCTTCCAGCTCCTCTTCCAACTGCTGGCTGCGCGACAGCTCGGCGTACGCGCCGCCCGCGGCCATCAGCTCCGCGTGCGTGCCCTGCTCGACGACGCGTCCGGCGTCGAGCACGACGATGAGATCGGCGTCGCGCACCGTGCTCACGCGATGCGACACGAGCAGGGTCGTGCGCCCGCGCATCTCGCCGCGCAGGCCGTGCAGGATCGCGTCCTCGGTGTGCGTGTCGACGCTCGACAGACAGTCGTCGAGCACGAGCAGCGGCGCGTCGCGCAGCACGGCGCGGGCGATCGCGGTGCGCTGCTTCTGGCCGCCGGACAGCGTGATGCCGCGCTCGCCGACGCGCGTCTCGAAGCCGTCGGGAAAGCCGCTCACGTCGGAGTCGAGTCCGGCAATGGAGGCCGCGCGACGAATCGCGTCGTCCGACGCGTCGGCCGCGCCGTACGCCACGTTCTCGGCGAGCGTCGCCGAGAACAGGAACGTCTCCTGCGGCGTGCACGCGATCTGCGCGCGCAGCCACGCGACGTCGACGTCACGCACGTCGTGACCGTCGAGGAGCACGGCGCCGGGCGGGGGGTCGAACACGCGCGGCAGAAGCGCGAGCAGCGTGCTCTTGCCCGAGCCCGTGCGTCCGACGAGCGCGACGGTCTGCCCGGCGCGGACGCGGAACGAGATGTGCTCGAGCGCGGGCGCCGCCACGCCGGGGTAGTGGAACGTGAGATCGCGGAACTCGATCTCGCCGCGGCACGACGCCGGGCGGACCGCGTCCGGCGCGCTCACGATGGCCGGCTCGACTTCGAGCAACTGCTCGAGCCGGCCGAACGACGCGACGCCGCGCTGGAACAGGTTGATGACCCAGCCGAGCGCGACCATCGGCCAGTTCAGCATCCCCAGGTACCACGTGAAGGCCACGAACTGCCCGAGCGTGATGTGGGTGGCGATGACCTCGCGCCCGCCCAGGTACAGCGCGAGCAGCGCGGCCGTCCCGGACAGGAACGCGAGCGCCGGGTAGAACAGCCCGGACGTGCGGATGAGCTGCAGGTTCTTGTCCAGGTAGTCCCGGTTCAGGTCGCGGAACTCGTCGGACTCGCCGCGCTCCCGCGTGAACGCGCGCACCACCCGCACACCAGCGAGGTTCTCCTGCACTTTCGCGGAAAGCATCGCGAACTGCGCCTGGATCTCCTCGAAGCGGCGGTGGATGCGCTCGCCGAAGAACCAGGCGCACAGCGAGACGAGCGGCAGCGGGGCCAGCGCGTAGAGCGCGATGCGCGGGCTGATCGAGAGCATGAACCCGATCGACACGACGGCCACGACCGCGGTGTTCACCAGGTACATGATGCCCGGGCCGAGCATCATGCGCACCGCCGACACGTCGTTCGTCGCGCGCGACATGATCTCGCCGGTGCGCGCGTGCTGGAAGTACGAGACGCTCAGGCGCTGGAGGTGCGCGAACAGGTCGTTACGCAGGTCGTACTCGATGTGCCGGGAGATGGCGATGACGGACTGGCGCATCCAGTACTTGAACACGGCCGCGGTCAACGCGATCGCGAACAGGATGATCGCGTAGCGTCCGAGCTTCTCGGCCGTGACGCCGCGGTACAGATCGTCGATCGCGAAGCGCAGGACCTGCGGCTGCGCCAGCGCGATGACGTTCGTCAGCGCGACGCAGGTCACGCCCCACACCAGGCCGCGCCGGTAGCGCGTGACGTAAGGCAGCAGGCGGGCGTCGAGGCCGCGTAGCAGCGGACGGGCTCCCTTCACGACCCGGAAGGAACCAGCGGAGCCGCGACCTCCGAGTGACGCGTCAGGGCTGGCGCGTTCCCCCGAGGAGCCCCTGCAGGCGGTTGAGCCGGGTCTGCTTCACCGCGAGAGCCACGTAGAACTGGTCGACGTGCAGCGCGTTCTTGGCGGACGCGGTATGCAGGGAGCCGCCGATCAGGTCCAAGTGCTCGTCGACACGATACACCAGCATCGGGCCGGCGAGATGCACGCTGATCTGATCGTTCGTCGTGCCCGGCGCCGCGTCGCCGTTGAGCGCCCGATAGTCGCCGTCCGAGTTCGCGCCGAAAGCGCCCTGATAGCGCCCGGCCGCCAGCACGCGCGAGCCGAGCCAGAAGCCGAGCGTGCCGCCGGCCAGCGCCTGATTCGTGGGCGCGAACTTGTCGAGATAGTAGCGATATCCGCCCGAGACCTCGATGAAGCCGCGGCGGCCGATCGCGGAACCCAGCTCGAGCGAGCCGACGAAGCTCTGCCGCCCTTCGCCGAGGCTCGGCACCAGGCGCCGGTCGTAGCCCATGGGCGCGTTCCATTGCACTTCCAGCGCCGCGTTCGCGGCCAGCCGCCGCCTCAGCCCGAAGCGCAGATCGCCGAAGCCGGTCTCGGTCTGATCGAACGTCGTGCCGCCGGTGCGCCGCGTCACGCTGAGCGCCGGCACCTCGAGGAACGCGGACATGTTCTTCTTCCAGCCGAATTCGCTGTACGACGTGAAGCTGCGCTCCTCGTGCAGGCCGCTCTGGAACAACGGGTGACGGACGCCGTCCTGATCGTAGTAGCTGTCCGCCGAGAACACGCTGGCGCGCATCTCGAACGTGTGGTCCCCCGGTGGCGGCAGCCAGGGATCGGCATGGAGCGGGGTGGAAACGGCGAGCGCCAGTCCGGCGCAGGCCACGAAGGGCAACGCAATTCGCGCGATCATGGGTGGAAGAAAGCCTCCAGGAACGTCCTCGGTCAGGGAATCCGCGCAGACTATCCGCGCCCCGCGGGGCGCGCAAGCGATACGTGAGGCCGCGGGGGAGGGGGCCGGTCTCGCCCGCCCGCGCGCGCTGTGGCACCATGCCGGCCTCATGACCCGCTCCCGCGTGCTCGTCTACGTCCGCGATCCCGAAGGCGTCTGGAATCTCCCGGACGGCGCGCTGGGCGCGCTGGAACGCCGCCATCCCGGCGTGGACTTCGTGGACGCCGAAGATCGGGCCGCCGCCGACGCCGCCCTGCCGGCCGTCGACGCCGTCTACGGCTGGGCGGTGACGCCGAAGAACTTCGCGTCAGCCCGGCGTCTGCGCTGGATCCACGTGTCGGCCGCCGGCGTCGGCACGCTGCTCTTCCCCGAACTCGTCGCCAGCGACGTGATCGTGACGAACGGTCGTGGGCTCCACGCCGCGGCCATGGCCGAGCACGCGCTCGGCGTGCTGCTGGCGTTCGCACGCCAGCTGCACCTCGCGAGGGACGCGCAGCGCGACGCGCGCTGGACCCAGCGCGAACTGTGGACGCAGCCGCCGGGCTTTCGCACGCTGTCGGGGTCGACGCTCGGCGTCGTCGGCTTCGGGCGCGTCGGGCAGGCGGTCGCGACGCTGGCGCGTGCGGTCGGCATGCGCGTCATCGCCGTGCGCAGGCACCCCGCGCCCGCTCCAGCGCCGGCCCACGAGCAGTGGGGCGAGGATCGGCTCGACGAGATGCTGGGCATGTGCGACGCGGTCGTGCTGACGCCCGCGCTGACGGACGCCACGCGTCATCTGCTGAATGCGCCCCGCCTCGCGCGGCTGCGCCGCGAAGCGCTCGTCGTCAACCTGGGACGCGGCGCGCTCATCGACGAGCCGGCCCTGGTCGAGGCGCTGGCTGCGAAGCGCATCGCCGGCGCCGCGCTGGACGTGTTCGAGGACGAGCCGCTGCCGGCCGCGAGCCCGTTGTGGAAGATGGCGAACGTGATCGTCACGCCGCACGTGTCGGGGCTCGGGCCGCACTACTGGGAGCGCGCCCTCGCTCAGTTCGAATCGCACCTCGACGCGTTTCTCGGCGGCCGGCCGCTCGAGAACGTGGTCGACAAGCGGGCCGGCTACTGACGATGAAGCTCGCCCTCGGCATCGTGCTCGCGGGAGGCCTGGGAGAACGGCTCGGCGGCGGGCGCGTGAAAGCGCTCGCGGTCGTGGCCGGCCGCACGCTGCTGGCGCGCGCGATCGAGCGCGTCGCAGCGGCGGCGGACGACTGGTGCGTCGCCGCGCCGCGCGGCCTCGATCTGCCGGTCGCGCCCGAGCGGCGCGTCGACGACGCTGCGGGAATCGAAGGCCCGCTCGGCGGCGTGGTGGCCGCGCTGGAACGCCGCGCGGGGCGGCCCGTCGTCGTGCTCGGCGTGGACTTCCCGCTGCTCGAGCCCGGCGCGCTCGAAGCCCTCGCCGACCATCTCGGCGACGCGAGCGCCGTGCTGCCGGCGCCCCATGGCGCGCCGCAGCCGCTCGTCGCCGTCTACTCGGCCGCGGCGGCACGCGCCATCTCGGCCGCGGCGGCGCGCGGCGAGCGCTCGCTGCGCCGCGCCGCGCTCGCGCTCGAACCGCGGCTCCTCGGCGACACGGACCTCGCCGCGCTGCCCGGCGGGCTCGCGGGCTTCCTCAACGTGAACACGCCGGACGAACGCGCCGCGGCCGAGCGCGCCCTGGCCGCGACCCTGGGACGGCGCGCGTGAGCGCGACCCACGGCGCGCGCGGCGCGGTCCGGATCGCCGACGAGCGCCTGGGCGGCGTGCCGATCGGGCGCATCCCCGCGGCGCTGCGCGCGCTCGAGCCGGCGGCGCGCGCGTGCTGGGCGTACGACGCCGACGCGTTCGAAGCGCGGGCGCGGCGCTTCCTCGCGGCGTTCGCGCCCCTCGAACCACGCGTCGCGGTCGCGCTCAAGGCGAACGGGCTGCCCGCGCTGCTCGAGCGCGCGTCGCGCCTCGGGCTGGCCGCGGACGCGGGCTCGCTCGGGGAACTGGCGCTGGCCAGGGCGACCGGCTTCGGCGCGGATGCGCGCGTGCTGAACGGCAACGGGCGCACCCCCGAGGAAGCGGCCTGGGTCGCCGCGCACGGCGTGTTTCTCGTCAACGCCGATCATGCCGGTGAGCTGGACCTGCTGGAGCGCGCCGCGGCCGAAGCCCAGGCGCGCACGCCGCAGCGCGTCGCGTTGCGCGTCAACCCGCGCATCGACACGCCGGGCCACCGTTACGTCGCGACCGGCGGGGAAGGCGCGAAGTTCGGCATGGCGCCGGACGAGGCGCTCGCGGCGTGGCGCGCGCGCGCGCGCTGGCCGCATCTCCTCGTCGACGGCGTGCACCTGCACGTCGGCTCGCAGCTGCTCGATCCCGGGCCGCTCGCGCGGGCGCTCGACACGGCGTTCGAACTGGCCGACGCCGCGGCGCGCGACGGCGCGCCGCTCGGACTGCTGAACCTGGGCGGCGGCTTCGGCGTCGACTACACGGGGGCGAACGCGGAATTCCCGATCGAGACGCACGCGTCCGCGCTCATCGCGCGCGCCGGGAAACGGGCCGCCGACTTCGACTGGGTGTTCGAGCCCGGCCGCTGGCTGTTCGCGCCGATCGGCACGCTGCTCGCGGAGGTGCTGTGGGAAAAGCGGCGCGACGGACGGCGCTTCGTCGTGCTGGCCGCCGGCATGAACGATCTCCTGCGCCCCGCGCTCTACGGCGCGACCCATCGCATCGAACCGCTCGCGCCGCGGGCCGGCACGCGCACCCCGGCCACCGTGGTCGGGCCGGTGTGCGAGAGCGCGGACGTGTTCGCGAGCGACGTCGATCTGCCGCCGCTCGCCGCGGGCGACTGGGTCGCGATCCGCGACGCCGGCGCGTACGGCGCAAGCATGTCGTCGAACTACAACGGACGCGGCCGCCTCGCCGAGGTCGTCGCGTCCGGCGGCCGACTGATGCGCGCGCGCGCAACGGAAACGCCGGCGGACCTGATGGCCCGCCGGCGTTCCGACGAACTGACGTGGTGAAGCGCGAAGCCTAAAGCGCCATCCTCGGACGCACCGAGATGAGCAGCACGGCGGGATTCGACGCCAGGTTCAGGTACGAATGCGGCCGGTGCGCGCGGAAGTGCACGGAATCACCCTCGCGCAACACGTACGACGTGCCGTCGATGCGGATCTCCGCCACCCCGGACAGCGCCATCGCCCATTCTTCACCCTCGTGGTGATGCGTCAGGGCTGGCTCGCGGCGGATGGGCAGCGTCATGATCTGCGCCCCGATGGCCGCCGAATGCACCGGCTCGGTGGCGGCTTCGATGAGCGCCGCGCCCCACTGCATGCGGCGTTCCGTGCGATCCGCGGCGCGCGTCACCGAGATCTCGGGCAGCACGCGCGGCTCGACGAGCGTCGCCGGGCGCATGTCGAGCGCGCGCGCGATGCGGCCGAGCGCGCCGACGGTCGGGGAGGCCTTGCCGCGCTCGATCTCCGAGACGTGCGTCGCCGAGATGCCGCCGCGCTCCTCGAGGTCCTTCAGCGTGAGACCGCGCGAGACGCGCAACAGTTTGATACGACGCCCCAGCTCGCTGGGTGACGGATCGCGCGGACGCAATCCGGGAGTGCTCTCGAGCGTTTCGGTTTCGGGGAGCGGGCTCGGCGTCGCCGCCGAGTGCGACGGTGTGGTTCGCATGTTCAAACGGGCTCCTCGAGCGAGCGGGTGAGCAGCGCGATGACTTCGGCGCCATGGCCTTCGGTGACGCGCAGCCGATGCGCGAGCGTGAGCGATGCCTGCACCGCGTCGCCTTCGCCGAGCGAGAGGCGCGTGTCGCCGATCTGGGTGTCGAGGCGGCCGCGCCGCACCATGTAGAGGGCGTCGCCCTCGACTTCCTGCGCCTTCAAGTGCAGCTCGGAGGGCGCGCCGATCGCGAACGTGAGCCGATACGGGAACATCCGGCTCCCGGGAATCCCCGGCGAGAGCGCTTCGGCGGTGACGCCGGGCGCGGGGGCGATGGCCGGCGCCTTCTCGTGGGCCTGGTATGCGATGTCGGGGCGCTCCTCGTGTTCGATGAAGTACGAGGCGTCCCTCTCGAGGGCGCGCGCGATGCGCACGAGCGCGCCGATCGTGGGCGACGTGCGGCCGCGCTCGATCTCGGAGAGATGGGTCGCGGAGAGGCCTGACGCCTGCTCGACCTGCTTGAGCGTCATGCGTCGTTCCAGCCGAAGTTTGCGAATCCTTCGGCCGAGTTCGTCGATTTCAACGATTGCAGTCATGGAGCTGGTTTCCCTCAGGGTGCGTGGGCTTTGCTCCGCCTAGGCGGCAGCGAATCCGGAGCGGGGGAATCTGTCGATCAACCGATTCGAATCGTACTGGATGCCGGAATCAATGCGGCCGACCCAAGACTGAGGCGTCGTCGCACGACTCACACGCCACCCAAACTCCCGAAAAGCAGAGGCACACATTGAGGGGACTCTCCCGTACTCACCGCCCGCCTACGATGTGTCGGCGATCGTGTGAGCCAGTATTGCCCATAATGTTGCCACATCGCGGAAAATAGCGTCAAGCCTGAAGCCGAAATTGTCTCGATTCGCGGTGCGAGCGACTCACTCGCCATCCTCCGGGTGGCGAAGGATGGGCGAAGCGTGATGCGGCCAACTCGCGTGGCGGCCCACGACTGCCGTGTCGCGGCCGATCGCGACCGCCGCGGAGTTCGCTCCGCGCCGAGATAATGCAATTCGACCTCAGCGGCGTCGCTCGCGCGATCGACCGACGTGACGAGTATTCCCGACGTCGATCGCAGCGCGCGGCGGAGCTCACGCGCTCGCGCCGATGCGACGGGGGCCGTCACGCTCGCGCGTCGCGTCGTGTCCCGGCCTTGACACTCGGCACGGCCGGCGCGAAACTGCGGCCCTCAACTTCCCCCTCTTGCGTCTGTGGCATCGTGATTTGCGCGCCAGATTGTGAAACTTGGCGCAAGACGATGCGCGGTCGGTCTGCAACCCGTCGAGGATCTCGTGATCCAGGTCGTGTGCGTCAAGCAGGTGGCCGACACCGAGACCCGCGTCAAGGTCGCGGGCGACGGCAAGTCGCTCGATCCCGCGGGCGTCACCTGGATCCTGAATCCGTACGATGAGTTCGCGGTCGAGCAGGCGCTGCGCGTCAAGGAGAAGGCCGGCGCCGGCGAAGTGATCGTGATCTCGATGGGCGGCGCCGGCGTCGCGACCACGCTGCGCAACGCCCTGGCGATGGGCGCCGATCGCGCCATCCATCTGCGCAGCGACACGGCGGCCGATCCGCTGTCCGTGGCGCGCGCGCTCGCCGCCGAGATCGCCGCGCTCGCGCCGCGCCTCGTGTGGCTCGGCAAGCAGGCCGTCGACGACGACGCCGCGCAGGTCGGGCCGATGCTCGCCGAACTGCTTCACGTGCCCGCCGTCACCGCGATCGCCACGTTCGAACTGGAGGGCGAGAAGGCCACGGTCGAGCGCGAGATCGAGGGCGGCCGCGAGGTCGTCGAGGTCCAGCTCCCCGCGCTGTTCACGGCCGACAAAGGTCTGAACGAGCCGCGCTACGCGTCCCTCAAGGGCATCATGGCCGCGAAGAAGAAGCCCATCGAGGAGAAGCCGGCGGTCCTCGGCGATCCGACGCTCGACGTCGTGTCGCTCGCGCTGCCTCCGGCGCGCTCGGCGGGTCGTATCGTCGGGCAGGGCGTCGACGGAGTCGCGGAACTGGTGCGCGTGCTGCACGAAGAAGCGAAGGTGATCTAGATGAGCGTGCTCGTCTTCATCGAACAGCGCGACGGCAAGATCCGTTCGGTGTCGCGCGAGGCACTCGGCGAAGCGGTGCGCCTCGCCGAGAAGCTCTCGGGCCCGGTCGTCGCGGTGTGCGCCGCGGCCGCCGATCCCGGCGTCGCGGCGCTCGGAGAGGCGGGGGCGGAGCGCGCTCTGCTGGCGAGCGATCCACGCTTCGCGCTCTACGACGCGGAGGCGACGGTCGCCGTGGTCGCGGCCGCGGTCGAAGCCGTGCGGCCCGACGTCGTGCTGTTCGCGGCGTCGGCGATGGGGCGCGACCTCGCGCCGCGCGTGGCCGCGCGGCTCGGGCTCGGTCTCGCGTCGGACTGCACCGCGCTCGCGGTCGAAGGCGGCAAGCTGCGCGCGACGCGCCCCGTGTTCGCCGGCAAGGCGCTCCAGACCGTCGGCTTCGTGCGCACGCCGGCGCTCGTCTCGCTGCGCCCGAAGGTGTTCGCGCCCGTGAGCCGCACGGGACGACAGGCGAACGTCGAAGTGCTGGCCGGCGCGTGGGGCGATCCGTCGCGCGCGCATGTGGTGCGCGTCGCCGCGGCCGCGTCCGGCAAGGCCGATCTCACCGAGTCCGAGATCATCGTCTCGGGCGGGCGCGGCCTGAAGGGCCCCGAGAATTTCGCGCTGCTCGATCAGCTCGCGGCGGCGCTCGGCGCCACCGTCGGCGCCTCGCGCGCGGTCGTGGACGCCGGCTGGCGGCCGCACTCGGACCAGGTGGGACAGACCGGCAAGACGGTTTCGCCCAAGCTGTACGTCGCCGTCGGGATCTCCGGCGCGATCCAGCATCTGGCCGGCATGTCGTCGTCGCGTTGCATCGTGGCCATCAACAAGGATCCGGACGCGCCCATCTTCAAGGTCGCCGACTACGGGCTCGTCGGGGATCTGTTCGAGGTCGTCCCGGCGCTCACCGAGGCCGTGCAGAAGTTGAACGCGCACGTCTGACGCGTCCCGTTCGCGGAGCGCTTGACGGCTCCGAAGGGCGCTCCTAGGGTGCGGGGTTCAGGACGCAATGTGCGGCGCGCCACCATGACGTGTGGCGCCCGATGCGGAGGAACGGATGCTGCAGTACCTGCCGGTGCTGCTCTTCTTCGCGGTCGCGGTCGGGTTTGCCGGCGGCACCATCGGCATGTCCGCTCTGATCGTGCCGCAGCGCCCCAACGCCGTGAAGAACTCGGCCTACGAGTGCGGCGTCGATCCCGTCGGCAACGCGCGCGGCCGGTTCAACGTGAAGTTCTATCTCGTGGCCGTTCTGTTCATCCTGTTCGACATCGAAGCCGTCTTTCTCTACCCCTGGGCGGTCACGTTCCGCCAGCTCGGGTGGTACGGCTTGATCGAGATGTTCCTGTTCATCCTGATTCTGCTGGTGGGCTACGTCTACCTGCTGCAGAAGCGCGCCCTGGAGTGGGATTGACGCCCTCGCGTCCCGCTCCGAGCGCGTTCTAGAGGCCGGCCGCGCCACCGGAGAAGTCCATGTCCGAACCCCGCTCGTCGAATCCATTCCGGCCGCTCGCGCCGCCGCCGGCCGTCGCGCCGTCGCCGCTCGAACCCGCGGCGCCGCGCACCGAGGAGGACTCGGTGCGCGAGGAGCTGGAGCGCGGTATCCTGTTCACGACCGTCGACTCGGTGGTGAACTGGGCGCGCGCGAACGCGATCTGGCCGCTCGGCTTCGGGCTCGCGTGCTGCGCGATCGAGATGATGGGCACGCTGGGGCCGCGCTACGACCTGTCGCGCTTCGGTGCCGAGGTGATGCGCGGCTCGCCGCGCCAGGCCGACCTGATGATCGTCGCCGGCCGCGTCAGCGTGAAGATGGCGCCGGTGCTGCGCCAGCTCTACGACCAGATGCCGGATCCCAAGTGGGTCATCTCGATGGGCGCATGCGCGTCGTGCGGCGGCGTGTTCAACAACTACGCGATCCTGCAGGGCGTCGACAAAATCGTGCCGGTCGACGTGTACGTGCCGGGCTGCCCGCCGCGGCCCGAGAGCCTCATCCACGGCATCATGAAACTGCAGGAGAAGATCCTCGCGTCGCACGTCGAGATCGGGCCGTTCCCGGCGAAGCCGAAAAAGAAGAAGGCGCGCGCGTGAGCCTGGCGCCCGAACGCATCGAGCAGCGGCTGAAAGAGGGGCTCCCCGGCGTGTCGATCCGCCGCGTCACCGGGGACGCGATCCGCGACCTGACGTTGCTCGTGCCCACCGAACGCATCGTCGACGTGTGCCGCTTCCTGCGCGACGATCCCGAGATGGACTTCTCGATGCTGTCGTGGATTTCGGGGCTCGACTGGCTGCCGCGCGATCCGCGCTTCGAGGTCGTGTACGGGCTGCTGTCGATGAGCGGCCACGCGCGTGTCACGCTCAAGGTCGAGCTGCCCGAGGAGAATCCGCGCGTGCCCTCGGTCGTTGACGTGTGGCCGACCGCGAACTGGCACGAGCGCGAGACGTACGACTTCTTCGGCATCGAGTTCACGGGACATCCCGACCTGACGCGCATCCTCCTGCCGGAAGAGTGGGTGGGCTGGCCGCTGCGCAAGGACTCGCCGCTCGGCTACGAAGAGGTCGCGTTCACGCACAACACGCCCGATCGCATCCTGCCGTCGCCCGATCTGACGCGGCTCAAGCCCAAGAAGGTCAAGTACCGTGCGCAGTGAAACCATGACCCTGAACATGGGGCCGCAGCACCCCTCGACGCACGGCGTGCTGCGCGTCGCGCTCGAGCTGGACGGCGAGACCGTGGTGCGCGCGAAGCCGATCATGGGCTACCTGCACACCGGCATGGAGAAGCAGGCCGAGTACAAGACGTACACGCAGTCCATCCCGCAGACCGACCGGATGGACTACCTGTCGCCGATGAGCAACAACCTCGCGCTGTGCCTCTCGGCCGAGCGCCTGCTCGGCATCGAGGCGCCGCCGCGCGCACAGGCGATCCGCGTGCTGCTCACCGAACTCACGCGCATCAGCGCGCACTGCCTGTGGCTCGGCACCCACGCCATCGACATCGGCGCCATGACGCTGTTCTGGTACTGCTTCCGCGAGCGCGAGAAGGTGCTGTCGATCTACGATCAGGTGTGCGGCGCGCGCATGACGGCCTCGTACTTCCGCGTCGGCGGGCTCGCGATGGACATTCCCGACGGCTTCCTCGACCGCTGCCAGACGTTCGCGGACGAGATGGCCGCGCACGTCGACGAGTATGAGAGCCTGCTCACCAAGAACCCGATCTGGCTCGCGCGCCTCAAGGGCGTCGCGCCGCTGTCCGCGCGCGACGCGATCGCGCTCGGCGCGACCGGACCGGTGCTGCGCGGGTCGGGCGTGAAGTGGGACCTGCGCAAGGACGAGCCGTACTCGAGCTACGAGACGTACGACTTCGACATTCCGGTCGGCACGAACGGCGACGCGTTCGATCGCTACGCCGTGCGCGTCGCCGAGATGCGCCAGTCGGCGCGCATCGCGCAGCAGGCCGTGCAGCGCCTGCGCGACCTCGGCCCCGGGCTGTACCGCCTGCGCGACTACAAGTACGTGCTGCCTCCGAAGGAGGACGTGAAGACGTCGATGGAGGCGCTCATCCACCACTTCAAGATCGTCGCGCACGGATTCTTCCCGCCGGTCGGCGAGGCGTACCACGCCGTCGAGGCGCCGAAGGGCGAACTGGGCTTCTACTTCGTTTCGGACGGCACGCCGCGGCCGTGGCGCATGAAGGTGCGCTCGCCTTCGTTCGTGAACCTGCAGACGCTGGCGGCCATGATCGAGGGCAAGCTGGTGGCGGACGTGATCGTGGCGATCGGCAGCCTCGACATCGTGCTCGGGGAGATCGATCGATGAGCGCGACCGCGGCACCGCGCGCGCTCGGCGACCTGCGCCCGCTCGAACTGACGAAGGAGACGCGCGCCGAGATCGACGCGGCGATCGCGCGCTATCCGAACAAGCGCTCCGCGATCCTGCCGGTGCTGTGGGCGCTACAGCGTCAGATCGGATGGCTGCCGCCGAACGCGCTCCAGCGCGCCGCCGAACTCGTGGAATTGCCCGAGCCCGAAGTGTTCGGCATCGCCACGTTCTACACGATGTTCAACCTTCAGCCCGTGGGCCGGCACCACCTGCAGGTGTGCATGACGCTGTCGTGCTCGCTCATGGGCGCCGATCGGCTGTTCCGCCATCTCGAGCGCAAGCTCGGCATCGGGCACGGCGAGACCACGCCGGACGGGCGCTTCACGCTGCGCCGCGTCGAGTGCCTCGCGGCGTGCGGCGGCGGTCCCTGCCTGCAGGCGAACTTCGACTACCACGAGAACCTCGACGAAGCCAAAGTCGATCGCCTGCTGGAGGCGCTGAAGTGAGCCGCGGCCCGCTGTTGTTCCAGGACATCGACACGCCGGGCCTCGTGCGTCTCGACACGTACCGCGCGGGCGGCGGTTACGTCGCCCTCACCGAGACGCTGGGCAAGAAGACGCCGGCCGAGTGCATCGAGGTGGTGAAGGCCTCGGGCCTGCGCGGCCGCGGCGGCGCCGGCTTCCCGACCGGGCTCAAGTGGAGCTTCGTCCCGAAGGACTCGCCGAAACCACGCTACATCGTGTGCAACGCCGACGAGAGCGAGCCCGGCACGTTCAAGGACCGCGAGCTGATGGAGAAGAACCCCCATCTGCTCATCGAGGGCATGATCCTCGCGGGCTACGCGATCGGCGCGCGCACCGGCTACCTGTACCTGCGCGGTGAGTTCGAGTACATCCAGCGCATCCTCGACCAGGCGATCGCCGACGCGCGCGCGGCGGGTCTGCTCGGCCAGCGCATCGCCGGCACCGACGTCGCGTTCGAGTTGTACACGCACTTGGGCGCGGGCGCGTACATCTGCGGCGAGGAGACGGCGCTCCTCAGTTCGCTCGAGGGCTACCGCGGCCAGCCGCGCCTGAAGCCGCCGTTCCCGGCGGTCGAAGGCCTGTACGCATGCCCGACGGTGGTCAACAACACGGAAACGCTGATGAACGTGCCGCACATCTTGAAGCACGGCGCGGCTTGGTACCGGCAGTGGGGCACCGAGAAGAGCCCGGGCACGAAGATCCTGAGCGTCTCCGGTCCGGTGAAGCGCCCGGGCAACTACGAGATCGCGCTCGGCCTGCCGCTGCGCGCGCTCATCGAGGAGCACTGCGGCGGCATGCGCGACGGGATGAAGCTGAAGGCCGTCATCCCCGGCGGATCGTCCGTGCCGCTGCTGCCCGCCTCGCTGCTCGACACCGGCCTCGACTACGAATCCATGAACGCCGTCGGCACGTTCCTCGGCTCGGGCGGCGTCATCGTGATCGACGAGGGCACGTGCATCGTCGACGCGCTGCACAACATCACGCGCTTCTACGAGCACGAGTCGTGCGGCAAGTGCACGCCGTGCCGCGAAGGCACGTATTGGCTGAGTGAAGTGTTCGAGCGCCTCGAGAACGGCGAGGGGCGCCCGGGCGACGTCGATCTGCTGTCCGATCTCGCCGACAACATCCTTGGCAAGTCGTTCTGCGCGCTCGGCGACGCGGCCGCCATGCCGATCCAGGGCGCGCTCAAGCACTTCCGCGCCGAATTCGACGAGCACGTCACGCTGAAGCGCTGCCGCGTGCGGCGCCGTCGCGACGAGATCGCGGCCCAGTTCGCGACCGGAGCCCACGCGTGAGCGGGCTCGTGAAGGTCACCATCGACGGCCGCACCGTCGAGGTGCCGGCCGGCACGCTGGTCACCGACGCGGCGCGCGCGGCCGAGATCCACGTCCCGATCTTCTGCTCGCACGCGAAGCTGCCGCCGCTCGGCGCGTGCCGCATCTGCGTGGTCGAAGTCGGCACGCCCAGGCTCGGCCCCGACCGCAAGCCGGTGATGGCCGCGGACGGCAGCCCCGAGATCGCGTGGATGCCCAAGGTGCAGACCGGCTGCACGACGCCGGTCAGCGACGGCATGCACGTGCGCACGCGCTCCGACGTCGCGGTGCAGGCGCGCAAGGGCGTGATGGAATTCCTGCTCGTGAACCACCCGCTGGACTGCCCGGTGTGCGACGAGGGCGGCGAATGCCAGCTGCAGGACCTCGCGTTCGCGTTCGGTGCGGACTTCTCGCGCATGTCCGACGCGAAGCGCACGTTCGTCTCCGAGGATCTCGGCCCCATCGTCAAGAAGGAAGCGAACCGCTGCATCGTGTGCATGCGCTGCGTGCGCTACTGCGACGAGGTGATGGGCGAGGACGCGCTGACCGCGCACCAGCGCGGGTTCAAGACCGAGATCAGCTCGTTCAACCGCCAGCCGCTCGAGTGCGAACAGTGCGGCAATTGCGTCGAGGTCTGCCCGGTCGGCGCGCTGACCGCGCTGCCGTACCGCTTCAAGGCGCGCCCGTGGGACCTGCGCCAGCACATCACCGTGTGCCCGTATTGTTCGAACGGCTGCTCCGTGCGTCTCGGCGTGCGCGGCATGGAGATCCTGCGCGCGCGCGGCACGGAGTTCCGCGGCGTGAACCAGGAGTTCCTGTGCGCACGCGGCCGCTTCGGCTACGAGTTCGTGAACGACGCGGAGCGCCTGACGCGCCCGCTGCTGCGCATCGGCGGCGCGCTCGCGCCAGCCGGCTTCGACGAGGCGGTCACGTTCGCGGCTGCCCGCCTGCGCGAGATCGCCGCGGCCCACGGCCTTGGCGCGGTCGCGTTCCTGGGTGGCGAGAAGCTGAACCTGGAAGAGCAGTACCTGTTCCAGAAACTGGCGCGCGCCGTGGTCGGCACGCCGCACGTCGACGCGCGTACGCGTCTCACCGCGCGCGTGCCCGGCGACGCCGTCCTGCGCGCGACCGGCGGCGGCCGCCCCGCGCTCACGCTCGAGGATCTCGGCCGGGCCGAGGAAGTCCTCGTGTTCGGCGAAGACCTGCAGGGCGAGGCGCCCTACGCGCAGGCCGTGCTGGTCCGCGGCGAGCACCAGAAGCGCCTGCACCTGACCGTCGCGCACGCGCGCCGCGTGAAGCTGGCGCGCGGCAAGTTCCACGGGAGCTGGCTCGCGCTGCGCCCCGGCACGGAGCTCGCGCTGCTCAACGCGCTGACCCGCGCCGCGCTCGAGGCGAAAGTTCCGGTCGGTGCGCCGGCCGACATCGCGTCCGCGCTCGCCGCGCTCAAAGGCTCGCTCGGGTCGTCGCCGGCCGCCGACGCGACGGGCGTGCCCGCCGCCGAGATCTCCGCCGCGGCCGCGCGACTCGTCGCCGCGAAGAAGAAAGCCATCGTGTTCGGGCGCGGCGTCGTCGAGCATCCGCAGGCCGCGGCGCTGCTCCAGGCCCTCGAGAACCTGGCGTGGGCGACGGGCGCGATCACCACGGAGACGTCGTCCGTGATGTACTGCGGCCCCCACCACAACAGCCAGGGCGCGCTCGACATGGGTCTCGTGCCCGACCGCCTGCCGGGGTACGGCGCGGCGGACGACCGCGAGGCGCGCCGCGCGTTCGAGCCGCAGTGGGGCGGCGCGTTGCCCGAGGCCGCGGGCCTCTCCGCGCCCGAGATCCTGGCCGCCGCCGCCGAAGGCCGCGTGCGCGCGCTGTGGATCGTGTCCGACCACTGGCTGCGCAGCGCACCGGATCGCGCGCTCGCCGAGCGCGCGCTCGCGCAGTGCGACCTCGTGATCGTGAACGAGCTGTTCCTGACCGACACCGCCCGCCAGGCGCACGTCGTGTTCCCGGCCGCCGCGTTCCCGGAGAAGGAAGGCGTGGCCGTGAACTGCGAGCGACGCCTGCAGCGTTCCGCGCGCGCGCTGTCGCCGCGCCGCGGATCGCGCGCCGACTGGGAGGTGTTCCAGGCCGTCGCGCGCGGGCTCGGCGCGTCGTGGAACTACCGCACGGCCGAGGACGTGTTCCGCGAGATCGCGCGTCTGGTCCCCGGCTACCGCGGATCGAGCTGGGCGCAGCTGCTGCCGCTCGGGCCGCAGTGGGCGCTCGAGACGCCGCTCGCGCCGCGCTTCGCCGCGCCGGCCGAAGGCGCCGCGCCGCGCGGCGAGGGCCTGGCGCTGCTGTCGGGCGGCACGCTGTTCCAGCAGGGCAGTCTCACGCACCGCGGCGCGACGCTCGTGAAGCTGGCGGGCGAGGCGAAGGCCGCGCTCCATCCCGAAGAGGCCGCGCGCCTCGGCCTCGCGGAAGGCGACGCCATCGAGATCGCGGGCCCGTCCGGGAAGCTGCGCGTCGCCGTCCGGCTCGACGACGAAGTGCCGGTGGGCGCGGTGTTCCTGCCCTACGCGCTTCCCGGCGTCGAGCTCAACCGGCTGGGCGCCCCGAGCGGCGCCGGGCTCCGGGTCAAGGTGGCCCGGGCCGCCGCGACCGCGGGGGTGTGAGGCGCATGGACGCGCTCTTCCAGAATCCCGTCCTCTCCACCGCGTTCTGGGCCTTCGTCAAGATCATGATCATCCTGAACGGGATGCTCGGGATCGTCTCGTACCTCATTTACGCCGAGCGCAAGATCGCCGGACACATGCAGGCGCGCACCGGGCCGAATCGCGTCGGACCGCTCGGACTGCTGCAGCCGATCGCCGACGTGCTGAAGCTGTTCTTCAAGGAAGAGTTCATCCCGACCGACGCGAACAAGGTGATCTTCCACATCGCGCCGATGCTCGCGGTCATCCCGGCGCTCGTCACGTTCGTGATCATCCCGTTCGGGCCGGGCGACGCGCTCGTCGGCACCGACCTCAACGTCGGCCTGCTGCTGTTCTTCGCCATGTCGAGCCTCGGCGTGTACGCGATCACGCTCGGCGGCTGGGCCTCGAACAACAAGTACGCGCTGCTCGGCGGCCTGCGCTCGTCGGCGCAGATGATCTCGTACGAGCTGGCGATGGGGCTGTCGACCATCGGCGTCCTGCTGCTCGCGGGGTCGCTGTCGCTCGTCGACATCGTGCACGCGCAGGCGCGTGTCATGCACCTGGGACCGCTGGCGATTCCGGCGTGGAACGTGCTGTTCCAGCCGCTCGCGTTCGTGATCTTCATGATCACGGCGTTCGCCGAGACGAACCGCGCGCCCTTCGACCTGCCGGAGGCCGAGGGCGAGCTGATCGCGGGCTTCCACATCGAGTACTCGAGCATGAAGTTCGGCCTGTTCTTCCTCGGCGAGTTCATGAACGTGATCTCGATCAGCTGCATCGCGGTCACGCTGTTCCTCGGCGGCTGGAACGGCCCGGGACCTCAGATGCTCGGCATCGTGTGGTTCCTGCTCAAGCTCGCGGCGCTGCTGTTCTTCTTCATCTGGGTGCGCTGGACGTATCCGCGACTGCGCTACGACCAGCTCATGAACCTGGGCTGGAAGGTCCTGCTGCCGCTGTCGCTCGCGAACATCGTGCTCACCGCGCTGGCCATCACGCTGACCGGGGGGAACGCGTGACGCCGTTCCTGTTCCTCGGCTTCGCCGCGCTGCTCGTGGCCTCGGCGCTGATGGTCGTCATCCATCGCAATCCGGTGACGAGCGCCCTGTTCCTCGTGCTCGCGTTCTGCTCGCTGGCCGGCATCTACCTGCTGCTCGGCGCCGAGTTCGTCGGGATGGTCCAGATCATCGTGTACGCCGGCGCGATCATGGTGCTGTTCCTGTTCGTCATCATGTACCTGAACTTGAGCCACGACGTGGAGAGCGGCGTGCAGATCGCGATGCGCCGCGCGCTCGGCTGGGTGATCGGCGCGCTCGTCGTGGCCGAGGGGCTGCTCCTCGCCGGACGCCGCTGGTTCCCGGGCCCGGATGCCCACCCGATCGCGCCGCTGCACCCGGGCAACACGCAGGCCGTGGGTGAGGCGCTGTACACGCGCTATCTGTTTCCGTTCGAGATCACGTCCATCCTGCTGCTCGTCGCCATGGTCGGCGTCATCGTCATCGGCCGCGGGCGCGGCGCCGCCGCGCCGCCGGCCGCGCCGCCGCCGGATCTCACCAGGGGAGGCGGGTCATGATTCCGTTGTCGTGGTCCCTGACGCTGAGCGCCGTGCTGTTCGGAATCGGCATCATCGGCGTCCTCGTGCGCCGCAACGCGCTCGTCATCTTCATGTCCATCGAGCTGATGCTGAACGCCGCGAACCTGGTGTTCGTGGCGTTCTCGCGCGCGCTCGACTCCGTGGACGGCCAGGTGTTCGTGTTCTTCGTGATGACCGTGGCCGCCGCCGAAGTCGCGGTCGGGCTGGCCATCATCGTGAACCTGTTCCGTCTGCGCGAGACCGTGTTCGTGGACGAGATCAACCTGCTGAAGGGATGACGGCCGCCCGGTGACCCTGCCCCTCCTGTGGATCGTTCCCGCCCTGCCGCTCGCGGCGGTCGCTCTGAACCTGCTGCTCGGCGACCGGCTCGGGCGCCGCGGCACCGCGTGGCTGGCGTGCGGCGCCGTCGGCGCGGCGTTCCTGTTCGCGCTGCGCGCCGTCGTGACGCTGGCGTCGCTCCCGGAATCGGCGCGCGTGCTCGTCGAGAACGCGTACACGTGGATGCGCGTCGGCGAGTTCCGCGCCGACGTCTCGTTCATGCTCGACCCGCTGTCGGCGGTCATGGTGCTCGTGGTCACGGGCGTCGGGTTCCTCATCCACGTGTACAGCACCGGCTACATGGCGCACGACGCGTCGTTCCGGCGCTTCTTCCTGTATCTGAACCTGTTCATGTTCGCCATGCTGACGCTCGTGCTGGCGGACAACTTCCTTCTGATGTTCGTGGGCTGGGAGGGCGTGGGCCTGTGCTCGTACCTGCTGATCGGCTTCTGGTACGAGCGGCCGGCCGCCGGCGAGGCGGGCAAGAAGGCGTTCGTCGTGAATCGCATCGGCGACTTCGGCTTCCTGCTCGGCATGTTCATGCTGTTCGCGTGGTGCGGCAGCCTGAACTACGAGCGCGTGTTCGCCGCGGCGCCGCACGTGTTCCCGCTGGGCGGCGCCGTCATCACGACGGCGACGCTGCTGCTGTTCCTGGGGGCTACGGGCAAGAGCGCGCAGATCCCGCTGTACGTGTGGCTGCCGGACGCCATGGAGGGCCCGACCCCGGTGTCGGCGCTCATCCACGCCGCGACCATGGTCACCGCCGGCGTGTACATGCTGGCGCGCTGCCACGTGCTGTTCCAGCTGGCCCCGACCACGCTCGAAGTCGTGGCGGTGATCGGCGCGGCGACGGCCCTGTTCGCTGCGACCATCGGCATCGCCCAGAACGACATCAAGCGCGTGCTCGCGTACTCGACCGTGAGCCAGCTCGGCTACATGTTCATGGCGTGCGGCGTCGGCGCGTTCACGGCCGGCATCTTCCACCTGATGACGCACGCGTTCTTCAAGGCCCTGCTGTTCCTCGGCGCGGGCTCCGTGATCCACGCGCTGTCCGACGAACAGGACCTGCGGCGCATGGGTGGGCTGTCGTCGCGCCTGCCGTGGACGCACGCCACGATGCTCGTGGCCACGATCGCCATCGCCGGCATCCCGCCGTTCGCGGGCTTCTTCAGCAAGGACGAGATCCTGTCCGCGGCGTTCGCGAACGGACATCCCGGCGTATGGCTGGTGGGCGTCGTGGGCGCGGTGATCACGGCGTTCTACATGTTCCGCCTGTACATCCTGTGCTTCCGCGGGCCCTCCCGGCTGTCGCACGAGGCCGAGCACCATCTGCACGAGTCCCCGCGCTCGATGATCGCGCCGCTCGTCGTGCTCGCCGCGCTGTCGATCGTCGGCGGCTGGGTCGGACCGCCGATGCAGGAGGGCGGCCACGCGTTCGAGCGCTGGCTGCGCCCGGTGTTCGCGTCCGGCGCCGAGGCGCCGCACGCGCTGCCCGCCGGCACGGAGTGGGCGCTCATCGCGGTCTCGATCGTGGCCGCCGTGGCCGGCATCGTCGTCGCGTTCCGGCTGTACCTGCAGAAGCCCGAGAGCGGCACCGCGCTGCAGGAGCGCTTCGCGCCGCTGCAACGGATGTGGCTGCACAAGTACTGGGTCGACGAGTTCTACGACGCGATCGTCGTGCGCCCGCTGGCCGCGCTGGCCGGCTGGTGCTGGCGCTTCTGGGATTCCGTGATCGTGGACGGCGCGGTGAACGGCGTGGGCTACACGCTCGAGGGCGTGTCCGCGCTCCTGCGCCTGTTCCAGACCGGCTTCGTTGGCACGTACGCGCTGTTCTTCGCGCTCGGCGTGGCGGCGCTCCTGCTGCACTTCCTGAGGCATTGAGCGAATGACGTTTCCCTGGCTGACGTGGCTCGTGTTCTTCCCGCTGATCGGCGCGGCGCTGGTGGCGCTGCTGCCGGCCACGGCACACCGCGCCGTGCGCCTGTGGGCGACCGTCGTCGCGCTCGCCGAACTCGCGTTCTCGCTGCCGCTGTGGTGGCGGCTCGTGCCGGCCCAGCCCGGCTGGCAGTTCGAGGAGCGGCACCGTTGGATCCCCGGCCTCGGCGCCAGCTAGC
>Ga0310810_10001321_pt1 | contig 25782 bp, 27 predicted proteins | sample NCmetagenome_FD_207641 | JGI IMG/M metagenome (GOLD analysis project Ga0310810, IMG submission 207641) | Soil microbial communities from experimental microcosm in Duke University, North Carolina, United States - NC | ecosystem: Engineered > Artificial ecosystem > Soil microcosm > Unclassified ...
CGTCGCCGCCGGCCGCCCGCGCCATCAGGTCGCGGTCGGCCGTGGTCGTGTGAGGCGAGGAGCTGGGCATCGCCCAGAGTCTATACGCCACCGCGAGGCCTTCACAAGCAGCCGCGGCGGCGGCGCGGCTCATCGGATCGCCTTGCCGTTGTCCCCCTGGGTGAAGAGCAGCGTCGCCGAGCCCCCGGGCCAGCTGGCCCGCACCACGTTCACCTGGTCGCGGAAACGCTCGGTGAGCAGCAGGTTGGCCACCCGCGCGCCGACCAGGCCGCTCGACAACGGCCCCTCGAGGCGGATGACGACCGCGTCGTCGTGCCGGTCCAGGCCGTCCCAACGCAGCAACACCGGGCGGTCGGAGCGGTCGCGCAGCGAGAAGTGCCCCCGCACGTAGCGCGCGACCGCCGAGTCGGCCGAGAGCGGGTCGGCCGCCGCGGTCGCGGATCGAAGGTCGTCGGCGTAGAGCCGGATGGCTACCCGGACCCGGCCCCGGCCGTCCGCGCTCATCTCGGTGACGGAGGTGTGGAGCGGATGGGCCGCGCCCAGGAGTGCCAGCGCCAACGCCCCGACGGCGCGGATCACCACGGCACCCGCTCCACCGCCATGCGGGCCGCGAGCACCAGCACCGTAGCGGACACCGCGATGACGCGGCGGCGGTGGCCCAGGCCGCGATCCAGCAGCGCGAGCGCCAGAGCCGCGCCGCCGAGGATGGTGAGCTGTCCCAGCTCGATGCCCAGGTTGAATCCGAAGATCGGCAGGGCGATCGAGCCGGTGAACAGCTCGCGCAGATAATTGGCGAACCCGGCCCCGTGCACCAGGCCGAATACGCCGGCGAATACCGGTCGGTATCGCCTGGCCACCGGGGCCTGGGCCCGGTCGCGCACCAGCAGATTCTCCACCGCGGTGGCGACGATGGTGACCGGGATGAGGAACTCGATCAGCGGCGTCGGCAGGGTCACGGCGCCGGTCACGGCCAGCGCGAGCGTGATCGAGTGCCCCACGGTGAAGGCGCTCACCACCCACACGCTCGCGCGCCATTCCCGGCCGTGATAGATAGCGGCCAGCGCGAGGAGGAAGAGGATGTGATCCAGCGCGCCGGGATCGGTGATGTGGCCGAAGCCGAGGCGCACGAAGGCGAGCAGCTCGCTCATCGGACCAGCGCCGCCCGCGCGGAATCGGGTTGGAAGGGGTCCCATAGGGGGTTGATCCGCAGGGCCGTGCGGAGCGCGTTTCGGCCGCCCGCGGAGTCTCCCGCGGCGAGGCGGATCATGCCGGCGTGATACCAGAGCATCGCGTCGCGGGTGCCCAGCGCGAGCGCATGATCCGTCGCGGGCACCGCCTCCGGCGCGCGTCCCGAGCGATACAGCGACCAGGCCAGCAGGTCCCACCCGTAGACGTCCCTCCGGGTCGTGAGCTCGGCGCGCGCGCGTGCCAGCACCTCGGGCACCTCCCGGCCCTGCTCGAGCAGCAGCAGACTCCAGCCCCGATGGAACGGGCCCGGCTGGTTGAGCACCGCCACCGCCATCGCGTTGCGTGCGTCCGCGCTGCGGGCGCTGTCGCCCACGGCGGCGTACACCTGGGAGAGGAGACCCAGGGTGGCCGGGTCCACCACCCGGGCCAGCGCGCGCTCTCCCTCGTCGATCGCCTCCCGCCAGCGGTGACGCGCCGCGGAGAGTCGCGCCATCGTGCCGAGCAAACGGGGATCGTCCGGCACTACCTCGAGTCCTTTGCTCAGCTCCGCGTTGGCCTCGTCGGCCCGGCCGTTTCGCAGGGCGAGGTCGCCGAGCCGCCAATGAAACCACGCGAGCTGCGATGGCGGGGTGCCGTGCCGCGACTCCGCCTGCGCCAGAGCGCCCCGGAAGAGCGCCTCCGCCGCTTCTGGCTGCCCGTTCAGCTCTTCCCACCGCGCGAACCGGGGCGCCACCACGAAGTCGGTCCGGACGGTGAGGAGGGTGCCGAACGTGCGCCGGGCCGCCGCGTAGTCGCCCAGCTCGAGCTCGATCTCTCCCAGCATCGCTCGGGCCGAGCGGGAGCTCGAGTCGGCGGCCACCATCCCCTCCGCCACCTCCCGCGCCTCGGCGAACGCGTGGCGGGCCATGAGCGCGCCGGCCAACACCTGCGCGGTGGCGCCATTGTGGGCCGTGCGGAGCCGGAGGGAGCGCCGGGCATGCCGCTCGGCTTCCCGGAGGTCTGGCTCGCTCGCGAGCAACCGGCCCCGCTGAAGCAGCAGGCGGGCCAGCTCGCCTTCATCCCGCGCCGAGAGCGAGTCGCGCTGGAGCCGGCGACGGTAGAACGCGATATCCAGCTCGAGCACCTCGTTCTCGCTCAGCGCCGGGCGGCTGGACACCGGCTCCGCGGGGCGGGCGACTGTGGCCGCCGCGGCGAGCGCCGCGCCGGTCACGAGCAGCCCGCCGATCAGACGGCGTATCTGTGACATCTCCCCTCCAGTCCGGCCGGAGACGCGGTCGCGCCTCCGACCGGAGATCGAGCGTCAGTTGGGATTGCCGACGTACGGAAACGTGGGCAGGACCTGGGAATCGAAGGCGACGTGATCGGTCGTCAGCGCCTCCTTGCCCTCGGCGCCGGTGGGGTCGGCGCCGAACGGATCGCCGAACAGCGCGAGCAGCGCGAGGTCGGTGACGTCGTCCTGCAGCTTTCGTCCACCCCATCCACTGCTGAACGGCGCCAGCGGCAGCCAGCTCAGCCACCCTGCCGTCGCCGGGTCCTTGTCGGTCTGCACCACCAGCACATCGGGCAGGAGCACGCTGCCGAGGGTATTGGCGTAGCTCTCCGAGCGACCCGCCACGCTGCCCGGGCCGGTGATGAAGGAGAGGATCTCCGGACCGATGGTCGCGGGATCGGTGTCCGGTCCGGTGGTGCCGTGCTTCGGATGGCTGGCCTTGCTCAACAGCACTTCGCTGATGAGCGGATTGCCCAGCCGCTGGATCTGGTCGTACGTCGTCGGCGTCGAGGGGCCGTTGCCGTCGTCGCTGCACGCCGCGGTGCCGAGTGCGGCGAGCAGCGCCAGGAGGCCGAGCGTGGCCCGCCGGGCCGGCCGAGTCGAGAGGATGCGCATGAGAGTCTCCAGTCAGGTCGTGGTCAGGGTCAGCGGCTGATGGTGCCCCAGATGCCCAGCTTCCCGGGCGCGCCGTTCTCGATCATCGAGCTGGGGAGCTCGACGACGATCGAGAGCACGTTGAAGCCCTCGACGTAGTCCCTGCCTGGGTTGCGGAAGAAGAACGGCGCCGAAGGGTTCGGGCTCAGGGCGCAGGGCTGAGACAGCGGCCCGCCTTCGGGCTTCCGGTCGGGCAGGATGCAGAACGCCGCCTCGAGATCGATGAAGAACGGGTCGTCTCGCGGGCCGGCGAACACCTGGATTCCGGATGCACTGCCGAGATTGGAATTGACCCGACCGGTGACGGCCGGCGCGACGTCGGCGACCTCGTTTACCGTCGGGCCCCGGACCGGCGGCGCAACCGGGCCGCGCACCTGCACCTGTTGACTCGCCCCGCTGCCGGAGAAGGTGACTTGGATGACCCGGTCCTCCTTGGCGTCTCCATCGTTGTCGATCTTGAACTGATAGAGCTGGTCGGGATCGAACGAGGGGTCGGCCGCTGCGCCGGCGGGGGTGAGGAAGGCGCGGGAGTTCATTACCAGCACGATCCGTCCCGCGGTCGGGCTGGGGAACGCGTACACGTCGGTCATGTCCTGCTTCGGATTGGCCTCGACATCGGGGGTGTCCTGGTGGTCGGAGCCGAGCGCGAGCCTGGTGCTGCCCAGGATCGCCACTGCTGCCAGTCCGCTCAGGATCTTCCAGCGGGTGGAACGAGATCGCTGCTGCATGGCCGAGCCTCCATGAGGGTGTGACCTGGGCTACGCTCGGCGACGTGATTCGGATCTATGGGGGGGCGGATGCATCCGGAGGGGGCCGGCGGCTCGTACTCAGGCGGGATGGACGGGCGGTGTCACTTCCGTTGGACGCGAAGACGGCCGCACAGCCTTCCGGTACCCGGGAGTGACCGGAGGGTTGCGCGCAAGCGAGTGGTACTACGCGGGTTGGCGGAGGGGCACGGATGGCACTGCGCTTGCATTGCCCAGCGGCACGAACGAGATGTCGCCAGCCGTCAGTCTTCAGAGGGTGTTGGTTCCTACTGCTCTACTGCACCTCTGGAGGCTGACGTCTGGCGACTCTTCCCCTTTGCGGATTCACCAGGTCCAGAAGCGGTCGGGTGCGCAGCGGCTGAGATCCTCCCCCAGCGGCTCGCCCGCGACCAGCTTACGCACGAGTCGGCCCGTAAGGGCGGCGAGCAGGATGCCGTTCCGTCCGTGGCCGCTGGCATACCAGAGTCCCGAGAGGCGCGGCTCCGGACCGATGATCGGCAGACCATCCGCCGTCACCGGCCGAAGTCCCGCCCAGGTGCGGCGCACCTCGGTCCGATCGACGCCGGGCCAGAGTGCGGTCACGGCATTGAACACCCGCGCCAGCCCTGCGCCGGTCACCTCGGCACGGTAGCCGGCGAATTCCATCGTCGAGCCGACGATCGCCTCGTCGCCGCGCGCGACGATATAGCCGCCGTGGCCGTAGATGATGGCGCGGCGCGCGTCGGCCGGCCAGGGCAAGGCCGCCATCTGCCCCCGCACAGGGGCGATGGCCAGCGGACGAGGAAGCCCATCGATCGAGGGTGACCAGGCCCCGGCCGCGAGCACCACCGACTCCGCCGCGTAGCGACCCCGCCGGCCGACCACACCAGTGATCCGATCGCCCCGCATCTCGAGCGCCGTGACGGTGTCCTGCTCCAGAGTAGTCCCGAGCCGTTCGGCGTCGCGGCAGAGGGCTTCTACCAGCCGAGCGGGCTCGAGGGCGCCATCGTACGGCGCGAAGAAGGCCCCGTGCGTGGGCCCAAGCCAAGGCCAGCGGGTCCGCACCTCGTCGGCATCGAGCCAGTCACCGAGGTGCCCCTGTTGTCGCTGCCAGGCGCAGCGGGACCGGAGCTCCGCCGCCTCGGCCTCGGTGGCCGCTACGGCGGCGATCCCCTCCTGCCAGAGTCCGAGATCGATGCCGGTCGTCTCCAGCAGCTCCGCCGCAAGCCCGGGATAGACCTCGCGCGCCTCCAGGCCCAGCTCGAGCAGCGGGTCCTCGGGACCCGCCTCGATCTGGGGCGCGAGCATGCCTGCGGCGGCCTTCCAGGCCTGGCCCAGCTCGCCCCCGGCCTCGAGCAGCAGGACCCGCCGCCCGGCGAGCGCCAGCTCCCGGGCGGAGGCTGCCCCGACAGGGCCGCCACCCACGACGATAACGTCAAACGATCGAATCACTTATATTCCTACGAAACTTTTTGAAACGTCCGGGCGTACTGCGCCTGTCCCGTCGTCAGGAGGAAGTTACCATGCTCAGGAACCTGCTCGGCTTCGCCCTTTTCGCGATCATCGCCTTGTTCCTGCTCAAGGTTCTGTTCGGCCTGTTCGGGCTGGTGCTCGGTCTGCTGGGCACCGTGCTCTGGTTCGCCTTTATCGGGTTCCTGATCTACCTGCTGCTCAAGGTCTTTGCGCCGGACACAGCGGCGCGGGTGCGGGAGACGATTCGGGGACGGGCGTAGGCGCGCTGGGCCGTTAGCGCTCCAGCTCCAGCGACACCCCCCAGAACAAGAGGGGCAGCAGCACCTCGTGGTGCCCGGTCAGGAGGTATCCCTGACCGCCGGCCCGCGTGGGGCGCTGCACCACGTTCATCCGTGGCCGGTAGTGGCGCTGCATGTCGAAGTCGGCTGCCAGGAAGTGAGTCGGCCGGCCGTCGGCGAGGTTTCGGGCCACGGTGAGCGCCTTGAGGAAGACCTCCGGGAGGACCACCGCGCTGCCGAAGTTGAGCACCGCTCCCCCTTGATGGAGCGCCGGCAGTGACCCGGCCAGGCGCCGGAAGTCCCGCAGGCTGGTGCTACCCAGGGCGGCGCCGTCGGCCGACGGATGCTGGTGGGTGATTTCCGCGCCCAACGCCGCGTGGACCGTGACCGGGACATCGTGGCGGAGTGCCGCGAGCAGCACCGACGCCTCCTCGCCGGGCAGGGAAGACCTGGCATTCAGCGCCCTCGCCAATCCTTCGCCCATGCCCTGTTGGGCCTGCGCGGCCGCGGCGACCGCCGCGTTCATCTCGGCGCCGGTCTCCTCCGCCATGCCGAAGGTCCCGTCCGCCAGACCGCTTTCCACGTCCTCGCTGGTGCCGCCGAAGGCCGCCAGCTCGAAGTCGTGGATCGCAGCCGCGCCGTTGAATGCGAGGTGGCCGACCACGCCGCGCCGAATCCAGTCTACCAGCAGCGGACCGAGCCCGACCTTGATCACGTGTCCCCCGACGAGCAGCACTACGCCCCGCCGCGCCCGGGCCGCGGAGACGACGCCGGCGATGACCGCGCGCAGGTCTCGCGCGGCGAGAACGTCGGGGAGGCTGTCGAGGAAGGCGTCGAAGGACTGGTCGGCGCCCGGCGGGGCCGCGAGAAGCGAAGGGTCGACCTTGTTGCGTCGAGAACCGACCGGCACGGTGCGCACGCGGCCGAGATCCGCCTCGCGGTAGCTCATGCTCAGGGCGTCGGGGTCGCCCCGGAGGCCGGGGCCGAGGTCGGCACGACCATCTCCTTCAGCCGCAGTGTGATGGTCCCGAAGTTGAATTTGGTCCGGATCTGCACCGGCAGCCGGCGAGCGTCGTCGGTGAGCCAGAGCCGGGTCTCGGAGCGCTTGGAGAACATCCCCTTGGTGTCGATCACCGGGTGGAGGACCAGGCAGGGCACATCCGTGCCGTCGGGCAGCTCCATCTTTTCCCGCTTCTCCACCTTGATGGTGACCGGGTTCTTCTCCTTCCGGAAATAGCGGTCGAAGGTGTAGGTCTTGCCCACCTCGAGCGGCGTGATCCGGACGAAGTAGAAGAAGGCCGCGTCGTCGAGCGGGTCTTCCGGCGTGGCGTAGGTGGTATCCCGTCCGACTTCGCGGAAATAGCCGGAATCGGGAAAGATCTCGTAGGTCCGCTTCTTGGGCTTGTCGTTCTCGTTGAAATCCTGCACGAAGCGGTGGGACGCGAAGGTCTCGGTGGAGACCCACGACTCCAGCACGTCGTCGAGCGAGTAGAACACCGTCTTCCCGGTGAGGCGGAAGCGGAAGCGGAAGGTCTCGTGCCCCCTGACAGAGTCGAGCGAGGCCACCTGCAGCGTGCCCGAGCCGAGGGTGAGCATCCCCAGCTTGGCGCTGTAGGTGAGGGTCTCGCCCACGACGAATGGGTAGTCCGGCGCCGGGGCCGCGGGAGGGCCCTGGAGGAGCGCCAGCAGCAGCGCGGCCGGACGGATCACGAGGACACCGCCTCGGCCGGGCGCTCACCCTCGGGCACTGGGATATCGGTGGGTGGTGGGATCGGCGCGGCGCGGAGCCGTGCGCGGGCGTGATAGAGCTCCATGGCCTGGTGGCCCGCGCGCACACGGCTGAGCCGCTGCCGCAGGTCGTGGCGCTCGATGGTCGGCACCGTCTCCACCCGGCGGGCGTAGCGGCCGGCGCGCCAGTACAGCTCGGCGTTGGCTACCCATCCATCGCTCACGAAGAGCCCGGTGTTCTGGCTTCGCAGCGCGTTGCGCAGGACCACGAGCCGTAGAATCGCGTAGCCGGAGAGAATGTCACGCACCCCCGCCACCGAGACCACACCCCGGAGCAGAAGCGGTCCGTAGCGGCGCACCAGGCGGTGGGCCCGGGACGGCTCGCCTTCGAGACGAGCTTCCGCCACGACCAGGTCCGCACCGCTCTCGATCCGCCGCACCAGGTCGGGAATCGCCTGCGGCGAATGGGCGAAATCGGCGTGCATCAGAATGGCCGCATCCCGCTTGGGCCGGTCGGTGAGCTCGACCGCCTGGCGGAAGAGGCGGTCCACCGAGGCCGCGTAGCCACGCCGCTCCTCGTGCCGCAGGACGGTGAGCGGCAGCACGCGGGTATAGCGCTCGAGCACCTCGGCCGTCGTGTCGGTCGATCCGTCGTCCAGGACGAGGAGCTGATACTCGCGGGGAAAGCTCGCGAACACCTGCCGGATCTTCCACAGCAAGAGGCCCACCGTGGGCGCTTCATTATAGCTTGGAATACAGACGTAAATCATCAGCCGTCAGAGGTGTGGGGCGCACGAACGATACACGGTCAGGACCTCCCCTGCCATGCGCCCCGCGGTGAAGTGGCGGACCGCCTCCGCGGCCCGGGCGGCGAGGGCGGTGCGGAGCGACGGATCGCCCAGAATGCGGGCGACCGCGTTGGCCAGGGCCTCGGGATTGACTGCCGGAACCAGCAGTCCCGCCCCCCCGCCCAGCATCTCCCCGAGTCCCCCCGCGGAGGTGGAAGCAACCGGGATGCCACGGGCCATGGCATCCAGGACGGAGGTGCCCAACCCCTCTTCCCGTGAGCTCATGACGAACACGTCGGCGTCCGCGATCAGGCCCTCGGGCTCCGGGATGCGTCCCAGAAAGTGGACACGGTCGTTGAGCCCGAGCTGGTCCCGGAGCCACTCCAGGACGGGGAGCAGTTCGCCGTCCCCCGCGATGGCCCAGTGGAGGTTGGGGAAGCGCTCGGCCAGTCGGCGGGCCGAGTGGAGCAGGGTGGCGTGGTCCTTGTGGGGAACCAGGGCGCCGACCGTCACCGCGACCAGGCTGTCGTCGGCCAGGCCGAGCCGGGCGCGCACGCCGAACGGGGCGATGGCCCGCACGGCATCGAGATCGATGCCGGAGTGCACGACGACCAGCCGGTCCGCCAGGATGCCGTCGTTGGTGAGCACGGTGGCGACCGCTTCGGAAATCGCGATGATGCGGGAGGCGCGCGCCCAGAGCCCGCGCCGGCGGAGCGGAAAGTCCACCCGCCGGGTGGCGACGAATGGGACGCGCGTCAGGAGCGAGGTGATGCCGGCCAGCGTTACCGCATGGGCGTCGTGCGCGTGCAGGAGTGTCGCGCCCCGGCGCGCGGCGGCGACCACGGCGGCGAGGGCCCGAAGGTCGAGCCCGGCACGCCAGGTCGCCGGCACCACCGGCACCGCGTCGGCGCGGAGCCGGGCTGCCAGCTCGGAATCCGCTCCGGTCACCACCGTCTGCGCCACCTCGCCGCTGCGCTGCAGCTCGCGGGCGAGGAGCCACACCTGCCGCTGCCCGCCGCGCCACTCGCGGCCGGAGGCGACATGGACGACCGTCCCGGTCACGTGGGCGGGAGCGCTTCGATGGCGATGCTGCCGGAGTCGCGGCGAGAGGCGAGCGGACCGGCCTCGCGCGCGATCTCGTCGAGCAGGCGGCGCAGCTCGGCCAGGCTGAACGGCTTGTGCAGGTAGGGACGGTCGAGCGACTGGAGAAAGGCGAGGGTGTCGCCCCGCACGGTGTCGCCGGTGGAGAAGACCAGGCGCGCCGCCTGCTGGGGGCGCCGCCGGGCCAGCTCCTGGTAGAACTCGCGCCCGCCCAGGCGGGGCATGCGGAGGTCGGAGATGAGGAGGTCGAAGTCGTCGTTGCCGGCGAGCGCCAGGGCCTCCTCGCCGTCGCTTGCCACGACGGGGATGTGGCCCCACGCCTCCAGGGTCGCGCGCATATAGTGCAGGATGTGGGGCTCGTCATCCACCACCAGCACCTTGAGCCGCCGGGCGGGCGCACCTGGACGGACATCCTCTGCGGGCGCCAGCGGCTGGGTGGCGAGCGGGAGCTGGACCGTGAACGTCGAACCTCGGCCTTCCTCGGTGGCCAGCATGATGCGTCCGCCGTGCTCACGTACGATGCCCTGGCTGATCGAGAGCCCGAGCCCGGTGCCCTCGCCCTCGGGCTTGGTGGTGAAGAAGGGCTCGAACACCTGCGCGGCGAGCCCCTCCGTCATCCCCGGTCCGTCGTCCACGACGTCGATGGCCACGCCGTCGAGCCATCGGCGCGCGCGCACGACCACCGTGCCGGGACGTCCCGTGGAGGCGATCGCCTGGGCCGCGTTGTTGATCAGGTTGACGAACACCTGCTGGATCTGGTTGGGATCGATATCGGGCACCGGAAGCTCGGCCTCGACCTCGAGCACTCCGTCGACCCGATGCGCCATGAGCTGATTGCGCAGCAGGAGGAAGGTGGCGTCGAGCAGCGGCTTGAGCGGGGTGGGGCGGCGCTGATGCTCCTGCTTCCGCGCGAAGCTCAGCAGGTTCTTCACGATGTTGCTGGCCCGCTCGGCCTCCTCCTGGATCACGCTCAGCGGCTCCCGCAGCGCCGGCGGCACACTGGGGACCTCGGTGAGGTAGTCGGCGAACCCGACGACCGACGCCAGCGGGTTGTTGAGGTCGTGCGCGATCCCGGCGATGAGCTGGCCGATAGCGGACATCTTTTCCGACTGGATGAGCTGGTCTTGCAACCGGCGCCGTTCCGTTTGATCATCGAAGAGGAGCACGACGGTGGAGCGGTCGGTGCTGCTAATCGGCACCACGGTAACCGCATAGGTCCGATCGCCGGTGCGGAGCTCGACCTCGCGGCCCGCTCCTTGCTGCTCCAACGCCCGCTGCAGATCCGTAGCCCATTCGGGTGGGACAAAGGCCTGCCAGGGCCGGCCGATCAGGCCGGCCGGCGGGGCGTTGACCAGGTCGGCGAAGGCCCGGTTGGCGCGGCGGATCCGGCCGCCGCGGTCCACGATGCACAGGGCGGGGGAGATGGCGTCCACCACCTCCTGCCAGGATCGCCGGCCGTCGTCGTGCAGGTCGACCAGTCGGGCGCTCTCGAGCGCGATGCTGGCCTGCGAGACCAGGCCCTGCAGCAGGGCCAGGTCACCCGGGGTGTAGCGGCCGGGCTCACCGCGCACCGTCACCGATCCGGTTACTCTGGCCTTGGCGATCAACGGGACGATCAACCAGCACCCTCCGGCGGACGGCTGTGGCGCGATGGCGCCTTCCTGGACCAGCGGGTCGAGGCCGTCGGCCAGGAGCAGCGGCCCTCGGCGGGCGGCCAGGTCGAGCAGGGCGCGGCGGTCGGGGCCGCCACCGGGCCATTCGTGCACCGACGCGAGCACGTCGACGTCCCGATGATCGAGGCTGACGGCGATCTCGGCCGGGCCGAAGGCCTCGCGGATGTGGCGCAGCAGGGCATCCACCACCGACGCACGGCGGAGGGTCCCCGCCAGCTCCTGGCCGAAGACGGTGAGCCGGCGCATCAGCGCCAGCTCGCCGGACGAGTCCGGGCGGGGCGCGAGAGGTCCTGAGGGAGGGTTAGCCATGATCCGGGCGAATATGCGCGGCCGCCTGACTGCGGCGGACCTGCAGCTGGTGATCCTGTTGCTCAGTCGGGGCTCGGCGCATCGCCGCGCCTACCTCGAGCGGCGGCTCGCCGCGGAGGGGCCCGACCCGCTGCTCGACGCACCCGATCTGCTCGAGCGGTTGTTGACCGTGCGGACGATGCTGGTGCCGTCGGAGGCGCTCTTCTACTACGTCCTCGTGCGTCACGCGCTCCGCAGTGCCACGGTAGACGACCGGGAGCTGGCCGACTACCTGGCCGCGATGCTGCTCGACTTCGGCCAGCGGGACCGGGCCTGGCGAGTGGACTGGAACGACGACCAGCGACATCGCTATTTGGTGGATATCCTGGCGGATCTCGAGGCGACCGACGGCCCTCGTCGCTTCAAGGTGATGGTTCATCTCGGCAACTACGCGCTGTGGCTGGCCGGCCTGTTTCCCGATTATATCGCCGCACGATACCTCCGCAAAGCGGGGCCCGACGTGCGCTACTACGAGACGATGGGCCGCCGCGGCTTCGGCATGGCCTCGGATCACTCGCTGGCCGAGGAATACGGACTCGGCGCGGTCCTGCGCACCGCGGCGGAGCGATTCTCGTCGCTCCGGGGCGCGCTCAACGGCGTGAGCGACCGGGTCCTCTTTCCCGGCGCGGCCTCAGCCGACCGCCTGCTGCGGGACCACGGGATTCACTGATCCCGCTGCGCGCTCCATGAGCGTGCGGAACAAGCCGTGCTCCGGCGCCCGGACCTCGGCATGCATCTCCTCGGGATGCCACTGTACCGCCAGCAGCCACGGCTCTCCTTCGGCCGTCTCGACCGCCTCGATCAATCCATCCTCGGTCCAGCCGCTCGCGAGCAGTCTCGGCGCGAGATCCCGCACCGCCTGATGATGAAACGAGTTCACCGACACGCGGTCGCGTCCCAGGGCGGCGGCCGCCCGACTGCCGGCCAGGATCCGAACCGGGTGACTTCGGTCATTCCGGGCGGTCGGCGGGTTGTGATCCACCGGTCCCGGGCGCTCGGAGGGGAGATCCTGGTAGAGGGTGCCGCCCATGGCGACGTTAATCACCTGGATTCCCCGGCAGATACCGAGGATCGGGATGCCGCGCTGGCGCGCGGCGGCAAAGAGCGCGAGCTCGAACAGGTCACGCTCCCGGCTGGGCGCGTGTGCGTGAGGCGACGGCTCGGCCCCGTACCACGCGGGGTCCATGTCCTCGCCACCGGTCAGCAGCAGGCCGTCGGCCGCATCGAGCGCACGGGCCGCCATGGCCGCGCCGATCAATGGGCTCAGCAGCAGTGGGACGCCGCCCGCGGCCACGACCGACGTCAGATACGCGGCATTGACGCCGCTGCGCTGGGCACCGTCCCAGTCGCGAACGACTCCGCTCACGGCGATTCGGGGAGCGCTCATCGTGCCAGGGAATCCGGGAAGAGGGGACAGTTGGCATCCTCCACTTTGACGGGGTCCAGCTGAATGCCGATGAGCGGCACCGTGGCCCCGCCGACCGACACGTTGCCCAGGCGCGGCGCGCCTTCCACCGGGTCGCCCTCGTAGAGCATGACCCCGCGGGTCCGCTCCTGCGGGTCCACCACCAAAACCCCGAACCCTGGGTGAGCCTTGGCGGGGAGGCTGCCCTCGACCCCGACTACCAGCAGTGAGTCGGTCCGACCGACCACGGCGGGATAGGCGTCGCCCGCCACCACGCGAACGACGAGCCGCTCGGGTAGCCGCCGGGGCGGCTCGCTCAGAGTCTGGTTGGGAATCCCGAACTGGGTGAGCAGCGCGGTCGGTCCCGCCACCGCAGCGAGTCCGCAGGCCGCGCGGCTCCCGCCACCCTCGCCGCCGCACGCGGCCAGGAGAGCGAGGACGACCAGGGACCAAGGGCGGCCAGGCATGGGGACAAGATAACCCGTGAGCGCGCTCACATCACGGCGCTGGCGACCGCAATATGGATCGTGCCGGAGAGGCCCCCATGTCCGTGCCACCATTCCGTGATCGCCATGACGCCGGACGCCGTCTCGCGGCCGCCCTGTTGCACCACGCGCCCCTCCGGGACCCGGTGGTGCTGGCGCTGCCCCGCGGCGGCGTGCCGGTGGGCTGGGAGGTGGCGCGCGCGCTGGGTGCTCCGCTCGACGTGATGGTGGTGCGCAAGCTAGGCGTGCCCGGGCACGAGGAGCTCGCGATGGGCGCGATCGCGTGGGGCGGTATCCGCGTCGTCAGCGACGAGGTGGTGCGGGCCTTCGCGATCCCCGCGCGAGTCCTGGCCGACACGGCGCTGATGGAGGAGGACGAGCTGCTCCGGCAGGAGCGCGCCTTCCGCGGCGACCGTCCATCGGTCAGGCTGGTGGGACAAACCGTCGTGCTGGTGGATGACGGGTTGGCCACCGGATCGACCATGCTGGCCGCGGTCGCCGCCGCACGGGCCTCCCAGCCATTGCACGTGCTGGTGGCGGTGCCGGTGGCACCCAAGGAAACCTGTCAGGCGCTGCGGGCACATGCGGACGAGGTAGTCTGCCTCAACACGCCCGGCCGGTTCCGCGCCGTGGGCGACTGGTATGACGACTTTACCCAAGTGGGCGATATGGAGGTGCGGCGGCTGCTCGGTCTCGCGGATTCGCCCGACTGAAAACGCAGCGGCGGCCGAACCCCGTCTCGGGATCCGGCCGCCGGACCGGTCGGGTCACGCGTTAGTGCGCAGCCGTGTCGGTCGTGGCGCCGGCAGTCGTGTCTGCACCCGTGGTGGGGGCAGGCGCGGGCGCCATGCCCGTATCAGCCGGTGCGGGCGCGCCACTGGTCATGGCGGTGTCCGCCGTCGCACCCGTCTCGGCGCCGCCGGCCGCGGCATTGTCATTGGGGCGGGGACCGCACGCGGTGAGCGCGAAGGCCGCCACTGAGGCCAGGATCCAGGGTGTCCGCTTCATCGTGTACCTCCCGAGGGGGGATGCCCGCAAAAGATCAAAGGTAGGCGGCGGCGGCGAGCGTCGTTGTGACGCCCATCACCCTTTCGGGTCGGCCTCCAGGCGGCTGATGGCACGGCTGAGGTTCATCCGGGCGGGCTGCTCGTATCGCGCCCGGAAGTGGGGCGTGAGATAGAGCGGCTCACGGGCGAGAAAGCCCCGCAGCACCGCGGCGCGCTCCCGGCGATAGTTCGTCTCCGGCACCCATCCGTACTCCGCGCGAATCTCCCGATCGTAGCGATCGAACTCAGCCGCGGCGCGTCCCAGGATGGACAGGTCGATGTCACATACCAGGCGGCCTTCGCGATCCGTGGGTTGCTCACCGTATCGCGTCAGCAGCACCAATCTCGCTATCGCCTCGCACGATGCTGCCGCGACGCCGAGATTGGTGAGGCCCTCCCGGGCCATCTCCGCGCTCCGACCTTCGTTGTCGCCCTGGCGAGGGTCATACACCGCGTCGTGAAACCAGAGCGCCGCCTCGACCAGATCCCGATTCGTCGGGTCGGCGGGCGCGGCATCGAGCTGGGCGAGGCAGTCGTCCAGGTGCCGGAGCGAGTGATACGTCCGCGCGGGTTCCGCCCACCGGTGGAGCAGATCCACCGCCAGCGGCGCCGGATCGGTGCCTGCGCCGAGTCGGCGTGCCAGCACGGTGAAGCGATCGGGGCTCGGACTCACCCGGCGAGGAACCAGTCCGCCAGCGTCTGCCGGGTGGGACGCCAGCGCGCGACGCGAGCGAGTGCCGGGAGGATCGCCGCCCGCGCGGGGGCGAACTGGAGCGCGCGCTCGAGCCGGTCGTGCCGGCGCTTCACGCCGAGCCAGCGGCGGGTACGCTCGGCGGAATAGGTGGGAGAGAGGATGCCGCGCGCCACCTCCTCGCCAGTGAGCAGCGCGGCGTAGATACCCTCGGCGGTCAGGGCCGAGGCCACGCCGGCCGCGTCGCCGGCGAGATGCACGTTTCCCGGAAAATGGAGTCCGCGAAACTCTACCTCGATCGTGGCCGCCTCGAACGGCGCCGACCCGATCTGCACCCCCATCCCCGCAATGCGCCGCTCGAGGAATCGGCGCAGGTCCGAGGGCCGCACCTTGCGCTTGGACGCCACGGCGCCGATCGAGGTGTAATCGCAATGGGGGAAGACCCAGAAGTAACCGCCGGCGAGCTCGCGGTCGACCTCCACCCTGAGCGGCTCGAGGCGAAGGCCCGGCAGGTTGTACTCGGCCGCAAAGCACTCCCGGGGTGAGGGCACTCGGAGGGCTCGCCGGACCGCGGAATCCGCGCCGTCGGCACCGACCAGGTGCCGCCAGCGAACCGGCTGCCCGCCGATGCAGGCGGTCCGCCGATCGAAATCGAGGGCGGTGACGGGCGAGGCGGAACGCACGTCGGCCCCGGCGGCGCGAGCCCAACGCAGCTGGTGACGTCCCAGCTCGCGTCGGGGCACCGTGCGTACGATGGTGCGCTCGGGGTGGAGCACGCAGGAGCGTCCCTCGAACGTCACCTGACCCACCCGCTCGAGGCCGAGCTGATCCGGCAGACCGAGCGGGCGGAGGAGGTCCACTGTCTTGGGAGTGAGGCCGCCGGCGCAGGTCTTGGGCCCGATCTCGTCGCGCTTCTCTGCGACGACGATCTCGCGGCCGGCCTCGGCCAGGACCTGAGCCGCGCGGAGCCCGGCCGGCCCGGCGCCGACGATCAGGACGTCAACCGTGTCCATGCGGGATCCGCCCGCAGGCGCTCGGCCATCTCGGCGCGGTCGGCAGGAGCGGGGTTCCGGGCAATGCCGGTCTGGCGCAGGAGGGCCCGTCCTCTCTTGTACAGATCGGACATGACGTGGCCACGGGGCAGGTTCCTCGTCCGCGGCAGGATATAGAAGTGCAGGTGCCGGAGCCGCTCGTTGAACGACATCACGTAGGTTCGCTCGGGGCCGACCTCGCGCTCGACGGCTGCCACGCCGGCCCGCAGAATCGGGCCCAGCGCCGCGGCCTCTTCGGGTGTGACCTGGGCGAGCGATTCCACGTGGCGGCGCAGCTTCACCAGCACTTCACCGGGGTCGGTCCAGGCGCCGGTGTGGTGACTCACCAGCCACAGGCCGTCATCATAGATCGGGCCGCCCGGCGCGACGATGCGTCCGGCAACCTCGTCGCAGATGGGGCATCCGGGAGAACCGGCCATGGCGCACCTTTCGAAATGAGTCAGACTGGTAGGGTATGCGGGTCCTCGGGTCCACGGAAGAGGGTTCGCTTGACGACCCCGTTTCCGGGTCCTAACATTAGCTCTCCCAAGCGCATTGGTGCTTTCCGGCACCCGGTCGGCGGCGTCCGCCGCAGGCCGCATCCCGAGGTGTCATGCTCGAAGGGTTCAAAGCCCGTCTGGACCGGCTCTTTCGCGAGCGGGGTGGCGGCACCGCCGATCCGCGCGCCGTTGCCGCGGCGCTGCGGGAGGCCCTGGTGGAGGCGCGCGCCGGCATCACCACCATGCGCGAGGCCCTCGCCGCGAGCGAGCGCGAGCTGGCCGCCGAACAGAAGCAGCTGGCCGACGCCGAGCGACGGGGCCGGCTCGCGGCGGCGATACCCGATCAGGAGACGGTCACGGTGGCCGAGCGCTTCGCGGCCCGCCACCGCGAGCGAGTCACGCTGCTGGAGCGGAAGCTGGTGGTGCAGCGGGACGAGCTCGCGTTGGCGGAGCGGGAGGTCGAGGAGATAACCGGTCAGCTTCGGAGCGGTACCGCCTCTGCGGAGTCGATCCGGGTCGCCTGGCAGCACCTCGAGGCCGCCGGCGCCTCGATACCGACCGACGACGAGCGCCTGGCCCACGAGGCTGACCGCCGTCGGCGGGACGAGGCGGTGGAGGCGCAGCTGGAATACCTGAAGCGAAAGATGGGCAAGAAAGACTAAAGGAGTTTCCCGTGGCCGTTACCGCCGCTCCCGCTTCTCCTTCTGCCGGCTCCCCGACCGCCGATACCCGGTTCTTCGGGCATCCCCGCGGTCTCGCGACCCTGTTCTTCACCGAGATGTGGGAGCGCTTCAGCTACTACGGTATGCGGGCGCTGCTCATCCTCTACATGACCGCGCCGCTCGCGGCCGGGGGATTGGGTTTCGACACGGCCAAGGCAGCGCCGATCTACGCCATGTACGTGAGCTCGGTCTACCTCCTGTCATTGCCCGGAGGCTGGTTGGCCGACCGCGTGCTCGGCCTGCGTCCCGCCGTCTTCGTCGGCGGGGTCGTGATCATGGCGGGGCACATCTGCCTCGCCATTCCGTCGCTCCCCCTGTTCTACCTGGGCCTGGTCCTGATCGCCTCCGGGACGGGGCTGCTCAAGGGCAATATCAGCGTGCTGGTCGGGAAGCTGTACGCCCCGGACGACGTGCGGCGGGACGCGGGCTACTCGCTCTATTACATGGGCATCAATACCGGGGCGTTCATCGCGCCGCTGATCACCGGCTGGCTGGCGCAGAGCGATGCCTTCCGGGGCATGCTCTCGTCCATGGGGTTCTCGGTCGAGAGCTCCTGGCACTGGGGATTCGGCGCGGCAGCCGTGGGGATGTTCTGTGGCCTCGTGCAGTACAGCCTTGGTGGCAAGTATCTGGCCGAGGATGGGCGGCATCCGATCCGCCCGTCCGACCCGGTCGAGGCGGCCCGGCTCGATCGCCGGATCCGCGCAGGCGGACTCGTCGCCGCGGCGGTGGTCGTGCTGCTGGGCGTACTGCTGGGCACCGGCTCTCTGAGTCTCGACCCCGGGGCGGTGTCGAGCGCGTTCAAGTGGGTGCTGATCGGGATCACGGTCGGGTTCTTCGCCTGGCTGCTCTCGAGCCGGCAGTGGACGTCGGCGGAGCGCAAGCGGCTGGTGGTGGTGACGGTGCTCTTCGTGGCGGCGACGATCTTCTGGATGGCGTACGAGCAGGCGGGCTCGACGCTCAACCTGTTCGCCGAGCGCAGCACCAACAACGTGGTGCTGGGGTATGCCTTCCCGGCCGCCTGGTATCAGTCGGTGCCGGCACTCTTCGTGATCGTCTTCGCCGGCGTCTTCGCCGTGATCTGGCTCCGTCTGGGCCACCGCAATCCATCCAGCACCGCGAAGTTCAGCTTCGCGCTTTTCCTCCTGGCGGCTGCGTTCGCCATCATGATCGGGGCCGCGGCGGTCGCCGCGACGGGGGCCAAGGTCAGTCCCCTCTGGCTGGTGGCGTCCTACCTGCTGCAGGTCTGGGGCGAGCTGTGTCTGAGCCCGGTGGGCCTGAGCGCCATGAGCACGCTGGCGCCGGCGAGGATCTCGGGGCTGGTGATGGGAGTCTGGTTCCTGGCGCTGAGCGTGGGGAGCTACCTGGCCGGCATGGCGGCCAGCGTGTACGAGACGATGCCGCTCACCATGCTCTTCACTGGCGTCACCCTCACGGCGGTGGTGGCAGGGGTCGTGCTCCTCCTCCTGATCAAGCCGATCCAGCGGATGCTGGCGTCGTGAGGGCGTAGAGCAGGACCTCCCCGACGTCGTCGTCCTCCTCCGAGGCCACCGGGCGCATGCCCACGTTCTCGGCCACCCGGAGCGCCGGGGTGTTCCAGACCGGCGCGAGCGCGCGCACCTCGCGCACCCCCGCTTGGGTGAAGGCCCATTCGATCATCGCGCGCACCGCTTCCGTGGCGTAGCCGTGGCCCTCGAACGCCGGGTACATGGCGTAGCCGATGAGCACGGCGCCGTCTCCGTCGGGCGGTCCGGCGAACGCCACCGAACCGACCGCTTCCCGGGTTTCCCGTCGGATCACGAGCCAGTTCCACCACGCGGCCTCCGCGGGCGCCTCGCCGAGGCGATCGCGCACTACCGGCAGGGCATCGGCCATATACGGCGGCGGCGCGGCGTCGGCGAAGCGCGCGCCGGTCAGCCGCTCGAGCGTCCCCCGGTCTCGAGCCAGGAGCGCGGCTACCGCCGGGCCGGCCAGGGGGGCGAGCTCCAATCGCTCGCTGAGCACACGTGGCTGCGAGTTCTGCGGCATAGAAACTCCAGATCGGCTCAACGCGCCGGAATCTTCAGCGTTCGAAATGCGGAGCTGCGCGGCTCCGACCCGTCGGTGACCTCACGGACCCACCAGCGGTACTCGCCGGCGGGGAGCGCGGAGGGGAGGCGCAGAGTGGTGTCTGCCGTGGTATCGCTCCGGACGACGCCCCGATCCGCGCCCTGGATCTCGAGCACGTAGCGCGATGCCTCCCCTATGGGATGCCAGCTGAACACCGGGGCATCGCTCGAGCTCACACCGGCAGCCGGAGCCGCCAGCACGATGTCACCGGTCGTGCCGCGCACCGTCTCGCCACCACCGCGTATCTGACCCCGGACCAGGAAGCCCGCCGCCACGGCCGCCACGAGCGAGGCCGCGAGCGCGAGCGGCGCGCGACGCCACAGCGCCTCGCGCGCCGGCCGGCCACCTGCCTCGGTCGCTGCCTTGCCCACCGCGGCGAGCCACTCGTACTCGCGGTGACAGACCGCGCAGGACATCACGTGGTCCAGCGTGGCCAGCCGTTCGCTCTCCGATCCTTCGCGCTCGAGCAGCGCCAGCATCGCCTCGGGCGAGACGCAGCCGGAGGCCGGCGCGTTTCGCGCACCCACCCGCCGGCGGTAGAGCCGGCCCAGGCCCTCGATGCTGTTCAGGTCGTTCGAGTGGTCCATTGAACTCCCTCCGCCAACAAGCGCTCCCGCAGATCCGCCAGGCCGCGGTAGAGCAGATTCCGGGTCTTGGCCTCCGACCACCCCAGCAGCCGGGCGATCTCCTCGCGGGAATGACCCAGCAGGTGCATCCGAACGACCGGCCGGCGGGACGGGTGAATGGCGTCGATGGCCCGCTCGACCTGGGCCGCCAGCTCGGAGTGCTCCAGGTCCCGGTCGGGTCCGGACGCCGCCGGCAGGACTTCGTCCTGGTCCTCGATCGTCTGGGTCCGGTCGCCGCCACGGGCGCGGCGACGGCGCAGCAGGTCGATCGCCGCCGAAAGCGCCGTTCTATGAAGGTATGACGCAGAGATGCTCGCGATATGCTCACTCGCGCCGGCCAGCTCCCCGTGGGCCCGCCAGAGGCGGATCCGGACCTCCTGCACCAGCTCGTCCACGTCGTCGCCGGTGAAGTGATAGCGCCAGCAGACGCTCCGGAGAATGCCGGAGAAATTCGCCAGCACCCGCTCCAGCGCGGGCGAGAGAGAGTCGGAGGTGCCTTCCATAGGCGCCAAGCTACGGTCAGCGCTCCGGCGGGGCAAACGGGCGGAGGGCCACCGTCGCGAAGGGGTCGCCCACGACGGTGAAGGCGGCCCAGGCCGCCGCAGGAGCGCCGTCGCGGCGGGCGTCGAGCTTGGCCGCTCGGAGGGCATCGACCACGGACATTCCCCGGGCGAGTCCGACATAGAGCCGTTCGACGAGGGGGACGACGCGTTGGTCCCCCACCCGCCAGCTGGTCGCCACTACGCTGTGCGCGCCGGCCTCGAGCAAGGGTGCGGTGAGTCCCTGCATTCCCTCGCCATCCACCACCACGCCGCCGGCGGTCCGGCAGGCCGAGAGCACGACCAGGTCGGCGGTGAGTCGCAGGCGTCCGAGCTCGCCCGGGGTAACGAAGCCGTCGTCGCCCTCGCCCGGCGTGAGGGCCAGGGCGGTGTGGACCGCCACCCGCTCGTCCACCAATGCATGGGTGGCGAAGTGGAGCACGCTGTAGCGGGCGAGCGAGACGGTCTTGAGCCGGTGCTCGCTGGCCTCACGGCCCAGCAGCAGGTCCGCATCGCCGTGCGCGGCCACCACCGTTGCCTCGGCACCGGATCCGGGAAGCTTCGGCAGTCCGCCTGCCGAGGCGAAGGCGGCCTGATAGCTCTCCGATCCGGGGTCCATGGCAGTCGGGAAGACCGGATCGCCGAAGGCGAGCACCCGTCCGTACCGCGCCGAGGGCGGCGGCTTCGCCTCGGTTCGCAGCACGGTTGCGATCGTGGCCGAGGGCGCCAGCCCGATGGCGAAGCGTTCCACGGCCTCGCGGCCGTCGGCCAGCCGGAGCGCGTCCCAGGGGACCCGGTGAAGGACACCATCGGGGACAATGACCAACCGGGTGATCTCGGGGCCGAGCAGCTCGGCCGCTGGTTGCAGGAGCGCTGCTCCCAGCGCCCTTGCCTCGGCGGAGACGTCACTTTCCCGGGTGACCAGCGCCAGGAAACGCGCGATCGGCCCGGTGAGCGAATCCGCCGGCGGGAGAACGCGGGCGCGAACCAGCGGGCCGCCGGCCGATGCGGTGAGGACGAAGACCGTGGTCGGCGATCCATGCGCCCCGGTGACGAACTCCAGAAGCGCCGTGCTGTCGGGCAGGTGACTCAGAATGTCACGAGCGCCGAGCCGACCGGCACCACGGGTCACGGCGCCTTGCGCCGGAGCCTTGCCCGATACCAGCGCCCGGTCCTGGGTGAGGCGGTCGGCCAGCTCACGGGCACGGCGCCGCTCGGCCAGGTCGAACGCCGCCTCGGCGTGGCCTCCGGCCGCCAAGGCCGCCAGCACCTGCGCCACGCTCGCGTTGCGATCGTTCTGGGCCGACGCGTTGGCTTGAAAGGCGGCGATCCGGAGGTCGCGGGCACTCAGGCCGGCCCGCCAGCGGTCGAGCTCGTCGGAGGCCGCGGCGAGCTGCCGTTCCGCGCCGGCCAGGTCGCCCTGGCGCGCGTGCACCTCCGCCAGGTAGGCCTGCACCTCGTAGCGCTGCAGGTGCGAGGCGGAATCCAGCCGCTCCAGCGAAGCGCCGAAGGTGGCCTCGGCCTTCGGCAGGTCGCCGCGGTACAGCGCCAATCGCCCTCGCTCGTAGGCCTGGGCCACCCGATCGGGTCCCGCGCCGAGCCGACGGAGGAGCGCTTCCGAGCTGTCGAGCGCGCGCTCCGCCTCGGGCCAGTTCCGCTCCCGGATGGCGATGTTGGCCAGCGTCTGCACCACCTCTGACTGATTCTCCAGGTCACCCTCGCGCCGAAAGAACTCGAGCGTTTCGAGCGACTCCTGGCGGGCCTGATCGAAGTCGCCCATGGCGAGGCTCACCAGTGCGCGCCAGGAACGGCTCACGGCGAGGGCCTCGGCGTCGCCCACCTCTTTCGCGACCGTGACCGCATCGTCGAGGTGGCGACGGGCGGCAACGTAGTCGTTGAGGGTCAGGGCGATCTGGCCGAGGTAGAGGCGGGTGATTACATCCGCGTAGCGGTTGTGCGACGCGGCCGCGTCGGCCTGCGCGAGCTCGAGGGTGTGCTGGGCTCGGGCGTAGTCGGCTAGGTCCTCCCGGTAGATGGCGGCCGCCCAGGCGAGTGTGAGCGAGCGGCCGCTGGGGTCGTGGGCGCGCCGGTACGCTTCCGCGAGGTCCTGATAGAGCGCGGCGGCGGCCTCCGCGCTCCCCTGGTGACCCAGCAGGGTGGCCTGGGCTCGCACGCAGGGGGCCATGACCCGGGGCAGCCCGATCCCCCGGGCGGTCGACAGCGCCTGTGTCAGGCGCGCGCGCTCGGCGCCCTTGCCGAGCAGCACGAAGGCCTGGGCCCGGCGGCAGTCCGCCAGGGCCCGGAGGTCCGCCGCGCGCCGCGGCAGGATGCGGAGCGCGCTGTCGTAGTGGGCGACGCCCGCTTCCAGACCGCGAGAGCGGGAGCGGACGTAGCCCAGCCAGGTCAGCGCCTCCCCGATCGCCGCCGAGTCGCCGAGGGCGCGCGCGGACTCCAGCGCTTGGACGAAGAGCAGATCGGCGTCGCGGCCGTATTCCTCGTAGCCCTGACCCCAGCCGAGCCAGGCATACACGGCGTAGCGATCGGACGGGCCGTCGGCGGAGACCATGGCCCGGTAGATCCGATTGGCCTCGGAATAGTCGTAGGTCAGACGGGCGAGGGTGGCGAGACCGAGGGCGGCGGCCCGGTCGGCGGTATCGGCGGCCAGCCGGTGCTGCCAGCGGGCGCGATAGGGTGCCACGCTGTCGCTCCGCACCGCGGCGGCGGCCGCGCGAACTACCGCGCGAGGGTCGTCTGTCGGCGCCGGCAGCCCGCCCGAGGCGGGAAGGGCCAGCGCCGCCAGCCAGAGGGTGACCATCGATAGGCGCATGCCGGCCCGGTAGGTGGGGGCGTGCTGAAGATCAGACCCGGCGTCACGCGTGGCAAGAGTGAGAAGGGTAGCGGTGCCCCGGCGTATACCTCTCCGAGGGCGAGTGGATCACCATCACCGGAGGGGGATCGGCTAATGAACATGAAGGCGACGATGTACACGCTCGCGGCCTGTCTCGTGGTCGTCCTGGGGGCCGCGATGACCACGTCGCGATCCTGGTTCGAGGCCTACACCTCGGGAGCGCGGACGATGGCGCTGCGGGGCACGGCGAGCTATGGGGCGGTGGGCGATGGAGCCGGCGCGTTCGTGGTGACGCTGGGCGCGGGCGCGCCCGAGGGCGCGGTAATCTTCACCCGCGTCGACGGACGTCCGCTGACTCCCGGGGTGTACTCACTACACGAAGATCCCGCACGAGGGGTGCAGGCCCTCGTGATTACCGGCCCGGCGACCCGTCCCACCGGCGCATACCGGGCGCGAAGCGGGATCCTCACCATCAGCGGTGCGCGGGGCGACCTCCTCGACGGGTACTTCAGCATCGACGCCTTGGGCTTCGCGGCCGACACTCCCGCCAATGAGGATGAGGAGCTGCAGGTGCACGGCGCGTTCACCGCGACGCGCGACCGCTGATCGCCGCTACCAGACGCGCACGCGGTCGGCCGGCGTCAGGTAGAGCTTCTCGCCGGCCGAGACGTCGAACGCGGCGTACCAGGGATCGAGGTTGCGCACGGTCAGCGCTCGATACTGCGAGGGCGCGTGCCCGTCGGTCAGCACCCGGTTCCTGAGAGCCGGCTCCCGCGCCTTCCAGCGCCAGGACTGGGCGAAGCTGATGAAGAACTGCTGATCGCCGCTGAAGCCCTGGACCTCGGGAGCCTTCGTGGTGCCGAGGGACTTGTGGTACGCGTCGTAGGACGCGGCCAGGCCGGCGAGGTCGGCGATGTTCTCGCCCAGGGTCTGCTTCCCGTTGACCGCGAGGTCGGGGAAGGGGCGGTAGGTGCTGTACTGCGCGGCGAGCTGGGCCGACGACGCCGCGAAGTGCTTGAAGTCCTCCGGGGTCCACCAGTTGTGCAAGCGGCCGTGAGAGTCGAACAGCGCGCCCTGGTTGTCGAAGCTGTGGCTGATCTCGTGGCCGATGATCGCGCCCATCGCCCCGTAGTCCATCGCGGCGGGCCGCCGAGGATCGAAGTAGGGCGGCTGCAGGATGGCAGCGGGGAAGTTCATCGCGTTCAGCGCCGGCAGATTGACGGCGTTAACCGTTTGCGGGGTCATCACCCACTCGCCCCGATCTACCGGCTGGCTCAATCGAGCCAGACGACCACGGTATTGGAACAGCTCGGCTCGTTCCAGGTTGCCGAATGCGTCGCCGGGCTTTACCTCGAGGCCCTCGTAGGTCGGCCAGCGGTCGGGGTAGCCCACGCCCACCTTGAGCACCGCCAGCTTGGCCTTCGCTTCCTTCTTGGTGGCGGGGGCCATCCACTCCAGGCCGTCGATGCGGTCGCGGAACGCGGCGATGATGTTCGCGACCATTTCCTGGGCCCGTGTCTTCTCCGCGGCCGGGAAGTAACGCTCTGCGTACAATCTCCCGACCGCGAAGCCGACCGCCCCGTTGGTCGCGTCCACCGCGCGCTTCCAGCGCTCACGCTGCTGGGTTGCGCCGCTCATCACCGGTCCGAAGAAGGAGAAGGACTGGCGGTCGAACGCCGCCGGCAGGACCGCGGCCCGCGACTGGATGGCGTGGAAAGTGAGGTAGTCCTTCCAGGTCTCCAGCGACTCGGAGCCGACCAGCCTGGCGATCCCGGTGACGGCGCTGGGCTGCCACACCACGAACCGAGTCGGCCGGGTGAGCCCGGCGGCGCCGAAGAAGGCGTCCCAGTCGAGGCCCGGTGCCTTGGTGCCGAAGGCGCTTCGGGCCCAGTGATGGTTCCCCTTGCTCACGTCGCCCGACTGCTCCCGGCTCCAGTGCGCCGTGGCGATCCCTTTTTCCAGGGCGATGATCGCCTCCGCCTTGCGCCCCGGATCGGACACCCCCGCGAGCTGCAGCATCGCCTCGACGTGCTTCCGGTACTCGGTCCGGATCTTCACCATCGTGGCGGCGGTGTCGAGGTAGTAGCTCCGGTCCGGCATGACCAGGCCGCCCTGCAGCAGGAACGGCGAGTACTGGGCGGGGTCGTCCAGGTCCTGCGCCACCCAGAGGCCGAACAGGTTCGGGGTGTAGAAGTTGGTGTTGTTGAGCGCGTCGACGTCCGCGCGCAGCGTGGTGCCCAGGTATCGGGCGAGACCGCGGCGGTCACGGATGGCCGCGATCGAGTCCAGCCTGGGCTTGAGCGGCGTGAGACCGGCCGATTCGATCGCCGTCGTATCGAGGAACGCGGCATAGTAGTCGGCCACGCGGCGCAGGTCGGAGCCGACGGGAGCCTGGGCGTTCGCGGGATCGCGGATCAGGTCGGCGACCTTGCGGTCGGTCTGCTCGATGAGGATCGCACTCGCCCCGTAGGTGCTCCGGTCGGCGGGGATCTCGGTGCGGCGGACCCAGGCGCCGTTGGCGTATTCGAAGAAC
>Ga0310810_10001322_pt1 | contig 25778 bp, 26 predicted proteins | sample NCmetagenome_FD_207641 | JGI IMG/M metagenome (GOLD analysis project Ga0310810, IMG submission 207641) | Soil microbial communities from experimental microcosm in Duke University, North Carolina, United States - NC | ecosystem: Engineered > Artificial ecosystem > Soil microcosm > Unclassified ...
CACGTCGCCCGGTGCATTCTCCGCGAGGTGCGGGAGGGCCGGGGCAGTCCGCACGGCGGCGTGTTTCTCGACATCTCCTGGATCAAGCAGAAGCTGCCCAACGCGGAGCAGCACATCATCAAGAAGCTGCCCAGCATGTACCACCAGTTCAAACAGCTGGCCGACATCGACATCACCACGACGCCGATGGAGGTGGGGCCGACTACCCACTACATCATGGGCGGCATCCGGGTGGACGGTGATACGCAGAGCTCCACCCTCCCGGGCCTCTTCGCCGCCGGCGAATGCGCCGCCGGCCTGCACGGCGCCAACCGGCTGGGCGGCAACTCCCTCTCCGACCTGCTGGTCTTCGGCAAGCGGGCCGGGGAGCACGCCGCGGCATTCGCCCGCGATCACGCGGCCGCCGTGATTCCTCCGGGTCAGCTGGACGAGACGGCGCGCGCCGCCCTGGCGCCGTTCGACCGGGGCGGGAGCGGCAACGGGAACGGCCCCTACCAGGTGCAGCAGGAGCTGCAGACGATGATGCAGGATCTGGTGGGCATCGTCCGCACCGAGCCGGAGATGCAGCGCGCGCTGGAGGCCATCGGCCGGCTGGCGGAGCGGGCGCGCCGGGTGGGGGTCGGGGGCAACCGGGAGTACAACCCCGGCTGGCATACGGCGCTGGACCTGCCCAATCTCCTCACCGTCGCCGAGGCGATCACCCGTGCGGCCATCGAGCGTCGGGAGAGCCGCGGGGGTCACTTCCGCGACGACTTCCCGGAGAAGGACGCGGCGGCCGCCAAATTCAACATCGTGGTCCGCAAGGGTCCCGGTGGCGAGATGCAGCTCGTTCGCGAGCCGATCCGTCCGCTGCCACCCGAGCTCGCCGCCGTCATCGAGGAGCAGAAGTGACCCCTCCCAGCGACACGCTCAAGCCCGATCTGGTCGAGACCGGCGCGGTCGAAGAGAAGGCCCAGCCGCGTGCGGAGGCCGAGGCCCCAGGACGGGCCACGTTCCGGGTCTGGCGGGGTGACCGCGATGGCGGCCGCCTGGTCGACTACGCCACCGACGTCACGCCCGGCATGGTGGTGCTCGATGCCATTCACCAGATCCAGGCGGAGCAGGCCAACGACCTGGCGGTGCGGTGGAACTGCAAGGCCGGCAAGTGCGGCTCCTGCTCCGCCGAAGTCAACGGGATGCCCAAGCTCATGTGCATGACCCGGCTGAGCGAGCTTCCCCTGGATAAGCCGGTGAGCGTCGAGCCGATGCGAGGGTTCCCGCCGGTGAAGGACCTGGTGACCGACGTCTCCTGGAACTTCGAGGTCAAGCGCCGGATCAAGCCGTTCATGCCGCGGCCCGCGGACGAGCCCGACGGCACCTGGCGGATGGCCCAGTCGGACGTGGACCGGGTCCAGGAGTTCCGCAAGTGCATCGAATGCTTCCTCTGCCAGGACGTCTGCCACGTCCTGCGCGACCACCAGCTGCACCAGGAATTCATCGGCCCGCGCTTCCTGGTACACGTCGCCGCGCTGGAGATGCATCCGCTCGACGTCGAGGACCGGGTGGAAGAGCTCCGCCGCGCCCACGGCATCGGCTACTGCAACATCACCAAGTGCTGCACCGCGGTGTGCCCCGAGCACATCACCATCACCGACAACGCCATCATCCCGCTCAAAGAGCGGGTGGTGGATGCGTTCTTCGATCCGCTGGGCAAGCTGGTGCAGGTGTTCAGCCGGAGGGAGCCCAAGTCATGAGCTTCGAGCCGAAGCCGATCTCCCGGGAGAGTGTGCCGGCGGCCCTGCAGAAGGCGGAGCGCTACCGGATCATCAACGACCCTTCGTCCGCCGAGAGCATCTGCCTGGACGTGTTGACGGTGGATCCGGAGAACCCCCAGGCGCTGGTCACGCTCCTGCTCGCGATCACCGATCAGTTCCCCGAAGGGCCCACCGAGGGCGTGCGCCGGGCCCGCGAGGTCCTGACCCGCCTGAGCGACGAATACAAGCGGGCCTACTATGCCGGCATCATCTGCGAGCGGTGCGCCAAGGCGCAGATGCGGCCCGGGGTGCCCGGGCTGGGAGAGAACGCGTACCACTGGCTGCGGGAGGCGATGAGCTGGTACGAGAAGGCGGAGAAGCTGCGCCCCGCCGGCAACGACGAGGCCATCCTGCGGTGGAACACCTGCGCCCGCATCCTGGCCCGTCACCCGCAGCTGCAGCCCCGGTCGGAAGAGCCGGTGTTGCTGACCCTGGAATAGGGGCTCACCGCACCGGCCGGCCGGGTCCGAGCCTGCCCCTGACCGACATCCTACAGGTACGACAGCCACCACGCCCGGCTCCGGGCCTTGAGCGCGGCATACCGGCGGCAGACCGGGTAGAGCGCCGCCACCACCCCCAGCCATACCAGATACACCACCGGCAAGCCGAACCCGTAGTCGGCCGGCAGCTGCTTGAAGACGGTCCTCATTGCGGAGGCCGGAAAGCCCTGCAGCACTCCGGCTCCCACCGCCAGCGCATGCACCAGGAAGAGGTGCGCCACGTAGAACAGGAACGGCACCCGGCCGAAGGTGATCAGCACCTCGGCCACCGACCCGCGAGCCCGCCGCAGCCAGGCGAGCGCGAGCAGCGCCGGCCCCAGGGTCATGAGCAGGTAGAGCAGCGACGGCGGATACTTGGTCAGGTTGAGGAACGACATCACGACGAGGTCCGTCTCGCCGTGGAGCACGCGCGGGTGCGGGTCGCCGTACACGTTGACCCAACGGAGCACCACGAATCCCGCCACCAGGACCGCTCCGGCCCACAGCAGCCGGCGCGCGTCCTTCGGGCTGGACGAGAAGACCACCGGCCCGGCAAGGAAGCCGAGCGCCATGACGCCGATCCATGGCACCAGCGGGTAGAGGCCGAGAATCGGCGCTATACCCAGCGGCCCCGACACGTGCAGCACGCGCCACAGCGGCGCCAATGCGCCGAACCGCTCGGGGGTCACTCCGTCGAGCATGTTGTGGCCCAGCACCATCGCCAGGGCAATCGCGGCGACGGCCCCTCGAGGCAGGTAGATGAGCCCTGCCAGTACGACCATCGACCAGCCGATCGCCCAGATCACCTGAGCAAACGCGCCGAGCGTCCAAGCCGTGCTGAGGTACCAGGCGAAGCTGATCACGGTGAGCTCGAGGAAGACCAGCCAGATCCCGCGGCTCAGCAGGAATCGCGCGAGCTCGCCGCGGGTCCGCCTGGTTCCCGCGATCCAAACGCTGGCGCCGGCCAGGAACACGAAGACCGGGGCGCAGTAGTGGGTGATCCACCGGGTGGCGAACAAGGCTGGCGTGGTTCGGGTGAGATCGGTGGGATCGAAATGCGCGCCCGAGAAGTAGGCCCGGACGTGGTCCAGCACCATGATGACCATGACCAGCCCGCGCAGCAGGTCGACGTGGTCCACCCGGCGCCGCGTGGGCTCGGCGGCCCGGGTGCGCACGCGTACGCGGTAGGCGCCCGAGGGTGAGTCGGGGGTAAGAACGGTCGTCATGGCTCGAGCTCCGCTCCGCGCGAAGGGTGGGGGTGGACTCCGAGGAGAACTGCGCGGAACGCCGCCCGGTCCGGACGCCGGGCGGTATACTTCCCCCCATGACCGTCCCGTCCCTGCGCCGGGTGACCGCCGGCCGCTACGTGCAGCCGCTCCGGGAAGGCGGCTCTCTCCCGGCGGTGGTGGACACCGACGGGGGTCTCTACGTGGTCAAGTTCCGCGGTGCGGGGCAGGGGCCGAGGGCGCTGGTGGCCGAGCTGCTGGTGGGGCTGATCGCGGCGAGGCTGGAGCTGGCGGTGCCGGAGCTGGCGCTGGTCGAGGTCCCGCCGCCGTTCGGCCGGAGCGAGCCGGACCCCGAGATCCAGGATCTCCTGCGGCGGAGTCATGGCCTCAACGTGGGGCTGCGGTATCTCGATGGCGCCTTCAACTTCGACGGCGCCGCCGCCGCCGAGCTGATCACGCCGGAATTCGCGGCGCGGCTGGTCTGGCTCGACGCCCTGGTGACCAACCCCGATCGGACCCACCGCAACCCCAACCTGCTGATCTGGGAGCGCCGGCCCTGGCTGATCGACCACGGCGCCGCGCTCTACATCCACCACGACTGGGCCGGCGCGACGGAGGAGCGGGTGCGAGGAGCGTTCCCGCTCATCGCGCGCCACGTGCTCCTGGGTCGAAGCGACGGCCTGGAGGCAATGGACGAAGCCGCGGCGGGGCGGCTCGATCGGGACTCGCTGCGGGCGATCGTCGAGGCCGTGCCGGACAAGCTGCTCGCCGGCCCCGAGTATGCCGGCGATCTGGGCGCCGGGGCTCAGCGCGCGAGGTACCTGGACTACCTGATGGCGCGGCTCCGGGCTCCCCGCGCCTTCGTCGCCGCGGCGGTGGAGGAGCGGGAGCGCCTCCGCCGGCTGCGTCCCCTCCCGCTCTCGGCCCGACGATGAGCGACGCGGGCCGGATTGCGTACGACTTCGCGGTGCTGCGCGTGGTGCCCCACGTGCACCTGGGGGAGTTCGCGCCCATCGGTGTCATCGTGCATGCCCGGACCGCCGAGTTCCTGGAGATGCGGGTGGTGACCGATCCGGAGGATCTGCGCCGACGGTTCCCCAGCGTGGACCACGAGCTGCTGGCCCGCTATCTCCACACCTACCAGCGGATCTGCGCCGGCGATCCCGCCGCCGGGCCCGTGGCGCTGGAGCCGCCCTCCGAGCGCTTCCACTGGCTCACCTCGCCCCGCTCGGACGTGCTGCAGACCTCGCCGATCCACGAGGGGATCACCGACCGCCCCGCCGCCGCCCTCGAGCGGCTCTATCGGACCTACGTGACGGATTAGGCTGGTCCAGCGGCGAGGGTCAGGCGGTGATTCCTGCACGGCGGCGGCGGGTCTTTTCCCGGGTGCCGCAGGTGCGCATCTGGCACCAACGGCGAAAGCCGTTGCGGCTCCGGTCCACGTACATCCACCCACAATCCGTCCCACCGCAGACCCTGATCCGCTCGGCCTCCGGCGAGGTGAGCAGCCGGGCCGCGGACCAGAGCACCGGCGCCAGCAGCGCCTCGGGCCGCTCGGCCAGCTCGCGCCACCCCCAGGCGAAGGCCGGCCGGGCGCGGCTGCCTGTTCGCACCAGCTGGGCCCGGTCGAGGGCGTCGGAGAGGAGACGATTGAACTGTCCCAGGCTCTGGTCGGTGGGCGCCCCGGCGGCGAGGGCCCCGAACAGATCGCGGAGCACCAGCCGGGTGAGGCGGGCACGGTCCAGCGCTCGCCCAGCCTCGCGCGGGTGGCGCGCCACCGCGCGCGCAAGACGCTCGGCGTCCGGCCGGTCGAGCAGGCCGGTGCCGGCGGCCCAGTGCACCAGGTCGGCCGGAGCAGCCATCCGCTCGTCCACCAGCCCGCGCGCGGTCCAGTCCACGGTATTGATCAGGTCCAGGGCCGGATCGCCGGCGACGTACTCGAAGGCCATGCCGGAAGGTAGCACCGGTATTCGGCTCTTGACAGGTGCAGGGCCGACAGGTAGGCTGCACCGGTATGCAGGATAATACCGGGACACCGGAGGACGCATGATTGCTCGAACCTGGCGCGGCGCCGTCCGCGCCGCCGATGCCGACGCCTATCTCGCCTACCTGAATGCCGTCGGCACGCCCGGCTACACCGCGGTGCCCGGAAACCTCGGCGTGGTCACCCTTCGGCGCCTGGTGGACGACCGCGCTGAGTTCCTGCTCCTGTCCTTCTGGGAATCGGAGGCGGCGGTGCGGGCGTTCGCCGGCCCCGACACCGAGCACGCCGTCTTCTACCCGGAGGACGACCGCTTCCTCATCGACCGGGACGAGCACGTCACCCACTACGAGGTGGTGGAGCGGACCGGACCGGTCCCGGCATGACGACCCGAGTGGCCGAGGGACCGTCCCGCGCCGCGCTCATCGCGGCGTTCGCCGCGATCTATCTCTGCTGGGGCGCCACCTTCCTCGCGATCCGCTATGCCGTCGCGGAGCTGCCGCCGCTGCTCACGATCGCACTCCGCTGCGCGGGTGGCGGGCTGGTGCTGCTGGCGTGGCTGGGCGCCCGCGGCGCTCTGGTCCCGGTGCCGCGGCCGCTGTGGCCGCGCATCGCCGGGGCCGGCGTGCTGCTGTTTCTCGGCTGCCACGGTCTGCTGGCCTCGGCCGAGCAGCGGGTCTCGTCGGGCGAGGCGGCGCTGTACATGGCGGCGATTCCGCTGTGGCTGGTCTCGCTCGACGCGCTGGTGACGCGGCGGCGGCCGTCCGGGAGCGTGATCGCCGGGCTGGTCCTCGGCGTGGCCGGCGTGACGGTGCTGGTCGGTGGACAGACCGTGGGCGGCAGCTCGGCCGCGCCGCTCGATCGCATCGGACTGCTGGTGAGTGCGTTCTGCTGGGCGGTCGGATCGCTGGTCGGGCGAGACCGGCGCGGGACGGTGCCCGCAGGCCAGGTCACGGCGCTCCAGCTCCTCGCCGGCAGCGTCGTGGTGCTGGCGGCGTCCGCGGCCGCGGGCGAGCTCGCGGCCTGGTCGCCGTCGGCGCTGAGCGGTCGAGCCGCCGGGGCGATGGTCTTCCTGGTGCTGGGCGGAACGGTGCTGGGATTTGGGGCGTACTCCTGGCTGCTTCGGGTCGCCTCCCCCGCGGCGGTCGGGACCTATGCGTTCGTGAATCCTGTGGTGGCGCTGGGACTGGCCGTGGTGGCGGGCGACGGGACGGTCGGCGCGCGGGGGCTGATCGCGGCGGCGCTGGTGGTGGCAGGCGTGGCGGCCATCTGGGCCGGCTCCGGCCGCGTGCCGCCTAGAGCAGGAGCGGCTGCTCCATCACTCCACCCAGCCGAGCCACGCCTCCCTCCAGCTGGCGCCGCCGACGGTAGCCTTCGTCGAGCGGGTAGCCGTGTTCCTCCTGCAGCGAGCGAAGCCGCCGGGTGAGCGCCGCCTGGTACGCCGCGCTCACGCCCTCGCCGCCGGCGAAGTGCCGGCGATACCGCTCGGCCAGCTCCGGAAACTCGCGCTCGAGATGGGGAAGGAAGCGGCGCCGCGCCGCGGGCCCGAGCCGGAGCGCCGACCCGACCACGTAGCGGGCACCGACTTCCTTCCCCGCCGCCATGAGGCGGCCGAGCCCGGGCCGGTCGTCGGTGATCCCGGGGACGATGGGTGCGATCAGGAGACCACCGTAGACACCGGCCGCGCTCAGCCGCCCCAGCGCGCGGAGGCGCGTTTCCGGTACCGGCGAGCGGGGCTCCAGCCGGCGGGCCAGGACGCGGTCCGCCGTGGCGACGGAGAGGTTGATGGTGACCTCGTGCCGCTGGGACAACGCGCCGAGCAGCGCCGCATCGCGCGCGATGAGCGGCGACTTGGTGATGATGCCGATCGAGAGATCGCGAAAGCCGAGCAGCACCTCGAGCAGACGGCGGGTAATGCGGAATCGGCGCTCGGCCGGCTGGTAGGGATCCGTCGCCGTGCCGATGACCAGCGACTGCCCGTTGAGGCGCGCGGGATCGAGGGTGCGCGCCAGCACTTCCGGCGCCGTGGTCTTGACCAGGATGCGGCGCTCGAACGCGAGCCAGGGCGGCAGGGACGCGTCGTCCTCGCCGGCCGGCCGCGGCGAGGCCGAGGCCCGCTCCACCGCGTAGCGATGAGTGTCCCGGGCGTAGCAGTAGGTACAGCCGAACTCGCAGCCCACGTAGGGATTGACCGACCAGAAACCCATCCGGGTGCTGGCCGAGCTGTTGAGCACCGAGCGCGGACTCAGCTCGAGAAACGTGGTGCCGCGCGCCCGCTGATCGAGCACCGTCAGCTGCCTCGGCGCGGGCGGTGCGACCGATAGCTCGAGCTGGCCCGGACTCACCCGCATTTCCCCCAACCGCAGCTGGGACAGGTCACGCAGGCCGATGCGCGAGCCAGCGGCCCGGCGCACTCGGGGCAGACCTGCAACGGCCGTGGAGTCGGGCGGTAGCGGGTCGGGGAAAGCCGGGCGATTCGGGGCAGGTATTGAGGAAAGAGCACTGCGGGCTCCGTCGGGTACGTGTGTACCCCGAATATATCCCGAAGCTCGTTTCGGTCAAGATTCCCCCGGGCGCCGTCGGCCGACAGTGAGCACGACGAGCGCCACTCCCGCCGCGAGCGGCAGCAGCGTCGCCAGACCGTGCAGTCCAAGCCAATGTCCGTAGTTCACCGCCACGTCGCCTTCCCTGAGGAGCGGCAGCGCCCATTGGGTGGTCGGGTTGGTCACCACCTGGCCGCGGAACTCTTCGGGCGGATATGTCTGCCCCGCGACCGACTGGATCCAGACATTGAGCCCGGACACCAGGACCAGTGCCCACAACGCCACCCGGCCGACCCGATGCGCCGACCACTCGGTCCAGGCCCGCGCCAGCGGCAGCATCAGGAAGGGGACCAGCGGCACCAGGAAGCGCGGCCCCACGGCGTCGCCACCGGACCAGAAGAGGTACGAGGCCACATAGAGCAGAAATCCCGCGAGGAGGAGCGCCACCAGCACGGCTATCGAACGGAAGCGCCGATCGCGCCAGAGCAGCGCGAGACCCGGCAGGCTCAGCAGCAGCACCGGTGAAAGAAAGAAGAGGCCACGGTAGGGGCTCAGGGTGATACCGTAGAGCGCCTCCCAGGTCGGGCCGGTGAAGCCCATGAAGCCCTGCTCGTGCACCTTGTAGAACTCCACGTGATACCGGTAGCCGGCGGGAAACGGGGTGTGGAAGATGACCCAGTTGTACCCCGCGAACAGGAGTCCGAGAGGCAGGGCGCCCCAGACAACGCGGTGAAGCGCCCAGGGCCGCGGCATCTCACGCCAGGCCCAGATCACCGGCAGGAAGAGGAACGGCGCGACCGGATATTCGCTGATGGTCGCGAGACCGAAGAGCACGCCGACCAGCCACAAGCGCCACGACGCCGCGTTCTCCCGGGCCACTCGCCACAGCAGGTAGAACCCGACGAAAGCGCCGAAGGCACTCAGCTGGTGCTGGAACATCGCCTTGCTGTAGGGAAAGGCGACGGTCGCCAGTCCGTAGATGAGCGCGACGGCGAGTGCCTCGGTGTCCCGGGGCACGAGCCGGCAGGCGAGCCGGTAGACCACTACACCGAGGAGCGCCGAGGGGAGTGACGCCGCGGCCAGGGTCATCACCAGCATGCCCAGGCGCTCGCGCGGGGTGGCATCGCGGTGACTGCCCGGAGATATGGCCTGCGCCCGGACCGTCGCCTCCTCTCGGTCCAGTCGGCGCGCGAGCGGCGGCAGGGCCAGGATGGGCTTGAGCGCCAGGTAGGCCGGCAGCGCGATCAGCGACGGGCCGATAGAGCCGACGGCGTAGTAGTGCCCTTCGAAGTACGCCTTGTCCCCGGTGTTCTCGTGGTAGTCGTCGATCCAGAGGACGCCGTGATCGGCCACGGCAAAGACGAGATCGGCGCGACCGGTCGCATTCCAGTCGCTTCGACCAGCGCGGGGCACGAAGTAGCCGGAGCAGAGCAGCAGCAGGAGGAAGACCAGCGCCTCGTGCCGGCGGTCAGGACGGCAGGCGGGAGCAGTCATCCAGGTCGACGGCCTCAGCCGACCGACATGGGAGCGGTTGCCTGCCGCCACCACGCGGCGGCGTCCTCTTCGGTCCAGGGCTCGACTGGGATCTCCGCCAGGGCTCGGCCGAGCGCTCCGGCGTCGGGCCGCTCCGAGGGTCGCTTTGCCAGGCAGCCGAGAATCAGCTGGTCGAGTCCCGGCGGCAGCGCGACGTTGCCGCGAACCGACGGTGGCACCGGCTCCGCGCTCAGGTGCCGGGCAACCATCTGCAGCGCGTTCTCCGCCTGGAAGACCAGCTGCCCGGTGAGGAGGAAGTAGCCGACGCATCCCAGGGCGTAGATATCGGCACGCCCGTCCACCGGATCGCCCCGGGCCATCTCCGGCGCGAGGTACGCGGGGGTTCCCGGCGTGATCCCCGCCGCAGTGGCCAGCGAATCCTCGCTCATGCCGGTCACCGACTTCACCAGCCCGAAATCGAGCACCTTGGCGAAGTCGTGGCGCAGTCCCACCCTCCCCACGTGGATGTTCGCCGGCTTGATGTCGCGGTGGACCAGGCCGACCGCGTGGGCCTCCTCCAGCGACTCGGAGATCTGGCGCAGCAGATGAATTGTACGGTTCGCCGGGAGCGGGCCGTGGCGCTGCACCAGCGTCTCCAGATCCAATCCCTCCAGCAGCTCCATCACGAAATAGAGGGTCTGGTCCTCGGTGACGCCGAAGTCGTACAGCTCGACCGTGTGGGGCGAGCGGAGGCTGGCCGCCGCCTCCGCTTCGCGGTGGAAGCGCCGCGCGGCGAGCTCCGCGGCTTCTCGATCGGCGCCGAGGGTCTCGGGACGGATCAGCTTGATCGCCGCGGGCCGGGCCAGCATCCGGTGGGTCGCCAGGTAGACCTCGCCCATGCCCCCTCGGCCCAGCAGCTCGCCCAGCCGGTAGCTCCCCAACTCGCGCTCGCGGGCGACCTGCAGTCCGAGCCGGGTCACCACCCGCGAGATGACCATCGCGACGCCGAGGAGCAGGTAGTTGGAGTAGTGCATGAGGAGGGCGTTCTGCCAGGGGCCGAAATGGTACCGGCCGGCGGCCTGCGCCACCGTCATGCCGATCGGGTCCATCGAGGCCGCGATGAACCCGGCGAGGAACAGCTTCCAGGGCGCGGCGGGAACGAGCGCGGCGAAGATCAGGATCACCGGGCCGATCCAGCTGAGGTCCGGGTGAGGCGACGGCGCGCCGGAGGCGAGCGGCCCGACGTGCATCATGACCCCGATGGCGAAGGCCATCGCCACCAGATAGACCAGGCCGAGGTCCATGACCCGGTAGGGATCGTGCTCCCGCCGGCGAAGCCACCAGTACATCCCCAGCGAGGCGACGACGCTGCTCAGGGCGATGGTGTCCGTGAACTTCCAATGCCCCGCGGTGGGATCGCCCGACAGTCTGGCCTGAGCCACACGGCCGAGGCCGTGCCCGAGGAACCAGAGGGTGGCGGCAATCAGCGACATGACCTCCAGCCGGCGGGAGACCTGGCGGAGGACGTCGTCGGGAATGCGTCGGGGGGTGCCGGCTCCGGTGCTGGTCGCCGGCGTGGTGCCGCGCAGCAAGGGGCCGATCAGGCGTGGCTTCGACATGACCGGGGCGAAATCTGCCCCGTGCCTGCACCCAATGCCACCTGGTGACGGACCGCACGGGGCGGGATGTCCGGTATCGGTATACTCGGCGGGTTGTCAGGGCCGAAGATCGATGAACCGCGTCCGGCGAGTTGCCATTGTGGCCATGGGTGCGTTACCGTACACGGCCCTGGCGGTGAGCCTTCGCCGGACACAACATCTTCCAATCCATCACCTTGCCGTCTCCCGTCTCCCCGGAGTCGTCGTGACCCCCGCCTCGGCTACCCGTCTTCCCGAGCTTCTCACGAAACACGAGGGGCCCATCCTCGATCGCTGGGTCGAGGAGCAGCTCGCCACCATCGGACACAAGCGCGGACTCATGTCCGACGCCGAGCTGCGGGAGCAGTCCCGCGAGTTCCTGGCCCTGGTGCGCCAGGCGGCGCAGAGCGGCGGGCTGGAGGTCGACTCGGCCTCGTGGACCTCGGTGCGGGACTTCCTGGGCCGCATCTCGACCAGTCGCGCGGTGCAGGGATTCAGCCCCGCCGAGACCGCAATCTTCGTCTTCTCGCTCAAGCAGCCGGTTATCGAGCAATTGAGGCGGGACGGTGGATCGGCCGAGGGGCTGTTCGACGAAGTGTGGCGCACCAACCTCCTGCTCGACCGGCTGGGACTCTACACTACCGAGGTGTACCAGAAGGGGCGGGAGCAGGTCATCCTCCGGCAGCAGGAAGAGATGCTGGAGCTCTCCACCCCGGTGGTGAAGCTGTGGGATGGGGTCCTGGCCCTGCCGATGATCGGCACCCTCGACAGCGCGCGGACCCAGATCGTCATGGAGGCCCTGCTCCAACGGATCGTGGAGACCGGGGCCAACGTCGCGATCATCGACATCACCGGGGTGCCGACGGTGGACACCCTCGTGGCGCAGCATCTGATCAAGACCATCACCGCGGCCCGGCTCATGGGGGCCGACTGTATCATCAGCGGCATCCGTCCCCAGATCGCCTCGACCATCGTGCACCTCGGGGTGGACCTGAGCGACGTGGTCACCAAGGCGACGCTGGCCGACGCGTTCGGCCTCGCGCTCGACCGGCTGGGGCTGACCGTGGGCCGCGCGGTACAGCGGCGGTAGCGCGGCATGGAGCGGATCCCGATCCTTAAGATGGGCGACCTCCTCCTGGTGAGCATCCAGGTGGACATGCACGACCAGCTCGCCCTGACCCTGCAGGACGACCTGACCGACAGGATCGCCAAGACCGGCGCGCGCGGCGTGCTGATCGACATCTCCGCGGTGGAGGTGGTGGACAGCTTCATCGGACGGATGATCGCCAACATCGCGGGCATGGCCCGGATCCTGGACGCGCGGACGGTGCTGGTCGGGATGCAGCCCGCGGTGGCCATTACCCTGGTGGAGCTGGGCCTCACGCTCCCCGGGGTGCAGACCGCGTTGGACGTGGAGCGGGGGATGGCGTTGCTCCGGCGCGACCGGCGGCCCGCCTCGACCCTGGTGGAGGTCGAGCCGGTCCCACTCGAGACGAGCGACGTGGATGCCGACGAGCAGGAGTGAGGAGCTGCCGCTCCGCTCCGGCGCCGACGTGGTGAAAGTGCGGCAGGTGGTGCGGACCTGGGCGGCGGAGCTCGGCTTCTCCCTGGTGGATCAGACCAAGCTGGTCACCGGCGCCAGCGAGCTGGCCCGCAATACGCTCGACCATGGACGGGGCGGCTCGGTGCGGCTGGAGATGCTCGACGACGGCCCCCGGCGGGGGCTGGGCATGATGTTCGAAGATCGCGGTCCGGGCATCGCCGACATCAACCTGGCGCTCACCGACGGCTACACCACGGGCAACGGCCTGGGCCTCGGACTCAGCGGCACCCGTCGGCTCATGACCGAGTTCCGCATCGACTCCCACCCGGGGCAGGGCACCCGGGTCTACTGCGCGCGATGGCGGTGAGCGCGGCGGAGCCTGCGAGCACGGCCGTCCCCCTGGACGACCGGAGCCGTATCGGAGAAGCCCGGCGAGTGGCTTCCAGTCTCGCTGCCCACGCGGGGCTGAACGAGGCCACGAGGAGCGACGTGGGGATCGTGGCCACCGAGCTCGCCACCAACGTCCTGCGACACGCGGGGCGGGGCACGCTCCTGGTCCGGCAGCTCGAGGGGGCCGGTGGCGGGATCGAGCTCCTCTGCGTGGATGGCGGCCCCGGGATGCGCGACCCCGGCGCCTGCATGGCCGACGGCTACTCGACGGCCGGCAGCATGGGAACAGGGCTGGGTGCGATCCGGCGCCTGGCTCACGGGCTCGATCTCTACACGCTGCCATCCCGGGGTACCGTGGTGGTCAGCCGCTTCTGGGCTCGGCGCGACCCCGCCGTGGCGCGGGCGGCCGGGATGCTGGCGGGCCTCGCCGTGGCGATGACGGGCGAGGTGGAGTCCGGCGATGCTTGGGCCGCTCGGAGCGGCCCCGCGGGCACGACCGTGGTGCTGGCGGATGGGCTGGGTCACGGCCCGCTCGCCGCCGCCGCGGCCGGCACGGCGGTGGAGATCTTCCGCAACCACGCCTCGGCCGCGCCGGGCGATCTGGTCACCCTGATGCACGCGGGGATGCGGAGCACCCGCGGCGCGGCCGTGGCGGTCGCGGCGAGCGGGCCGACCGCCGCGGACGGGATCCGGTACGCGGGAGTGGGCAACGTGAGCACGGTCCTGGCGCGGACCCAGGACAGCCGGAGCCTCATGTCGCACAACGGCACCGTGGGCCTGCAGGCGAGGAAGATCCAGGAGCTGGGGTACCCGTGGCCGGAGGAGGCGGTCCTGGTGATGCACTCGGACGGACTCCAGTCCCACTGGCGCCTCGAGCAGTATCCCGGACTGGCGCAGCGCGACGCGGCGCTGATCGCGGCGGTGCTCTATCGGGACTTCACCCGGGGGCGCGACGACGTGAGCGTGGTGGTGCAGCGCATGACCCCACCGGCGGTGTTCGCATGATCAGCGAGCTCCTGCGAGTGGCGCTCCGGGCGGACCGGGACGTCGTGGTGGCGCGCCAGCGGGCGCGGGACATCGCCCGGCATCTGGGGCTCGATGCCCAGGAGCAGATCCGGGTCGCCACCGCGGTGTCGGAGGTGGCCCGCAACGCGGTGGAGTACGGTGGCGGCGGCAGCGTGCAGTTCGCCGTCGCGCTCGTGCCGCAGCCGGAGCTGCTCGTGCGGGTCATCGATCAGGGGCCCGGGATTCCCCATCTGGACCAGGTGCTGGGCGGGCTCTACCAGTCGAGCAGCGGCCTTGGCATCGGACTCATGGGCGCGCGCCGGCTGATGGACCGGTTCCAGGCCACGGCGCCGGCGGGCGGCGGCACCACCGTCGAGATGGGGAAGACCCTCCCGCCGATGTCGCCGGCGGAGCGGCGGCGCCGACTGGCCGATGCGGCGGAGGCGCTGGCCGCCGCCCGCCCGGGCGACCCCTTCGCCGAGCTGCAGGCGCAGAACCAGGAGCTGGTGCGCACGCTGGCCGCGCTGCGCGAGCGGGAGCTGGACCAGGACCGGCTCAACCTCGAGCTCAGCGAGACCAACCGCGGCGTGCTCGCGCTCTACGCCGAGCTGGACGACCGGGCGGCCGAGCTGGCCCGCGCCTCCCAGCTCAAGAGCGCCTTCCTCTCCGGCATCAGCCATGAGCTCCGGACTCCGCTCAACTCCATCCTCAACCTGACCCGCATCCTGCTGGAGCGGATGGACGGCGAGCTCACGGGCGAGCAGGACCGCCAGGTCGCGATGATCCGGCGGGCGGCCTCCTCGCTGATCGAGCTGGTCAACGACCTGCTCGACCTGGCCCGGATCGAGGCTGGGAAGACCGAGGTCCGGGCCACGCGCTTCAGCCTGGGAGAACTGTTCGGTACCCTGCGCGGCATGTTCCGCCCGATGGTCACCTCGGACGAGGTGACGCTCCTGTTCGAGCCCGACGGGGCCGAGATCGAGCTGGTCACCGACGAGGGCAAGGTCGCGCAGATCCTCCGAAACTTCATCTCCAACGCGATCAAGTTCACCGAGCGGGGCGAGATCCGGGTCACGGCGGCGCCGGGCGCCGCGGGGGACACCGTGGTGCTCGCGGTGAGCGACACCGGCATCGGCATCGCACCGGAGGACCAGCAGCGGATCTTCCAGGAGTTCGAGCAGGTCGATCATGCCTTGCAGCACCGGGTGACCGGCACCGGCCTGGGCCTCCCCCTGTCGCGCAAGCTGGCCACCCTGCTCGGAGGGGGCATCGAGATGCAGAGCGAGCCGGGGGTGGGTTCGCGGTTCGAGCTCACGCTGCCCCTGGTGTATCAGCCCGTGGTCGAGGCTGGTGCGGTCGGTGGGAGCGGACGGGTCGATGGCTGACGAGAGTGGAAAGGCGGTGGCCCGGGTCCTGGTGGTGGACGACACCGAGGCGAGCCGGTATTCGGTGGCGCGTCATCTGCGACACGCGGGCTACACAGTGGACGAGGCCGACTCTGGACTGAGGGCCATCGCGCTGGTGGAGGAGAGCCGGCCCGACCTGGTCGTACTGGATGTGATGCTACCCGACATCAGCGGCTTCGAGGTGGCGCGCCGGCTCCGGGGCGACGATCGGTTCAGCCGCATCCCGATCCTCCATCTCTCCGCCAGCTTCACCGATCCGGAGAGCCTGGCGGCCGGGCTCGACAGCGGCGCCGACGGCTATCTCACCCATCCGGTCGAGCCGGTGGTGCTGTTGGCGAGCATCCGGTCCCTGATTCGCGCCCGGGCAGCCGAGGCCGAGGCGATCGCCGCCGGGGAGGCCTGGCGGGCGACCTTCCATGCGATCACCGATGGCGTCTGCGTGGTGGATGACCAGGCGCGGGTGACCCGCTGGAACGACGCCTTCGCGACCTTCGTGGGTGCCGACGGCATCGCCGGGCGGGCGATCGCCGACCTGGTGCCGGGACTCCACGCCAACCCGGAGCCCCCGTTCCTGATGGGCCCGGACGGCCTTCCGCCGCAGGCGACCGAGCTCGCCATCGATGGGCGGTGGGTCCGGGTGACTGCCCAGGCGATGAGCGAAGCCGAGGGACCGCCGCGCCACACCGTCTGCGTCCTCACCGACGTCACCAAGCAGCGCTCGGCCGAGCTCCGGGTGCAGCAGGTGCAGCGCCTGGAGGTGGCGGGCCAGCTCGCCGGAGGCATCGCCCACGAGATCAACAACATGATGACGGTGATCCTGGGCCTCACCGAATTCCTGGCCCGGGACGACGAGCTGCCGGCGACGCACCAGCGCGATCTGGCCGGGGTGCGAAAGGCTGCGGACCGGGCGGCGGACATGGCGCGGCAGCTGCTCGCCTTCAGCCGACGGCAGGTGCTGCAGCCCAGGCTGGTGGAGGTCAACACCGCGATCGCGGGCATGAGCCGGCTCCTCCGCCAGCTGATGGGCGCGGACCGGGAGGTGACTCTGACGCTGAGCCCGGAGGCGGGCTTCGTCTTCGCGGACGACGCGCAGCTGGAGCAGGCGATCCTCAACCTGGCGCTGAATGCCAGGGACGCCATGCCGGCCGGCGGGCATTTCACGATCAGCACCACGCTCGCCCGGCTGGACGCGAAGTTCGCGGCCCGCTATCCCGACATCGACGTCCGCTCGGGCGACTACGCTCACATCGCCCTGGTCGACGACGGCGAAGGCATGACCTCGGAGACGCTCGACAAGGTGTTCGAGCCGTTCTTCACCACCAAGCCGGTGGGTCAGGGCACCGGCCTCGGCCTGGCGACGGTCTACGGCATCGTCAAGCAGTCGAACGGGTATGTCTGGGCCGACAGCGTGCCGGGGAAGGGGACGACCTTTCACGTCTATCTGCCGCAGGCGGCCGGCGCCAGCGCCGCCGGCGCTGCCCTGGAGCCGACGGAGCGTCCGACCCGGGGCAGCGGCACCATCATCGTGGTAGACGACGAGCCGATGGTCAGGGCCCTGGCCAGGCGTGCCCTGGAAGCCTACGGCTACACCGTGCTGGAGGCCGAGGATGGAGGGGAAGCGCTGCGGATTCTGGGTGCCGAGGAGGGAGCGGGCGTCGCCCTGGTGCTGGCGGACCTGGTGATGCCGGTGATGGGCGGCCGGGAGCTCGGGATCCGTCTCAAGGATTTGCGTCCGGGGCTGCCGATCCTTTTCATGTCAGCGCACACCGGCGACGAGCTGGCCCGGCGCCGACTGTTGTCCCCGGGGATCTGGTTCCTGCAGAAGCCGTTCACCCCGGACGAGCTGGTCGCCCAGGTGCAGCTCCGCCTGCAGGCGGCGAGTCGGGGTTAGCGGCGGGGGCCTCCGGGATGCCGTCGCGCCTCCTCATGCGGCGCGGAGAAATCCTCTTCGGTCGGCGGACGGATCAGGAGGTCGAAGGCGAGAAACAGGGTCTTGCTGAACGGAAAGAAGGCGAACGGCGAGACCAGCATCAGCACCGCGGTCCAGATCTGGAAGACCCCCCACGGCGGCGAAGGCCAAGTCCAGGCCAGAAATCCCACCACCCAGACGGTGAACAGCGTCTCCACCGCCATCAGGTTGAAGAAGTAGGCCCCCAGCCAGTATCCCTGCTCGCCCCGCTCCAGCCCCAGGCCGCAGACCGGACAGCTCGGCACCAGGCGCGACCAGCGCAGGAAGATCGGTCCGCCCCCGCAGTGCGGGCAGCGCAGCCGAAGGGCGCGGCCGAAGGCGACTAGAGCCGGGACACGATCCATCGCTCGAGGTCGTCCAGCACCCGCGCTCGATCCAGATCGGCGAACAGCGCGTGGTAGCCCTCGGGGTATTCCCGGAGCTCGTGATCGGGATGGCCCACCCGGTCGATGAAGTCCCGGCTCCCCTCGGGCGTGACCATTCGGTCGGCCGACCCGTGGAGGATGAGGAGAGGGACGGGAAAGCGGGGCGCCGCGGCCTGGACCCGGGCGATGGTGGCCACCACCTCGGTGGAGAGCCGCGCGGTCCCGCGACGATGGAAGAGGGGGTCGGCGAGCACGGTCTCGCGCACGGCCGGGTCTTTCGCGAGTCCGGAGAGATCCATGCCGGTGCGGACCGAGAACCGGGGCCAGATCCGCGACATGATCCGGCCGAGGGCCAGGAGTGGAGCAGGGACACTCAGCCTTCCCAGCGGCGGGGCGGCCGCGATCACGCCGCGAAGCCCCTCGGGGTAGACCAGGGCGTAGTCCAGCACGATCAACCCACCCAGGCTGTTGCCCATGAGGAAGAGCAGCAGGCCGGGCTCCTCCGACCGGACCAGCGCGACGAACGCGTGGAGGTCCTCGCGGAACTCCTCCCACCGTCCGACGTAGCCACGCTGGCCAGGCGAGCGCCCGTTGCCCCGCAGGTCGGGCGCGTGGACCACGAACCCGGCGGCGGCGAGGTGGTCGGTCAGGTCGGGGTACAGGCCCGAGTGATCGCCCAGCCCGTGGAGGTTGATCACCACGCCCCGCGCCCGCCCGGCCGGCCGCCGGACCCGGCGGAAGAGCCGCACCCCGCCTGCGCCGGTGTAGGTCCCCTCCGACTCGAGCCCTTCGGAAGTGAGACTGCCCGCCGGTTCGGCACGTCGCACGGTCATAGTCGATGCTCCGCCATCCCGTTCACCTCGGCCCACGCGGGCCTCTCCCGAGGATCATATGTCGATTCACCGTCCCATGACACTGCTGTTCGCCCTTCTCGCCCTGGCGGCGCTGGGCGCGGCCCCCCGGACCGCCGAGGCCCAGTTCGGCCGGCGGCTCAAGGACGCCATCAAGCACACCGCCGAAAACAAGGCGATCCAGAAGACGACGGAGACCGAGAGCAAGGCGATCGACGGCGCCCTGAGCGGCGGGCCGAACGCCGGTGGCGGCGCGACCGCGGCTGCCCCAGCCACCCCCGCCGAATCGACCGCCACGGCCAAGGCGCCGGCCACGGCCGCCCCCGCCGAGGAGCTCAAGCCGGGCGAAGGGGCCTGGGCCAATTACGACTTCAAGCCGGGCGATCGCATCCTCTTCGCCTCCGACTTCAGCGGCGACGAGGTGGGCGACTTCCCCCGGAGCATGGAGTTCAAGTCGGGGGCGCTGGAGACGGTCGAGTGGCAGGAGGCGCGGTGGCTCCGGGCCACGCAGGACTCGAAGTTCTACCTGGTTCTGCCGGAGACGCTGCCGAGCCAGTTCACCCTGGAGTTCGACTACAGCATTCCGTCCGACGGCGAGGTCTGGATCTACTTCGCGCCGGAGGAGAGCAACCGGGTGCTCTCCTTCGGCGGCCAGGGCACGGCGGCGGTGCACAACTCGGCGGCCGGGGTGGACGGCCGCGGCGCGCTGGCCAAGCTCGACGCCAACGTGGTACGGCGCGCCCGGGTGATGGGCGACGGGAAATACCTCAAGGTGTACCTGGACGACACCCGGATCCTCAACGTGCCCAACGCGGACCTCGGGCGGAACAACAAGATCCTCTTCTACACCGACGCCACGGCGGAGAAGCCGACCCTCTTCGGCAACTTCCGGGTGGCCGCGGGTGGGAAGAAGCTGTACGACGCCTTGGCCGAGAAGGGCCGGGTGGCGACGCAGGGGATCTACTTCGACACCGGCAGCGACCGGATCCGGCCGGAGTCCACGCCCACGCTCAAGGAGATCGGGGCGATGCTGAAGGACCACCCCAACCTCAAGCTTACGATCGAGGGACACACCGACAATGTCGGCTCGGCGCCGTCGAACCAGGCCCTGAGCGACAAGCGGGCCGCGGCCGTGCGGCAGTATCTCATCGAGAGCTACCAGGTGGACGGGACCCGGCTCTCGGCGAAGGGATTCGGCGCGAGCAAGCCCACGGCGGGGAACGATACCGCCGAGGGACGGCAGCAGAATCGGCGGGTCGAGCTGGTCAGGATGTAGTGGAATGCGGGGAGCGCCCGATCTACCGCGCGACGGTGATCGGGCGGCCCTCCTCCAGCCACTGGTCCGGGGAGCTTCGCACCCGGTCCAGTGGCAGCGTCGTTGCCCGGGTGAGATCGGGCGGACTGGTCGCCTCGGCGGCGCTGCCGAAGCGGAGCTCGTAGACGGTGGGGCCGGCATTGCGGGCGTGCTCGGCCACGAAGCCCGCCAGCACGCGCGGCCATCCCTCGGGGGCCGCCGGCGGGCACCGGCGCCGATGCCGCTCCAGCTCAGTGACGATCGTGCCGCGATCCAGTCCCATCCGGAAGTAGCGCTCCCGCAGGTGCCGCTCATCCTCCCGTGGGTTGGGGTCTCGCGGCCGCACCAGATCGCAGGCGCAGCCTCCCACCCGGAGATGGGCCACGGTCTGGGCCGCCGGCAGCACCCCGCGGAACCAGGCGACTTCGGCGGGGCTGCCGCCCCCGGCGACGAGTCCGGGCGGCAGCATCGACCGGACCTCGCTCAGGGTGAGCGGGCTCGCCAGACGAAGGAAGTAGCACATTGGAGGATGCGGCGGGCGCCGCCGATCAGATGGGCAGGTCGTCCCGGACCAGAACCAGGATGGCCGCCTGAGGCACGACCAGGTAGCGCTTCTCCTCGAAGGTGATCTCGACGGCGGCCTTGCGGAAAAAGATGGCGTGGTCGCCGACCTTGGCCTGCATGCCCCGACGGCCTTCGCGCTGGGTGACCTTCCAGGGCTCATCGTCCAGACTGGTGAGGTCGGCCACGGGGTCCCCGGGCCCAGTGGCGACGATCAGCCCGGTCTGCACCTGCTGGGAATCGATCGCCGTCGGGGGCAGGTAGAGTCCGACCCGGGTCCTGTCGTCCCCGTCCTCGGGCGTGATCAGGACCCGGTCGCCGACGACGAGGAGCTGTTTTCGGGGGAATTCCATGGGGGCCTACTTGCCGTTCCCGTTCCCGCCCGCCTCGTGCGCCGTGACCAGTTCGACGATCCGGAGCTTCCGCGTGGCGGTGGGGAGCCGAAGGCTGATCTCGTCGCCCACCCGGCCGTCTGACAGGGCGCGTCCCAGGGGGGAGGCGAGCGAGATGTGGCCCGCGTCGAAATCCATCATCTCGGCGAGCACGACCACATAGGTATCGCGGTCGTTGGTCTCCAGGTCGATGACGGTCACGGTGGACCCGAGGCCGACCCGGTCGGTCGGGGCCTCATGGTTGGCCAGCTGACCCAGCTGGTTGAGCCGCTGGTGCAGCTGGCCCAGCCGGGCCTGAACGAACTGCTGCCGCTCGAGAGCGGCCTTGTACTCGGAATTCTCCCGCAGGTCACCCAGCTCGACCGCCTGGGCGATAGCCTGGGGCAGAAGGACGTTCAATTCATGGCTGAGCTGATCGATCTCGCGGCTCAGCTTTTCCCGCATTTCACGGATCATGGGTCTAACCAGACTTTATAAATGAGGACGCCCGGAGCCCACGACTGCTCCGGGAGCAATGAAGCCGATGGCGAAAGATACCTTCGGGCCCGGATTCCGGAAGAGTGCTGCCGGTTAAACCGATGCCGATCCGGAGCTTAGCAATTAGGTTGTGGACATGATCCCGACTCGCACCACCCTCTCGGCGGCCCTGCTGGCGCTCGCCGCCTGTGCCGGCGGCCCATCGGCCGCCACCAGCGCCGAGGCGCCCCCGGCCCAACTGGGCTCGGATGCCGCCGCCGACTCGCTCCTGATAGACGTCCGGAGCGCGGACAGCACCATCCAGGTCGACGCCCGCTACGCCGGACCGAACAACTTCACCGGGGCACCCCTCCCCGGCTACGAGGCGCCTCGGGCGCTGCTCCGGCGGGAGGCCGCGGCCGCCCTGGCCCGGGTGCAGCGACGGCTCCGGAGCGGGGGGCTCGGCCTCAAGGTCTTCGACGGCTACCGCCCGGTCCGGGCCACCGAGGCGATGGTGGCGTGGACCGAGCGGGTGGGGCGGCCGGAGCTGGTGGACAGCGGGTATATCGCCCGACGCAGCCGGCACAACATGGGCGTCGCGGTGGATCTGACGATGGTGGATCTGGTCACCGGGACGGAGGTGCCGATGGGGACCGCGTTCGACGCCTTCAGCCCCGCGGCCCACACCGCCAACGCCGAGGGGCGGATCGCCCGCTATCGCCAGATCCTGGTCCGGGCCATGGAATCCGAGGGGTTCACCAACTACGAGCAGGAGTGGTGGCACTTCAGCTACCCGGTGAAGGGGGCGGTCCCCTTCGATCGGGTGATTCACTAGGCCGATAAGGAAGTAAACCACAAGGGTTTCCTTGACCTTCGACAGGGAAAGCGATAACGTGCGGCGGTTTTCACTCCCTGGCACGCGCGCGGATCCTTGTTACCCAGGACGGCCTCGTCAATGCACGCACGCACCGCTGCCGCCCGGCGCCTCACCGGGCTGGTGCCGTTCCTCGTTCTCCTCGCCCTCGTCGTGGCGGGGTGCAACCCGGAGCGGTACCCCCAGACGGCGCTCCTCCCCCTCTCGGACTACGCCAAGATCGGCGACCACCTCCAGGATCTGACCTTCTTTTGGGCGGTTGGCGTGTTCGTCCTGGTGGAGGGGGCGCTGCTCTATGCCATCTTCCGCTTCCGCGGCCGTCCGGACGACGCGGAGCCGCCCCAGATTCACGGCAACACCACCATCGAAATCATCTGGACCCTGATCCCCGCGCTCATCCTCGCGGCCATCGCGGTGCCGACGGTACGGGGAATCTTCGAGACCAACGCGCACCCCAGCGGCGACGTGCTCAAGATCCAGGTGATCGGGCACCAGTGGTGGTGGGAGTTCCGCTACCCCGAGTACAACGTCACCACCGCCAACGAGCTGCACGTGCCGGTGGGCAAGACGGTCGAGCTGCTGCAGGAGTCCGCCGACGTGATCCACAGCTTCTGGCCGCCGCGGTTCGCCGGCAAGCGGGACGTGTTCCCGGCGCGGCAGACCCGGATGTGGTTCAAGGCCGATTCGGCGGGACTCTTCCCCGGCCAGTGCGCCGAGTTCTGCGGGATCCAGCACGCCCGGATGGCGTTCCAGGTCCGGGCCTCGAACCCGGCCGAGTTCGATGGCTGGGTGGCGCACATGAAGACCCTGGGGCCGCCCAAGCCCGCGGTCGCCGCGCCGGCCGCTGACTCGATCAAGACCGCCAGCGCCGGCGCGACGGTGCAGGGGCCGCAGGCCAAGCCCCAGGTTCCCCAGGCCAAGGCCGACTCGGCGGCCCCCGCCAGCCAGGACCCGGAGTACGCCAAAGGCGAGCAGCTCTTCAAGATGAAGGGCTGCATCGGGTGCCACTCGCTCCAGGCGGTGGACGCGCCGAAGGGCATGATCGGGCCCAACCTGGCGACGGTCGGGTCGCGGGCCTATATCGCCGCGGGCTGGCTCAAGAACACCGACGAGAATCTCGAGCACTGGATCCGGGAGCCGCAGACGGTCAAGAAGGGTGTCCTGATGCCCAACCTTGGCGTGACCGTCGAGGAGTCCAAGGCGCTCCGGGCGTATCTCCGCGCACATCAATAACGGGATCGGACATGGCAACCACGGTTCTAGACCAGCATGGAGTACACGCCGCGCACGGAGAGAAGACCGGGCTCTGGAGCTGGCTCACCACGGTCGACCACAAGCGCATCGGAATTCTCTACGGCAGCACGGCGTTCTTCTTCTTCCTGCTGGGCGGGTTGGAGGCTTTGCTCATCCGCATCCAGCTGATGAAGCCGGACAACAACTTCCTGACGCCCGAGGCGTACAACCAGCTGTTCACCATGCATGGCACCAGCATGATCTTCCTCGCGATCATGCCGCTCAGCGCCATGTTCTTCAACTACATGATCCCGCTCATGATCGGGGCGCGGGATGTGGCCTTCCCCCGGCTCAACGCCTTCAGCTACTGGGTGTTCCTGCTGGGCGGGCTGTTCCTCAACGCGGGCTTCCTGTTCGGGGCGGCGCCGGACCAGGGCTGGTACGGCTACGCCAACCTGACCTCGCGGCAGTTCTCGCCGGGCGCAAACGTGGATTTCTGGAACATGGGACTCCAGATCCTGGGCGTGGCCTCGCTGGCGGCGGCGGTGAACTTCTTCGTCACCATCGTCAACATGCGCGCCAAGGGCATGACGATGATGCGGATGCCGATGTTCGTCTGGATGAGCTTCATCACCCAGATCCTGCTGCTGCTGGCGTTCCCTGTCATCGCCGTGGCGCTCATCCTGCTCATGTTCGACCGCTTCTTCGGCACCAACTTCTTCGTGCCGGCCGGCGGCGGCGATCCGCTGCTGTGGCAGCACTTCTTCTGGATCTTCGGGCATCCCGAGGTCTACATCCTGGTGCTGCCCGCGTTCGGGATCATCTCCGAGGTGCTGCCGGTCTTCTCCCGCAAGCCGCTCTTCGGCTACGCGGCGATGGTGTTCTCCGGGGCGTTCATCGCCTTCCTGGGCTTCGGGGTGTGGAGCCATCACATGTTCACGACCGGCATGGGCCCGATCGCGGACACCTTCTTCTCCCTCGCCACGATGCTGATCGCCATCCCCACGGGGGTGAAGATCTTCAACTGGATGGGGACGATCTGGGGCGGCTCGATTCAATACAAGACGCCGATGTACTTCGCGATCGGATTCATCGCGATGTTCATCATCGGCGGGCTCTCCGGCGTGATGCACGCCTCACCGCCGGCCGACCTGCAGCAGAACGATACCTACTTCATCGTGGCCCACTTCCACTACGTGCTGTTCGGCGGCAGCATCTTCGCCCTCACCGCCGGCGCGTACTACTGGTGGCCCAAGATGTCCGGCCGGATGCTGGACGAGCGGCTGGGCAAGCTGCACTTCTGGCTGATGCTGATCGGGTTCAACGTGACCTTCTTCCCGATGCACTTCGTCGGGCTCAACGGCATGCCCCGGCGGACCTGGACCTATCCCGCCGAGCTCGGATTCCAGGCGCTGAACCAGCTGGAGACCCTGGGCGCGTTCATCCTCTTCCTGGCGTTCTCGGTCTTCCTGGTCAACATCTTCAAGACCTCGCGGGGACCGCGGAACGCGCCGGCCGATCCGTGGAACGGCGCCACCCTGGAGTGGTCGATTCCCTCGCCGCCGCCGGAGTGGAACTTTCAGCAGGAGCCGGTGGTGCACGGGCGCGACCCGCTGTGGGAGACCAAGCGGGAGCGGGGCGGGCGGCTGCCGGAGCCGGCCCCGGGCACCGGCGCGGGGATCCACATTCCCAATCCGTCCTACTGGCCGCTGGTCTCGGCCATCGGGGTGGCCGGCCTCTTCGTGGGCATCATGCTGGTGCACAAGACCGGCCCGTGGGGCATCATCGTGGGCGTAGCGGTCCTGTTCCTGGGGATCTTCAACTGGCTGTTCGAGAAGGGCTATTCCGAGTTCAGAACGTCCGCGCCTGGAGGTCATTGACGTGTCCGACGCTCACGCCATCGAGACTTCCACCGGGCTCGACAGCCGGAAGCTCGCCATTTGGACCTTCATCGGGTCCGAATGCATGTTCTTCGCCACGCTGATCTCGAACTACCTGGTGCACAAGGGAAAGAGCCTGGTGGGTCCGTTCGCGCACGAGGCCTGGACCGACCCGGCGACCGGCAAGGTGTTCGAGCCGATCATCGAGATCCCGCTGGTCACCGTCGGCACGGCGCTGCTGCTGTTCAGCTCGCTCTTCATCGTGCTGGCGCTGTACGGCGCCCAGAAGGGCCGCCGGAAAATGATGATCGGCTGGCTCGGCGCCACCATCATGTGCGGGCTCTTCTTCGTCGGCATGCAGGTGTACGAGTTCACCCACTTCGTGCACAAGGGGCTCACGCTCCAACGCAACATCTTCGGCGCCAGC
>Ga0310810_10001323_pt1 | contig 25756 bp, 25 predicted proteins | sample NCmetagenome_FD_207641 | JGI IMG/M metagenome (GOLD analysis project Ga0310810, IMG submission 207641) | Soil microbial communities from experimental microcosm in Duke University, North Carolina, United States - NC | ecosystem: Engineered > Artificial ecosystem > Soil microcosm > Unclassified ...
ACCCCTCACCCCTACCCTCTCCCCTCAGAAGGGGAGAGGGAGAATTATCGGCCGTAGAGAGTACTTTCGTGTCGGGCCTCATTGGGGCTTTGGCGAGCCTAACTAGTTGGCACTTGGGTTCCATCTTACCAGAGCAGCGGATAACGGAGTGGATCCTGGCCCAGCGTCCAGCCCGGACGATTCAGGATCCTTTTACGCCACATGGTTTTTTCCTCGAAGAAGAACGATCGGCTGCGGGGCGGATCGTGGAGTCAGGGACGATTTTATTGACGAACAAAGATTGTCCCTGGCATTGCGTCATGTGCGATTTGTGGAAGACGACGCTGACGCAGACGGTGCCACGAGGGGCGATCGGGCGACAAATTGACTACGCTCTGAACGAGTTCAAGTGCCGGCCTGAACACATCAAGCTGTACAATGGGGGAAGTTTTTTTGATCCGGCGGCGATTCCGCCCGGCGATTATAGAGAGATTAGTCAGCGGATAGCCTTCGCGAGGCATGTCATCGTGGAAAGTCATCCGCGACTGATTGGGAAGCGAACGCTCGAATTTCGTGACTTGCTGAACGGTTCGCTGGAGGTTGGGATGGGGCTGGAGACCGTTCATCCCGAGATCCTGCCGCGGTTAAACAAGAACTTCACGCTGTCCCAGTTCTCCGAATCAACGGGCGTTTTGCGACGAGAAGCTATAGGCGTGAGGGCTTTCGTGCTGGTCAAGACGCCGTGGATGAGCGAGACGGAGGGGTTGGAATGGGCGGTGAAATCTGCTGAGTTCGCGTTTGAGTGCGGTGCGACTGTGGTTTCGCTTATTCCGACCCGAGGTGGTAATGGGGCGATGGAACGGTTAAAGGAGGCCGGTGAGTTTGCCAGGCCGCGCTTGTCGACGCTGGAGAAGGCCTTGAAATACGCGTTGAAACTGGGCAAAGGCCGCGTGTTCGCTGATACGTGGAACCTGGGTTTATTCTCGGAGTGCCACTGCTGCCTGGAGGCGCGGAATCGGCGGTTGCATACGATTAATCTGTCGCAGCAAATGCTCCCGCCGATCGCGTGCGCGACCTGTGGCGCGCTATGAGCACGGCTCGTTTCCAAGTGCTTGTAGTAGGGTCGGGCTTCGGCGGATCGCTGATGGCGATGGTGGCTCGACGACTCGGTTTTTCGACAGGGTTGATCGAGCGCGGCAAACACCCACGGTTTGTGATTGGAGAATCGACGACGCCGCTGACGAACCTGCTGCTCGAGGAGTTGGCGATGGAGTACGACTTGCCTGCCGTAAAGCCGCTCACCAAGTGGGGGCGCTGGCAGCGACAGCTGCCACAGCTGGCTTGCGGACTCAAGCGAGGGTTTACGTTTTATCAGCACGAATGGGATCGGCCTTACGTGGTTGAGGACGGACGCAAAACGCAGCTGCTGGTAGGTGCGAGTCCGCGCGATGAAATCGCCGACACGCATTGGTACCGGCCGGATTTTGATCGATACCTCGTGGAGCAAGCCCAAGCGCTTGGAGTTGATTACATGGACCAAGTGGACCTGACTGAAGCGACCGAGCTCCCGGATGGGATGCGATTCGCCGCAACCCGACAAGGCCAAAGGCTCGAGATTGATGCGGATCTGGTCATCGATGCGACCGGCGCTCGCGGCTTCCTTTTTCGTCTGCTCCGTCTGCCTGAAAAATCGTTCGCGATGCTGCCGCCTACCCAAGCATTGTTCTCCCATTTTACAGGAGTGGGTGCCTTGCCGGTGTGCTTTGGGATTGTCGGACGTGTTCCACCTTATCCGCCGGAGGACGCGGCAGTGCATCATGTCTTCCGTGGTGGGTGGATATGGGTGTTGAAATTCAATAATGGGATCACCAGCGCGGGCATAGCAGCAACCGATGCCACCGCCAAACAGCTCGAGTTAACCTCAGGTGAGGCCGGGTGGAGGCGGCTGCTGGAGCGACTACCGAGCTTACGAGAAATTTTCGGTTGCGCTCGCAGCGTAGTGCCTTTCGTGTATCAGCCACGACTCGCGTTTCATTGTGGCCAAGTGACTGGCAAGAATTGGGTGTTACTGCCGTCGGCGGCGGGAGTAGTCGATCCGTTGCTGTCGACAGGTTTTCCGCTGACGTTGCTGGGGATCAGGCGCATCGGGCGAATGCTCCGCTATGACCAGGAAGGCGATTCCTGGTCACGGGCGTTGAAGGAATATGCGGATATTACGTCGCTGGAATTGGAAACCACCGCCGACCTGGTCGGAGCGCTCTACACAACGATGGATCGGTTCGAGCTATTCAAGGCCTTGAGCCTGCTCTATTTCGCGGCGGCAAGTTTCTCGGAAGTTAGCCGGCGTTTGGGCAAGGCCCAGTTGGCGGATTCTTTTTTGCTGTGTCGGGATCCGGAATTTGGCCCGCAGCTAAAGCGACTTTGCGCGGCGGCCCGTCAAGCGCGCAGCGCGGAGGACCAGGAGCGATTAAAGAAAGCAATTCTAGAAGCGATCGCGCCGTTTGATCTCGCGGGTTTGACGGATATAAGCCGGGACCCGTGGTATCCGGCGCGGGGAGAGGACATCCTGGCCAACGCCGGGAAGTTGGGGGCCTCACCACAAGAGCTCGCCAGGCTGCTAACGCGTGAGCAGTAGCCACAAGAGAGCACAAAGATCACAAACACGGGATGAGGTCGAGTTGACCTTCCATGAACTGACGCACGACACGGTTGGCAAGGCGCAGTTTTTCCTGGATAGAGAGGTCAGTTCGCCTGTGCAACAGGATCATGCCCATGCTCAGGACATCGCCCGTTCCGGTAGACAGAATAGGGTTTTGTGCAAGGTCAGGTGGCTCGACGAGGAGTTCACCGTTGGTGTAGAAACCGGCGCCTTCGATCCCCATATGAACTACTACGGCTCGCGCGCCCCATTCAGCCAGGTAAGCGAGCGCTTTTGAAAGATCGGTCGTGTTGGTGAACTCGCATAACTCGCGAATATTTCCGTGGGCGATATCGACCAATGGAAGGATTTGCCGGAGCTGATGTTTGCGTCGCGCGATTTCCATTGTCGAATCGCTCGACCAGCAAGGATCAAAATTTATGTCGAGCGAGGTAGCCAGGCCGCGCCGCCGGGCTTCCGTCAGCAAACGCCGGTTGCCTTCGCCGAGCATCGACTCTGAAAACCAGACATCCGCGCGGAGCAAATGCTCACAACTGTCGAGGGCGGTGAGGTCCAGGTCTTCGAACGCCAGGGACCGGTTATTCGGCAGGCAGCTGAGGAAATGCCGCTGACCGGTTTCGAACCCGAGCGCGACAGTGGTGCCGGTTTCACATTTGGGCGACCGGGAGAGATAGGTGCGGACGCCGTGCTTTTCCATCGCCACGCGCAGACGTTCCCCGAGGGCGTTGGCGCCGATTTTTCCAACGAAACGGACGCTTCCACCGAGCGCGGCGGCGGCGCAGGCGCTGTTAGCGCCGCCACCGCCAATCGTCTCCTGAACATTGGAAACGCTCGTCTCGCCGTCGCGCAAAATACTGCGGGAGGCCGGTACGCCGTGCAATTTGATATCGCGGTTGACGTTGCCGACCACGCAAACGGGCGGGCCATAAAAAGAGGGCTTTTCACTCATCGCGCATTGCCTTTTTCACCTCGGCGAGATCGGGAGTTGAGGGCCGGCCGCCGAATTTTTGAACGGACAATCCCGCGGCGGTTGTGGCCAAACGCAACGCCTGAGGAAGAGGCAGGTTTTGCAGCAGAGCAAAAGCAAATGCGCCGTGAAAAACGTCACCGGCCGCACTGGTATCCTTAGCCGGGACAGGAAGGGCTGGGAGCCGCTCCTGAGAATTGCCGTCGTCGTAAATCAGACCTTGTTCGCCGAGTGTAACGACAATGACGCGATTGTTAGATCGGCGCAACCGCGGCAGACAGGTCTGCCAATTGTGGATGATATCCTTGTCGCCAGTCACCTGGGCGGCGAAGCGTTCCGAACTGACGAGGTACTGCACGCGTCCAGCCAGGAGTTGTGTTCCTTCACGAAGTGAACCGGCATCGAGGACGGTGATGGCATTCGGGAAAGCGTCGATGGCTCGCAGAGAGGCCTCGGGTTCGTGCCCATCGAAGAGCAGAAGTTTGGGATCGAGTTCAGCAAGTTTGTCCGGTGTGAGTTTGAGAGGTGGGCCAGGCACTTTGCGATTGATGATGGTTCGCGATGCTGTTCCGCGACTGCTGATAATGAAAGAGAGCGGAGTTCGCTGGTTGGACAGTTGCTGGATTAATCGGCAATCGACGCCGGCCTCGCGCAATTCCTTCAGGGCGCGTCGGCCATATTCATCATCCCCCAGCGTGCAGGCCAGCGCGGTAGAGACGCCCCAGCGCGCTAACAGCCAGGCGGCGTTGGCAGCCGGCCCGCCTCCGGACTCGATCAGCAGATTCGTTTCCGATTTGGAATTTTCTGTCGGAAAGCTAGAAACGACCATGCACAGGTCGAACGAAGCGTGGCCGATGCACAAGGCGCTAATGCTCATCGAGCGATCCCCCGAGCGCCTCTTTAATGAGGGACATCAGCAAATGTTCGATGACGAGGTGAATGGCTTCGACCTGCGGGGTCGAGTTCACCGGGACCAGGATGGAGACGGTTGATTCCCGATGCATGATACCTCCGTCAAAGCCGACCAGGCTGAGTGTGCGTGCTCCGGATTCATTCGCAAAGCGGATAGCGCGGGCGAGATCGGCGGAAAAACCCTTACCCCCATGAACGGAACACGCAAGGACGACATCTCCGGGGCGAAGCAAGCCGCTCATGAGATTTACAAAGACATCGGCGGGTTCGGCATCGTTGGCCCAGGCGGTGTAAAGGCTGACATTATCGGTCAGGCAGCGCGTATCGAATGGACGCTGGCCCGGGGGAACGACAAACTTTGCCAGATCGCAGGCAAAGTGTTGAGCGGTGGAGGCGGAACCGCCATTACCCATCGTGAAAACGCGGCCTTGGTTGCGGTAACACTCCAACAACAAATCGCGCGCGCGTGCAATGGCCGCTTTATCGAGCTGCTGAATGAGGCCGCAGCTTTGGGCGAGAAAGGCATCGATCGAGTTGAAGGGGTCAGTCATACGGAGCAGTATGAGAAACCCGAAGACCGACGCTCTGGAAAACAACACTTGCCGACCAGTTCGGACGTCGGCATTCGATCTGGCTTCGGCCTCGGGTTTCGGATTTCGCCATTTCGTCGAGGATGCGCGTAGGTTGACAGGAGATCGCGATACGGAGCAAGATTAAGAACGCGTGAGCCTCCGGGCTGCGGCGAGCCGACAGCGTAGCGCAGTCGGGGCGCCCGCGCTACCGACTGCGATCAATTTCATAGCGATGGACCGAACAACCTCCTTAAAGCGAATTTTGGACAATCGCGGTGCCTGGGACATTGCGGTGATTGGGGGCGGTGCAACCGGGATGGGAATCGCAGTGGACGCGGCATCGAGGGGATATAGCGTTGTCTTGTTGGAGCAGAGCGATTTTGGGAAAGGGACGTCGAGCCGCTCGACCAAGCTGGTGCATGGCGGGGTGCGTTATCTTCAGCAAGGGAACATTTCGCTGGTAATGGAAGCGCTGAAGGAGAGGGGCATTTTGCTGCAAAATGCACCACACCTGGTTCGTAATCTCCCCTTTGTGGTGCCGAACTATCAGTGGTGGGAGGCACCTTTCTACGGAGTGGGGCTGAAGGCATACGATCTGCTCGCCGGCAAGTACGGATTCGGCCGCTCGCGGCTGTTGTCCCGCGGTGAGGTTCTGGAGCGGATCCCGACATTGGAACAGGAAGGGTTGCGGGGAGGCGTGCTTTATTATGACGGCCAGTTTGATGATAGCCGTTTGCTGATTCACCTCGCGATGACGGCATCCGATCACGGCGCCTGCCTGATTAATTACGCGCCGGTGACACGAGTGCGGAAAGATGCCGAAGGGCTGGTATGCGGCGTCGAATTTCGGGATGAAGAACGCGGCGAGGAACACGCGGTTGCGGCTCGTTGTGTTATCAACGCGACCGGACCGTTTGCCGACCGGCTGCGCCTCCAGGATGATCCGGCGGCAGAACGGCTGATTGCTCCAAGCCAGGGAGTGCACCTCGTGCTCGATCGTTCGTTTCTGCCGGGGGACACCGCGATCATGGTCCCGCATACTCGCGATGGGCGGGTGATGTTCGCGATCCCATGGCACGGTCATGCGGTAGTTGGGACGACAGATACACCCATTGCCGAGGCGACCCTCGAACCTACACCGCTCGATGGAGAGATTGAGTTTATCCTCGAGACCGCGAGCGCTTACCTTGCCCGACCCCCGCAACGAGGAGATGTTCTGAGCGCTTTTACCGGAATCCGCCCCCTGGTGGATGCGAGGTCAGGGTCAAGCACGGCGTCGTTGTCGCGCGATCATACCCTCAGCATCTCCAAATCCGGGTTGCTCAGCATCGTGGGCGGCAAATGGACAACCTATCGAAAAATGGCCGAAGACTGCGTTGATCAGGCGTTGCTGCTCGGGCACCTGGAAGAACGGCCGTGCCGCACCGCAACCCTGCCGATTCATGGCGCGCAACTTGAGACAAATCGCAATGGACCGTTTTCCGTTTATGGGTCGGACGCAGGCTCAATTGAGAGAATTATTCGAGAGCAGCCGTCTTTAGCCGGGCCCTTGGATTCCATGCTGCCGGTTTGCGGAGCCCAAGTGATCTGGGCAGTGCGAGCTGAAATGGCGCGAAGCGTCGAAGACGTGCTGGCGCGGCGCACGCGCGCTCTGTTTTTGAATGCACGGTCGGCGCAAGCGATGGCGCCAGCGGTGGCGCGGTTCATGGCGCGCGAGCTGAATCGGGACTCCGCCTGGGAACAGCGCCAGCTGGCAGCGTTCGATGAGGTGGCAAGGGCATTTACCGTGGACAAGTAGACGCACGCCTCAACCGTCTTTCAAAAAGACCTGAGCCAGTACTTGCGCCAATCGTTTAGCCGCGAGGTTGGTCTGCTTGCGTAGTCGAAGCAGTTCAAGGACTTTCAGCGGATCCTTAAGCAAAGAAATCGCCAGCTTGGCCGAGTCAAGCCGCAGATCAGATGTCATCAGTTGATTAAAATCGAGTGGGAGATCCTCTTGGACTGGATCCAGCACCACCCGGACTGTAAGGCTAGCGACTTTCCGCTCGGCGCAAATCTGTGAAATGGCCTGAGATTCCATCTCGACCGCATCGGCCCCGGTGGTTTCGCGCAGCCGCTGTTTCTCTGAGGAGAGCGTAGCGACGTGATCGGCAAAGTGGAACCGGGCTGGCAGGGCACCGGCTGCGATGAGTGCTGTGTGCAGCGCTATGTTGTCACCCTTGATGTCGAACAAAACGGTGCCGGTAGATAAGCCAGGCTTGAGGCCGCCCGCCAAACCAGCGCTTATCACCCGGGTCGGCAGGTAGTTGGCGAATGTCGCGCGCAGAGCTCTTTGGGCGTTATTCGAACCCATGCCCGTCAAGAGAATCCGGATATCCGATCGCGCGAGGACCAGCGGTTTGAAGAACTTTGCTTCCTCCTTAACCGCGAAACAGAACAAAGTGATGGGCGGGTCAGACATGACGTCGAAGTGAGCGAAACCGTCGACCGCAAAGGTCGCACGGCGATTTTTCACCAAGGTTAAATGCATACCCGGATGTCCGAGTCAGATCCATAGACTTGCAGAGCTTCTAGCTATAAGGCGGTTGAACTCAATTCCTTTTCCTGGGAGCGGATTGTTTGCAGTTGCAAAACGGGTCGGCCTGCAGACACTAATGAGCCATGAGTACAACGCCATTGCGGATCGCGGTCACCGGCGCTGCCGGGCAGATAGGTTATTCTCTGGTGTTCCGAATTGCCTCCGGGGCGATGTTCGGAGCGAACCAACCGGTCATCTTGCATTTGATCGAAATCGAGCCGGCGCTGCCGGCGCTGACGGGTGTGAGGATGGAATTAGACGATTGCGCCTTCCCGCTGCTGAAGGGAGTGGTGGCGACGGCGAATCTGGATGAAGGGTTTCGAGGGGTAAATTGGGCGTTGCTGGTGGGGAGCGTGCCGCGCAAGGCGGGGATGGAACGCAAGGATCTGCTGGGGATCAACGGAAAGATATTCGTGGGCCAGGGCCAGGCGATTCAAAGGAATGCCGCGGCGGATGCGCGGGTGTTGGTGATCGGCAATCCCTGCAACACGAATTGTTTGATCGCGATGAGCAATGCCAAAGACATGCCGCGCGACCGGTTCTTCGCGATGACGCGGCTGGATGAGAATCGGGCCAAATCGCAACTGGCCAAGAAGGCGGGGGTCGAGGTGACGGGGGTGTCGAATGTGACGATTTGGGGAAACCATTCGGCGACGCAGTATCCGGATTTTTATAATGCGCGCGTCAATGGCAAACCGGCGCCGCAATCGATTAGTGACGAAGCCTGGTTGAAGGGTGAGTTCATCGCGTCGGTGCAACAACGCGGGGCGGCGATCATCAAAGCCCGAGGCGCTTCGAGTGCGGCGAGTGCGGCCAACGCAATTGTCGATACGGTTCGCTCGATTTGCGAGCCGACGCCGGCCGGTGATTGGCATAGCCTCTGCCTGAACTCTGATGGCAGCTACGGGGTGGAAGCGGGCTTGATTAGCTCTTTTCCTGTGCGCACTGCACAAGGAAAGCCTGAGATCGTGCAAGGAGTGCCGATCAACGAATTCAGTCGCGCGAAGATTGATGCTACGGTCAACGAGTTAAAAGAGGAAAAGGCGATGGTGCGCGAGTTGTTGCCTGGATAGGTGCGGCGCTCCTCATACCGGGTAGCGGCAGGCGTCTCGCCTGCCGTAGAACCGGGGCATCGGCTTGTTTGCAGTCGCCTTGAAGCTTTTTACCTCTGCCGCCCTAATTGACGGCCATTAAGGATGCACGTTGACCTTGCGGATTGTGAGCGACCCCTTGTGCTCGTGGATCGAGTTCCGGTTTACCATCGACTAAAAACAGATACTGGTGGTATCCGTGGTGCAAAGGGACCTGGATCCTCCAAACACCGTCGGGCTGACGCTGCATCGGGTGAGTCCCAGGATCCCACCCATTAAAATTTCCTACCAAAAAGACACACGCTGCTCCTGGAGCGATGCAAAGAAAGTTAACGCGCTTAAGTATCTTGCCGGCGGAATTACGCTCCCGGGCCAATAACAGATCATGCATGAAACTACCATCCTCTTCACATTCAGTTTTGCACCATTGTTTGCAATGTTGCATTAGAAGAGCAAAAGATCCTTCTTTTGGCAAGCAGTTTTTGGGCTACGCAGATTTCTAAACTTTTTGGAGGGAACAGCCCTATTGGCGGGACCTCTTCGCCAGCCGAAAGTGGCAATCGAAACAGCGGGAGAACAGATAAAAAAACAGATATGAAATTACGGACTCTATGGTTAGTGATGGTTGCCTTTTGTCTCTTCTCGGCAACATCAGGACGAGCGGATGATCTTTTCCGACTTTACTGGCGAGGCACTTATTACACCAAGAATGCGACGGGTCACATTGTGACGCATTCATTTAACGAACAGGATTTTGTGAATCAGGTCGCGCACGATAACGGGCTGGATCCCTCAAGCTGTATTTTTGTGTACCGGCCGAATAAACGGGACACCGTTGTTGTGCGGTCAAATGGGGCATTTGTCGCCGATGTCATTCAGATGGAGTACGTCTGGACGGACATCAGCAACCCCAACGGTTCAGTGATAGTAAGGCAGGCCTTGCTGTTTGATGAAAACCACCAGAACGCCCTTGGTTCCTGGATGGGGCTGGAGACGCGCAGTGTCAACGCTCAAGGGGTCTTGGTGAACGATAAATTATCCGGCTGGATGCAATACTCAAAGCCGGAGCTCAATGCGGTTTACAGCGGACAAGCTTTCACGGGAGATCGAGTCGTTGACAATTCAGGCGGGTGATCCGAGGTCAAGTCCTCATGGGCAAAACGATGCGAGAGCATTGTTTTGCCCATGTGCTTTGGGATCACGGGCGGTGCATTTCTTCCGTGCAAAGGAAGAAGGTGCTGACTAAAGATAAGGGATGCATGGCCTGCGTGTGGTTGGCATCATCCCGGCCCGATTCGCTTCCAGCCGATTCCCCGGCAAACCTCTTGCCCTCATCGCGGGCAAACCATTGCTGCAGCATGTAATCGAGCGCTGTAAAAAAGCAACCTCGCTGGCGGAAATCATCGTTGCCACTGATGATGAACGGATCCGAGATACCGCTCGGAGATTCTGCCGGGTGGAAATGACGGCGAGCACCCACCCAAGCGGCTCCGATCGAATTGCGGAAGTGGCGTCGCGCTGCCCTTGTGATGCGGTGATAAATATACAGGGGGACGAACCGCTCATCGAGCCGGGAGTCATTGATGCGGTAGTCGGCGCCCTCGAGCGGGCGGAGATGTCGACGGCCGGCACGCCAATTCGAAGAGCGGAGGATTATGACAATCCCAATGTCGTAAAAATCGTTGTCAACGCGGCGGGAATGGCCTTATATTTTTCCCGGCGCACGATTCCGTACCTGCGCGAGGCCGCCAGTAGTTCGGTGAGCGAACAGTTGGCGGCGTTTCCTTTTTTGAAGCACCTCGGCATTTATGGGTATCGGCGCGAAGTGTTGCTGCGCCTGGTGCGTTTTCCGGTCTCGCCGTTGGAAGCGGCGGAGAAGCTCGAGCAATTGCGGGCGTTGGAGAACGGGATACCAATTGCCGTGGTCAAGGTCGCCTACGAGAGTGTTGGCGTCGATGTGCCAGAGGACGTTGCGCGCGTTGAGGCGTTGCTGGAACAAACAGGCGCACCGTAACCGGCACAGCGGCGGTCGCAGCCGCTGGCCACGCATTAACAGCTTTGAAAGAACCCTGAGACATGAAGTATGTATTTGTGACCGGAGGAGTAGTCAGCTCTTTAGGCAAAGGGCTTACGGCGGCGTCCTTGGGCACGTTGCTGGAGAATCGGGGGCTGAAAGTGGTGCTGCAAAAATTCGATCCGTACCTGAATGTCGATCCGGGGACGATGAACCCGTACCAGCACGGGGAGGTCTATGTGCTGGACGACGGGGCGGAAACGGATTTGGACCTCGGCCATTACGAACGATTCACCAATTGCAAGCTGACGCGCCTGAACAACCTTACAAGCGGCCAGGTGTATCAAACGGTGCTGAACAACGAGCGGGAGGGGAAATACCTTGGCAAAACGGTGCAAGTGATTCCGCACGTCACGAACGAGATACAAAATCGCATCCACATCCTGGCAGAGGAAACGAAGGCGGACGTGATCATTACCGAAATTGGAGGGACGACGGGGGACATTGAAGGGTTGCCGTTTCTGGAAGCGATTCGGGAATTTGCGCTCGAAGTAGGCCCGCACAATGCGCTGTTTGTGCATGTGACCTACGTTCCTTTCATCAAGGCGGCTGGGGAGTTAAAGACCAAACCGACGCAACAATCGGTGGCCAAGCTGCGCGAAATCGGCATCGCGCCGCATATCCTGGTGTGCCGCTGCGAAAAGCCGCTCGATAAAGAATTGCGCCGCAAGATTTCGCTATTCTGTAACGTGCCGTTCGAGGCGGTGATTGAAGAAAAGGATGTCGACCACAGTATTTACGAGGTGCCGCTGATGCTGCAGCGTGAGCGTGTGGATGATTTGGTGTGCCGGCAATTGCACCTGGATTGTCCGCCGCCGAACATGGCGCATTGGCAAGAGATTTTAAGAAAGATCATTGCGCCGCAGCATCGGGTTCGGATCGGGGTGGTCGGGAAGTACATCGAGCTGCAGGACGCGTACAAATCGGTATATGAGGCAATTATTCACGGGGGAGTCGCGAACGATTGCGGCGTAGAAATCCAGAAAGTCGACGCCGAGGAAATCGAGCGGGAAGGGACGGAGAAAACGCTGAAAGGGCTCGGCGGGCTGCTGGTGCCCGGCGGGTTTGGCGAGCGCGGGATCGAGGGGAAAATCCTGACGGCGCAATTCGCGCGGGAGAATCAAGTGCCGTATCTTGGTTTGTGTCTGGGCATGCAAATCGCCACGATTGAGTTTGCTCGCAACGTGCTGAAATTGTCGAAGGCACACTCGACGGAATTTGACCCGAACACACCGCATCCCGTGATCGCGATGCTCGACGAACAGACCAAGGTGACGAAAAAAGGCGGAACGATGCGGCTGGGGGCGCAGCCCTGTCAATTGGTGGTCGGCACCAGGGCGGCGCGGCTATACGGGGCGTTTGTGGTTAATGAACGTCATCGTCACCGGTATGAATTTAACAATGCGTATCGGGACCGCTTTCAAAAGGCGGATTTTGTATTTAGCGGCTTCACGCCCGACGGGAAGTTGGTGGAGATCATCGAATTGGCAAAGCATCCGTTTTTCATTGCGAGCCAATTCCACCCCGAATTCCACAGCAAACCGCACCAGCCGCATCCGTTATTCAAAGGATTCATTGCGGCGGCTCATGCTTTCAGCCACGGGAAATAGGCGAGCAGAATATGGAGTTCTTCTGTGACCTGGAACAACAAGCAAGCACACGGAGGTTACCGTTTCTGGTAATCGGCGGTTTTGCGATCAACTTTTATGGCTACTCACGAGATACCGCCGACCTGGACCTTTTGATTTGTAGAGAATCCGTTGCGGGGCTTGCTCGTCGTCAATCAACTCGATCCTAATTCAGAAAAGGTTCGTCAATTATTCTTAAAGTATGGCACCTTAGAGCTGCATGAGAAAATCGTCCGCGCGTGTTCCAACGAGTAAAAGCGACCTGACTACCAGGTTGCCGGACCTGCCTGATCTGGAATTTCCAGTCGCCCCGGACTTTGTTTCGCGTCTTCGGCACCTGGAGGCTCAGGTCATAATGCGTCGCTGTGCCAAGAACATGCCCTGGCGCAGCATGCTCCCGGGCACCAAGGAGCGGCGATCAGCGCAGAAAATCCCTGTCGAATTCGTGCTTTGAGGAGGGGCGAGAATCGCGTGTAGGACGATTGCTTACCTGGCAAATGGCGAGGCTGCTCAATGATCCGCCAGGGACGCTTCTCGATGCCGACGGGTGACCTCAGTGTTTAGAGTCGTGTCAGACTAATGACCTACACCGCTGCTATCCAGTTTCTTTATCATTTGCAGTGGTTCGGCGCGAAGTTCGGGCTGGACAATACCTTCAAGCTGGCAGCGCTGGCTGGAAACCCGCAACAAAAGCTCCGTTTCATCCATGTTGCCGGCACGAACGGCAAGGGCTCAACCTGCGCGATGCTCGAGAGTATCTACCGGGCGGCCGGGCTGCGCGTCGGCCTATTCACCTCGCCTCACCTGGTATCGTTTGGCGAGCGGATCCAGGTAAATCGAAAACTCATACCCGAATCGGCCGTTGCGAAATTGGTGCGAGACATGCAAACCCTGCTTCGGCAGGGTTGGGCCGATAGCGGTACTGGCTCGCCTGACGCAGGAGATGCGAGCGTCACGTCGGAGCAACACCCAACCTTTTTCGAAGTGGTGACCGTGCTGGCCCTGCAATATTTCTGCGCTGAAGAATGTGATGTGGTGATATGGGAAACCGGTTTGGGTGGCCGGCTCGATGCGACGAACATTGTGACGCCGCTGGCCAGCGTAATTACGAACATCCAGTATGACCACCAGAATTACCTGGGCGAAACGCTGGCGGGCATCGCCGGCGAAAAAGCGGGCATCATCAAACCGAATGTTCCGGTAATCACTGGTACTGATGCGCCCGAGGCCCTGCGGGTGATTGAGGAAGCGGCTCGAAAAAACGGTGCGGCAGTGACAATGGTGCCGGGTTCAGCGGCGCACAACCCGCCGCTGGATAAATTGAAGTTGCCGCTCCTGGGGGAACATCAACGGATGAACGCCGCGGTGGCTGTCGCGACTGCCCACGCTTTGATGCCGAAGCTGCCGATCGAGGCAAGCGCGATTGAGTCCGGACTAAAAACACTGCATTGGCCGGGACGGTTGCAGGTCGTAAACCGCCCGTCGGGTCAGCGCTTTTTGTTGGACGGGGCGCACAATGTTGCCGGCGCCGAGACGTTGGCGATGGCATTAAACCAGTACTTTCCCGGCCGCAAACCCTCACTGGTGCTGGGAATTCTGCGTGACAAAGATTGGTTGCGGATGTGCCAAATACTGGCGCCGCTGGCGAACCGTGTTGTCCTGGTGCCGGTCCATAGCGAGCGGACGGCCGAGCCGCATGGGTTGGCCGAGATTTGCCGCGCGGCGAACCCCACTGCGCAGGTTCTCGAGTATCCGTCACTGGCGGCGGCCCTGGAGGCGACCGCCGGCGACACTTTCATTACGATTGCTGGTTCGCTTTATCTCGTTGGTGAAGCGATGGAGTTGCTGCATTTGTCTGCTGCCAAAAGCCAGGATGAGCGCGGGCTCAACGAATGGTCGATGACAGCAGAACGGGTGACGGGGTCGCGATGACCAATGCGCTCGAGGCGAAATCGAGCCCGCGACAGGCAAAATGAACCGGTGTCAAAATCCGGCTTGGCCGTTCAGTGGCGCGACATCAGGGCGATCACGTTCGACGTCGGTGGGACATTGATCACGCCCTGGCCCTCCGTCGGCCACATTTACGCTGAAGTGGCAGCAGCGCATGGTCATGCGGGATTGGACCCGACCCGGCTGAATCAACGTTTCGCGACGGCATGGAGGGCGGTCGAAGACTTCCGGCATACCCGGCAGCAGTGGGCCGAGCTGGTGGATGCTACTTTTTCTGGGCTGATGGCGAAGCCGCCGAGCGCGACATTTTTCGATGCGCTTTACGACCGCTTTGCCGAGGCGGGCGCCTGGCATGTGTTTGAGGACGTGATTCCGGCTTTGGATGCGCTCAAGGCCTGCGGATTCAAACTTGGCGTTATTTCGAATTGGGACGATCGCCTGCGTCCGCTGCTGCAAGAACTCCACCTGGAGGCATACTTTGAAACCATGTCGATCTCTTGCGAGGTTGGCGCGACCAAGCCGGCGCGAGTTATGTTTACACAGGCGGCTGAGGGTTTGTCGATGCCGCCCGGGGCAATGCTGCACGTCGGGGACAGCCTTGAGATGGATGTCCGGGGAGCGGAGGCAGCGGGATGTGTTGCGGTATGGCTCGACCGCCATACGAATCCGACCAGGGCAGGAGCCATTCGAACGCTGCAGGAGCTCGTAACGGGCGCTTGAAGAACGGCGCCGGTTGAGCCCAGGAACTCGCCTCCTTATTGGTGGTCTTGGCCGCTTCGTGCTTTCCTTTCAATGTTCAGTAGCTTATCTTTTACGATTGTTTTTCAGCGCCTCATGCCGAGTGTTTACATCAAAACTTACGGATGCCAAATGAATGAGCGCGACAGTGAGGCGGTAGCCGCCCAATTGGTCGCCCGCGGGTATACACTCGCGCATTCGGAGTCCACCGCCGATGTCATTCTCCTGAACACCTGCAGTGTGAGGGACATGGCTGAACAAAAGGCGCTGCACAAAATGCAAGCGCTGATCGCCGATACGCGTCGGAGTCGTCCCGGATTGGTATTCGGCTTCATGGGCTGCATGGCCCAAAGCCGCGGTCAGGAACTGCTCGACCGCCTGCCAGACGTTGACCTCGTCATCGGGACCCAAAAATTCCATCGCACCGCCGATTACCTGGACGACATTTTCTCCGGTCGTCGTGAGCAGGTGGTGGATATCGCCGAAGAGGAAAAGAGCGAAGCGACCATTCGCGATCATTTGCTCAACGGGAATGGGGCGAAATCGGCAACCGCGTTTGTCAGCATCATGCAAGGGTGCAATCAGTACTGCACCTTTTGCATTGTCCCTTATACACGCGGCGAAGAACGCAGTCGCACCATTTCAGATATTGTGGCCGAGTGCCGACAATTGGTGCAACAAGGGGTGAAGGAGATCACTTTGCTGGGTCAAATTGTGACCAGCTATGGCAAACGGGACATTCCCCGCGTCAACGATAAATCGGGATTCGTGCTGTTGCTCGAGGCGATTCACGAGATCCCTGGATTGGAGCGGATTCGTTTCACCTCGCCTCATCCCAAAGGGTATGGAGACGACCTGGTAGAAGCGTATGGCCGCTTGCCGAAGCTGGTCGAGAGCGCACATATACCGGTGCAGAGTGGTAGCGATCGGGTGTTGAAGCTGATGCATCGCGGTTACAATCGCGCCCGCTACCTTGAGATCATTGAGAAGCTGCGCCGGGTTAAGCCGCCGATCGGATTGAGCACGGATTTTATTGTCGGGTTCCCGGGAGAGTCTGAGGAGGATTTCCAAGAGACGTTGTCGCTGGTGCGCGAGGTGAAGTTTGATCAGGCTTACGTTTTTCGATATTCCGAACGGCGGGACACGCCGGCAGCGGCGATGCCTGGGCAAATCGCGGAAGCGCTACGCCAGGAGCGGCATCAGCGGTTGTTGGCGTTGGTGAACGAAATGGCGGCGGAGCGCTATGAGCGGCTCGTCGGCCAGCAGGTAGAAACCCTGGTGGAAGGCCCGAGCAAACGGAACCCGGAGCGGTTAACGGGCCGAACACGGTGCAACAAGATCGTCGTGTTTGAGGGATCGCAGCGGCACCTGGGGCAGGTGATGAATCTGCGCGTGACACGCGCGGGTTCGTTTACGCTCTATGGGGATCCAGCCATTTTGGAATAGCCGCAGATAGGACGTTGTAGGAGACGACGTAAGGAGACTCTGATCAGACGCAGTTGTCGGAAATCTCCTGATCAGAGTCTCCTTACGTCGTCTCCTACAGAGTGGGAGAATGACTTGCGTCGGGCGGGCTGATCCCGCATGTTTTCTGCGTTTTTATTAATGACGATTAGACTTTCATTATTGAGCATCATCCTGGGTTTGGGGATGGCGTTGCCGCAGATTTATGGTCTTGTGAATCCGAGCGGGTTTGGGGTTGCCGTGCGCAAGTTTCCGCGGTCAGTGCCATGGGGTTGCGCCTTAATGCTGTTGGGGACGGCGTGGTTCCTTTTGAATCTCAGCCAGGAATCTATTTCTGATTTTGCGGCTTACAAAAATGTGCTCTTCCTGGGTTTCGCGGCGGTAGGGATTGGCAGCTGTATCTTTGTGCAGGATTTCCTGGCGGTGCGCGGGTTGGCGGTTGTGTTGTTACTGTTGGCCAAACTGATGGTTGATACTGGCCGGCCGCATCTCTCGCAGACGCCCCTGGTGCTGATTATCCAAACCGGGATTTGGCTGACGGTCTCACCCTGGAGGCTGCGCGATTTGCTGCAATGGGCGACAGCTACCGAACAACGGATCAAAATCGGCTGCAGTATTCGGCTCGCGTTCGGTTTGTTAGTCGCGTTGCTCGGTTTTACGGTGTATTAATCAGAAGTGTCTTCAGGTTCAACGCAGACTAAGGTGACGTGAAATCGTCCGGCGGCAGAATTCTTGTCATTCGCGGCGGAGCGATTGGGGATTTTATCCTGACCTTGCCTGCCATTGCTGCACTGCGACAGCAGTTCCCTGAATCCCACCTGGAGGTCCTTGGGTATCCCCATATCGTCCAGTTGGCCGTTACCGCGGGGCTCGTCGATGCAGCGCGTTCCATCGATGCTCGGCCGCTAGCCGGATTTTTCGCCCGCGGCGGTGTGCTGGCCGAAGAGATGGCCGATTATTTTTCCGAGTTCGACCTGATTGTTTCCTATCTCTACGACCCGGACCACATCTTCAGGTTAAACATCGCGCGCTGTTCGCCGGCGCAATTCATTGCCGGCCCGCATCGCCCCGACGAGCGGAGTAATACTCATGCGACTGAAGTGTATCTCAAGCCGCTGGAGCGCTTAGCGATTTTCGATGCCGATCCGGTGCCGAAACTTCGGCTTGCGGCTCTGCCAAATTCGAACAAGGAGCCGCCATTGGCGTTGCACCCCGGAAGCGGCAGCGATGCCAAAAATTGGCCAGAAGCCGCCTGGGGCGATCTGCTCGAGCATTTGATCCTCGGAACACGACACGAGTTATTGCTCGTCGGGGGAGAGGCCGAAGGGCAACGGCTGCAAAGGCTCAGTGCCGCCTTGCCTCCCACACGGGTGCGAGTTGCGCAGAGTCTTCCGTTGCCGGAGTTGGCCGTTCGGCTGGCAATGTGCCGGGGATTTATTGGTCACGATTCAGGAATTTCGCACCTGGCAGCGGCGGTCGGTTTGCCCTGCCTGCTGTTGTGGGCCGACACCGCCGAGGCAATTTGGCGACCGGCTGGTAACAATGTCGCGATCTTGCGTCATTCCGCAGGCCTTGCTGAGTTGCCTACGCGCGACGTCGTGGAAAAAGTCGAACAGCTTTGGGGCAAAACATCGGCAATCGGAAACCGTCATCAGTGACGTACGCGCACCGATGCAAGCAGAGGCAAAAATACGCGCGGTCATTTTCGACATGGATGGCGTGCTGACCGATTCCGAACCACTAATCAATGCCGCGGCCATTGCGATGTTCGCAGAAAAAGGGCTGACCGTGTTGCCCGAGGATTTCGCTCCGTTTGTCGGGACAGGGGAAGATCGCTACATCGGCGGCGTCGCGGAGAAGTACCGATTCCCTTTGGATTTGCCGGCGGCCAAGAAACGGACTTACGAAATCTACCTCGCGCTGGTGCCCAAGCGGCTTGAGGTTTTTCCCGGCGCCCCGGCGTTGGTGCGAAGCTGTCGGGCGGCGGGACTGCGCATCGCTGTGGCTTCAAGCGCCGACCGGATCAAGATTGCCGCGAACCTGGACAAAATTGGCTTGCCGATCCAGACGTGGGACGCGGTCATTACAGGCGAGGACGTCATTGCCAAAAAACCGGCGCCGGACATTTTTCTGGCGGCGGCGCGCCGGTTGCAACTACCGCCGGAGGTCTGTGTGGTAATCGAGGACGCTATCAATGGAGTTCAGGCCGCAAAGGCGGCCGGTATGAGGTGCGTCGCGGTGGCACAAACGTTTGCGGTCACTCAATTGCAGGCGGCCGATTTGGTCCGCCAAAAGATTTCGGCGGTTTCGGTGGCAGACTTGCTTGGGTAATCCATAGTCCCAGGATAAATTCGCAGGGAGGTATACCGCTAAAGGCCGGAAAATCGCACTCCACAAACGGGCCAGTCGGGACATAGGCAAAGGAATTGCTCATGAGCTTTCATAGCTGAACTGGAGCTTCGAGGGATAGTTGGTGCCGAACCAGCAGCTCGATATCCCAGTTTCTGTATGCTTTCTGGACACCGCGGTGGACAGGAGTGATCGAAAAAAATGACGTTATCTGCGCTGCAAAGCTGAATCGGGTTGGTTCTAAGCGATTATGAAGCGAATTCTGGTTATCGATGACGAAGAATGGCTGCGCGACATGGTGCACATGGCGCTGGAGCAGAAAGGATATGAAGTCATCGAAGCCGACAACGGCGTCGCCGGCGTGGAGATAGCGCGGCGAGTTCTGCCCGACCTGATCCTCTGCGACGTCAATATGGAGAAGATGGACGGCTATCTGGCCTTGTCTTCCCTCCGTAACGAGCCGACAACTGCATCGATCCCTTTTATCCTGATGACCGGGTTGGCGGACAACGCTGGCATGCGCCACGGTATGGAATTAGGCGCCGATGACTACCTGCCGAAACCATTCACCATCGACGCCCTTTACGCTGCAGTCGCCGCTCGGCTCAAAAAGGCGCAAATCGTCCGTTCGGAGGCCGAGAAGAAATTATCTGATTTGCGCGACAACATCAGCCTGATGCTGCCCCATGAGTTGCGCACACCCCTAAACGGCATTTTGGCGTATGGCGAAATCCTGCGTTCCGACGCGGCTTCACTTCCGGCAACGGAAATCGCGGAGATGGGCCAGGTGATTTACGATTCAGGCAAACGCCTGGAGCGTCTAATTGAGAATTTCCTGATTTATGCGCAGATCGAGTTGCTCGGCAATGACGCGCAGAAAATCGCGGCGTTGCGAACCAGACAAACGGATTCCGCTTGCGGGTTGATCGAGATTCATGCCTCCAATCAGGCCCTGGCCAACAATCGCTCTGAAGACCTGGTTCTTGAATTGAGTGACGTTCCGGTGCCCATGGCGGAAGATTATCTGGCAAGAATCGTCGATGAATTGACCCAAAACGCGTTTAAGTTCTCCAAGCCAGGCACCCCGATTCGGGTGACCCTGGAAGAAACGGCGGCAGGCCTGACATTGTCCGTTACCGATCGCGGTCGTGGGTTTTCCACCGAACACATCACACGTGTGGGCGCTTACATGCAATTCGATCGAAAGATGCACGAGCAACAAGGCCTGGGTTTGGGGTTGACGATCGCCAAGCGTCTTACCGAATTGCACGGCGGCACCTTGAGCATCGAGAGTGAGCGCGGCAACCATACGACAGTCTGGGTGAAATTGCCAAGGAGCCTGCCACTGCCGCTCGCCGAGGCGGCTATTGCGGCCACATAGTCAGGTTCCGTCGAGCGAGTTGGCCGGCGGCAAAATTCGGCAGCCAATGAAGGAGCAGCAACACCAGTAGTGCGCCTACTAACGGCGTCAGGTCGAGCCGTCCTACTCGCAAGGGCAGCCGGCCCAACGGCAGCAGTAGCGCACGCGAGGTGCTCGAGACGAAATCCCAGAACGGATTATTCCCGAAAAAAACATAGCTGTTGATCAGGTGCAGCATAAGGAGAAGCGGCAGGAGGTACTTAAGACTGAGCCAAAGGGCGGTAGCAATTAGGCAAGCCTGACCTGCAAGGTGTGCCGGTGAGTTGACCCGAGCCGTCACACCTGAATGGACCAGGAGGAAGTGGAAGGCGAACCACAATCCAGCCGCCAAAAGACAGGGGATTAATAGTTGCGCCACGCCAGGCCAGCGGGCAATACGCCCCAGATGAAGCCGCACCAATTTCGTAATCGGATCGGGCATTGCAGTTGATCGATTCGCGACGGTCAACAGGAGCAACCAAAAGTAAAAGATCACATGGAATCGCAAATAACTCAGAAGGGAATACAAGGCGACTGTCGTAAAGGCCTGGCTACGGAAGGCTAATACAATAAAACCAAGATTTAATTTCGGCGTCCAGTCCACAGGAGACCCCAGTTCCCAATAAACGAATGCCCGCAGCAGAAGCAGGAGGACCAAACCCGCAAGAAACTGCGAACCTTTAAAGCGGGCCGGCTCGGTTTTTTTGAGCGTCCCCATCAACGTCGCGGGCGTGCTATTAGCCAGCGGATCCAAGTGGGCCGAACGCCAGCTCAGCCAAAGGAGCAGCGCGGCAAGATTCAGAATGAAATCAACAATAGCCAATCAACAGGGCAGATCGGGCAGACAAAACCGCTTAAGCAAGTCGTCGAGAGAGTCTTGGTTGGCGTTGTTAACCGCCCGTGTAAGCATCGACTTCTATACCAGAGACTCCGCGGTTGAATTCACTCACGTTTTACGTCTTACGTATCACGCATCACGTCTCACATCATTTTGAGCAGCGTATCCGCCATTTCGGACGGAGTCGACGCGACACCGATGCCAGCGGCTTTGAACGCAGCGATTTTGGCCGCGGCCGTGCCTTTGCCGCCGCTGACTATCGCGCCGGCGTGCCCCATGCGACGACCCGGTGGGGCAGTTGCACCGGCAATAAAACCCGCCACCGGCTTCTTGCAACTGTGGCGTATCCATTCGGCGGCTTCTTCCTCGGCGGCCCCGCCGATCTCACCGATCATGATGATCCCACGAGTATCCGGGTCCGCGGCAAACATTTTGATAACATCGAGATGCGAAGTTCCATTGACCGGGTCGCCGCCGATACCGACGCAGGTCGATTGACCGACTCCGCGGCAAGTCAACTGCCAGACAGCTTCGTAGGTGAGGGTGCCACTGCGGGAGACGACGCCAATGTTTCCGCGCTTATGGATGTACCCGGGCGCGATGCCAATTCGGCATCCGCCCTGTGATCCGGTGCCAGTACCCGGAGTAACGATGCCCGGGCAATTTGGACCAATCAGACGGGTTGATTTTCCCTCCATCGCGCGTTTGACCTTGATCATGTCATTGACCGGTATGCCTTCGGTAATGCAGACGACGAGATCAAGGCCGGCATCAACCCCCTCGAGAATCGCGTCGGCCGCAAACGCCGGCGGGACGAAGACTGCCGAGGCGGTCGCGCCGGTTTGTTTCATCGCCTGGGCAACCGTGTCGAAAATAGGCACCTTGTTTTCAAACTGCTGCCCGCCCTTGCCAGGGGTCACCCCGGCGACGATTTGGGTGCCGTAGGCCAAACTGAGTTGAGTATGGCGGCCACCGAAGCCGCCGGTTATGCCCTGGACCAGAACCCGAGTTTCAGGAGTAACGAGAATAGACATTTTGGGAGATTGTAGTTAGGAGGCCTTTTTTTTCTCCTTGATGGCACGAAGCAGCTTTAGTGCCCGGCTCGCCAGGCAGGTCATGCATCGGATGGGAAAACACACCCACGATTCAGTTGTTCAACGAGCGCTTCGTCAATCACATTCAACCCTTCTGGGTGACCGCCTGCACCACCTTCTGAGCGGCATCGGCCATTGAATCTCCGCTGATAATCGTCAGACCGGATTGGGCTAGGGTTTTCTTGCCTGCCTCGACATTGTTGCCTTCGAGGCGAACGACCAGCGGCAGTTTCAGGCCGGTCTCTTTGACGGCAGCGACAATGCCATTGGCGATGACGTTGCAATCCATGATGCCGCCGAAGATGTTAACCAGGATCCCTTTAACATTTGGGTCCTGCAGAATGATTTTGAAAGCGGCTGCGACTTGCTCCTGGCTGGCACCCCCGCCGACATCCAGGAAATTGGCCGGTGCCCCACCGAAATGCTGGATAATGTCCATGGTAGCCATCGCCAGACCGGCTCCATTCACCAGGCACGCGATGCTGCCATCGAGCTTGATGTAATTGAGGTTAAACTTGCTGGCTTCAATTTCGAGCGGGGCTTCTTCAGCGAGGTCGCGCATTGCCTGCAGGTTGGCATGACGATAAAGGCCGTTGTCATCGATGGAAAGTTTAGCGTCGACTGCCAGCAAACTATGTTTGCCATCCTTATCGGCAACGATGCACAACGGGTTAATCTCGACCAGCGAGGCATCGCATTCCCACCAGGTCTTATAGACCCCCAATAACAATTTGGCCCCCTGCCCAATCAAGTCGCCTTTTAAACCCAGGCCGACGGCGAGTTTCCGCGCCTGGTAAGGCATCATGCCGACAGCAGGGTCGATAGGTTCTTTGATGATTTTTTCGGGCGTTTTGGCAGCGACTTCTTCAATGTCCATCCCCCCCTCGGTGCTCGCCATCACAACCGGTCGCGAAATGGTGCGATCGAGCAAGACGGCCAAGTAGAGCTCTTTGAGGATCTCGGGCGCCTTTGTTACAAGCAATTTGCTGACGAGCCGCCCCTCGGGTCCGGTCTGTTTGGTGACGAGGACGTTTCCGAGCATCGCCTTGGCGTCGTGATAGACTTCGGCGGCGGTTTTGCACAGCTTGACGCCCCCCTTGAAGCCGCTTTTGAAAGTTCCTTTGCCGCGTCCCCCGGCATGGATCTGGGATTTGACGGCGACGAGCGTGGCTCCGCCGGCGATCAATTTTTCCGAGGCCACTCGAGCGGCTTCAGCCGTGGTGCAAACCTCACCAGGTGGAACGGCAACACCGTATTGAGCCAGAAGTTGTTTGGCTTGGAACTCGTGCAGGTTCATCCTTGAGGTGGTTCAGGGTAAGGAATCCAGGGCCCTTACTTGCGGTCCTTAATCGGCGAGTAATGGTTGAGGGTTGGACCGGTATAGATTTGGCGAGGCCGATAAATCCGCGTCGGGGCTTCCATCACTTCTTTATAGTTGGCGATCCAACCAGGCATGCGGCCGATGGCAAACATAACGGTGAACATTTCCACCGGGATGCCGATCGCACGCATAATAATCCCGCTGTAAAAATCGACGTTGGGGTAAAGCTTCCGTTCAACGAAATAAGTGTCATGGAGCGCGGCTTCCTCGAGGTGCTTGGCAATGTCCAACAAGGGATCGGCGATGTGGAGCTTGGCAAGCAGATCGTCACAGGCTTTTTTGATGATCTTCGCGCGTGGATCGTAATTCTTGTAAACGCGGTGGCCAAAACCCATCAACCGTTTGCCGCTGTTTTTATCTTTGGCGGCTGCGATAAAGCGTGAGCCGTCATCGCCGTCGCGATGGATTTGCTCCAGCATCTCCAACACGGCCTGATTGGCGCCGCCATGGAGCGGCCCCCACAAAGCGCACACGCCAGCGGCGGCACTCGCAAATAGATTCGCCCGGCTCGAGGCCACCATGCGCACGGTAGCCGTCGAACAATTCTGCTCGTGGTCGGCGTGCAGCAGAAAAATGAGGTCGAGCGCCTTCACCGCCTCGGGCTTGAGGTCATAATCGTGGTAAGGCAGCGAAAACATCATGTGGAGCAGGTTGGCGGTATACTTTAGCTCCGGTTTGGGATAGATAATCGGCAGACCACGCGATTTGCGGTAGGCGAATGCGGCGATAGTGCGTACCTGGGAGAGTAGCCGCGCGGCGGAGATCTCGAAGTGCTCGTGATTTTCGTCGTGGAGCAATTCGGGATAGAAGCAACTGGCCGCGTTGATCATCGAAGAAAGGATCGCCATCGGATGGGCCGTCGTCGGGAAGCCCTCGAAATGGTGCTTCATGGCCTCGTTCAACAGCTCATTTTCGGTCAGCAAATCCGAGAAACGGCGCAGTTCGGCGCTGCCCGGGAGGCGACCCAGAATGATGAGGTGGGCTACTTCGATGAAGCTTGATTTTTCAGCCAGCTCCTCGATCGGAATCCCGCGGTATCGTAAGATCCCCCTCTCTCCGTCAATGAAAGTGATCTTGCTTTGGCACGAACCGGTATTGGCGTAGCCGTCATCCAGAGTGATGTAACCGCTTTCGTTGCGCAACGCGGAGATGTCGATCGCTCGTTCATGCTCAGTTCCTTCCACGATGGGGAGTTTGCAGCTCTTCCCGTCCAGTATTAATTCTGCAGATTTATCCATAAACTACTTTCGTCACGCAGGCACAGCAGCGTAGAAAAAAGTAATTGTTGAGCAGGCTCGACGCAATTGCAAACCCATTGTATATCGGATGAATCGCGCAAATAATTCGCCGCGTTTTAGCCTGGAAGCGGCAATGGGTATGAACAAACGTCCACTCTCAATCACACTCATCAGCTGGCTCTTTATCGGAGTCGGCGTGGTCGCGCTGACCTACCATTTGCTGCCGGAGCATATCGCTGAGCTTAAGACACATGCTGCATTTGCCAACGAATTGCTTTGGGTTTGCCTGGTTCGATTGTTGGCGATCGTTTGTGGCGTATTCATGCTGCTAGGCTTTAATTGGGCGCGTTGGTTGCTCGTGGTTTGGATCGGCTACCACGTTATCCTCAGCGCGTTTCATTCGGTGTCTGAGGTGACCGTTCACGCTCTCCTTTTTGCCGCGATTGTCTGTTTCCTGTTTTTGCCCGGCGCGTCACGGTTTTTCCTGTCAGGCAAGAGTGTCGTAAAGACAGGCTCGGGTGGTTAAGGGAGAGCCGCTTCTGATAACAGTTAATCTTATACTTGATATTATGCAAGTGTAGTAAGGTGAATGATTGGTGGACAGCTTTTGAGCCACAGGTCAAACTCGGTTCATGCTTCAGAAGCGAGCCTTTTTGGGAGTAACGACAGGCGTTGCCGCCGCCGTTCTCAACCTCACTGTCGCAGCTCAACCATTGCCTTGGGTGTTGCCCTGGAACGATACCTTGTCCGGCGTGACCGATTTTTCGCACGTGAATTCCCCAATCACGACGGAACGGGTCACCGTCGACACCAACGGGCATTTCGTCGCCAATGGCCGCCGGATT
>Ga0310810_10001324_pt1 | contig 25752 bp, 19 predicted proteins | sample NCmetagenome_FD_207641 | JGI IMG/M metagenome (GOLD analysis project Ga0310810, IMG submission 207641) | Soil microbial communities from experimental microcosm in Duke University, North Carolina, United States - NC | ecosystem: Engineered > Artificial ecosystem > Soil microcosm > Unclassified ...
CTGATTCACGCGCTGCACATCCAGGCCGATCTCAATCAGAAGAACGCCGAACGCCAGGCTCGCCGCGAGCAGCTCGATGCGCTGCACTACGAGGTGATTCACAACCTCGTCGTCGAGCTGACGCGGACCGGCGTCGAGGTCAAGAGCCTCAAGATGCGGCTGGAGTCGATTGCCAGCCGGCTGGATTTCGACGAGCGCCGCGCGCGCGCGCTCGAAGGCGTCGTGCAGTACCGGCCGGGCGCGGTCGCGCCGCTGCAGCCGCCAACCGGCCAGGACGCTCGCCGCCACGAGGGGCGGCGCGATCAGGGACGCGGCGGGCCGCAGGGCCAGGGATCGCGGGATCCGCGGGGCCCGCGTCCGGCCGGCCAGGTCGCCGCGGGCACCGGGTCGCCGTCCCCTGCACCGTCCGTTACCGAGGGGGGCTTCCCCGGATCGGGCAACGCGCTCGACAACGACGGGAACGAGCGCCGTGGCCGCCGCCGCCGCCGCCGCGGACGGCGCCGCCCGGGTGAACGCGGGCCGATGGCGGAGGGCCGGGGACCGATGACCGAAGGGGCCGCGGCTGACGCGGAACCCGTGGCGGCCGCGGCAGATGTCGAACACGAGGCATCGCCGATCGACCGGGGTCCGTCGGACGTCGATCATCGGACAACGGACATCGACACCGGGTCTGGTGGCGGGTCGCCGTTCACCGCCCCGCCAGACCGCTCCGAGTCGTGAAGCTGGCCGTCGTCGTCCAGCGCTACGGCGCGGATATCAACGGCGGAGCGGAGCTGCACGCGCGCTACATCGCGGAGCGGCTGTCACGGCACGCCGCGGTGGAGGTCGTCACCACCTGCGCCCGCGACTACGTCACCTGGAAGAACGAGCTCCCCGCCGGCGTCGAACAGGTGAACGGCGTGAGGGTGCGGCGCTTTCCCGTCAGCCACGAACGCACGCCGCACGAGTTCGGGCGGCGATCGCAGCGCGTGTTCGAGCATCCGCACTCGATCGCCGACGAGCTCGCCTGGCTCGAGAGCGAGGGACCCGCGAGCCCGGCGCTCGTCGACTATGTCGAGCGCGCAGCCGGTGCGCTCGATTTCGTGATCCTCTTCAGCTACCGCTACTACCATTCATGGCATCTGGCGCGGCGCGTCCCGCACAAGGCCGTGCTCGTGCCGACCGCCGAGCGCGACGCCACGATCGGACTCGCTATTTTCGGCGCGGTATTCCGCGGCGTTCGCGCGCTGATGTACAACTCGCCGGAGGAGCGCGCGATGATTCAGGCCGCCTCCGGAAATCCATCGGTCCCTGGCGTCGTCGTTGGAGTCGGCTCCGACGTGCCGGAGCGCGCGGACGCCGAGCGCTTCCGCCGCAAGTTCAAACTGCGGCGGCCGTTTGCGCTCTACATCGGGCGCATCGACGAGAACAAGGGCTGCGGCGAGTTGTTCGCGCACTTCCGGCGCTACGCCGCGGCCTTTCCGCGCGGGATGGATCTGGTGCTCGTCGGCAGCGCGATCATGGACGTGCCGAAGCATCCGCGCATTCATCACCTCGGATTCCTCGACGATCGCGACAAGTTCGACGCGCTCGCCGCGTCGGATCTGCTGGTCATGCCGTCGTACTTTGAAAGCCTCTCGATGGTCGCGCTCGAGGCGTGGGCGCTCGGCCGCCCGGTCCTGGCCAACGGGCGGTGCGACGTCCTGAAGGGTCAGTGCGTCCGCAGCAACGCGGGCCTCTACTACGAGAACTACGAGGAGTTCGTCGAGGCGCTGTACTCGCTCGAATCGAACGGACCACTCAACGCGCGCCTCGGGCGGAACGGTCGCGAGTTCTTCCAGCGCCACTATGCCTGGCCGGTGATCGAGCGCAAGTACCTGGAGATGTTCGCGCAGCTGAAGAAGGATCTTCCGCCTGAAGGCGGAAGCCACGGTTCGAGCTCGCGGGATCTTCCGCCTGAAGGCGGAAGCCACGGAGGCGGAAGCCACGGGTCTGACTCTGTGCGATCGAACTCTGTGGCTTCCGGCTTCAGCCGGAAGGGGGGGATGGAGCCCCTGCCCGGCTGGTTCGCGCGGCGGAAGCGCGACCTGCCGCCCGCGCAGGACATTCTGGCGCGCATCCCCACGGGCCCCGCGCTGGACGTGCCGTCGGCGGCGGATCCACCCCGAGGCGGACGCTACCCGAGGTCGGCGTGAGCAGCGGACGCGTGCACCAGGTGCTCGCCACACTGGGGTACGGAGATGCCATCGGCCACGAGGTCGTCGGCATCCAGCGCGCCCTGCAGGCGGCCGGCTTCACCTCGGAGATCTTCGTCGAGACCGCCGATCGCCGCCTGGAGCACCTGACCACCGACTACCGCGACATGGTGGGCGCGATCGGTCCTGACGACGTGCTGATCCATCACTTCTCGATCGGATCGCGCGCGTCGCGGACCGCCTACGCGCTGCCCGGACGCATGGCGCTGGTGTACCACAACATCACGCCGCCGGAGTACTTCGTCGGGGTCCACAAAGACCTCGTGAAGCTGTGTTTCCGCGGCCGCCGCGAGCTTGCGCCCTACATCGCGCGGTGCGAGCTGGCGCTCGGCGATTCCGGCTACAACCGGCAGGAGCTGGCGGACCTGGGCTTCCGCGCCACCGGCGTCCTGCCCGTGGTCCCGGACTTCTCGCATCTCGATCTCGCGCCCGACACCCTCACTGCCGGCCCGTTCGACGACGGGTGGACGAACGTGCTGTTTGTCGGCCGGGTCATACCGAACAAGAAGTTCGAAGATGTGATCCGCGCGTTCCATGTCTACAGGACGCGGCACAACCCGCGATCGCGCCTGCTGCTCGTCGGCTCCTACAGCGGATTCGAGAAGTACCTGGCGATGCTGCACGGGCTCGTCGCGCGGCTCGGGACGCCAGACGTGCACTTCCTTGGCCATGTCTCGAATGCCGAGCTGACAGCGCTCTACGACGTCGCCGACCTGTTCCTCTGCGCCAGCGAGCACGAAGGCTTCTGCGTGCCGCTGATCGAGAGCTTCTACAAGCAGGTGCCGGTTCTCGCGTTTGCCGCGACGGCTGTCCCGGCCACGATGGATGGCGGCGGCGTCCTGTACGACACCAAGGACCCCTTCGAAATCGCCCGGCTGATGGCGGCGATCCTCGACGACCCGGATCTGGAGGACGCGGTCGTCGCGTCACAGGATGCCGCGCTCGAACGCCTGCAGCAGAAGGATTTCGCGGGCACGCTGCTTCGCTACGTCGATCAGATTCGGGCCGCGGCGCCGCGCCCGGCGCCGGAAGTGTCCTACGATTTCTGGCCGATGTTCGACCAGGCGGAGCGGCTGGAGGAGCTCCGGCAGTTCAGACCCGCAGTGTACCGGGCGCTCCCGGTCGATCCGGCGCTGACCGCGCACGCCGAGCGCCGATGAAGATTCACCAGTGGGTGCCGGCGGCGCATCGCGGCGACGCGATCGGCGACAGCGCGCGGACCGTCCGGGGGATGCTGCGCGAGATGGGCCACGCGTCCGAGCTCTTCGCGCTGACGATCGACGACGAGCTGCGCGGCGACGTGCTGCCGTTTTCCGACGGTGCCGCAACCACCGGAGACCTGACGATTTTTCACTTCGCGCTGCCGTCGCCGATGACGGAGGCGTTCGCGTCCCTGCGCGGCGTGAAGGTGCTGCAGTACCACAACATCACGCCGGCCGCGTTTTTCGCGCCCTACGACCCGGCGCTGTTTCGTCTCGCCGCGCTCGGCCGCCGCGAGCTCGGCACGCTGGCCGGGCGGGTGGACCTCGCGCTTGGCGATTCCGAGTTCAACCGCGACGAGCTCGAACATCTCGGCTTCACGCGCACCGGCGTCATGCCGATCGCGGTCAACCTGGCGCGTCTGACCGGCGCACCGCCGCGACCCGCGCTCGAGCGCATCCTGGGCGACGGCCTGATCAACATCCTGTTCGTCGGGCGCATCGTTCCGAACAAGAAGATCGAAGACCACGTGCGCCTGGCCGAGATGTACAAGCGCTACATCGACAGCTACTATCGCTTCATCTTCGTCGGCCGCTACGACGGACTGCCGCGCTATTACGCGCAGATCCGGGCGCTGATCGCCGAGTACGAGATGCTGCCGGACCGCTTCTGGTTCACCGGGCCGGTCCCCGATGAAGACCTCGCGGCGTTCTATCGCTGGGCCGACGCCTACGTCTCGCTCAGCGAGCACGAAGGCTTCTGCGTGCCTCTGGTCGAGGCCATGGCCGCCGACGTGCCGGTCGTGGCCTATGCCGCGGGTGCCGTCCCGGAAACCCTCGGCGGCGCCGGGCTGCTCTTCGCGCCGAAGGATCTCGAGGTCGCCGCCGAGCTGCTGGGCAGCGTCGTATACGATCGCGGCATCCGCGCCGGGGTGCTCGACGGCCAGCGGCGGCGGGTGCAGGACTTCGCGCCCGGCCGCATCGAACAGCAACTGAGTCAGATACTGGAACCGCTCCTGTGAAGCAACGTCGGCGGATATCGTGCGTATAGCTTTCATCGTCCAGCGTTACGGGACCGAGATCCTCGGCGGATCCGAGTACCACTGCCGCCTGATCGCGGAGCGCCTCGCGCCGAAACACCAGATCGAGGTGCTCACCACCTGCGCTCAGGACTACATCACCTGGAAGAACGAATATCCCGAGGGCACCGACCGCATTCGCGGCGTAACGGTGCGCCGCTTCGCCAACGCCAGGACGCGCGATCTCGACGCCTTCAACCGCTACTCGGAATGGATCTTCACCTCGGAGCACACCCGCGAGGACGAGATGGAGTGGCTGCGGCAGCAGGGTCCGTGGTGCCCCGCCCTCCAGGAATACCTGGAACGCAACCATCAGCAATACGACGTGCTGATCTTCTTCACGTATCTCTACGCGCCGACGGTGCTCGGCGTGCGCGTCGCGCCGCACAAATCGATTCTCGTGCCGACCGCGCACGATGAACCGGCGATTCATCTCGAGATCTACAAGGAGATGTTCAGCGCGCCGGCGGGCGTGGCCTACAACACCGACGTCGAACGGCGGTTCCTGACCACACACTTCTCCATCCGGGCGGTCGAAGAGGAGACGGTCGGCTGCGGCGTGGACTTGTCGCAGGCGCAGATCTACCAGCACGACAAGCCGGAAGAGGACGCCAAAGACGAGACCGACGCGGGAGAGCCGGTGCCCGATGACGAGCGGCCGCCGAGCTGGCGCCCCCATCTCGCCGGACGCGGCGTGCTGTTCAAACGTCGCCACCGCCTGCACGGCCCGCTGGCGCTGTACGGCGGACGCATCGACCCGGGGAAAGGCTGCGAGGAGCTGATCGAGTACTTCAGCAGCTACGTGCAGGACGGCGGAGACGCGTCACTCGTGCTCATGGGCGTGAAGCTCATGCCGCTGCCAGAGGAGCCGTTCATCCATTTCGCGGGCCGCCTGCCCGACAACGAACGCCTGCAGGCGCTCGAAGCTGCCACGGTCGTCGTCGTCCCCTCGCCGTACGAGAGCCTGTCGCTGCTGGCGCTCGAGGCATTTGCGGTGGGCACGCCCGTCCTCGCGAACGCCCGCAGCGAGGTACTCGTCGATCACTGCCACAAGAGCAATGCCGGGCTGTACTACGCCGATCGCGACGAGTTCGTGGAGGCGCTGAAGCTGCTGGTCGCCGACCACCGCCTGCGCGCCGCGATGGGGCGCAACGGCCGCGCCTACGTCCGCAAGAACTACCGCTGGGACGTGATCATCGCCAAGTACGAGCGCATGTTCGCGAAGCTGCGCGGCCGCTGACGCCGCCGCTCACTCCACGCGCAGCGCAGCCAGCGGGTTGAGCCGCGTGGCGCGCCGCGCCGGCAGATAACTCGCGAGCGTGGCAATCGCGATCAAGGCGATCGCGACGGAGCTCAGCGTCACCGCGTCGCGCGCCTTCACCGCGAAGAGCTGCGACTCGAGCGCCGGACCGAGCATGACGGCGGCGATGGTTCCAATCGCGACGCCAGCCACGCTGAGCCGCAGTGAATGCGCGACGACGAGCCGCAGCACTGAAGACGGTCGCGCGCCGAGCGCCAGACGCACGCCGATCTCGCGGGTGCGCTGCGTCACCAGGTACGCGAGCACGCCGTAGACCCCGAGGCCTGCGAGCAGCAACGCCAGCACCGCAAAAGAGCCCACCAGCCACGCCGTGAGCCGCGGCTGCGCGGTGCTGGTCTGCAGCAGGCCATCCATCGGGCGGATGTTGTACACCGCCAACTGGGGATCGAGCCCCCCCACGGTCTTGCGCAGCTGCTCGGCGACCGGAATGTCGGTAGCGGTACGGACGACCAGCGTCATCGTCGGCCACAGGTACTGCGTGGCCGACAGATACATGGTGGGACGAGGATCGACCGCCTGGCTCGCATTGCGCACGTCACCGACGACGCCGATGACGCGGAACGGACTGCCCGTGAGAATGACGCGCCCGATGGGATCCTCATCCGGCCAGAGCCGGTGCGCCATGCCGGCGCTCAGAACGATCACGTCGCCGCCCCCCCTTCGATCCGCGGAGGTGAAGGTCCGGCCGCGCAGCAGCGGAATCCCCATCGCGGCGAAGTAGTCCGGGCTGACCATGCGCCAATCGGCCTGGAGCTGCTTGTCGCCGAGCGCACTCCTGCCTTCGGTCCGCACCGGCATGGCCGTGCCGTTTCCGGCCAGCGGCGGGCCGCTCGAGAGCCCCACCGCGGCGATCCCGGCGGTGCCGCGCAGCTGGTCAATCGCGCGGGTGTAGAACTGCCACCCGGCCGCGTGGTCCGGATAGCGCGTCTGCGGCAGACCGATCGAGGCCACGGTGAGGCGATCCGTCCTGAATCCAAGATCGACGCGTTGAAGCCGCATGAAGCTCTGGACCAGCAGCGCGGCACCGGCGACCAGTACGGTCGCCAGCGCCAGCTGGCCGACCACCAGGGCGCGGCGCGCGAAGCCCTCCTGCCGCCCGCCGCTGTTGCGCCCTCCGTCCTTCAGCGCATCGACCACATCACGGCGCGAGTTCAGAACCGCCGGAATAGCACCGAAGAGAAGCCCCGTGATCACCGACACGGCCAGCGCAAACACGAGAACCCGGCCGTCGATCGCAATCCCGTCGGCACGAGGGAGAAGCAGGGCAAGCTGCGTCCGAAAAACCGGCACCAGCCAGTAGGCCATCACCAGACCGCCGGCGCCGCCAATGAGCGCCAGCAGCGTCGATTCGGTCAGCACTTCCTGAACGACGCGGGCGCGGCTCGCGCCGAGCGCAAGGCGCACCGCCTGCTCGCGCCGCCGGAGCGCGGCCCGCGCGAGGGTGAGGTTGGCGATGTTGGTGCAGGCAATCAGCAGTACGACCATCACCGCGCCGAGAAGGATATACAAGCTCCGGCGGATCGTTTCCGGCACGAGCCAGTCGTAGGCGGTCGCCATCGTCACGCCCCAGTCGGCGTCGTCTTTCGGGAACTCTTTCCCGAGCTGCGTCGCGATCCCATCCATCTCGCGCTGCGCCTGCGCCAGCGTCACGCCAGGACGCAGACGCCCGATGACGGTCAACATGTGGTTCGAGCGGTTTTCCTTCGACAGGTCGGGCGCGAGCGGCGTGAGCACGTGGAACGGCAGCAGGAGATCGCGATCGCGCACGATCCCGACGACGCTGTAGGCGACGCCGTCGAGCACGATCGACTGCCCGAGCAGATCCGGACTGGCGCCAAAGCGATTGCGCCAGACGGTCTCGGCCAGCAGCACGGCGTGCGGACCGCCGGGCCGGTCTTCGTCGGCGCTGAGGTTCCGCCCCGACAGCGGAGCGACGCCGAGCAGCGGCAGGACCGAGCTCGTGATCTCGAGCCTGCTCACGCGCTGCGGGTCGCCGCCGGTCGTGATCGTCGCGCTCGTCGAACGCCACGCGCCCAGCTGATCGAACGCCTTGACACGTTCGCGCCATGAGACGTAGTTGGGAACCGAAGCGGAAAACCTCGGAATGTTCAACTTGTCGTTCTTTTCCCACAAGCGCACCAGGCGGCCGGGTTCGTGAGCGGGCAGGTCCTGGAAGGCCACGGCGTTGACGACGCTGAAGATGGCGGTCGTCGCACCGATGCCCAGGGTGAGCGTCGCGATCGCGACCAGCGCGAACACGGGTGAGCGGCGCAATGCACGTGCCGCGTGGCGAAGGTCGTTCAGCGTCAGACGCATGTGTTCTCCTGGTGCCCTCACGAGGGCGTCGCCGGCGACGCCGAGCCAGAATTGCGCGACGCTGCGGCGGCCGGCGATCGCCGCATCCGCGCGGGCCAGACGATAGACCGAGGCGAGATCGTCGCCGAAGCGCTCGCGAAACGCCGCCGGGTACAGGCGCAGCACCGCACGGACGATGAGGTCCGGCACCTGGGGGCTCATCCCTGTCCGGGCGCGAGTCCGTTCAGCCTGGCGTGGTGCAGCAAGGCCGTGAGTCGGGCGATTTCCGCGGCCGCAACCGTGCGGCCGAACTTCGTCAGGCGGTAATAACGGCGCCTCTCGTCCGCCTGCTCGCGTGGGCGCGGCGAGAACTCCTCGATCAGCCCGCCGTCGAGCATCTTGCGTATGGACCCGTAGAGGGTGCCGGGGCTCATGCGTACCTTCCCGCCGGTGCGCGCCGCCACCTCCGTCATGACCGCGTAGCCATGCTTGTCGCCGTCGCCGAGGGCGATCAGGATATGGAGCACCGCCGGCGGCAGCGGGAGGAGGGCGTCGACGTCGGGATCGCGGGAGGCCATATGACAAATGCTGTTATAACGACTGTCGTCATAGTTGTCAACGCGCTGGCCGCGACCCGGGCCGGGCAGGCACCGCGGCGGCGGCAGACCGGTTGGACGGGTTACGGCAGACGTCGTGGTCGAGGGCTACGCGACCGTTTCCTGTTCCGTGTCGGTGTCTTCGGCGCGCGAACCGGCGCCGTTCGCGGCCTTCTTGCGGCGCGGACGGATGTCGTGCCGTTTGATCATCTCGTTCAACGTCGTCGGCTTGATGTGGAGGAGCTCGGCGGCGCGCTTCTGGACGCCGCCGGCGGCTTCCAGCGCCGATTCAATCAGGCCGCGCTGGAAGGAGGCTTCCGCGTCGCGATAGGAAATGCCCTCGGGCGGGACGACAAACTGCGGCATCTGAAAGCGGCGGCTGCTGCGGACCGAATCCGGGATGAGATCGACGTCGATGCGCGGGCCCGACGACAGCACCGTCGCGCGTTCGATCACGTTCTCGAGCTCGCGCACGTTCCCCGGCCAGTCGTACTCCATCAGCAGGTCGAGCGCTTCGGCGGACAGCTCGAGGCCCGGCTTGTTGTTCTCCTCGCCGTACTTGTCGATGAAATGCTGCACGAGCAGCGGAATGTCGTCCTTGCGATCGCGCAGCGACGGCAGCTCGACGGTGATGACGTGCAGCCGGTAGTAGAGGTCCTCGCGGAACCTGCCCTCCTGCATCATGCGCTGCAGGTCGACGTTGGTCGCCGCGATGATGCGGACATCGACCTTGATGTTCTCCACGCCGCCCAGGCGCATGAACTCGCGCTCCTGGATGACACGCAGCAGCTTCGCCTGGGTCTCGAGCGGCACGTTGCCGATCTCATCGAAGAAGATCGTGCCCTTGTCGGCGAGCTCGAACAGGCCCTTCTTCGGGTAGACGGCGCCGGTGAAGGCGCCCTTGACGTGCCCGAAGAGGTTCGACTCCAGCAGGTCGGGTGGAAGGTTGCCGGAATTGACCGTGATGAACGCGCGGTCGGCGCGGGCGGAGTTGCGGTGCAGCGAACGCGCCACCAGTTCCTTGCCGGTGCCGCTCTCGCCGTTGATCAGGATCGTCGTGCGGCTCGGCGCGGCCTGGATGATCAGGTCGAACACCTGCCGCATCCGCGAGCTCTTGCCGATGATGTCGCCGAACCGGTTGGCGTGCGCCTGCAGGTTCTGCCGCAGCGCCCGGTTCTCGGCGACGAGCCGCCGCTGCGCCAGCGCGTTGCGCAGCACGACGAGCACCTCGTCGTTCTTGAACGGCTTGCTGATGTAGTCGTAGGCGCCGCGCTTCATCGCGGCGATAGCGTTCTCGACCGACGCAAACGCGGTGATCATCAGCACCGGCAGGTCGTCGTCCATCTTCTTGATCTCGTCGAGCGCGGCGACGCCGTCCATGCCGGGCAGCATCACGTCGACGATCGCGGCGTCGAACGGCATCGAGCGGATCAGATCGAGCCCCTGCGCCGCGGTCGGCGCCAGGCGTACCTGGTAGCCTTCCCGCGTCAGCAGGGTCTCGAGGATGTCGCGCATGATCTCCTCGTCGTCGATGACCAGGATCGTGCTCATGCCGCTCACACGCTCTGGGCCCGCAGCGCCCGCTCGCTCTCGGCGAGCGGAAGGTGGATCGAGAACCGCGTGCCGTGCCCCACCTGACTCTCGCAGGTGATCGTCCCCCCGTGTTCCTGCACGATGCCGTAGGTAATCGACAGCCCGAGGCCGGTGCCCTTGCCGATGTCCTTGGTGGTGAAGAAGGGATCGTAGATCCGCGACAGCTGCTCCGGCGGGATGCCGGATCCGGTGTCGGCGACTTCGACGACCGCGCCGCCGGCGTCCTCGCGGGTGACGATCGTCAACCAGCCGCCCTTCGGCATGGCGTCGCGGGCGTTGAGGAACAGGTTGAGAAACACCTGCTGCAGCTTGTGCTCGATCCCCTGCACGACGGGGGCGGCTGCCGCCAGCTCCTTCCGCACCTGGATGCTGCCGGTGCGGAACTGGTGTTCGAGCAGCGACAGGACGTCGTTGATCACGGCGTTGATGTCGCACGGGCCGCTGTCGACCTGCGCCGGCCGCGCGAGGTTGAGCAGACCGTTGACGATCTTCGCGGCGCGGAACGTCTGCCGCTCGATCTTCTCGAGCACTTTCGTGGACGGATCGTCGGGGCCGGCCTGCTGCAGCAGCATCTGCGTGAAGCTGGAAATGCCGGTCAGCGGCGTATTCACCTCGTGCGCAACGCCGGCGGCCAGCACGCCGATCGAGGCCATCTTCTCGGAAATCTGCAGCTGTTCCTCCAGCTGCACGCGCGTCGAGATGTCCTCGACAATGAGAATCGATCCCACCACTTCTCCCGCCGCGTCGCGGAGCGGCGTCGCGCCGAGATTGACCAGCAGGCGCCGCGCCGGCTGATGGCGCGTGGCCATCGGAATCCGATAGTAGGCGGTGCCTTCAGGGGCGTCCGCCGAGGAGCCGTGGATCAGGCCGACGATCGGCGCGTCGAACAGCTGGTCGAGCGGCTGGCCGACGGCGGTCTCGTGGCGGACGCCGTAGAGCTCCTCCATCTGGCGGTTCCACCGGACCACGCGGCCCATGCGATCGACGACCGCGAGTCCGTCGTTCAGCGACTCCAGGATGTTCTCGCTGAACTGGCGCATCCGTTCCAGTTCGTCGGCCTTGGTTCGCAGCTGCCGATACAGCCGGCCGTTCTCGAGCGCCGTCGCGGCCTGCGCCGCCACCGCCGACAGCAACGCCATGTCCTCGCTACTGAGCGGTTCGGCGCCGACGCCGCGTCCGAGCTTCGGCTCCCCCAGCTTGCGGCCGAGCGCCATCACGGCGATCGTGCCTTCCTTCGAGACGCACGGAACGAAGTAGTGGATCCCGGCGTCGCGCCAGAACTCGACCTCGCGCGCATCGAGCCGCCGCAGCGCGAGCGTCTCATCGAGCGCCAGCGTGTGTCCGGAGAAGAGGCGCGTCGCGACTTCCGACGATCGCAGCAGCGGCGGCGGTCCGTCCGAGAAACCGGCATGCGAGATGGTGACGAAATCCCCCGTCTCCGCCGACACCGGCGCCAGCATCAGCGCCATGCGATCGACGACGAGCGTTTCGGTGACGCGGTGCACCAGCCGCTCGCTGAGCCGCTGCAGATCGAGATCGCTGTTGAGGTCGCGCGCGAATCCGACGAGCGCGCGCCGGTAATCGTAGCGATCGCGGTAGTAGACCCGGTCGAGTCCGGTCTGAATCGCATTCTTCACCGGGCGCGACAGCAGCACCACGATCAAGGTCGCGAGCAGCGCAATGACAGGATTCCGCTGGTCCGCGTCGCGCAGGAACACGGCTCCGGCGATGCGGAGCAGCACCGCATAGATCGCCGCAATCGCCGCCAGCGCGGCGGCGTAGACGAGCCCGCGCTTGATGATCACCTCGACGTCCATCAGGCGGTAGCGCACGATGGCCGAGGCGAAGGCAAGCGGGATCAGCCCGAGCAGCAGCGCGGTCAGCTCGGCCCCCTTGGCGACGTGAAGTCCGAACGCGAACGGCAGGGCGTAGCCGAACGCGAACGGCAGCGAGCCGAGCGCGGTGCCCCACACGATCCAGCGCAGCTGACGCCGCGCCGTCACCGAGCGGACGCGCCGCAGTGCGCCCACCATGATCGCCAGTCCGGCCACCAGGCTGATCGCCAGATACACCAGCTGCCCGGCCTGCACGATCGCGGTGATGCGGGCCAGCACCTCGCCGTGCGCGGCGCCGTTGACGATGCCCGCGACGGAGAGGACGCCCATCAGCAGCGCCGGCAGATAGATCGCCGGCACCAGAGTACGGCCGGCGTCGCTCCTCACCCAGGCGTCGGGGCGTTCGGGGAAGACCAGCGCGAAGTGCAGGAACAGCGGCGGCAGCAGCAGCTGCGCGGTGAGATCGCCCCAGTAGAACGTCCAGTCGAGCGGATCGAGCTTGCCGGTGAACGAAAACGCCATCACGCCGAAGAACGCCACCGTCAGCCAGAAGAAATGCAGCGTCGCCTGGTGATCGGGCCGCCGCAGCCGCACCGACGCCCCGACGAGCAACGAGAAGATCCCCACCGCCGCGAGCGCGAGGTAGAGGGCCATCGGGGACGACGGCACCGGTGCCACGGCCAGATCGAGCTGGCGGCGCGCGCCAACCCTCGCGACGGTGTAGCGCAGCGCCTGTCCCTGGCTCGCCCCGTGCAGCCGCGCCACCACGTCTTCCACGTGATCGATCGGCATCCCGTCGATCGCGAGCAGCACGTCGCCGCGCTGCACCCCGGCGCGCTCCGCGGCCGTCCCGAACGCAATTTCGGAGGCCACCACGTCGCCGTTGCTGCCCTTCCAGAGGACGCCGTCCTCCAGCTCGCGCCAGGTCCACCGCTGGGCGATGTTCAGTCCCGCGAGGAACAGCAGGAACGCGACGATGAGGCTCGTGCCCGTGCGGATCATGCGTACAGCTTGTATCCAGCGCAGCGTAGCAAACGCCATACCCCGGCTCTGGGCCGCACAATGGCCAGCAACATCTTTATTTTCAGCTGTTTATCCATCCGGCTCCGACCGCCGGACGATTCCTGTTCCAACAAATTGGACAGGCATCCAACGAACTGAACCTGCCGGAAAACCTAGAAGCGGACCAGCACCCCGCCGATGACGCGTTTCGGCGGTCGGACGACCAGCAGCTCGTCGTAGATCGAGCCCGGATCGTTCGGGTCCCGGAACAGATTGCGCAGCCCGACGAGAACCTCCCAGCGGGCGGCGTCGCTGAACGGCATGAAGGGCAGGGCCTGATTCACCTGGACGTCGAACCGATAGTCGAACGCGGGGCGCGTCGGGTCGTCGCCGTGCGCGAACGCGTTGTTGATCTTGTAGAGGACGAACACGCGGGTCGCGGTCTGCGGCAGTTCCGTCTCGAGCGACGTCGTCAGATCGTGTACGTCTTCGTTGCGCGGACGGATGGCGGTGGGCGCCCAGACGGCAATCGCCGCCATGTCGCCGCGCGACATCCAGTGCGCGCGCGTCACGCTGTAGTCGATCGAGCCGCGGATGCGCTGCGTCGGCGTGCTGCTCAACCGCACGCCCCAGCCATCGGCATCGACCGCGCCGGCGCTGGCGACGAAGTAGTGACCCGGCGACTGCGGACCGCCGTTCACCGGCAGGCCGAACAGCGTGGCGAGCTGACCGTCGACGCGCTGCTGGAAGCGGCGGACGCCGAGCACGTAGGCGCCGTCGAACGCGTGGTTCATGCCGACGTCGAACAGACGCACGCGCTCGACGCGCAGGTCCTCCCCCTCGAGCGGCGCGAACGTGCGCTCGGGCGGCAGCCACGGACCGACCGTGGTCTGGGCGAGGAACTCCTCCGCGCCCGGCGCAACCATCCGCTGCGCGACGCTCGCGGTCACGTGCGTGTTCTCGGCCGCGGTCAGCGTGACGCCAACGCGCGGGCTGAGCAGTGAGTGCTGCCGCAGATAGTCGTAGCGGGCGTAGCGGGCGGCATATTCAACTGCGACCGCGCGCGAGAGCGCCCAGCGGTCGCTGCCGAAGATCTCGCCGACGTTGCGCGAATCGTCGTTCAGCGTCGGGCTGCCCGGCAGCATGAGCGCGCGCGGACGCGGCTGCTGGTATTGCTGCGTGCTGTAGGACACGCCGAAGGCATAGCCGTGCGGCGCCGCGGCGCGCGACGTGAACGAGCCGGCGACAATCCAGGCGGAGACGTCCGACTGGCTCATCGACGCGCGCACGTCCCAGCGCCCGGCCGCGGCAGGCGCGCCGATCGACATGTAGGCCACGCCGCGCGGCACGAAGTCGCTGAAGGCCAGCGGCCCGGGGCCGAACGCGGACGTCGTCAGGAAATTCACTTCGCCGGAAAACGGCGTCGCCGTGAAGAACGACGTCGCCATGTTCGCGGCGCTGTCGAACGCGCGTCCAAAGAGCGACGGCGTCGGGCCGCGCCCCGGGCCGTCCGGATCCAGGCTGCCCTCACTGGCCGCGTCGGCGATCGACACGACGCTGCCGTCGTCTTTGAGGACGCTGCGCTTCAGGTGGCGCAGCCACCAGGCGACATCGGTGTGGTTGTCGACGCCGTCGGCGGGGCTGGTTTCAGTCACGCCGCCGATGACGCCGGCCGCGAGAATCGGCCGGCCGCCGGCGTCGTCCACCGCACGCTTCAGGAGGATCTGGCTGACGTCGGCGGTCGCGGCGTTCACCCGAACGCCGTCGCGCCGGGTCGAGACGAACCCGGGCAGATGGACGCGGAGCTGGTATTCACCCGAGGGGAGCGGCTGGATGACGAAGCGCCCGCGCGCGTCCGTTGTCGCCATCAGCGTCGCCGCGCCGAGCGCCGACACCATCGCCCCTGACAGCGGACCGCCGCGTTCGTCGATCACGACGCCCTGGATGCTGCCCAGCGCCAGGCGCGCCTGTTGCCCGGGCGCCTTGAGGGGCAGCGGTCGAGGTATCCCCTGGGCGGACGCCGCCACTGCGGTCAATCCGACGAGTGCCGCCGACGCGAGGAGCCCGGTCAGGCGTGCCATGGGTGTCCTTCCTACGGCGTTACCGTGAAGTTCACGTTCTGCGTCAGGACCTTAGCGCTGGTTTTGTCGGTGATCTTGATTTCGAGACGGTAGGCGCCCTCGGGGAAACTCTGGAGCGGTACGCCCTGCCCCGCCTGGATGCTGCTGTTGCCCGCGGGATCGAAGCCGGCGCCCATCGTGTCGGAACTGAACACCTGCGGTTCCGTGCTGTTGAAACGCTTTTCCGCGCCCGCGTCCTGGCGGAAGAAGGTGTAGGTCGCCTCCAGGTTGAACTTCTTCTCCGGCGTCAGCGCGGGGTTGTAAATCTGGAGCAGGACGATCAGCTCCTGCGACTTCTTGAATTTGTGTTCGGGTGACAGGACGATTTCGGTCTGCCCGAACGCGTAGGGATGCTCCGACTGCTGGTCGGGGGTGATCGGCGCGGTCAGCTGCTCGACGCGCTCCGCAAGGATCACGGAGCTGGTCGAGAAGTCGGTCGCGAAGTTGGGCACGTCGAGCGGCTGCTTCAGGACGGAGGTCTTCCCGCCCGCGGCGGTTCCCGCGGCCGGCGCGCCCGCGGCGCCGCGCTCGTGCAGGACGATATAGAGATCGTAGCTTCCAGCGGGAACGCCGATGCCGCGCGCAATCCGCAGCGGCTGGCCCGCGGCCGGCTTCAGATCGAGAAACGACGCGTCCTCGAACGGATACGCCGGGGCCGGCGGCGGCGCCGCCGCGGCCGGCGTTTTCGCGTCCTTCTTCTTATCCTTGTTGTCCTTGTTGTCCTTCGCGTTCTTGTCCGGGGCCGCGGCCGGCGCCGTGGGGGCGGGCGGGGCGGTCATGCCGCGCGGAACTACCCGCAGGTAGAGCGTCAGCGCACCGCTCGACAGCTTCGCCGGATCCACCGTCAGCGTAATCGGCACCCAGACCCGCGTGCCCTGGGCGCGCAGGAAGTCGTTCTGGAACTGAATGGGAAACTCGGCGGGAGCCTGCTGGCCGCCCATCGCCGCATCCGCAATCCGGACCAGGCTCTGGATTTCCTGTTGCTGCGCCATCGCCTGCGCCTGGGCGGCGGGGTCCGGCTTTTGATCGGCCTTGGGAGCGGGCCGCTGCGCGGGCGCGGCAACGACGAGCGCGCCGCAGGCCGCCGACAGGGCCGCAGCCGCCACGACACGCGTGAATCCAACCCTCGAAACGGACAACGACGGCATCAATTCAATGACTCCTCAACTCATGGATCATAAGCCCGTAACAGGTAGGAGTCAAAAGCACTTGGCCCTCTGATAAGATGCCGCGTCTATGCCGCGCCCGCCGCGCCTTCTCGACGTGAGCGTGCTGCTCGCGCCCGGGATTCCCGTCTATCCCGGCAATCCTGAGTTCGAATTCACGCCGGTCCATCGCATCGCCAACGGCAACTCATCCAATCATTCGCGGCTGGTCATGGGCACGCACACCGGCACGCACGTGGACGCGCCGCTGCACTTCTTCGACGGGCGTCCCGGCGTGGACCAGATGCCGCTCGACCTGCTCGTCGGCCGCGCCCGCGTGATCGACCTGCCGCATCGCGGCGGCATCACCGAGGCCCACCTGGCCGACGCCGGGCTGCGCGAGGATCTTCGCGTGCTGCTGCGCACGCCGAACTCCGCGCTCTGGAACACCAAGGACGGCTTCCATACCGATTACACCTACTTGACCGAGGGGGCCGCGAAGTTCCTGGTCGCGCAGGGCGTGAAGCTGATCGGCGTCGACTATCTCTCGGTCGAGCAGTTCAAGAAGGCCGGCGCGCCGGCGCATCACGAGCTGCTCGGCAACGGCGTGATCATCATCGAAGGGCTCAACCTGTCGGATGCGGAGCCCGGGCAGTACGAGATGTACTGCCTGCCGCTGCGCATCGCGAACGCGGATGGCGCGCCCGCGCGGGTCGTGCTGAAACGGTAGCGACGGTGCTCGACGACGTTGTCACGATGGTACTCGCGGGAGGCGCGGGCGAGCGGCTGTCGCCGCTGACGAAGGACCGCGCCAAGCCCGCGGTGTACTTCGGCGGGCCGTACCGGATCATCGACTTCACGCTGAGCAACTGCCTCAACTCCGGGCTGCGCAAGATTTTCATCGCGCTGCAGTACAAGTCACTGTCGCTCACGCGTCACCTGCGCTTCGGCTGGAGCGTCGTCGCCGACGAGCTCGGCGAGTTCATCGAGGTGCTGCACCCGCAGAAGCGCGTCGGCGAGCACTGGTATCAGGGGACGGCCGACGCCGTCTACCAGAACCTGTACTCGATCCAGCGCGAGGAACCGCGCCACCTCATCGTCCTCTCCGGCGATCACGTCTACAAGATGGACTATTCGCGCATGCTGCGCTTCCATCTCGATCGCGGCGCCGGCGCGACCCTCGCGGTCATCGAGGTGGCGTCGGACGAAGCGCACCGTTTCGGGATCATGCAGGTGGACGGCAGCGATCGCCTGACCGGGTTCCTCGAAAAGCCGCGCGACCTGCCCGAGGGCGAACAGCACCTGGCGTCGATGGGCATCTACATCTTCGACATGAACGTGCTGCTGCCGGCGCTCGAAGTCGACGCGCGCAGCCTGTCGAGCCATGACTTCGGCAAGGACATCATCCCGGCGCTGATCGCGCACGTGCCGGTCTACGCCTACCGGTTCACCGACGAGAACAAGAAGGCGTCGCAGTACTGGCGCGACATCGGCACGCTCGATGCCTACTACGAAGCGAACATGGATCTGTGCCGGGTGAATCCCGAGTTCAACCTCTACGATCCGGAGTGGCCGGTACGCACTCACCAGGTGCAGGCGCCGCCGGCGAAGTTCGTGTTCGCGGACGAAGGGCGGCGATCGGGCCAGGCGCTCGACTCGCTCATCTCGGCGGGATGCATCATCTCGGGCAGCACGATCCGCGGCAGCGTGCTGTGCCCGAACGTGCGCGTGCACAGTTTTTGTCAGGTGGAGGAGAGCATCCTCATGCCCGGCGTGCGCGTCGGCCGGCACGCGCAACTGCGCCGCGCCATCGTCGACCGCGACGTGTTCATTCCCCGCGGCGCGCAGATCGGCTTCAATCCCGACGAGGATCGGCGCCGCCACACGGTGACCGACCGGGGGATCGTGGTCGTGACGAAGCAGGACGAGCCGTTCATCGCACCGATCGCCGAGCAGGCGTTGAGAAACGAGGCGGAGTTTGATGCCAGGTGAATGGGGAAATGTGAGATGTGGAAATGCGGAGTGAGACCGGATGCAGATAACCGGCGTTCACGGGCGTGAGATTCTCGATTCGCGCGGGAATCCGACGGTGGAGGTCGAGGTCACGCTCGACAAACGCGTCGTCGGGCGGGCGGCGGTGCCCTCCGGCGCGTCGACCGGCGTGCGTGAGGCGCTGGAGCTGCGCGACGGCGACGCGCGGCGATATGCGGGGAAGGGCGTCAGGAAGGCCGTCGGCAATGTGAACGGCGAGATCGCCGCCGCGCTCGCGGGCCGGCCGGCGGAGCAGCGCGCGGTGGATGCGCAGATGATCGCGCTCGACGGGACGCCGAACAAGGGCCGGCTCGGCGCGAACGCGCTGCTGGGCGTGTCGATGGCGCTGGCCCGCGCCGCGGCGGCGGCGGCGGGCGTACCGCTCCACGTCCACCTGGCGCGGCTCTATCGCCAGACGCCGGACGCCGCGGGCACGCTGCTGCCGGTGCCGATGATGAACATCCTCAACGGTGGCGCGCACGCCGACAGCAGCGTCGACTTCCAGGAATTCATGGTCATGCCGGTGGGCGCCGCCAGCTTCGCCGACGCGGTGCGCACCGGGGCGGAGATCTTCCACGCGCTGCGCGGCATCCTCAAGAAGCAAGGGCACTCGACCGGCGTCGGCGACGAAGGCGGCTTCGCACCGAGCCTGAAATCCAACCGGGAAGCGATCGACGTGGTGCTCGAGGCGATTGAGAAGGCAGGCTACAAGGCTGGCGAAGGCGTGTTCCTCGCACTCGACGTCGCGGCCAGCGAGCTGTGGAGCGACGAGGGCAGGCGCTACGAGTTCCGCAAGTCGGGCGAGCCCGCCCGCGGCGCCGATGACATGGTGCGGCTCTACGAGGACTGGGTGCGGCAGTATCCGATTCTGTCGATCGAGGACGGCCTTGCCGAAGGCGACTGGGAGGGCTGGCAGAACTTGACGCGCGCCCTGGGCTCGCGGATCCAGCTCGTCGGCGACGACGTATTCGTGACCAACCCGGAAATCCTCGCGCGTGGCATCCGCGAAAAGGTCGCCAACGCGATCCTCGTCAAGCTCAATCAGATCGGCACGGTCACCGAGACGCTCGACGCCGTCGGCATGGCGCGCGATGCCGGCTACGCGAGCGTGATTTCGCACCGCTCGGGCGAAACCGAAGATACGACCATCGCGGATCTCGCGGTCGCGACGGACGCCGGACAAATCAAGACCGGATCCGCCAGCCGTACCGACCGGGTCGCGAAGTACAACCAGCTGCTGCGCATCGAAGAGGAGCTCGGCGCCGCCGGCAAGTACGCCGGCCGATCCGCGATCCGGCAGCATCCGGCCGGCACGTAATCGCACTCAACAATCGACACTCAACAATCGACAATTGCCAATCGCCATTCGCCAATCGGCATTCGCCAATGTACAGAGTCGTTCTACTCCGCCACGGGCAGTCCACGTGGAACCAGGAGAACCGCTTCACGGGCTGGAAGGACGTCGACCTCTCCGAGCAGGGGCGCGCGGAAGCGCGGGAGGCGGGCCGGCTCATGAAAGCGGCGGGCCTCACCTTCGACCTGGCGTTCACGTCGGTGCTCAAGCGCGCCATCAAGACGCTCGGGATCGCGCTCGACGAGATGGATCAGCTCTGGATCCCGGTGACGAAGAGCTGGCGGTTGAACGAGCGCCACTACGGCGCATTGCAGGGGCTGAACAAGGCGGAGACCGCCGCACAGCACGGCGAGGCCCAGGTGAAAATCTGGCGGCGCAGCTACGACATCCCGCCACCGCCGCTCTCGCCGGATGACGAACGGTCTTCGGGGCGCGACCCGCGCTACGCTCGGCTGCGCCCCGAAGACGTGCCCGCTTCAGAGTCGTTGAAGGACACCGTCGCGAGATTTCTGCCGTACTGGCACGAGGCCATCGCGCCGGCGATCGCAGCCGGCACGCGCGTGCTCATCGCCGCGCACGGCAACAGCCTGCGCGCGCTCGTGAAATACCTCGACGAGGTGGACGATGCGGCGATCGTCGAGCTGAACATCCCTACCGGCATTCCGCTGATCTACGAGCTCGACGATCGGTTGAAGCCGATTCGCCATTACTACCTCGGGGATCCTGAGGCCGCGGCTCGCGCGGCGGCCGCTGTCGCGAATCAGGGGCAGAAATAGCCTCTTTCAGACTTCCGGCTAAAGCCGGAAGCCACGTATAAATCCTCCGCAGTACACAAGAAAGAGCCCGCAAACGCGGGCTCTTTCAGACTTCCGGCTGAAGCCGGAAGCTACCTATGCCCTTCCGTGGCTTCCGCCTTTAGGCGGAAGATCCATAGGCGGAAGACCCACAAGCGGAAGATCCCTACTCGACCTCTTTCTCCTGGGTCTCGTCGGACGCGATCCGCAGCGACCGGAGAAAGCGCTTGTCGTTCGCGCTGATCTCGAAGTGGCGGCGCTGCGCGGCCGGCAGGGCCTTCTGCTGCGGCGGCGCCGCGGCGGCGCGCGCCAGCGCCCCGGGCTGCGTGCGGTTCACGAACCCGATGACGGCTTCCAGTGACACGCGCATCTCGAAACCGGCCGCCCGCGCGCGCTCGCGGCATGCTTCGACCCTGGCATCTTCGGACACGGCGGCGGCAATGGCGTCGGACAGCTCTTTGGCCATTCGATTCACGACGTCATCCATACGAGACCTCCTCACCAGTGAGCGGGCCGCCGGAGCTGGGAAGCCGGGGGCATGCCGCGGACGGTGCCAGCCTGTGAGTACGGCGGCAATGTCCGGGCGCCAAAGTTAATCATATGAAGGGTTTGAGGCGTGGGAAACGCTGGGAACATTGTAAACTCATGGTCCGATCGTGTCAATGGATGAACTCCCGGGAGTTTTCCCGTTTACCCGCGGGATCCAGCCCACGATGTACCGCGGGCGGCTGTGGACCATGCGGCAATACGCCGGGTTCGGGACGGCCGCCGAATCGAACCGCCGCTACCACTACCTGCTGAGCCGCGGGGTGAGCGGCTTGAGCGTCGCCTTCGACCTCCCGACCCAGATGGGCTACGACTCCGACCACCCGCTCGCGCGCGGCGAGGTCGGCCGCGTCGGCGTCGCCATCGATTCGCTCGACGACATGGAGGACCTGTTCGCCGGGATTCCGCTCGGCGCCGTCTCGACGTCGATGACGATCAACGCGACCGCGATCATTCTGCTGGCGCTCTACATCGCGGTGGCGCGGAAGCAGGGGCTCGACGCCGCGGCGCTGCGCTCGCTCTCGGGCACCATCCAGAACGACATCCTCAAGGAGTACGTGGCGCGCGGCACCTACATCTACCCGCCGCGGCCGTCGCTGCGCATCGTGACCGACGTGTTCGCGTTCTGCGATCGCGAGCTGCCGAACTGGAACACCATCTCGATCAGCGGCTATCACATCCGCGAAGCCGGCGCGACGGCGGTCCAGGAAGTCGCCTACACGTTCGCGAACGCGGTCGCCTACGTGGAGGCGGCGGTCGCGGCCGGACTCGACGTCGACCGGCTGGGCCCGCGGCTGTCCTTCTTCTTCAACGCGCACAACGATTTCCTGGAGGAGATCGCGAAGTTCCGCGCCGCCCGCCGGCTGTGGGCCAGGATCATGCGCGACCGCTTCGGGGCGACCAATCCGCGCGCGCAGCAGCTCCGCTTCCATACGCAGACCGCGGGCAGCACGCTCACCGCACAGCAGCCCGACAACAACATCGTCCGGGTCGCCATCCAGGCGCTCGCGGCCGTCCTCGGCGGTACCCAGTCGCTGCACTGCAACGGTCGCGACGAGGCGCTGGCACTGCCGACGGAGGAGTCGGCCACGGTGGCGCTGCGCACGCAGCAGATCATCGCGTTCGAGAGCGGCGTGCCCAACACCGTCGATCCGGTCGGAGGAGCCGGCGCGATCGAGGACCTCACGGACGCCATCGCCAGCGAGGCATCCGCCATCCTCGAACGGATCGAGACGCTTGGCGGAACGCTCGCCGCCATCGAAGCCGGCGCGATCCAGCGCGATATTCAGGACGCCGCCTACCGCGCGCAGCAGCGGATCGACGCGGGCGACGCCGTCGTCGTCGGCGTGAACCGGTATACGACCGAGGCCGCGCCCGCGATTCCCACGCTCGCCATCGATCCGGCCATCGAATCGCGGCAGGTCGAGCGCCTGCGGACCGTTCGCGCTGCGCGCGACCAATCGGCCTGGCGCGCGGCGCTCGACGCGGTCACCGCCGCCGCGCGCGGCAGCGACAATCTCGTGCCGCCGATCATCCGCGCCGTCGAGGCGCACGCCACCGTCGGCGAGATCTCGGACGCCATGCGCGCGGTGTTCGGGGAACACAAGGAGATCGATGCCTGACCCGATCAGCGGTCATCGATCCTCGGACGTCCTTCTGACCGTCGACCGCCTCAACACCGTGTTCGATCTGCCTGGCGGTACCGCGCCCGCGGTGATCGACGTTTCGTTCGAGGTGAAGGCCGGAGAGACGCTGTGCCTGGTCGGGGAATCGGGCAGCGGCAAATCGGTGACCGCGCTGTCGATCCTGCGGCTGGTTCAGCGGCCCGGGCGGATCGCGGGCGGCCGGATCCTGTTTCAGGGCCGCGATCTGCTGACGATGCACGAGCGCGAGATGCAGCAGGTGCGCGGCGCGCAGATCGGCCTGGTCTTCCAGGAGCCGATGACGGCGCTCAACCCGGTATTCACGATTGGCAATCAGATCGAAGAGACGCTGACGGTGCACGGGCTCGCGCGCGGGCGGCAGGCGTCGGCGCGAGCGGTGGAACTGCTCGACGCGGTCAGCATGCCCGAGCCGCAGCGCCGCGTGCGCGAGTACCCGCATCAGCTCTCCGGCGGGCTGCGCCAGCGTGCGCTCATCGCTCTGGCGCTCGCCTGCAACCCGGCGCTCCTCATCGCGGATGAACCGACCACCGCGCTCGACGTGACGATCCAGGCCCAGATCCTCGATCTGCTGCGCGACCTGCAGAAGCGGTTCGATCTCGCGCTTCTGCTCATCACGCACGACCTCGGCGTCGTCGCGGAGATGGGCGACCGGGTGGCGGTGATGTACGCCGGCCGGATCGTCGAGCAGGCGCAGGTCCGCGATCTCTTTCGCGATCCGCGGCATCCCTACACGCGCGGCCTTCTTGCCTCGATCCCCGGCGGCGCACCCGGCTCGAAGCTGCAGGCGATCCAGGGCACGGTGCCGCCGCTCGGGAAGCTGCCACCCGGCTGCGCGTTCGCGCCGAGGTGTCCGCACCGGTTCGAGCCGTGCGACAAAGCGGTACCGGGGATGACGGCGATCGCGGATCTTCCGCCTGAAGGCGGAAGCCACTCCGGTCGAGCAAGCGGGGATCTCCCGCCTGACGGCGGAAGCCACTCCGGTAGACAAAGCGCGGATCTTCCGCCTCAAGACGGCAGCCACTCCGGTAGACAAAGCGCGGATCTTTCGCCTGAAGACGGAAGCTACTCGGGTGGACAAAGTGCGGATCTTCCGCCTGAAGGCGGAAGCCCCGTTGGTGGCGGACGCGAGTCCAGCGCCCGTGGCTTCCGCCTTCAGGCGGAAGGTCACATCGCCCGCTGTTACTTGTATTCACCGGCGGTCGAGCCGCAAGTTCTCGCGGAGGAGCAGCGCTAATGCCGCTCCTCGAAGTCCGCCGCCTCACGAAAGAGTTCACCCGCAAGAAGGGACTCTTTGGCAAGGCGCCTGTCGTCCGCGCGGTGGACGACGTGAGCTTCGCGATCGAGCGCGGCGAGACGTTCGGGCTGGTCGGGGAATCGGGCAGCGGCAAGACCACCACCGGACGCTGCATCCTGCGGCTGATCGAGCCGACGTCAGGCGAGGTGCTGTTCGACGGCCGCGACGTGCTCAAGTTCTCGCGCGGCGAGCTGCGCGCGGCGCGGCGCGACATGCAAATCGTGTTTCAGGACCCGTACTCGTCGCTGAACCCGCGCATGCGCGTCGCCGACATCGTGGAGGAGCCGCTGATCATCCACCGGCTCGGATCGAAAGCGCAGCGGCGCGAGCGCGTCAGGGAGCTGTTCGGCCTGGTCGGCCTCGATCCCGGACACTTGCGCCGCTACCCGCACGAGTTCAGCGGCGGCCAGCGGCAGCGCATCGGCCTCGCACGCGCTCTGGCGCTCAATCCGTCGCTGGTGATCGCGGACGAGCCGGTGTCGGCGCTCGACGTGTCTGTGCAGGCGCAGGTCGTCAACCTGCTGATGGACCTCCAGCAGCGGCTGGAGCTGACCTATCTGTTCATCGCGCACGATCTGCGCCTGGTCGAGCACATCTGCAGCCGCGTCGCGGTGATGTATCTGGGACGGATCGTCGAGATGGGAGAGACCGCCAAACTGTTTGCCGCGCCGCAGCACCCCTACACGCGCGCGCTGCTCTCGGCGATTCCCGTGCCCGATCCCGACGCGCCGCGCCGGCGCATCGTCCTCGATCCGGCGTCGTTCGATCGGGCGGCGCCGCTACGCGAGGTCGGCGCCGGACACCTGGCGGCGGTCTAGGACCGCTGTCGGTTCTCTCAGGCGGCGCGCTGGACGTCTTTTTCGACCTGGCCGTCGCGCACGTAGATCACGCGATGGGCGTGCGCGGCGATATCGGCTTCGTGCGTCACCAGCACGATGGTGTTGCCGCCCTCGTGCAACCGCTCGAACACCATCATGATCTCCTCGCCGGTCTTGGAGTCGAGATTACCGGTGGGTTCGTCGGCCAGCAGGATCGAGGGGTTGTTGACCAGGGCGCGCGCGATGGCCACACGCTGCCGCTGCCCGCCCGACAGCTCGTTCGGGCGATGCGAGGCGCGGGACGTCAGTTCGACCTTCTCGAGCGCCGACTTCGCGCGCTCGATGCGGTCCTTGCCGGAGACGCCGGCGTAGACGAGCGGCAGTTCCACGTTGTGGAGCGCGGTCGCGCGCGGCAGCAGGTTGAAGGTCTGGAACACGAAGCCGATCTCTTCGTTGCGGATCCGCGCCAGGTCGTCGTCGTTCATCGCGGCGACTTCCTTGCCGTTCAGCAGGTAACTGCCCTTCGTCGGCGTGTCGAGGCATCCGATCAGGTTCATCAGGGTCGATTTGCCGGACCCTGACGGCCCCATGATCGCCACGTATTCGCCGCGCTCGATGTTGATCGACAGTCCGCGCAGCGCGTGAATCTCTTCCTCGCCCATGACGTACGTCTTCCACAGGTCGTGCGTGGTGATCATTCCCATAAGTGGTTCTTTACGAACGGGCGGCGATCCGGTTCCACCGTCAGCGCGAGTCGGCCCTGAGCCGCTGAATCACCGCCCGGACGGCGGTCGGCGTGTCCGGTGGAAACAGGGCTTCCCAGTCTCTCACA
>Ga0310810_10001325_pt1 | contig 25750 bp, 17 predicted proteins | sample NCmetagenome_FD_207641 | JGI IMG/M metagenome (GOLD analysis project Ga0310810, IMG submission 207641) | Soil microbial communities from experimental microcosm in Duke University, North Carolina, United States - NC | ecosystem: Engineered > Artificial ecosystem > Soil microcosm > Unclassified ...
TCGGCGGATGGCGCACGCGCAGCACACGCGAGCTGTACACCCTCATACGCAACTCGATGCCCGCGGACAACCCTGGCGGTTTATCCGAAAACAACTACGCGAACATCGTGGCCTACGTCCTTCAGGTCAATGGCGTTCCCGCGGGCACGACGCCGCTGACGCCAACCACTGACGTCAGGATCGGTGGCCCTGCTCCGGCGGCGGCTGCTCCTGCACGAGGCGCGGCTCCGCCGGCCGCTGCCGCGCAGGCGCCGGCGGGACGTGGCGCAGGCGCGCAGGGTGCGGCGGCGGGAGCTGGACGTGGACGCGGGCAGGAACCGGCGCCGACTGGTCTCACCGTGAAAGGCGAGGTCAAGAACTTCGCGCGTGTCACCGACGAGATGTTGCGCAATCCGGCGCAAGGTGACTGGCCGATGCTGCGGCACGATCAGTCTGCGTCGAGCTACAGCCCGCTGACGCAGATCACGCGAGACAACGCGCAGGATCTTCAGCTGCAGTGGATCTGGCCGATGAACGAGGGCGGCACGAATCAACCCTCGCCGCTCGCCTACAACGGAACGATCTTCCTCAACAACACCGGCGGCATCGTGCAGGCGCTCGATGGCAAGACCGGCGATTTGATCTGGGAACAGCGTCTCGGCGTCAACATCGCGATGCGTGGCATGACGCTCTACAACGACAAGCTGTATCTCGCGCTGAGCAACGCGCATCTCGTCGCGATCAACGCGCGCACGGGCGATGTCGCATGGGATGTGGCGATGCCAGATGGCCGCGGCAGTTCCAGCGGTCCGCTTGTGGCGAAGGGCAAAGTCATCCAGGGCATGGGCGGTTGCCAGCAGTACGTCGAGCAGAAATGCTTCATCAGCGCCTACGACGCAGAAACCGGCAAGCAGCTGTGGCGCTTCAATACGGTGGCGAAGGACGGCGAGCCTGGCGGCAACACGTGGGGCAGCCTCTCGAGCCTCTTCCGCGCGGGCGGCGAGACCTGGATCACGGGCAGCTACGATCCGGATCTGAATCTCACGTTCTGGGGCACCGCACAGGCCAAGCCGTGGATGCCGGTCAGTCGCGGCATGTATACGCTCGACAAGGCGCTCTATACGAGCTCCACACTCGCGCTCGACGCCGATACGGGCAAGCTCGCCTGGTACTACTCGCATGCGCCAGGTGAAGCGCTCGACCTCGACATCGTCTTCGAGCGTGTGCTCGTGGATAGCGGCGGACAGAACCTCCTCTTCACGATGGGCAAGGATGCCGTTCTGTGGAAGCTCGATCGCAAGACAGGCAAGTATCTCGGTCACAAAGAGGGCACGTTCCAGAACGTCTGGGAAAGCTTCGACCCGAAGACAGGTGAACCGCGTTACCGCGCGGACATCATCGACCACGAAGTCGGCCAGTGGATCGACGGCTGCCCGAGCACAGAGGGTGGCCACAACTGGCAGGCGATGAGCCACAACAAGGCCACCAACCAACTGATCGTTCCGATCAGCCAGAGCTGCATCTCGATTCGCGCGCAGAAAATCGAACAGGTCGCTGGCGGCGGCAGCGGCGGCGGCGCCGATCGTCGCTTCTACGAGATGCCCGGCACAGACGGCAACATCGGCAAGCTTGCGGCGTTCGACGTGAACAGCCTGAAGGAAACGTGGGCGCTGCAGCAGCGTGCGCCGTTCCTGACGTCTGTGCTGTCAACGGCTGGTGGCGTGGCGTTCGTGGGCGATCTCGATCGCGAGTTCAAAGCGGTCGACGTGAGGACCGGCAAGGTCCTGTGGCGCACGCGACTCTCGACGTCCGTGCAGGGCTTCCCGATTTCGTTCTCCGTCGATGGCCGTCAGTACATTGCGGTGACAACGGGGCTCGGCGGCGGCAGCCCGCGGCTCGTGCCATCGACGATTGCACCGGAGATTCGCGTCCCGACGACGGGGCAGGCACTCTACGTGTTCGCACTTCCGGACCGTCGCTAGTCGCCGAAGGGACGGCCGAACCTTCACAGATTCGCATCCTGCCGGGTGACGGAAGCGTGACGAAGCCATCGGCTCTCCGACACCAGCGGTTCGCGTAGCGGCCCCGGTCGCTCGCGCACAGGTCAAATACTCAGCATTTGACCTGAGCGCTGGTTCCCCGCCTCACAGTCTCGGGATGGCACCCCTCCTGCTCTATTAAGTCCTTGGAGAGGTGCGTCATAGGTCCGCTGTCACGTAAACACGCCCGGTGTGCCGTCTGTCTGACGGCTCTTGCCTTGTTGGGCACGTCGCTGGCGGAAGCGCAGTCGATCCCGCCCGAACTGAGGCAGATGACGATCGAGCAACTCCTCGAAATCGAGGTCACGTCAACCGCCTCCAAGTTCTCGCAGGAGGTGACGCGTGCTCCGGCGTCGGTCACGGTCGTGACTGCCGACGAGATCAAGGTACACGGGTATCGCACGCTCGCGGAGATCCTGAGCAGCGTGCGCGGTCTCTACACGACCTACGATCGGAACTACACGTACGTAGGCGTACGCGGGTTCGCACGCCCCGGCGACTACAACACTCGCGTGTTGCTGCTCATCGACGGCCATCGCCTCAACGAACCGACATACGACATGGCACCGATCGGCACCGACTTCCCGCTCGACGTGTCGCTCATCGATCGTGTCGAGGTGATCCGCGGTCCCGGGTCGTCGCTCTACGGCACGAGCGCGTTCTTCGCGGTGATCAACGTGCTCACCAAGGGCGGCGCGACGCATGCCGGCCGACGAGTGGACACCGCGGTGGGTTCGATGGCGACCGGCCAGGTCACAGCCAGTTACGGTCACGCGTTCGCTGGTGGCCAGGAAATGCTCCTGGCGGCATCGGGGTACGGATCCGCCGGGAACACGCGCCTGTACTATCCCGAATACGATTCTCCAGAAACAGGCAACGGCATCGCCATGGACGCAGACGGCGATCGAGCTGCGTCCGCGTTTGCCTCGGTCTCCATGGGCCGGCTCAACGTGAGCGGCGGATTCCTCGATCGCGGCAAGCACATTCCAACGGGATCGTGGGACTCCGTGTTCGGCGACAGCCGTGCGCAAACAGAAGACAAACGCGCCTACGCCGATGCGACCTACACCGGCCTGGCGTTCTCCGGATGGACGAGCGTCGCGCGGGCGGGCGTGAACTTCTACGAGTACGTCGGTCAGTATCCAATCGATTTCGATGCGGACGGCACAATCGTTCAGCGTGATGGATCGCATTCGGTCCAGGCCTCCGGCGAACTGACGCTCAACCGGCGATGGCAGCAGCATCTCTTCACTTTTGGTGGCGAGGTTCGCAGAACACTGCGGGACAGTCAGTGGAACGAGGACATCGGTGCTCGCTGGACCGCGCAGCAGCGTCCAGCCACGCCGCTCGGCGCCTACGCACAGGACGAGTGGACCGTCCGTCGCTGGATGCTCGTGAACGGCGGCGTTCGCGTGGACCACGACAGCACCTTCGGCGGCAGCGCCACGCCGCGTGTCGGCCTCGTCTTGTTGCCGCGCCGGCAGTCGGCGGTGAAGCTCCTCTACGGCCGCGCGTTCCGGGCGCCGAATTCGTACGAGCTGTACTACTTCGACACGATGCGCGAACAGCAGCTCTCGCTGTCGCCGGAAACGATCGACACGACTGAGCTCGTCTGGGAGGAGTACATCGGCGCGCACGTCAGAACGACGGCGTCGGTCTTCCGCTACGATGCACGCCACCTGATCGCGCAACAGAGCCTCGACGACACCAGTGGCGACAGTCTCTACTTCACGAACGCGGACCGCACGACCGCGCGCGGAGTCGACGCCGAGGTCGAAGGGCGCTGGAACGCTGTTACGGTCCGGGTCAGCTATGAAAACGTCAAGGCAACGGATTGGACTTCGGGCGAGCGGTTGTCGAACTCACCGCAGCACCTCGGAAAAGTCGGAGCCGTCTTTCCGCTGAAGCCTCTGGCGACCTCGCTGGCGCTCGACGGGCGATTCACCGGCGAACGCCAGACGCTGTACCAAGGCACGACCCCGGGTTTCGCGCTTGCCAACATCACGGCGACGACGACGCTGAGCAGGTCGCTCGACCTGCAGTTCGGCCTCTACAACGCCCTCAATCAGAAGTATGCCGACCCCGGAGCCGAGGAACACCTGCAGCGCGCCATTGCGCAGGACGGGCGCACCGTTCGCGTGCGTTTGATGGCCAGGTTCTAAGAAAAGCTTACGAAGACGCCGGCCGATGTGACCGCAGGAACGAGCGGATCTGTCGCACGGCCAGCGGAATACGCTCCTTCGGCTCCTTCCACGGGAAGATGCTCACTTCGGCCTTCGGCGCAAGCATCGCCGCTTCCATTGCGACCGCGTACGGATGCGCCGGGATGTCGTCCGGCAGGATCAAGACTGGCGTCTGACAACTCTTCACGAAGTCGCGCGTCACGGTGAAGACGAAGTCGGGGTTCGTCCGGTACATCTTCGTCAGGAACTTGTCGACGGTCGCCATCGTGACATCGGGCCGGCGCTTCACGAACTCAGGCCCCCAGCCTTTGATGTTGTTGTCGTAGAACAGATCGCGCGCCTCCGGACGTGAGCCACTGGGCTGCGCGAGCACCGCCGCGACAACACGATTGGGTGCGCGCTCCAGGAGATTCCAGATGAAGGGACCTCCAATGCAGAAGCCGAGCACCATGAACTTGTCGATGCGCAGGTGATCCATCAGGCCGATGTGGTCATCGGTGAACGCGTCCCAGGGACGATCGACTTCGAGCGGGCCTGACGACTCGCCGGTGTTTGCATTGCGGAGATCCGCGTAGATGCAGCGGAACTCGTTCTTGAACTCACCAATCGCATCGAAGGGACTTCCGCTTTTCAAACCGGAGATCGACGAGTTGAGCCCTCCACCGGCGATGAGCAGCAAGGGGAAGCCCTTGCCGGCCTCTTCGTAGTGGATGCGAACGGGACCCTTTTCGTAGAACGACATGGCACCCTCTCCTCGCCCTGTCTGTTGAGCCAACACGCGCGACGCGGTCGCCATCGCCGTCGCTGCGGCGCCCGCTTTCAGGATCTTCCGTCTGACAGGATCCATATCGCGTCCTCCTCTATCGGCCCACGATCCGTCCGCTCCGTCGCGCGCCCGGCTGGGCGCGGGCATTCTAATGCTTTTCCTAGCGACGAGGCTTGGTGAGCTGTTGAAATGCTCTCGAGGAGGCGACGCGAAACTGGCTGGCGTAGGCGTCGTGATTCCGTTCGAGGTCGGCCAGGCGGTAGACGTAGTTGACCGTCATGCCGTACGAGCGACGCAGCCCGGCGGTTGAACTGTCGCCCATCCAGTTGAGCCGCTCGAGCCGGGCGCCGTTCGCAAGGTGAAAACGGGCAACCGGATCCTGTGCGCCCATGCCATCGTTCGTCGACGTCAAATAGCGCGCGCACCGTTCCATCATTTCCTCACGGAGCGCAGCGGGCACGGCGGCGACGTCCGCGGCGGTCACCTCGTCGCCCTTCGCAACCAGGGTCGCCAGCGCTGGTGACATGGAGTCGCGCGCGGTCGTCGTCCGTTCCGTGAGCCATGTGCGGAACCCGGGAATCGGGGAGAGTGTCGCAAATGTCCTGACGCGCGGAAACTCCTTGCCCAGATCCTCGACGACCTGCTTGATCAGCACGTTGCCGAACGACACACCCCTCAAACCCTGCTGGCAGTTCGTGATCGAATAGAAGATCGCACACGTGGCCTGGGCAGGATCGTCAACAGGCGAATCGGGATCGAGCAGCGGCTGTACCTGCGCTGTCATGCCTCGAGTCAGCGCAACCTCAATGAAGATCAACGGCTCCTGCGGAAGCGCGGGATGGAAGAACGCATAGCAGCGGCGATCCGACTGCAAACGACGCCGCAGGTCGTGCCACCCCTGAATCTGGTGAACCGCTTCGTACTGAATCAGGCGCTCGAGCACGACCGCCGATGTCTGCCAGTCGATCCGCTCCAGCGTGAGGAAGCCGCGGTTGAACCACGACCTGAACAAGTGCGTCAGGTCGGCGTCGATTTCGGCGCGATGCGGATGATCCGCCAGCGTGCGCAGCAACCGCCGGCGCATGTCCACCAGGATGGCCGTGCCCCCTGGTGCCATGTTGCAGCGCCGGAACAACTCCTGACGTGGTGGCTCGACGGCCTCCTGCAGAGCGATCAGGTTCGCTGCCGACGCATCGAGGCGGTAGGCGGCCGCCGCGTGCCGAACAGATTCGGGGTTGACCGAGAACGCTTTCGCCAATCGATCGAAGAACCACTCCACCTGCTCGTCATCGAGCCGCTGGTAGGCACCGAGGACCTCGGCGGCCACGCGCGCTCCGGAGACTTCGCCGCGCGCCGTGAGGAGCGCCTGGCAGAGTTCGATTGTGCGGTCCACGTCCCGCATCCGCGCGGCGCGGACGCGCGGGTCGGCAGGGTTTCGCGAGCGAAAGAAGCGTGAGAGGTCGACCGGCACGAGATCGATTGTAGGCTGCTCGTGTGTCGCGCGTATGTTACCCAAGACAGTAGTACATCCCTGTCGCTTTGGAAATTGGCTGACCTACAAGGGCCACCGCAAACAGCGTTAGACTCGTTTTCATGAAGTCTGCTTCACTGCTCGCTCCCGAGCACATCGTCGAGACGGCCTGTCCGCTCGACTGCCCTGACGGGTGCAGCCTGAACGTCACTGTCCAGGACGGCCGCATCACCAAGATCGACGGATCGACGGGCAATCCGATCACGGACGGATACATCTGCGCGAAGGTGCGGCGATTCGACGAGCGCGTGTACGGCGAGGACCGGCTCCTCTATCCAGCCGTGCGCAAAGGGCCAAAGGGCGCTGGCGCCAGGTTCGAACGCGTGTCGTGGGAGGATGCGCTGAACCTTGTCGCCGATCGCATGCGGGAAGCGCGCGACACGTGGGGCGCGGAATCGATCCTCCCGTATTCGTACGGCGGCTCGAACGGCCTGCTCACGCAGGACACCGGCGACGCCACGCTCTTTCGACGTCTCGGCGCATCGCGCCTCGCGCGCACGGTGTGCGCTGCCCCGACCGGGGCGGCCAACGGCGCCCTGTACGGCAAGATGCCGTCGGTCACCTACCCGGACTACCCTGAGGCGCGACTCATCATCGTGTGGGGCGTCAATCCGTCCGCATCCGGCATTCACATGGTGCCGTATCTCCGCGAGGCCCAGAAGCGCGGCGCAAAGCTCGTCGTCATCGATCCCCGGACGACGCCGCTCGCCAAGCAGGCCGACCTGCATCTGGCGATTCGACCCGGTACGGATCTGACGATCGCGCTTGCCGTCCATCGTCACCTGTTCGAGGGCGGCTTCGCCGATCGCGCCTTTCTGGAACAGCACACGCACAACGCCGATCGACTCAGGGAAAAGGCGCTGCCGTGGACCTTCGAACGCGCAGCGGCCGAAGCTGACGTGCCCGTTGAACTCGTGACACGACTCGCCGAGTGGTACGCCACGACGTCGCCGGCGCTGATTCGCTGCGGCTGGGGACAGGAACGCAATCGCAACGGCGGCAACTCGAGCCTTGCCATCCTCGCGCTGCCGGCGGTCGGCGGAAAGTTCGGCGTGCGCGGCGGCGGGTATGCGATGAGCAACACGGAAGCGTGGGGCATTCAGCGCACGTGGATCGGCGAACCCGAAGCGTCCACGCGAAAGATCAACATGAACCAGCTGGGGCGGGCGCTCACTGACGGCGAGCCTCCGGTGAAGGTGCTGTTCGTCTACAACTCGAATGCCGTCGCCACCTCACCCGATCAGCGCCGCGTCATCCGCGGGCTCGAGCGCGACGACCTGTTCACCGTCGTCTTCGAGCAGGTGATGACGGACACGACCCACTACGCCGATGTCCTTCTACCCGCGACGACGTTCCTCGAGGGCTATGACATCCCGCGCGCGTACGGTCCAATCGGCTTGAGACTGGCAAGACCGGTGATCGAGGCCGTGGGCGAGGCGCGCTCGAATGCCGACGTCTTCGGCGAGCTTTCCCGCCTGCTCGACTTGCGTCGGGACACCGATCCGGTCGGCGAGATCGAGGAGATGCTCGACGTGTTCTCGAAGATGCCGGACGTCATCGGTGATGCGCTTCGCGATCACGGCGCTGCCGTGCCTCCGTACGGAGGCCGCCCCGTGCAGTTCGTTGACGTGATGCCACGCACGAGCGACCACAAAGTCGATCTCTTTCCTGCCGCACTCGAGCGCGAGGCACCGGAAGGTCTCTATACCTATCGCGCTGATCCGGCGACGATGGAGTATCCGCTCGCGCTGATCTCTCCAGCCAGCGAGCGAACGATCAGCTCCACGCTCGCCGAACTCCCGCGGCCAGAAGTGCGTCTACTGATGCACCCGCGCGACGCCGCGGCGCGGCACCTCGATGACGGCGTGCCTGTGCGCATCTTCAACGCGCTCGGCGAAGTGCGGTGCAACCTGCAGATTGGATCGTGGATCCGTCCAGGAACCGTCTCGCTGCCCAAGGGCCTGTGGCGCCGGCACACCTCAAACGGCTTCACCTCGAACGCACTGGTTCCGGATACGCTGACCGATCTCGGCGGCGGCGCATGCTTCAACGACGCACGCGTGCAGGTGGAAGCGGTTCCCCAATAGACAGTAAGCGGTAGGCAGTAGGCGGCAGGCCGGTCCTGTTCGGTGGAGCCGGTTCCGTACAAACGAAGGGCGGGTCCACAGAACAGGACCCGCCCCACGTGTCTGAAACGTTGCTACTGCAGGATGACCAGCAGATGGGCGCGACGATTCATCGCGCGTCCCGCCGCCGTGTCATTGGTCGCGATCGGACGTTCCTCGCCGTAGCTGACCGTGCGCAACCTGCCCGCGGTGATACCGCGCATTGACAGATAGTCACGGACGCTGTTGGCGCGCCGTTCGCCGAGCGCCAGGTTGTACTCCGACGTGCCGATGCTGTCGGTGTGACCTTCGATCGTCACATTGATATCCGGGTTGGCCTGCAGCTTCGCGACGGCGTCGTCGAGAATCTTCAGCGCTTCCGGACTCAGGTTGAATCGATCGAACGCGAAGTGCACGTCCTCGAATGCGATCACTTCGCGCGCCGCTACCGTCACGGTGACGTTGGAGGTCGCCGTACCTCCGCGCCCGTCGGCCGCGGTCACCGTGAGAACGACCGGACCTGACTGATTCGGCGCCGTCCACGTGCAGCTGGCGGCGTCAGCAGGGTTGAACGTGCCCTGCGGTGCCGTCCACCGATACGTGACTGCATCACCGTCAGGATCCGTTGCCTGGGCATTGCACTTACACGTCTGCCCGGGCTGGACCGTGTTCGGAGTACAGCTCGCCGTCACATTGAACGTCGGGTTCCGATTCGCCGGTGGTGGCGGTTTCGGAGCCGGCGGTGGTGGCGGTGGCGGCGGCGGTGGTGGCGGCGGTGGCGGTGCTACACGCTCCCAGTGGCGTGGAGGTGTCACACCCGGATGCCATCCAAGACGTGCGTCAAAGCCCCAGGCGCTGTGATCGACGTTCACCCCACCAACGGTTCGCGATCCGGTGCCGATGCTGTAGTTGGCGCCGCCGTGCACGAAGAATCCACTCTTCGCTTGCCACACGAGACCCAACTTGAACGCCGAGCCGTTCGACAACTCGCTGAGCAACGGCGCGATGCTTCCATCGAGAGCCGTGAACGGCGGGTTGTTCACGCTGACGTCATCGCCGGTGAGAGATTCACCTTCGAATTCAACCAGCGCACGCAGCGGAGACCGACTCGGGAAACCGGCACCAACACCCCAGTTGAATCCGTTCGAGAGATCGAATTCATCCGGGCTTCCGCGTCCGGTGTAGCCGACCAGGCCTGACAGTTCAAACTTGCCTGCGGCTTCACCGCTCGCTATCAGATCGATCCGCGTCGCAAACGCCTTCGTGCTGGCCGCCGTCGCACCGCCGCTCGGAAACTTGAGCATCACGCGCGGCGCGAGGCTCATTCCATTTCCACGGGACTGCGAGAGGATGCCGAACTTCGCGCCAATGACGATCGGCTCGCCAAGATTCTTGGACCAGTGATCGCGATTGAACGGAAATCCGTTGGCGACTCCGCCGAACTCGGTGTCCGACGGAACGAAGACGGGTGAGATGTTTCGCTGGAAGCGACTGACACGCCAGGAGCCAAAGACCTCGAGACGATTGCCGATGCCGATGGCGCCTGTGATGCCGAACGTACCGACGTCCGTCAGTCCCTGACGATCGTCGTAATTCGCTCGGTAGACACTGAACGAGAGCTTTCCTGACGGAAGGGTCTCGGCGGTGGGAACAAACCACAGCCCGGTGTCGCCGAAGTAAGTCGGTAACGCCGGGCGTGGTGTGGTATCACCCTGCAGAACAAGTTCACCTTCTTTGTTCTGCGGGTTTGAATTCTGCGGAGCCGGCGTTTGTGCATTCGCCACCCCCACAGAGACCGTTACCAGTAGGCACACCCACAATAACGTACGCAACAGACGTCCCTCTTTCCCCGGCGACGACGAACGACACGCGCGGCGAGTACTTAATCCGCGCGGCCAGGCTCCCGGCCGGTGCCAGGCGCCACTTGTAAATTATGCACCTCGGAAGGAGAAATTGGCACAAGTCTCCCGCGCCCTCCGCGGCTGCTCTGTCCACCCTTGCGGCCGGCAGCGCGAGCTTCGTCGGGCGTCCACTCGTGCGCAGTACCCTTCTCGTGGGCGGCACGTCCCCCCTTGCTGGCAATCTCACGCTGCTTCTCTCGGCTCATCGAAGCAAACCCTCGACGTTCCTTGCGTGTTCCGTCCACGGCACCCTCCTAAACTTTCAACGAGTAATCGATCCGAGAGGTCCCCTCCTCAATTGCGAGACCCCGCGCTATGGAGTAGCCGACTTCAAGGTATGTGCCAGCTGTTGAGGAGTGCGGCGAGTTGCAGTTGAGCGTGTACAAAGGGCGTGCATAACGCTTTCGTTAGAAAAACAGGTGATGTGGATTCAAACACTGCGGCCGAATGGTTGTGTAAATCGTATAGACATCAGGAGAATCCCTCATGTCGAATTGGTCCATTCGCACGATCGCCTCAAGGGAGGTAACATTCACGCATGGACGATTGTGGACCCTCACCAAACCAAACACCCGCGGGCAACACGAGCGGTCGAACCGTGCTCTGCGTGAAGTTTCAGAAGACACTGCCAGGGCTCGACACACCACCGTGGCCCGGGGAACTGGGACAACGCATCTTCGAAAACGTCTCTGCACAGGCATGGAAGCTCTGGGAAGAACGCCAGAAAATGATCTTGAACGAATACCGCCTGATGCCGTGGCAGAAGGAAGCGCAGGAACTGATCGGAAGGCACATGGAAGACTTCTTCTTCGGAGCCAGTGCCGCGCTACCACCGGGCTACGTCCCACAGCAGACTAAATAACGCTGAAATGCTGTATTCGGTACCCGAGCCCGTCGACCCTGCAGGTCCGTAATTCTCCCTTCTACTGCGCGACCCTCACTTCACGATCGATGGTGAACTCGAGACTGTCGTGGGCACATCGAAGTGCCTCTTCGACCGACGCGGGTGCATCGCTCGTGGCGAAGATGAATCCCAGATAGCTCCGGCCCTCAGGCAACGGCACCAGCGTGCTATCAGGCTTCGCCGTGATGATCACGTCATCGATACATGGAATACGTCTGGCCTTTTCGACTCCGCTTACTCCGCGATAGATCCCGCGACGCGGAATCGGAATCATCATCACGCCGGTTGCACGATTTATTCGGTCATATCCGTCGATGCGCTCTCCAAGCGCGTGACGCAGGAGGACTTCTTCAAGACTGGCCAAGCTTCCGTCCACTGCAGAGAATCGAATGGCCTTCGAGCACAACCCTCCGATGGGACGAGCGGCCACTTCCAGTACGTAGATTCCCTGAGCGTTGACGCGACACTCCGCGTGGACGGGACCATGCCGCAGTCCGAGAATCCGGATCGCCGACGCGACCGTCTCGACGATCGCGTCCTGCGTTGCGGCGCTCGCTCGCGAGGGCGCGACGTAAATCGTCTCCTCGAAGAACGGGCCATCGAGTGGATCGGGCTTGTCGAAAATCGTGAAGACCTGGAACGCCCCGTCGGTCAGCACGCCCTCGATCGCGTACTCCCGCCCCGGGATGAATGTCTCGATCAGAACGTGTTGGTGCGCGCTCTCGCGCTCGATCGCGATGTCCGTCGTTCGCAACAGACGACTCACGCGAGTGATGGCCTGCACAAACGATTCGTCGTCGTCCGCGCGAATCACGCCCTGGCTTCCCGAGAGAGCGAGCGGCTTGACGACCACCGGATACGTGAGAGATGTGCGAGGTGATGGCGCCTCAGAAATGGACACGACCTCGAAGCGAGGTGTCAGCAAACCGGCCGAAGCGAAGGCGCGACGGGCCTCCAGTTTGTTCCTGCTCGTCTCCGTTGCGGCTGGTGGATTCCCGCGAAGGCCCAAGGCGGCGGACACGTGCGCCGCCAGCACTGTCGGCCGATCCCCCACAGCGATCACTCCATCGGGCTGTTCGTCGGCACCCCTCCCACGAAAGGATGCGACTATCGCTTCGAGAGACGATGACGTGTCGTGGAACCTGACGGGGATGGCGCCATCCCACCAGGGGTCGTCGAGATGATCGCAGCGATCGCTCGCAAACACGAGGCGCACGCCAAGCCGTTCGGCGGCCTCGCCAAAAGAACGAATCTGATATCCGGTCGTCGTCGCGAGGAGAAGAACGCGTTTCACACCAGATCGAGCTGCTCGGGACCAGGCTCCGCGCAGCAATACCATCCCTCGGTCATGTACGGCGGCATCGCGCCTCTGGTTCGCGCAGGGCGATTCGCGTCGCCGGTCGCGAGTGCAACAATGCGATCGAATGTGTCGCCGCGAGACGCGGAAGGTGCGCCGGCGAGGCGCATGACCGCGCGCTGTAAATCATCCACGCGAGGATCGGGATGACGCCAGGGGAACGTGAGCGACCCGGCATCGAACGGGTCGACCAGATCGCGAATCTCCGGCAGCTCCAGCAGCTTTGATTCGGCAGTTACGAGCAACCGGATCGCGAGCTGGATCGGAGCGACACCTTCCGCCAATTCCAGCGCATCGAGCTGTGTGAGCAGATCGACGTAACCGTCTCTCGTCGTCCAGGGCGTGAAGGGGACGAACGTCGGCGCGAGCGTCACGCCCGCCTGCTGACACAGGCCCACGGCTTCGATGAAATCTGCGCGCGTGTGTCCCTTTCGCAGCTTCAGGAGCACCTCGTCGTCCACGGACTCGACCGCGCTCGTGATCATCAGACATCCGGTGTCGCGCAGGAGCGCGAGCATGTCGGCATGACGCAGGAGGTGCTCGATCTTGATCGTCACGTCGTAGGTCAGGCGCGGGAACGCTTTCGCAACCGCCTCGACGAGACGCCGGGCGTGAGTGGGCCCGTTGAAGAAATCGGGATCGCCAAACGAGATGTGCTGTGCACCAGACGCCACTTGCGCCCGGACGTCGTCCATGACGACGTCGATCGGAATAGCGCGAAACGTCCCGCCGTAGACCGGCACGATTGGGCAGTGCCGGCACAGGTGTTTGCACCCGCGGGTGGCATCGGTCGATCCAACCACGCGGCGACTTCCGTCGGGCATCTGCAGCGCGGCGTAACGCGACAACGGCGGCAGACCGGCGCGATCGGGTTGGAGAAAACGCCGGCTCTCGGCTTTAGGCTCTGGGCTCTCGCCTTTCGGCTCTCGGCTCGACAGTCGCAGCAGATCTACTTCCGCGTCAGGTCCGAGGACGGTCACGCCCTGCTCACGAAGCCACGACGCGTTCAGCGGTGCATACAACCCATACGCCGCCAGACGCGCTGACGTATTCACCCGGCTGACGCGTGCGATGAGCGGGGCAGCCAGTCGTGTCGCCGTGTGCATCGGCAGATAGAAGGCAATGAGTCCGGCCGCGCCGATCTGATCGTCAGTCAACGTGTCGCGTGACGTGTCCACGCACGTGACGTCGATCCCTTCATTGCGAAGCCACGCCGCTGGTGAAGCCAGACCGAGCGGTTGGCGCCCGAGGTCGTACGTCGAAATCAACAAGGCCCGCACGGTTTCCATTGTTCCACGTTATCCTTCGAATGATGAATCCGCCCAAGCTTACGGACGCGCTCACCGACGTCGGGCCGGGAACGTCGTCAGCCGTAGACACGCGCTTCTTCGGGCATCCGCGCGGCCTCGCCACGCTCTTCTTCACCGAGATGTGGGAGCGCTTCAGCTACTACGGCATGCGCGCGTTCCTGCTCTACTACATGACGGCGTCGGCCGCCGCAGGCGGGCTGGGATTCACCGACGCGCAAGGCGCTTCGGCGTATGGCACCTACACTGGCTCGGCGTGGGGCGCCTCGATCATCGGCGGCCTGATCGCCGACCGGTTCCTCGGTCAGTACCGCAGCGTGTTCTGGGGCGGTGTCCTGATCATGCTCGGCCACCTCTCGCTCGTCTTCCCGCCGGTCCCCTTCTTCTATACGGGCCTTGCGTTGGTGGTTGCGGGCACCGGCCTGCTGAAACCGAGCGTCAGCACTCTCGTCGGATCGCTCTACGAGCAAGGCGATCGACGACGCGACGCGGGCTTTTCGATCTTCTACATGGGCATCAACTCGGGCGCGATCCTCGGCCCGATCATCGCCGGCTACGTCGCTCAGCGGATCGACTGGCACCTTGGGTTCGGCTGCGCCGCCGTCGGCATGGCCTTCGGCCTATCTCAGTACGTGCTCGACCGGCGTCATTTGCAGCCTGCCATTGACCGAATGGCCGCCGAACGGGCGGCGAGGGCTGCCCAGACTTCTGCTAGCGCGCCTGGTACGTCGGTCGCGCTGAACTCCGGCGAATGGAGCCGGGTCATTGCGATCTTCGTGCTCTTCGCGTTTGCGACGCTCTTCTGGGCCGGGTACGAGCAAGCCGGGTCGACGCTCGCGCTCATTGCCGATCGCAACACGCGACTCGAGCTGCTCGGAATCGGGTTCCCCTCCTCGTGGTTACAGAGCCTCCAGCCAATCTTCGTCGTGCTGCTGGCACCGATCTTTGCCTGGCTGTGGCTGCGACTCGGCCCACGCGAGCCGTCAGTGCCCGCGAAGTTCGCGCTCGGCCTGATGTTCATGGGGCTCGCCTTCGTCGTGATGATGCCGGCAGGCGCCGCACTCGATGCCGACACGGCATTGAAGATCAGCCCATGGCCGCTGGTCTTCTGGAACCTGTTCTCCGAGCTGGCGGAGCTGTCGATCAGCCCCGTCGGGCTCAGCGCGATCACCAAGCTCTCGCCAGCGCGACTCGTCGGCCTGATGATGGGGGTGTGGTTCCTGTCCCTCGCGTTCGGCAACAAGCTCGCCGGCTCGCTTGCGGCCTACGTCGAGACCATGCCGCTGTACACCATGTTCAGTTCGATCGCCGGCGTGCTGGTGGGCGCGGCGGTGATCATGTTCCTGCTCGTGCGGCCGGTGCGTCGGCTCATGGGCAACGTGAAGTAGGCATCGTGGCACTCGAGAAATACAAAGAGAAGCGGAACTTCGACAGCACTCCCGAACCGAAGGGAGACAAGCCGCGGAAGTCGCCAACCGGCACCACGCCCCGCTTCTTCTGCGTGCAGAAGCACCTGGCCAGTCATCTGCACTACGACTTTCGACTCGAGCACAACGGCGTGTTGCTGTCGTGGGCCGTCCCCAAAGGCCCCTCACTCGATCCCGCGACGAAGCGACTCGCGATGCACGTCGAGGATCACCCGTTCGACTACGGCGAGTTCGAGGGCGTGATTCCGTCTGGCTACGGCGCGGGCATCGTCATGCTGTGGGATCGCGGCACGTGGACGCCGCAGGTGGACGATGTGGACAAGGCGATCGAGAAGGGCGATCTGAAGTTCACACTCGATGGCTACAAGCTGAAAGGCTCGTGGGTCCTCGTCCGTACCAAGGGTGGTTACGCCGGTAACCGGGGACAAGAAGGCCGATCGTGGCTGCTCATCAAACATCGTGACGACTGGTCCTCGGGTGAGCTCGACATCGCGGAGTTCGCGCCGCTCAGCGTGAAGAGCGAGGGCGACTTCGCGGAGATCCTCTCGCAGGAGAACCCGGACATCTGGCGATCGAACAAGCCTGCGCAAGGGGGCGAGACCGGAGCGATGTTCGACAAGATCATTGCGCAGGCGATGCAGATGAAAGCCGGGTCTCGGGATTCGGGATCCGGGGTTCGGGATTCGACGTCAAAGGTTGCGAAACCGACAACAGCGAAGAAGACAACCGCGAAGAAAAAGCCCGCACCAAAGAAGCCAAGCACTCGAAGCGCCAAGGCGAAAACGAAGCGATAACCTGCTTCGGTTACACTGCGCGGATGCGCATCGCTCTTGCCGTCGCCGCCCTGATCCTGCTCGCCTCACTCCCAAGCGCCCAGACGGTCGATCCGGGTCGCGCCACGTTCGTGAACCGGTGCGCCGGCTGTCACGGCACCGATGGCAACGGTGGCGAGCTTGGGCCGGGCATCGCGACGCGGGTGCCGCCGCTCTCCGATCAGGACCTTACGACTCTGCTGAAAGAGGGACGGCCTGCGCTGGGCATGCCGCCGTTTGCCAATCTGACGTCAGGCGAGTCGAGCGATCTGATTCGCTATCTGCGCACGATCAAGCCGCGTGGAGGCTTCACGCCGACGCGCGCGACACTTCGACTCGAGAACGGGCGATCGCTCGAGGGTGTGGTCTTCAACCAGAGCCTCAGCGATGCGCAGGTACTGGGCAGCGACGGCAAGATCCACCTGCTGCGAGGCAACGCCTCGTCGTATCGCCAGGTCACCTCGCAGACTGACTGGGCGAGTTACAACGGCGGCATGAACGGCAGTCGCTACAGTCAGCTCACGCAGATCACGCCAGCGAATGTCGGCAAGCTGGCGCCAAAGTGGATCTACAGCCTCAACACCGCGCGCCTGCAGGTGACGCCGGCCGTCGTCGAGGGCGTGATGTACGTGACCAGCGCCAACGAACTGATTGCGCTCGATGCCGGGAGCGGCCGCGACATCTGGCGCTATCAGCGACCGCGCACGAAGGGCCTGATCGGAAACGCCGCCGGCGGCGTCAATCGCGGCGTCGGTGTCGCCGGCGATCGGGTGTTCATGGTCACGGACCATGCGCACATCATCGCGGTCAATCGACACACCGGATCGCTGCTCTGGGAAACCGAGATGGCCGACTGGCGTCAGAACTACAACGCCACCGGCGCACCGCTTCCAGTCGGGAACCTGGTCATCACTGGCACGTCAGGTGGTGACGAAGGCGTTCGCGGATTCGTTGCGGCGTTCGATCAAGCCACAGGCAAGGAGGTCTGGCGATTCTGGACGGTGCCAGCGCCTGGCGAACGCGGTTCCGAAACGTGGCAAGGTAAAGGGATCGCACACCCCGGCGGAACGACGTGGATGACGGGCGCATACGACGCGCAACTCGACACCCTCTACTGGCCGGTCGGCAATCCCGGCCCCGATCTCATCGGCGACGATCGACTCGGCGATAACCTCTACACCGACTCCGTCGTCGCACTCGATCCCAAAACCGGCGCGTTGAAGTGGCACTTTCAGTTCACACCGCATGACGTGTGGGACTACGACGCGCAGGAGCCGCTGGCCCTCGTGGACGCAAACTGGCAGGGCCAGCCGCGTCGTCTGCTGGTGCAGGCCAATCGAAACGGCTTCTTCTACGTGCTCGATCGCACGAACGGCACGTTCCTCTTCGGCACGCAGTACGTGAAGAACGTCACGTGGGCGACGGGACTCGACAAGGCCGGCCGCCCGATCAAGGTCCCCAACATGGATCCCTCGCTCGAGGGCAAACGTGTCTGTCCCTCGCTCGATGGCGCATCGAACTGGTATTCGGCGTCGTTCAACCCCGTCACCGGTCTCTACTACGTGCAGACCAACGACAAGTGCGGCATCTTCACGCGCACGCCGATGGAGTGGGAAGCAGGCAAAGGCTTCATGGGCGGCTCCTTCGGACAGGCGCCGAATGAACCCGCGCAGCGTGTCCTGCGCGCCATCGACATCAACACGGGTAAGCCGAAGTGGGAGCTGCCGCAGTCGGGCGCGGTGAATTCGTGGGGTGGCGTGCTGTCAACCGCGAGCGGTGTCGTCTTCTTTGGCGAGGACAGCGGCTCGTTGATGGCCGCTGACGCCGCGACCGGCAAGCCGCTATGGAGCTTTCAGACGAGTCAGCTCTGGAAAGCGTCCCCGATGACGTATCAGTTCGACGGCAAGCAGTACGTCGCGATCGCGTCCGGATCCAACATCATTGCGTTTGCGCTACCGGACTGACCATCGGCTCCGGCGCGTCACTGAGCAACCGCGCGCTCAGCACTGACCAGACGGCAAACGACAACCGCCTGCGATCGTGGCGCGCGATCTCGGTCTTCCAGAAAGGTCCGAGCACCGTTTCGACTCTCTCGTCCAGATCGCCAAGCTCCAGTGGCGTCTTGTTCTCGGCCGCATATCTCGCCAACGTCTCGGGCGATGGCCGGCTGGTGTTGGCGATAACGACGTCGACTGAGCGCCCGATGGTGTGAGACACCCACTTCGCGGCATCGGCTGCCGTGAAGCCCTCCATCCCGCTGCCTTCAGTGAGCAGGTTGGAGATGAGGACGATGGGGCCGCGCATCTCCATCAGCGCTTCCTTGACCCCTCGCACCAGCAACGGAGGCATGAGGCTGGTGAAGAAGCTGCCTGGCCCGATGATGACGGCGTCGAAGGAACGAATGGCCTCGGCGACAACCGGGTGAATGGACACTTGCGGCTCGAGCCAGATCCGTCTGACTTCGTGACCTCTCGCCTGCCCCGCGTCCACTTCGACTTCACCACGCGTGAACGTGCCGTCCGCGTACTCCGCGCAAATCGACGCACGCTCCACGCTGACCGGGAACACGCGGCCACGGCAGCCGAGAAGACCGCGCAGTCCATCGACCGCGGCGAGGAAGTCGCCGCTGTACGTCTCCATCATCGAGAGCAGCAGGTTGCCACCCGTATGACCGGCGAGCCGATCGTGCTGTTCGAGCGTCGGGAGTCGTGACAACAGCACGCTGCGCGCCTCGCGCTCGTTCCGCGCCAGCGCAAGCGCGCACTTGAGCACGTCACCAGGAGGTAACACGCCCAGCTCGTCTCGCAACTGGCCGGAGCTGCCCCCGCTGTCGAACATCGTGACCACGGCGCTCAAGCGCAGCCACGGGTTCCCTTTGAGACCCCCGATCAGACTCGGCAGTCCCGTGCCGCCGCCCACACACCCGATGTTCAGCTCCCGAAGGCGCATGAGCTGTATTGTACGGTCTTCGGTCCACAGTCTTCAGCCCTCAGTCCCGGTCCACGAACCTTAACCACGAGCTTCTCGTAAACCCAAGCAGGCGGTGTGGACCGAGGAGTGAGGACCGCAGTCGTACAATTACCCATGACTTCAACGTGGAAGACATCGGCCGATTCTCTGGTCGGCGATTTGCGGAACGTCTTCGGCACGCGCCTCCTCGCGGTCGTTGCATACGGGCCGCAGATCGAGGGCGCTGCTGACACGCCACTGACGTGCCTGGCACTCGTCAACAGCCTGACCGCGGAGGATCTGCAGTCATGCGCGCAGTTCGCACGCCGGTGGCATCGCGCGCACATCGCAACGCCGCTCCTCCTGCCGTCGCAGGAATTCATGCGATCGCTCGACACGTTTCCACTCGAATACGGCGAGATCATCCGGGCACATCAACTCGTGTACGGCGAGAATCCCTTCAGTTCGGCCACCATCGCCGCTGACGACGTACGGCGCGCGTGCGAGCTGCAAGCGAAGAGTCACTTGGTCCATCTGCGCGAAGCCTTCATCGAATCAGGTGGCCGGCCGACGGACGTCGCCGAGTTGGTGACGACCTCGGCGCCAGCGTTCACGCAGCTCCTGCGGAACGTCGCCCGGCTGAATCGCGTCACTACAGATGACAAGAACGAAGTGACGCGTGCCGGTGCACGCGCCGTCGGTATCCCCGAGGAGCTGGTCGCAGACATGCTGAGCCTGGAACGTCGTCCCGGTGTTCCCGCGACCGATCCGTCACGCCTCTTTCCCGAATACCTGGCCGCAGTCGAACAGCTCGCACGTGCTGTCGACGGATGGCGCGCATAGACATGTCACGCCATCTGAGTCGGCAACTCCCACGTGTGGGAGCTGCGGTGCTGCTTCATCTCGTGTGTGCCTGTGTGCTCGCCGTCACGACTGCGTACGCGCAGCCGCAGCCGCCCGAGCTGACACAGCCGGTCAACGACTTCGCCAACGTCCTCGATAGCTCGAGCGCGCGCGAGTTGGATGCGCTCATTCGATCGCTCCAGCAGGCGACGGGCGATGTTGTCGTCGTGGCGACGATCGACACGTTCGCGCCGTACGGAACCATCGACGAGTACGCCGTGAAGATGTTCGAGAATCACGGGCGAGGGATCGGCGAGCGCGGCCGTGACAACGGGCTCCTCATACTCGTCGCCATCAAGGATCGACGGGTGAAGTTCGAGGTCGGCTACGAGCTCGAAGAGTTCGTCACCGACGGCTTCGCGGGTCAGATCAGTCGCGAGGACATGGCGCCATTGTTCAGGCGCGGCGAGTACGGCCAGGGAGTACTGGCCGGCGCGCAGCGGGTGATCAGCCGCATCGCTGAGCGGCGCAACGTCACGCTGCAGGGTGTGCGCCCCGAGCGCCGTCGCGGCGCGCCGCAAACGGGATCGGGCGGCAGCCTGATCGTGGCGCTGATCGTGCTGGTCATGATCATCAACGTCATCGCAGGCCGGCTGCGCGGGCGACGACGGTTCCGCGGCGGCTGGGGTGGCGGTGGCGGCTGGTCGAGCGGCATCGGTCCGTTCGGTGGTGGCTTTGGCGGTGGATTCGGCCGTGGTGGTGGTTTCGGCGGTGGCTTTGGCGGGTTCGGTGGATTCGGCGGCGGCCGCAGCGGTGGCGGCGGCGGCGGCGGATCCTGGTAGATGATGGGAGACTGATGATGAGGAGTGCTGCAATGACGTGGCTACGCAAGACAGGCCTTGCCGTCGGGCTGGCATTGGTCGTTCTCGGCTCGACTGGCTGCTCGTACAACACGTTCGTCGGTCAGGAAGAGGGCATCAAGGCGCAATGGGCACAAGTCGAAAACCAGCTTCAGCGCCGCAATGACCTGATCCCGAATCTCGTGGAGACCGTGAAAGGCATCGCGCAGCAGGAACAGGACGTCTTCGGCCGCATCGCCGACTCGCGCGCGAAGCTTGCCGGGGCGACGACACCGGAGCAACAGATGCAGGCGGCGAACGAGCAGACGGCCGCCCTCGCGCGACTGCTCGTGGTCGTCGAGAACTACCCGCAGTTGCGATCGAACGAGCAGTTCGCCCGCCTGATGGACGAATTGGCAGGCACGGAGAACCGGATCGCCGTCGAGCGCATGCGCTACAACGAGCGCGTGCAGGCGTACAACACCTCGCGCCGGCAGTTCCCGTCGAACATCACGGCGTCGCTCTTCGGGTTCAAGGAGCACGCACTCTTCGACGCGCCGAAGGAAGCGGAGGCGCTTCCGCGCGTGAACTTCGGGCGGCCCGGGGGAGCCTGATCATGGCGATCGTCGACGCGTTGATGCCCGAGTTCGATCATGAGATGAGCGTCACGCGCAAGCTGCTCGAGCGTGTGCCGGAAGAGCGATTCGGCTGGAAGCCGCACGAGAAGTCGTACACGCTCGGTCAGCTCGCACAGCACGTGGCCACACTGCCGATGTGGGGCTCGATCACGATCAATCAGGCGGAGCTCGATCTGGGGAGCGGCCAGCAGCTACCCGCGGTCACCGACCGCGCGGGACTGCTGGCGCTCTTCGACGGACACGTCGCGGGCGCGCGCGCGGCGCTGACGGGAAAATCCGACGCCGAGTTGATGGCGCCCTGGACGCTCAAGAACAGCGGCAAGACACTGTTCTCGATGCCCAAGGCTGCCGTGTGGCGATCGTTCGTCATGAGCCATCTGATTCACCATCGCGGGCAGCTGAGCGTCTACCTGCGGATTCAAAACGTGGCGCTCCCGTCGATGTACGGTCCAAGCGCGGACGAGAACCCGTTCGTCTAAGGGCTGCTCGCGGCGGGCTGAAGACCCGCCGCTACGGAACACTTCCAGATCGCAGTGCGTAACTGATGCCGAGTCCCTCGGCATCGATGAGCACTCCGATTGCACACCGCGTCGAGCACACGTCGCGCCTCTGCGATCGGATCGAACCGCTCCGAGACAGTTGCCTCGATGCGTGGCGGTCAACGCCATCCAGGCTGCCAGCGCTTGGGCCGGAGATCTCGAGATGGCGGCAATGGCGAAATGCGGCGGCCACGAGCCGGCTGATCGACGAGATCGCGCTCCGCATCGACGAGCACCCTGAACACACGACCGAGCAGCCCGCGTGGCGAGACGGGTTGCGCACAACCCTGCAGGACTTCGGTGAGCGCCACTTCGGTTGGCCCGACGGCTACCGGCGTCTGCTCTTTGGCGACGCCTTCTACGAATCCTCCGTCGCGTTCGCGCGCCAGGCGCGCGCCTTCGATCCGTCATTGCGGCTCGAGGATCTCTGGCAGGCGATGCGCAACGTCTGGATCGGCAACAACCTTCAGATGCTGTTCGATGTCCCTGTGAGCCTGACTCAGGGACTCTTTGCGTACAGCATGCTCTACCCGGTCACGGACAACGTCCTGGACGCACCCGATCGATCCCGATTCGAGAAGCGCGCGTTCAACGATCGATTCGGCCTGCGCCTGCAAGGGCATGGCATGACGGCCAGAAACACGTGGGAGTCGAATGCGTTCGCCCTGGTTGACCAGATCGAAGCGGAGTTTCCCCGCCGCTGCTACCCCGACGTGTGGGAAAGCATCCTCGCGATTCACCGCGGGCAGGTGGACAGCCTGCGGCAACACGGCCGACGGCTGCCGGAATCCGAGTTGTGCGAGATCAGCTTTGCCAAGGGAGGTGCATCAGTTCTTGCCGACTTGTACCTGATCGTTGGTGAGCCATCGTCCGCACAAGAGCGGTTCGCGTTCGGCTACGGCGTATTTCTCCAGTTGCTCGATGACCTGCAGGACGCGACCATCGATCGCATTGCCGGTCACCATACCCTCTTTACGTTGGCGGCTGAGAGCGGAGCCGTGGACGAGCTCACCGCGCGGCTGATGCACTTCATCGACGTCATACTCGATCGCGAACGCGCTGGGGCCAATGCAGCCACCCGCGACTGCCTCGATCTGATTCGCAGGAACTGCCACTGCATGCTGGCAGCGGTCATGTCGGCGCAACCAGCGATGTTCAGCCGGCGCTTTCGACGATCCGTCGAGCGGCAGTGGCCACTGAGCTTTCGCGCGATGCGGCGGCTTCGCCGGCGCGCGCAGCAGCGATTCGAGGTGACGTCGCAACGCCTTCAGGCGCGCCGCGGCGTGTCTTCGCCGCTCGACCTCCTGCTCGCCCACTGAGTGGGGTCAGACCCCTTCACAGATTTACTCGCAGCGCAGAGCGTCCATGGCGCCGATGCGTACGGCCCGTCTCAGCGGCGCGTAGCACGCTATCAACGCCACCACAACGAACAGCATCGTCGCTGCGGCGAATGTCGCCGCGCCAGGTGCCGTGACACCGAAGCGCTGCGCCGCAAGCACGCGTCCGACGCCAACGCTCAGCACCAGTCCGAGGGCCAGGCCACCGCCGACGAGCGTCATCCCCTGCCGCAGAATCATTCCAACAACGGCAGCACGGCCTGCACCGAGTGAGAGGCGAATACCGATTTCACGCGTGCGGCGAGCAACGGTATATGCCGTCACACCGTAAATCCCGATCGCAGCCAGCAGCAGGCCGATGAGGCCGACGCTTCCAGCCACCGTGGCGGCCACACGAAGCTGTGCCTCCACTGGCCCCCGCCCGAGGCTGTCGAGTGTCTGCGCAATCAGCACGGGCAGATTGGCATTCATCGACGTCACGACCGCCCGGATGTCGTCAGCGACGCTCGCGGGTCCTCTGGTCCTTGCGAGAATCGTGATACCCGACACGTACTTCTGCTGCATCGGCACGTACAGGTTCAGGCGCGGCGCCAGACGAGGATCAACTTGCACGTCGCGCGCGACGCCGACGATGACCAGGGCCGTTGACGCACCGCCCGGCACGCTCAGGTTTCCCGTATGAACGTGCACGACCTCCCCCACTGCGCTCTTGCCGGGGAAGAAGCGCTTCGAAGCGGTCTCTCCGATGATCGCTACGGGCTGCGCGCCGGCCCGGTCGGCATCAGTGAAGTCGCGCCCCGCGAGCAGCGGAACCCTGAGCGTCGCGAAATACTGCGAGTCGACGACGTTCCAGTTCGGGTAGAAGTACGGCTGCCCTTGCGGCGGCGAGACGCCGGGGACGGTGAGTCCGCCCATCATCATCGAGCCGGGATCGGGCTGTCGATCGCTCAGCGTGGCTGCCTCGACGCCGGGAATCGCGCGCACGCGCTCGATCAACTGGCGCGCAAACGTTGAACCGGTGACGGCGGTGTATCCCGCCATCGAGAGGTTGACCGACGCCACGTCGACCTGACGCGAGTCGAAACCGCGATCGATGGACGTCACGCGATCGACATCGCGAACCAGGATGGCCGCCGTGATCACGAGCACGACGCTGAACGCCACCTGCGCCACGACGAAGGTGTTGCGCAGCCGCAAGCGATCCGTCGGCGCCGGCGCATCGTCCTTGAGGGCCGATACCACGTCCGCCTTCGATGCGTGCAGCGCCGGTGCAACTCCACAGAGCAACGCCGCGACGAAGGAGATTGCGAGCGAAAACGCAACGACTCGCAGGTCGAGCGCAACAGACACGTTCACGGGCAGTGGGAACGAAGGCAGAAGCGAGACGAGCACCGACGTCAGCACGCGCGCCAGCAGCAGTCCTGCGATCCCGCCAATCGCGAAAAGCAGCGTCGTCTCGGTCAGCAACTGCCGGACCACTCGCCCCCGGCCCGCACCAATCGCCGTGCGAACCGCGATCTCCCGGCGCCGAACCACGCCTCGCGCAAGCAGGACGCCGGCAAGATTCGCACATGCGATGACGAGCACCACGGCGACGATCGACATCAAGAGCGTGAGAAAGCCAGCGACGATGACGCGCAACCCTGACGGGATAGGCGACGAGGCCTCGGCGCTCCAGACGAACGAGAGGTCAGTCGGACCAAGGCCCGGCGGGAGGAAGTCGTACTTCACCGGGAACTCGCGGGCAAGGGCGGCGCCGATCGCCGCGATCTCGGCAGATGCCTGCGCTCTCGACACGCCCGGCTTCAAACGGCCACCGAGCATCATCCAGTCGGCCCCGCGGGCGCTCAGAAGTCGCGCGCCAGACTCGGGGTTCAGCGCAGCAATCATCGACGCCGGCACCCAGAGATCCGGCGCGACGACGGTCATCCCCAGGAATCCCTCCTGTGCGACGCCGACGACGCTGAACGGATATCCATTCAGATAGACCGTGCGTCCCACGACTCCGAGGTCCGAATTGAATCGGCGCGCCCAGAACCGATGACTGAGAACCACAACGGGGCTGCTGCCTGCTTCTTCGCTGTCCCCTACGCCGAAGGTCCGGCCTGCGATGGCAGGCACGCCGAGAACGTCGAAATAGTTCGTGGTGACCACGCCGGGATACACCCGCTCGGCGCCGGTGTTCTCGACCCGGAGGCTCGCCGGCTGAAGCTCGAGCTGATACCCGTAGACGCCCTCGAGCGTCGTCGCTCGACTCCGCACTTCCAGATAGTCCGGATACGAAATCGGATCGA
>Ga0310810_10001326_pt1 | contig 25750 bp, 20 predicted proteins | sample NCmetagenome_FD_207641 | JGI IMG/M metagenome (GOLD analysis project Ga0310810, IMG submission 207641) | Soil microbial communities from experimental microcosm in Duke University, North Carolina, United States - NC | ecosystem: Engineered > Artificial ecosystem > Soil microcosm > Unclassified ...
AACTACGACTATTTCCAGAACCGGATCATCTACATCGACGACCTGACGATGCAGGACCGCGTGTTCGCGGTCGTGGCGGTGGCCATCGTCATGGAAGCGACGCGCCGCGTGATCGGCGTCGCGCTCCCACTGACGGCGATCGCCTTCCTGGTGTACGCGGTCGGCTTCACGCAGGTGAAGCCCGACGTCATGCTCGAGCAGCTTTATCTGTCAACCGAGGGCATCTTCGGCTCGACGCTCGGCGTTTCGGCGAGCTACGTGATGCTGTTCGTGCTGTTCGGCGCGTTCATGGAGCGAAGCGGCACCGGCCAGCTGTTCATGGATTTCGCGATGTCGATCACCGGCCACACGGCGGGCGGCCCCGGCAAGGTCTCGGTCGTATCGTCGAGCCTCTTCGGAACCGTGTCGGGCAGTGCAGTAGCGAACGTGATGGTCGACGGGCCGATCACGATTCCATTGATGAAGCGCACCGGCTTCCGGCCGCCGTTCGCGGCGGCGGTCGAGGCGGTCGCGTCGACCGGCGGGCAGATCATGCCGCCGGTGATGGGAGCGGCGGCATTCGTCATGGCCGAATTCCTTGCGGTGCCCTATCTGCAGGTCGCATTGTGGGCCGCGATTCCGGCGGTCCTCTATTACATCGCCGTGTTCTTCGCCGTGCACTTCGAGGCGAAGCGCTATGGGCTTGCCGGTGTTCCACGCAGCCAGCTGCCGCGATTCACGCACGTGATGCGGGAGCGCGGCCACCTGTTCATCCCGATCCTCATCGTGCTGTTCGGTCTGATCCTCGGCTATTCGGCGCCCCTGTGCGCGCTGTATGGGGCGCTCGCCTGCATTCCCGTCGCGCTGCTGCGGGCGACGACGCGCGAGGGGATCACGTGGCGCAACGTTTACGACGCGCTGATCGACGGCGCTCGCAATACGCTCGGCGTCGCGATGGCGTGCGCGTGCGCGGGCATCGTCATCGGCTGCGTGACGATCACCGGACTCGGCATCGTGTTCACGCAGTTCGTCGTCGCGCTCGCGCAGAATTCGCTGATCGCAGCACTCGTGCTGACCGCCGTGGCCGGAATGATCCTCGGCATGGGCATGCCGACGACGCCGTCGTACATCGTGATGGTGTCGCTGCTGGTGCCGGCCATCATAAAGCTCGGCGCCGTCACCCCCGCGGCGCACATGTTCGCGTTCTATTTCGCGATTCTGTCCGCCATCACGCCGCCGGTTGCGCTCGCCGTATTCGCTGCCGCCGGCCTCGCGAAGACCGACCTGTGGCAATCGGGGTGGGAGGCGGTGCGCGTCGCGGCGCCGGCCTATATCGTGCCGTTCATGTTCGTCTACGAGCCGTCGCTGTTGACGATCGGCGATCCGGTCACCGTCGTAACGTCGGCGATCTCCGCCAGCATCGGCGTCATGTGCCTTGCCGCCGGCCTGATGGGGTGGCTGCGACGCGAGTGCGCGTGGTGGGAGCGCGCGCTGCTCGTCGCCGCGGCGCTGCTGCTGATCAAGCCCGGGTACATCACCGACGCGATCGGGCTGGTACTGCTCGGCATCGTCTTGGCCCTGCAGTCGCGCCCCAAACCGGTGTAATTGGGGTCAGAGATGCATTTGCAGCGAGGTCGCCGCGTCACGGACGATCCTGCCGGGGAAATGCATCTCTGACCCCAATTACACCAATTACGCCGTTTCCGATTACACCTCCGACACCTCCTCGGCGGTGACCGGCACCACGCGCTGGATCCCCATCTCCGCGAGCGTGTCGCGCACGGCGTTGACCGCGTGCCGCATCTCGTCGGGACCGATGGCGCCGATGCAGCCGACGCGAAACGTCTCCACCTGTGTCAGCTTGCCGGGATAGAGGACGAAGCCCTTCTCGCGCACGCGATCGTAGAAGTCGCGGAACGTGTAGCGCGGATCCGACGGGGCGTGGAACGTGACGATGATCGGCGCCTGGATGCGCGGATGGAGGAACGGGCGGAAGCCGAGCTCGGCCATGCCGCGCACCAGCGTTTCGTAGTTGCGCGTGTAGCGGGCGAGCCTTGCCGGCTGGCCGCCCTCGGTCACAAACGCCTCGAGCGCGGCCGCGAACGCGACCAGCACGTGCGTCGGCGGCGTGTAGCGCCACTGCGTCGTCTTTTCCATGTACTGCCACTGGTCGAACAGATCGAGCGACAGCGACGTGGAATTGCCCGCGCAGCGCTCCAGCGCCGATTTGCGCACGATCACGAATCCCATGCCGGGCGGGCCTTCGACGCACTTGCCGGAAGCCGCCACCAGCGCGTCGAACGGCATCGCCTGCGCGTCGATCGGAATCGCGGCAAACGAGCTCATCGCATCGACGATCAGACTTTTCCCCCGCCGCGCGACGACTTCCGCGATCTCGCGCAGCGGATTGAGGATGCCGGTCGACGTCTCGCAGTGGACGAGCCCCACGTGCGTGATCGACGCGTCGGCTGCAAGCAGGCGCTCGACATCGGCTGCCGTCGTGGGAACGTCCTCGGCCGTTTGGAACACCGAGACACGGCGTCCCATCATCTGCGCGAGCTTCGCGAACCGCGTGCCGTACGCGCCATTGATCAGCACCAGCACGTGGCCGGTGCGCGGCACGAGCGTGTTGACCGCCGCCTCCACCGAGAACGTGCCACTGCCCTGCATCGGCACGCAGACGTGCGTCGCCCCCGCGTTGGCGATGGCGAGAACCTGCTCGCGGACCACCGCGGTGACGGCGTTGAAGTTCGAGTCCCACGAGCCCCAGTCGCGCAGCATCGCCATCCGCGTCGGCAGCGCTGTCGTCAGGGGGCCTGGGGTCAGGAGGATCGGATCGCGGCTGAAATTGGCCATCGGCTCTTTCCGGAAAGTGATCAAACGCGCGACGTGGCGCGCCATGCCTGCGTGCGGCCCAGCAACACGCGCGTGACGATCGCGTAGAGGATGCACATGGCGGTCGACGACGCGACGATCAGCGTCGCCATGCCGGCCGCCGCGCCGATTTCCCCGGCCTCGTCCATGTTGAGGATCGACACCGACGCGACACGCGTGTCGGGTGCGTAGAGGAACACGACCGCCGAGATCGTCACCATGCCGTTGACGAACAGATAGCGGCCGATGTCCAGCACCGCCGGCAGGCACACCGGCACGGTGACGCGGAAGAACGTCCGGTAGAACGGCACCTTGAGCGACGCCGACACCGACTCGAATTCGTCGTCGAGCGCTTTCAGTGCCGTCACGGCCGTCATGTGGCTCGACGTGTAGTAGTGAACGATCGTCGACAGCACGAGAATGCCCATCGTGTGATAGAGGCCGTTCAGCGGATTGTCGGGATGGTTGAAGAAAAAGATGTAGCCCAGGCCCAGCACGAGGCCGGGCACCGCCATCGGGATCGTCGCGACCAGGCGCACGAACGCCTTGAGCGTCGCCATGCCGCGCGTTTTTTCGAGCAGGTAGGCGACGAGGAACACGAACACGGTTCCGAAGAGCGCCGAGTAGAGCGCCATCTTCAGGCTGTTGAAGTAATCGACGATGACGCCCGCGTCGATCAGGCCGTAGACGTAGTGGCGCAGGCTGAACGACTTGTCGTAGGGCCACAGCTTGATGAACGACGTGTACACCGCCATCCCAAGCACGGCCAGCAGGTAGATGGCAACGAGCGAGCAGAAGACGAGCATCGCGCGGTCGAATGCCGGCGAAGGTCGCGGCACGTACGGTACCGCCCGCGACGAGAACTGCGCCTGCAGGCGCCGCCGCATCACCCAATCGACCGAGAACGCGAACAGCACCGGCAGCAGCAGCACGAGGCTGACGACCGCGCCCTTGTTGAAGTTCTGCTGGCCGATCACCTGCTTGAAGATGTCGACCGCGAGCACGTTGTAGTTGCCGCCGATGACCTTCGGGATGCCGAAGTCGCTCACCGTGTACGAGAACACGACCATCGTCGCACTCACGAGGCCGTACTTGGCGCCGGGCAGCGTGATCGTGAAGAACCGTCGCCACGTCGGCGTGCGCAGCGACTCGGCCGCCTCGTACAGGCGCCCGTCAGCCAGCAACAGCGCGGTCAGCACGATCATCAGCGCGTGCGGAAACGTGGCGTAAACCGCCGACAGGATGATGCCGATCGGCCCGTACACCGAGTGGCCCATCAGCAATCCCTTGAGGAGCCCTTGCGTACCGAACCACTGGATGAACGAGATCGCGGCCATCAGCGACGGCGCGAGAATGGGCGTCAGCGCAAGCACGCGGAACACCGACCTGCCCGGCATGCAGGAGCGCGTCAGCGCGTACGCGTAGGTGAATGCCAGCGGCACCGTGATGAACGTCACGGCGGTGGCCACGAACAGCGTGTTCCAGATCGACTGTTGCAGCGCCGGCGTCGCGAAGTACTCGCGGAAGTGCACGAGCCCGATGTACGCGCCGTCCTTGTCCTGCACGCTCTTGACGAGGATCATCAGCAGCGGGCCGATCAGGAACAGCGCGAGCGCCGCGCAGCACAGCAGCAGCAATCCCTGCGCCAGGCGGTCGTGCCAGTGCACCTGCACGCCCGCCGCAGCGAGCGGCGCACGCGGAAGCGCGGCAGCCGGTGTCGCCACTTCAGGAGAGAACGCGCATCGCCGCGGGCGGCAGGCTCACGCGCACCGCGGAACCCGGCGCGAGACGGCCCGCGTCGACCTGCTGGCGCGGCACGTTCGCAACGAGCGCGGGCACGCCGGCCGCGTCGAGCGCGATGCCGACCATGCAGAACGCGCCGAGGAACTCGACCTTCGCGACCCTGGCCGCGAGCGCGTCGTGCGCCGCATGGCCGTTCACGTGCACGCCGATCTCCTCGGGGCGCAGGTAGAGCTTGACCGGCGTGCCGGCGGCGATGTCGTGGCGGTCGACCGTCAGCGACACGCTGCCGACGCGGAACCGGCCGGCGCCCTCGGCGATCGCCGGCAGCACGTTGATCTTGCCGACGAAGTCCGCGACGAACGGCGTGGCCGGCGTCTCGTAGACCTCGCGCGGCGTGCCGACCTGCTCGATGCGCCCCGCATTCATCACGACGACGCGGTCGGCCATCGACAGCGCCTCTTCCTGGTCGTGCGTCACCATGATCGTCGTGACGCCGAGGCGCTGCTGCAGCGCGCGGATCTCGCCCCGCAGCCGCACACGCTCGAGCGCGTCGAGCGCCGACAGCGGCTCGTCGAGCAGCAGCAATCCCGGGGACGTGGCGATCGCACGCGCGAGCGCGATGCGCTGCTGCTGGCCCCCCGAGAGCTGGCCCGGGTACTTGATGCCAGCATCGGGCAGGCCGACCAGCTTCAGAAGCTCGGCGACGCGTATACGCACGGCATCGCGCGCGGTGCGCCGGTTGACGAGCCCGTAAGCGATGTTGTCGGCGACCGTCAGGTTCGGAAACAGCGCGTACGACTGGAAGACGATGCCGTAGTCGCGCCGGATCGCCGGCAAACGCGAGATGTCGCGTCCATCCTGCACGATGGTGCCTGCGTCCTGCGATTCGAGACCGGCGATGATTCGCAGCAGCGTCGTTTTGCCGCAGCCCGAAGGCCCGAGGAACACCATGAGCTCGCCGCGGGCCGCGTCGAGCGACACGTCCTTCAGCGCCTCGAAGCGGCCGAAGTTCTTGCGGATGCCGGCGAGATCGAGAAAGCGGGCGCTGGCGCCGGCAGGCTGCGATGTTCCCTTGATCATCGGAAGCGAAGCGGGCGCCCAGGGAGGCCGGGGCGCCCGCTCCTCATGGAGTCACTTCGCCTCGGACTTCGCGTCGTAACGCTTGATCCATTCGGTGATGATCTTGTCGCGATTCTTGGCCGACCACGCGAAGTCGTTCTTCACGAGCCGCTGCTCGTAGTCCGCCGGCACGAATTCCAGCGGCTTTGCGATGCCCGGCATCGCGAGCACGGCAAAGTTCTTCGCGTAAAGCGCCATCGCTTCCGGCGTCACCATCCAGTCCATCAACGCCCTGGCGGCATCGAGCTTCTTCGTGTTCTTCATGATGCCCGACGACTCGAGATCCCAGCCGAGTCCTTCCGTCGGAAAGATGATGTCGATCGGTGCGCCCGATTTCTTCGTCGTGACCGCGCGATACTCGAACGACACGCCGATCGGGAACTCGCCGGCGCCCGCCTGCCGGCAGGGCTTGCTGCCGGAATGCGTGTACTGCGCGATGTTCTCGTGCAGCGCGTCCATGAACTTCCACGCGTCCGCCTCGCCCCACATCTGGATCCAGCCGGAGACGTCGAGATAGCCGGTGCCGGAAGACGCCGGATTGGGCATCACGACGCGGCCCTTGTAGACCGGCTTGGTCAGGTCCTTCCACGTCGCGGGCTTCGGCAGGCCGAGCTTCTGCGCCTCGACCGTGTTGAAACAGATGGCGGCCCCGTACACATCCATGCCGACCCATGCCGGCGGGTTCTTCGGATCGCGATACTTCGCGGAGACCTTGTCGAGCCCCTTCGGTGCGTACGGCTGCAGCATTCCTTCGTTTTCAAAAACCGCGAGGCTCGACGCCGATACGCCGAACACGACGTCGGCCTGCGGATTCGACTTCTCGGCGAGCAGCTTCGACGTGATCACGCCGGTCGAATCGCGCACCCACTTGAGGTCGATGTTCGGATTCGCCTTCTTGAACGCGTCCTCGTAGGCCTTGATCTGGTCGGTTTCGAGCGCCGTGTAGACCAAGAGCTCCGTCTTCTGCGCGAGCGCGGGCGCTGCGCAAAGCGCGAACGCGATCCCCGCGATGATTCCCATCCCTCCCCAACGTGTCGTCCGGTGCATGACCTCGCTCCTCCTTCGTGGAAATTCGACTCGTCCTTCGCCGGCGCCGTGTCGGCGCCGCATCGCGCCGCCAATGCTACCGCAGCGATGACGCGATGGGTGAACGCGCGCCGCCGCCCCCGCCTCGCCCCAACCCTCGTGGGCGGGCATTGCAGATTGTTGACAATCTACACCCGCAGGGCGTCTAATCGCAACGTGCTCAAGTCCGCTCCCTCGCGTGCCCGGCGTCCGCCCGGCGCGCCCGCCGCGCTGCACCCGGCGCCGGCCGCGCCGGCGGCAGCCCGCAAGCCCGCCGTCACGCAGCCGCGCGCCTTCGCCGCCGACCATCCGATCGCGCTGCTCAAGGCGCATTCGCTGCCGGGTCTCGTGCAGCGCGAGATCGAGCGCATGATCCTCGCCGGCGATCTCGCGGCAGGGGCGCAATTGCGCGAGGCGGAGGTCGCAGCGATGCTCGGCGTGTCGCGCGGCCCGGTGCGCGAGGCGTTTCGCGCGCTCGAGGAGTCCGGGCTCGTGCGCCTCGAGAAGAACCGCGGCGTGTTCGTGCGCCAGATCGACGTCGACGAGGCCGACGACATTTTCGAGGTCCGCGCGGTGCTCGACGAATTCGCCGGCCGCCGTGCGGCGCAGAGCGCGTCGCCGTCGGAGGCTGCGCATTTGCGCGATCTCGTCGTGCGCATGGAAAAGGCCGTCGGACGCGGCGACGTCGACGCCTACCACGACGCGAACCTCGCGTTCCACGACCGCATCGTCGAGCTCGCCGGCAATCCGAAGCTCACCACGCTCTACCGCAGGCTGGTGAACGAATTGCACCTGCATCGGCGCACGGCGCTCGCGCAGGCGGGCATCCTGCACCTCTCGATGCGCGAGCATCGGGCGATCGTCGAGCACATCGCCGCGCGGCAGCCCGCCGCGGCGGGTCGCGCCCTGTACGAGCACGCGATGTCGAGCCGGGCGCGCGTTCACCGCAACACGGGCGACGGCGACGCGACGTCGCGCACGAGAAAAGCAAGCCGATGAAAAGCGTGGAAGTCAATGGCCGCAGCTATCGCTGGCCGCAGCAGCCGCTCGTCGTCGTGTGCGTCGACGGCTGCGAGCCCGATTACGTCAACCAGGCGATCGGCGCGGGCAGCGCGCCGTGGATGGCGGCGCTCGACGGGCGCGGCACGTGCCTGACGGCCGACTGCGTCGTCCCCTCGTTCACCAACCCGAACAACCTGTCGATCGTCACCGGCGCGCCGCCGGCCGTGCACGGAATCTGCGGCAATTATTTCTACGACCCGGACGCGCGGGCCGAAGTGATGATGAACGACCCGAAGTACCTGCGCACCGGGACGATCCTCGCCGCATTCGCCGACGCGGGCGCCAAGGTCGCGGTGGTCACCGCGAAGGACAAGCTGCGCGCCCTGCTCGGCCATCGGTTGCGCGGCATCTGCTTTTCCGCCGAGCGCGCCGACAAGGTCACGCTTGCGGACAACGGCATCGAGAACGCGCTGGCACTCGCCGACATGCCGCTGCCGTCCGTCTACAGCGCCGAGCTGTCCGAGTTCGTGTTCGCGGCAGGCTGCGCGCTGCTCGCGCGCGAGCGTCCCGATATCATGTACCTGTCGACGACCGACTACGTCCAGCACAAGCACGCGCCCGGCACACCCGCGGCCAATGCGTTCACCGGCATGATCGATCGCTACCTGGCACGGCTCGACGCGGCCGGCGCAACGGTCGTCTTCACCGCCGACCACGGCATGAACGCGAAGACCGACGCCTTCGGCCGCCCGAACATCGTGTTCCTGCAGGACGCGCTCGACGCGGCCCTCGGCCAGGACGCGACGCGCGTGATCCTGCCGATCACCGATCCCTACGTCGTGCACCATGGCGCACTCGGCTCGTTCGCGACGGTGTACGTCAATGGCGGCGCGAGCGTCGCCGCGGTGCGCGAGCGCGTCGCCGCGCTGCCCGGAATCGACCTTGTCCTCGGCCGGGAAGAGGCCGCCGCGCGCTTCGAGCTTCCCGCCAATCGGATCGGCGACCTGGTGGTGGTTTCGGAGCGGCTCACCGTCATCGGCAGCCGCCGCTCGGGCCACGACCTGTCCGGGCTCGACGCCCCGCTCCGCTCGCACGGCGGCATCTCCGAGCAACGCGTGCCGCTGATCGCCAACCGCGCTGCGCTGTCGCTGCCGGTGCGGCGGTGGCGCAATTTCGACGCCTTCGATCTCGGCCTCAATCATCTCGGATGACAGGCCTGCCCCGTTTGCACGAGACTTGCATGAACGATCATTCCCCATGCTGACCGCCGCGCGCCCCGCAATCTCGACCCGTCCGGAACCGCTCGCCGAAGCCATGCGCATCGCCGGCGACCGTATCCGCACCGATCGCACGCTCGACGTGCACAATCCCTACACCGGCGAGCTCGTCGGCACCGTGCCGCGCGCGAGCGTCGACGACATCCGCCGCGCATTCGCCGCCGCCCGCGCCTACAAGCCGCGCCTCACCCGCTACGAGCGCTACGAAATCTGCCGCAAGACGGCGGCACTGATCGAGGCGCGTGCCGCCGGACTGTCCGATCTGATCACCGCCGAATGCGGCATTTGCAAGAAGGATTCGCTCTACGAGGTGGGCCGTGCGCGCGACGTGTTCACGTTCGCGGGCAATGCCGCGCTGACGGACGACGGCCAGGTGTTCTCCTGCGATTTGACGCCGCACGGCAAGTCGCGCAAGGTCTACACGCTGCGCGAGCCGCTGCTCGGCGTCATTTCCGCGATCACGCCGTTCAACCATCCGCTGAACCAGGTGGCGCACAAGATCGCGCCGGCCGTGGCGACGAACAACCGGATGGTGCTGAAGCCGACCGAGAAGACGCCGCTGTCGGCCCTCGCGCTCGCGGACATTCTCTACGAGGCCGGCCTGCCGCCGCCGATGCTGTCAATCGTCACCGGCGACCCGCGCGAGATCGCCGACGAGATGCTCGTCAACCCGGACATCGACCTCGTCACCTTCACCGGCGGCGTCGCGGTCGGCAAATACATCGCGGCCAAGGCCGTCTACAAGCGGCAAGTGCTTGAATTGGGCGGCAACGACCCGATCATCGTCATGGAGGACGCGGATCTCGACGAGGCCGCGCTGCTCGCCGCGACCGGCTCGTACAAGAATTCCGGGCAGCGCTGCACCGCAGTCAAGCGCATGCTCGTGCACGAAAAGGTCGCCGACGCGTTCGTCGAGCGGCTGCTGGCGCGCACGCGTGCGTGGACGTTCGGCAATCCCGCCGATCCCCGCATCGACATGGGTACGGTGATCGACGCCGCGGCGGCTGCCGCGTTCGAGAAGAAGGTGAATGCCGCGGTGGCCGAAGGTGCCCGTTTGCTGTTCGGCAACGAGCGCGACGGCGCGCTGTACTCGCCCACGGTACTCGACCGCGTGCTGCCCGAGATGGACGTCGTCCGCACCGAGACGTTCGGCCCGGTGTCGCCGGTGATCCGCTTCCGCGACATCGACGATGCGATCCGGATTTCCAATGCGACGGCCTACGGGCTGTCATCGGCCGTGTGCACGAACCGGCTCGATTACATCACGCGCTTCGTCGCGGAGTTGCAGGTCGGCACGGTCAACGTTCGCGAAGTGCCGGGATACCGGCTCGAGCTGACGCCGTTCGGCGGCATCAAGGATTCGGGCCTGGGCCACAAGGAAGGCGTACTGGAGGCGATGAAGAGCTTCACGAACGTCAAGACTTACTCGCTGCCATGGTAGGTTCGTTCGACTTTTCCGCCTTGAATCGACTGGCTTCGCCAGCGAGTCAAGGGATACATTTCCGGACGAAGGTAGGTTTCCACTTTCGTCCGCCTGTTTGATGCAAACGCTGCTGAACCTGCTCGCCGGCGTATCGCTGCTCGTATGGGGCACGCATCTGGTACGCACGGGCATCCTGCGGCTGTACGGCGGCGACTTGCGGCGCATCCTGCGGCGCAGCGTGTCCAGCCGCCCGGCGGCCTTCTTCGCGGGCCTTGGGGTCACCGGGCTGATTCAGAGCAGCACGGCCACCGCACTGATCGTCGCCTCGTTCGCGGGGCAAGGCCTGATCGGCACCGCACCCGCGCTCGCGGTCATGCTCGGCGCCGACGTCGGCACGGCGCTCGTCACCGTGCTGCTGTCGTTCGACCTGTCGTGGCTCGCGCCGCTTCTGATCTTCACCGGCATTGTTCTCTATCTGTCGAGCCAGGCCGGTGCCGCCGGCCGCTTCGGCCAGATCCTGATCGGGCTCGGCCTGATCATGTTCGCGCTGCAATGGATTTCGGTCGCGGCTCACCCGGTCGTGCAGGCGGCCGGCGTGCAGGTCATCTTCGCGTCGCTCACCGGCGACGTGCTGCTCGACATGCTGGTCGCGGCGCTCGTCACGGTACTCTGTTACTCGAGCCTCGCCGTCGTGCTGCTCGTCGCGACGCTCGCGTCGCTGCACGTGATCGCGCTGCCGGTCGCCCTCGGCCTGGTCCTCGGCGCAAACCTCGGCAGCGGCGTGCTCGGCATGCTCTCCACGCTGCGCTCGGCGCCGGAGGCACGGCGCGTCACGCTCGGCAACTTCATCTTCAAGCTGATCGGCTGCGCGCTCGCGATTCCGCTCGTCGGGCATCTCGAAAGCTGGATCGCCGGCCTCGGCATCGATCCGTCGCGCGAGGTCGTGCTGTTCCACCTGTTCTTCAACATCGCGCTCGCGCTGCTGCTCGTGTTCTGGACCGAGAAGATCGCGAAGATCGCCGAGCGGATGCTGCCCACGCGTGCGGCGTCCGAAGATCCGGCCAAGCCGCGCCATCTCGACCCGTCGGCGCTCGACACGCCGGGGCTCGCGATCGCCTGCGCGGCGCGCGAGTCGATGCGCATCGGCGACGTGATCGAGCAGATGCTCTCCGGCATGCTGACCGTGCTGACGACCAACGACCGCGCGCTCGCGCAGGAATTGCGGAACATGGACGATGTCGTCGACCAGCTCTACACGGCGGTGAAGCTGTACCTGACGCAGATTCCGCGCGAGGCGCTCGAGCAGCGCGAGGGCCGGCGGTGGGCCGACATCGTGTCGTTCGCCATCAACATGGAGCAGGTCGGCGACATCATCGAGCGCATCCTGACCGACGTCGAGGACAAGAAGATCGACAAGGGCCGCAACTTCTCCGAGGCGGGCATGGCGGAGATCGTCGACCTTCATGCGCGGCTGATCGCCAACCTGCGCCTCGGCCTGTCCGTATTCCTGAACGGCGACCTGAAGCATGCGCAGCAGCTTCTCGCGCAAAAAGTGCTGTTCCGGGATCTCGAGCGCGCTTATGCGAACTCGCACCTCGGCCGGCTGGCTGGCAACACGGTGGAAAGCATCGAGACGTCGTCGCTGCACCTCGACCTGATCTCCGATCTGCGCCGGATCAACTCGCACATCTGCTCGATCGCGTATCCGATCCTCGAGGAAGCCGGCGTCCTCGCACACACGCGCCTCAAGACGCCGGAGCCTGTTGCGGCGGATGCAGCGGCGGCGGCCGTCGAGGGCGCGACGTGGCAGAAGCGCAAGCCCAAGACCGCGTGAGCGCGACGGGCCGTCCCGAGCGCGAACAAGCACCGGAGCGCGTCAGCGCGCAGGAAGATCCACCAGTCCCGGCGGGCGAGCGCAGCGAGCCAGGGCCCGAAGGGGGCGTCGCCGGGCGATCGCGGCGAGGCCGACACACCGACCGACATTTCCCTCCGGCGGTGCACAGTGGCCGAGGCTTGAAAGCCGAAGCGCGCCCGTGATGCCGGGGCAGGAGCTCACCCTCGGCATCACGCTCGCAGTGCTCGGCGCCGGCATGTTGCACGCAGCGTGGAACGCCCTGCTGAAGGCCGCTCCGGGCGGCGATCCGATGCTCGACACGGCGTCGGTGGTCGCCGGCTCCTCGCTGTGCGCGCTGCTGGTGCTGCCGTTCGTGCCGCTGCCGAACGTCGCCGCCTGGAAATTCATGGCGGCGTCGACATTCGTTCATTTCGGCTATTACGTCACGCTTGCCCACGCGTACCGCACCGGCGATCTGTCGTTCGCCTATCCGCTGATGCGCGGCACGGCGCCGCTGATCGTCACCATTCTCGGCATCGTGTTTCTGCGCGAGCTGCCGACGGCGCACGTCGCGGCAGGCATCCTGCTTGTCTGCGGCGGCATCGTCAGCATCGCGTTCGTGCGCCGCGAGCGTCATCCGCCCGCGGCGGCTGGCTGGGCGTTCGCCAACGCCGCCATCATCGCGGTTTACACGCTGATCGACGGCACCGGGGCGCGCGCGTCGGGCAACGCGGTGTCGTACGTGTCGTGGCTGATCTTCATCGAAGGCCTCCCGTTCGTTGCGTGGATCATCGCGCGCCGCGGCCGCCCCGCCGTCACATATCTGACTCGGAGCTGGCGCCGGGGCGTCGCCGGCGGCGCGTGCGCGCTCGCCGCGTACGGCATCGTGCTGTTCGCGATGACGCGGGCGCCGGTCGCCGCTGTGGCGGCGCTGCGCGAGACGTCGGTCCTGTTCGCGGCGCTGATCGGCGCGGTGTGGCTCAAGGAAGGGCTCGGGCCGATGCGGCTGGCCGGCGCGGCAAGCGTGGTCGCGGGCGTGGCGGCGCTCAAGCTGTAGCGGCGTTCGCGACCGTTCGCGACTCTCTTGCTATAGGACATCAGGCATCCCATGTCCATTCCCTCCCACGCCCGCGTCGTCGTCGTCGGCGGCGGCATCGCCGGCGTATCGACGGCCTATCACCTGACGAAGCTCGGCGTCACCGACGTCGTCCTGCTCGAGCAGGGCCGGCTCACCTGCGGCACGACGTGGCACGCCGCGGGACTCGTCGGCCAGACACGCGCCACCCGCAACGCGACGCGGATGAGCCGTTACGGCATCGAGCTCTACGCAGCGCTCGAGCGCGAGACCGGCCTCGCGACAGGCTGGAAGGAATGCGGCAGCGTGAACGTCGCGAAGACGCCCGCGCGCATGCAGCTGATGCGGCGCCAGATGGCGCGCGCGCAAAGCTTCGGCATCGAGTTCGAGTGGCTGGCGCCCGCCGACGTCGCCGCGCGCCTGCCGCTGCTGCGCACCGACGACCTCGCCGGAGGCGTCTGGATTCCCGGCGACGGCAAGGCGAACCCCACCGACCTCACGCAGTCGCTCGCGAAAGGCGCGCGCAGCGGCGGCGCGAAAATCTTCGAGAGCACGAGGGTCACCGGCGTGCAGGCGCACAACGGCCGCGTCGCCGGTGTCGAATGGCAGGCAGGCGACGAGCTTGGCCGGATCACGTGCGAGTTCATCGTCAACTGTGCCGGGCAATGGGCGCGCGAGTTCGGCGAGACAGCGGGCGTTGCCGTGCCGTTGCAGTCGGCCGAGCACTTCTACGTCGTCACCGAGCCGATCGCGGGCGTGACGCCGGCGATGCCGGTGGTCCGCGATCCGGACGGTTACATCTACTTCAAGGAGGAAGTCGGCGGCATCGTCATGGGCGGATTCGAGCCGGTCGCCAAGCCGTGGAACGTCGATCGCATCCCCGACCGCTTCGAGTTCCAGCTGTTGCCGGAGGACTGGGATCAGTTCGAGGTGCTGATGCAAAGCGCGCTGCACCGGATGCCGAGCCTCGAGACGGCGCAGGTCAAGATGCTGCTGAACGGTCCCGAGAGCTTCACGCTCGACGGCAATTTTCTTCTCGGGGAGGCACCGGAGCTGCGCGGCTTTTTCGTCTGTGCGGGCTTCAATTCCGCGGGCATCGCGAATTCCGGCGGTGCCGGACGCCTGATCGCCGAGTGGCTGACACAGGGCGAGCCGCCGTTCGACGTGTGGGACGTCGACATCCGCCGCTTCGCCCCGTTTCACGTCAACCGGCAGCATCTCGCCGATCGCACCGTCGAGACGCTCGGCCTGCACTACGCGATGCGCTGGCCGCGCGAAGAGCTCGTCACCGTGCGGCCGCTGCGCCGCTCGCCGCTCTACGATCGATTGAAGGCGAAGGGCGCGGTGTTCGGCACCAAGCTCAATTGGGAGCGCGCCAACTACTTCCTGCGCGACGGCGACCGCGAGCCGGCGCCCACGTTCGACTCCCCCGGCTGGCTGCCTTACGTGCTCGACGAGCAGCGCGCATGCCGCGAAGATGCCGTCGTCTTCGACCAGACGTCGTTTGCCAAATTCGTGCTGAAGGGCCGCGACGCGCTCGCGGTGCTCGAGCGGCTGTGCGCGAACCGCGTCGACGTCGCTGCCGGGCGCATCGTCCACACGGCCATGCTGAACGAGCGCGGCGGCTTCGAGTGCGACGTGACGATCACGCGCGTGGCGCAAAACGAATTCTTCATCGTCACGGGATCGGCGCAGGCGACGCGGGACTTCGCGTGGATCGAGCGCCACATCGGCGAGAACGAGCACGCGGCGCTGGTCGACGTGACGAGCGGCTGGTGCGTCCTGTCGCTGATGGGACCGCGCGCCGAGCCGCTGCTGCGCACGCTGTCGCGCGATGACGTCTCGAAGACCGCGCTGCCGTTCGCCGCGACGAGGCTGATCGACATCGGCTATGCCCGCGTGCGCGCGGCGCGGATGAGCTACGTCGGCGGGCCCGGTTACGAGCTATACGTTCCCACGGAATTCTGCGCGACGCTCTACGACGCGCTCTGTGACGCGGGCCGAGCGTTCGGGCTGCGGGACGCCGGCTACTACACGATCGACGCACTGCGCATCGAGGCCGGGCGCCGGGCGTGGGGCGCCGAGCTGTCGCCGGACGAGACACCCCTCGAGGCCGGGCTGTCCTACGCGGTTGCGCTCGGCAAGCCGGTCGATTTCATCGGCCGCGAAGCCATTCTTGCGCAGCGCGCGCGCGGTGTCACCAAACGCCTGATTCAGTTGACGCTCGACGACCCCGCGGCGTTCGCGTGGGGCGGCGAGCCGATCGTCATGAACGGGCGCCTCGTCGGTGAATTGACGTCCGCCGGGTACAGTCGACGGCTGGGACGCGTGGTTGTCTTCGGCTACGCGAAGTCGCCCGAAGCCGGCACGCCGCTCTCCGATGCGATGATCGAGGGCGCCCGTTTCGCGATCGACATCGCGGGCCGCTGCTGCGAAGCGACCGTGCATCTGTCGAAGGCGCCTTGACGGGGGGCGAAGGCCGCGCGGCGTCCAAACCTGCGACCACTCCGATCGAGTCCGGCACGCCTTCGCCGTACGTTGTACGATCAGGCTTCCATGCAGGCCGACCCGCCCATCGAAATGGAATTGGCAGCCCTCGCATCGCACCTGCACGAGCGGCGCGCCGAGGTCCTGGCCGCGTGGAGCCGCGCGACGCAGCGCGATCCCGACGTCACCACGTCCGCCACGCTGTCGCGCGTGCAGTTCTACGACCATATCCCGGCGATGCTCGACGCGCTGGAGAGCGGCTTGCGAGCGGATCGCCTGCAGCAGGCGCTCGACGCGAAGCGCGACGAGACCGAGAAGGCCGAGGGCCATGGCCTCCAGCGCTGGCAGCAGGGGTACGACGACCGCGAGGTGATGCGCGAATGGATCATACTCAATGCCTGCCTCGCCGACGAGATCGATTTCTTCGCCCATGCCCGGCCGACGCTCGCGCCGGCCGCGCTGTCGGAGGCATGGCGGCGCGTGGCCGCGTTTTGCGTGACAGGAATGAGCGAGAGCGTCTCGCAATACGCCCGCCTGCAGCGCGCCGAAGCGGCCGCGCGCGTCGCAGCGCTCGAGACCGCGGTCGCGCAGCTCGGCGAGCTCGAGCGCCAGCGGGCGGAGGCATGGCGCGAAGCGGCCCACGATCTGCGCGGCAATCTGAGCATCGTCGAAAACGTCACGTCGATCATGCAGATCAAGGGGGCGAACGAGAAAACCCTGCGCATGCTCGGGCACGGCGTCGCTTCCCTCACGGCGCTCCTGAACGATCTGATGACGCAGGCCCGGCTCGACGCGGGACACGAGACGCGCGACGTCCAGCCGTTCGACGCCGCTGCCGCGCTCGCCGAGCTGTGCGCGAATTTCGCCCCGCTGGCCGAGCATCGCGGGCTGTTCCTCGAATCGGAGGGGCCGCCCGCTCTGCAGGTCGACGGCGATCGGGTGAAGGTCTGCCGCATCGCGCAAAACCTGATCCTGAATGCGCTGACCTACACGCGCCGGGGAGGCGCCAAGGTGACATGGGAAGAGGTGGAGGGGCTGCCCCGCCGCTGGACGCTGTGCGTTCAGGACACCGGCCCGGGGATCGCAGCGAACGGCGCCGCGCCGCTGGCGGCCGCGCTCGAAGCGGCGACGCGTGACGGCCACGACGTCGAGCGCGACGGCGCGATGCGCGGCGACCCGGGCGCCGACCCCGCGCCGGCACCGACGCTGGTGTCGCGCTCTCCCCCGCCGACGATTCCGGCCGGCGAAGGCATCGGCCTTTCGATCGTCAAGCGGTTGTGCGAGCTGCTCGACGCCGGTCTCGAATTGCAGACCGGCGAGGGCAAGGGCTCGACGTTTCGCGTGACCTTTCCGAGCCACTACGCCAAAGGCTAGCAGCCGCGGCCGCCTGCGCATCGTGACCGTCATTCATCGCCTGACCCCGCCCGCGCGCCGCGGCCGCACGCCGACGCGGCCGGGCGCCGAGACCGCGCAGGTGCAAAGCCTGACGCGCGGCCTGTCGATTCTCGAGTGCCTCGCGAAGACCGAGGGCGGACTCACCCTTACCGACATCGCGCATCGCGTCGAGCTGCCGCCGTCGACGACGCATCGGCTGCTCGCCACGCTGGAGAAGACGGGCTACGTTCATCAGGCCGGCGACCTCGGGCGCTGGTACGTGGGCCTGCAGGCCTTCACCGTCGGCTCGAGCTTCCTCGCGAGCCGCGATTTCGCGACGCAAAGCCACGGCTACATGCGCCGGCTGATGGAGCAATCGGGCGAAACGGTGAACCTCGCGATCCTCGACGGCACCGAGGCGGTGTTCATCGACCAGGTGCAATGCCGGGAGACGATGCGCACGATCGTCAAGCTCGGCAGCCGCGTGCCACTCCACGCGTCGGGCGTCGGCAAGGCGATCTTCGCATCGCTCCCGAACGACCAGATCGACGCGCTGCTCAAGGTGAAGGGATTGCCGCGCATCACCGAAAACACGATCACGTCGCCCGAGACGATGTGGGCGAGCATCCGCGTCATCCGCCAGCGCGGCTTTTCGTTCGACGACGAGGAGCACCTGCCTGGAACGCGCTGCGTAGCGGCGCCGATCTATGACGAGCACGCGGAGCCGGTCGGCGCGATCTCCCTCGCGGGACCGTCGACGCGCCTCACCGACGCGCGGATCAAGCAGCTCGGGCCCGTCGTATCGCACGCCGCCGAGGAAATCACGCGCAGGCTCGGCGGCCGCTGGCCGCATCCGTACTAGCCGCGTCCCGCAAGATCCGGGCGGCGCAGATCCGATGATCCCGTACGAGGTCCGGATCGAGCCGTATTCGAAGCGGCTGCGGATCATCTTCAACGAGGTGCTGATCGCCGACACGACGCGGGCGCTCGTGCTGCACGAGACGCGGCACGCGCCGACCTTCTACATTCCCTGGGACGACGTCCGTCCGGGCCACCTCGAACGGACGGCGCACCGCACGTACTGTCCATTCAAGGGCGACGCGAGCTACTGGTCGGTCGGCGCGAGCAGCGCGCGGATCGCCGACGCCGCGTGGGCCTACGAGCTGCCGACCGACGACGCTGCCGCGCTACAGGGTTACGTGGCGTTCTACCCGAGCAAGGTTCGGTCGATCCACGGCGACGATGGCGATGCCCCGGACGTGGCGCCGACCGTCGACAGTCCCCATCCGAACCCGATCGCGAGCTGGCTGTTGCGCGATGCCTGGCGGGCTGCCTCGCCGGACGAGCTCGTCCTTGAGTTCTGCGCCTGCCTGCGCGCGCAGGGTGTTCCGGTCGCGCGCATGACCGTCATCATTCCGACGCTGCACCCGCAGGTCTTCGCGAGCGTGTTCGTCTGGCGGGACGACGAGCGCCGCGTGAAGACGATTTTCGAGCCGCACGACATCCTGCATCAGCCGAAATTCTCGCGCAGCCCGTTCGCGCCGATCATCCGCGGCGCCGGCGGCGTACGGAGGCGGCTCGAGGGCGCCCGATCGGAGCCCGACTTTCCCGTCGTGCAGGAATTGCAGGCAGAGGGAGCGACGGATTACGTCGCGATGCCGTTCCGCTTTTCCGACGGCCAGATCAATGTCATGTCGTTGACGTCGTTCGCACCCGGCGGATTCACGACGGCGGCGCTCGGGAACGTCTTCGAGGTACTGCCTGCGCTCGCACGCATGTTCGAGGTTCACGCGCAGCGCCGGATTTCCGTGGGCCTGCTCGAAACCTATCTCGGCCGGCACACCGGAAAACGCGTGTTGCAAGGCGAAATCAAGCACGGCGACGGCCGGCTGATCCACGCCGTCATCTGGTTCTGCGACCTGCGCGATTCCACCGCGCTCGCGGACAGCATGGACCAGGCGAGCTATCTCGCGAACCTGAACCGGTTCTTCACCGCCATGGCGGGCGCGATCATCGCCAGTGACGGCGAAATACTGAGCTACATCGGCGACGCGGTGCTCGCGATCTTTCCGATCTCCGAGCCGGCGCAGGAAGCTCGATCTACGGACGCCGCGGCGAGCGCCTGCCGCGACGCCGTGCGCGCCGCGCGCCTCGCGGGCCAGCGCATCGCGGCGGCCAACGAAGCACGCCCCGACCTGCCGACGCTGCGCTACGGCATCGGCCTGCACGTGGGCGACGTGACGTACGGCAACATCGGCGTTCCGGAACGCCTGCAGTTCACCGTCATCGGCTCCGCGGCGAACGAAGCCTCGCGCATCGAGAGCATGACGAAGGTGCTCGGCGTGCCGGTCGTGGTGTCGTCGGCGTTTGCGGCGCTCTATGGCGGCCCGCTGACATCGGTCGGCGCGCACGCGCTCAAGGGCGTAAGCGGCGTGCACGAGTTGTTCGCGCTCGGCTGACTTACCGCCCCTTCATGCGCTCCATCCGGCGCGCCAGATGCGGCTGTGGCGGCGGCGCAAAGCGCGCCAGCAGGTCGTCCATCGCGGCGAAATCGTTGCACAGGAGCACGACGTCGCAGCCGGCGTCGATCGCGGCATCCGCGCGCGCGACGACGTCGCCGGCCGAATGCGCGCCGGCCATCTCGAGATCGTCGGAGAAGATCAATCCGCCGAAGCCGAGCCGCCCGCGCAGGATGTCGCCGATCCAGATGCGCGAGAACCCGGCCGGCCGCGCATCGACGGCCGGATACACGACGTGCGCCGGCATGATCGCGGGCAGCCCCTCCTGGATCAGCGCGGCGAACGGCACGACGTCGGCGCGCAGGATGTCGTCGAGCGTGCGCGCGTCGACCGGCGTGTCGACGTGCGAATCCGCGGCGACGAAGCCGTGGCCGGGAAAGTGCTTGCCGACGGCGGCGCAGCCCGCGGATGCGAGGCCACGCACGAGCGCGGACGCGAGATCGGCGACCACGATCGGATCGGCATGGAACGCGCGATCGCCGATCACCGCGCTCGCCGCATAGTCGAGGTCGAGCACCGGCGTGAAGCTGAAGTCGACGCCGTGCGCGCGCAACTCGCGGGCGATCGTCGCGCCATGCGCGAACGCGGCGTCGCTCGCCGCCGGCGGCTCGAGCTCGAAGCGCTCGCCGAGCGAGCGCATGGGCGGGATCGCGGAGAACTCGCCGGTGCGAAAGCGCTGGACGCGGCCGCCTTCGTGGTCGACCGCGACGAGGAGCACCGGCCGCAGCGCGCGGATTTCCGACGTGAGCGCGCGCAATTGCGCCGACGATTCGAAGTTGCGCGCGAACAGGATGACGCCACCGACGCGTGGATCGGCGAGGCGTGCGCGATCGCAGTCCGTGAGGGCCAGGCCCTCGACGCCGAGCATCACCGGTCCGCGCAAACCCGTCACGGCGACGACCGGGCCGCCTGCCGCATCAGCGCTTTCATTTCGCGCACGGCCTCGCGCAACCCGACGAACACGCTGCGCGAGACGATCGCGTGGCCGATGTGCAGCTCGCGCACGCCGGGAAGCGCGGCAACCGGCTGCACGTTGAAATAGTTGAGCGCGTGACCGGCGTTGAACCTCATGCCGAGATCGCGAATCGCACGGCCGGCGACGTGAATGCGGTCGAGCTCGGTTACCACCGCGCTGCTCTCGGCGTCGCGTCCCTTCACGTGGAACGCGAGCGCGTACGGGCCCGTGTGCACCTCGCACACGCGCGCGCCGACGCGCGCGGAAGCCTCGACTTGCGGCAGCTCGGCGTCGATGAAAACCGACGTGACGATTCCCGCGTCCGACAGGCGCGCGATCGCAGCGCGGAGCTTGGTCTCCTGGCCGGCGACGTCGAGCCCGCCTTCGGTCGTGATCTCCTCGCGGCCTTCCGGCACGAGCATCGCCATCTCCGGCCGCAGCCGGCACGCGATGTCGACCATTTCGGGCGTCGCCGCCATCTCGAGATTGAGCTTGATATGGACGAGATCGCGCAGCCTTCGCACGTCCTCGTCCTGGATGTGCCGCCGATCCTCGCGCAGGTGCACGGTGATGCCGTCGGCGCCACCGAGATGCGCCTCGACGGCGCCCCAGACCGGATCGGGCTCGTACGTCCGCCGCGCCTGGCGCAGCGTCGCGACGTGGTCGATGTTGACGCCGAGCTCGATCACGTCGGATGTCCCTTTTTCATCGCATCTCCTTGTCGTCTTCGAGCGCCGCCAGGTCCTGCACGACGCGGCGGCTCTCGATGCCGCGCGCCTCGAGATAGTGATCGAGCACGCTGCGCATCAGCCGCTTCGCCTCCGCTGCGACCTCCGCGTCGGGATAGTGCGCGGTCGCGAGCGCAAGCAGCGTCGCCCCGCGCACGACCGGGCCCCGCGCATCGGACTCGCGCGCGACGAGGCGCGGTCCGCGGTCGAATGCGTAATGGTAGCGTTCGGCGGCGGCGATCGGCGCGCCGGTGTCGACATCGTGCGCAAGCGGCAGCGCGTAACCGAGCTCGGCCAGGAGCCGCAGCTCGAATCCGCGCAGCGTCGCCGCCTGCGCGGAAGGGCGCACGTCGCGGGTGAGCGCATGCAGCGTCGCGGCGTACTCGGCGTAAAGGTCCGGATGCGGATCCTCGCGCGGAAGCAGCTTCAACAGCAGCTCGTTCAGATAGAAACCGCAGAGCAGCGCGGCGCCCGTCGGCAGCGGAAGGCCGCCGCGCCACTCGGCCTTGACGAGCGTCTTGAGCTCGCCCGTGCCGGCCCACGACAGCGCAAGCGGCTGGAACGCCTGCAGCAACCCGCGCAGCTCCGAGCGCGGCCGCCTCGCGCCCTTCGCCACCATCGGCACGCGTCCCGCCGCCTCGGTGAACGCCTCGACGATGACGCTCGTCTCCTTGTACGGATACGCATGGAGGACGAACGCCGGCTCGTCGTCGTGGCGGTCGCGGAGCTGGCGCATTGGGGCGACGAGCGATCAATACCCGAGTCGCGTCAGCATCGCGTCGCTGTCCGCCCACCCGCTCTTCACGCGCACCCATACGTCGAGGAATACCCGGCCGCCGAACAGCGCTTCCATGTCAGCGCGCGCCTTCGTCGCGATTTCCTTCATTCGCGCGCCGTCGCGGCCGACGAGGATTGCGCGCTGGCCCGGTTTGTCGACCAGCACTGTCGCGCGAATCCGGCGCAGCTCGCCCTCCTGTTCGAAGCTGTCGATCATGACGGCCGTCGAGTATGGCACTTCGTCGCCAAGCAGCCGGAAGATCTTCTCGCGCAGGAACTCGCCCGCCAGGAAGCGCTCGTCGCGATCGGTCAGCGCGTCGCCGTCGTACAGCGCCGGACCTTCCGGCAGGAGACCGGCGATCGCCTGCACGAGCGCCGGGAGGTCCGTGCCTTTCTCGGCGGACACCGGCACGATGGCGACAAACTCGCGCAGGTTAGCGAGCTCGGCGATGCGCGGCAGAAGCGACCGCTTGTCCTTCACCGCGTCGACCTTGTTCAGAACGGCGATCGCAGGAACGCTCGCAGGAACCAGCGCGAGCACCGCGCGGTCGGCTTCGGTCACACACGCCGCGTCGACGACGAACACGACCGCGTCCACGTCCGCGAGCGCATCGCGCACGGCGCGATTGAGCCTGGCATTGAGCTTCGACGGCTGGCGCGTCTGGAATCCTGGCGTGTCGACGAACACGAACTGCACGCCCGGGTCGGTGCGAATGCCGGCGACGCGATGCCGCGTCGTCTGCGGCTTGCGCGACGTGATGCTGATGCGCGCGCCGACCAGCGCGTTCAGCAGCGTCGACTTGCCGACCGAAGGCCGGCCGACGATCGCGACGTGGCCGCTGCGATGAGCCGGATCAGCCACTGCGCTGGCGGCCGGGAAGCGCGTCCAGCGCCTGCTCGGCGGCATCCTGCTCGGCGGCCTTTCGGCTCGATCCTGCGCCACCCACGACGATGCCCAGATCGGGAATCCGGCATTCGACGGCGAACTGCTGCGCATGCGCCTTGCCCGTCGTGCCGACAATGACGTATTCGGGTTCCGGCAACCGTTTGCGATGCAACGCCTCCTGCAAGCGCGTCTTCGGATCCTTGCCGAGACGCGACGGATCGGCGTCGCGCAGCATATCGCCGTAGGCGGCCTCGATCGCATGGCGTGCGGCGTCGAACCCGGCATCCAGGAAGACCGCCCCGAACACCGCCTCCATCGCGTCGGCGAGAATCGACGCGCGGTCGGTGCCGCCTCCCTTGAGCTCGCCCTCGCCGAGGCGGATCGCCCGGCCGAGGCCCAGGCGACGCGCGATCCGCGCGAGCGCGTCTTCCTTGACGAGGTGTGCGCGCACGCGCGTCAGCTGTCCTTCGGGGATTCCGGGAAACCGTTCGTAGAGCGCCAGCGCGACGACGAAGCCGAGCACGGCATCGCCGACGAATTCGAGCCGCTCGTTGTTCGGAGTGCCGTAGCTGCGGTGGGTCAGCGCCTGGGAGAGCAGGCCCGGATCGTTGAAGACGTGGTCGATCGCGATGCGTGACGCTTCGCTCACATCGTTCAACCCCGTGTCGAGCGCGCCTCGAACTCGAGCAGGATGCTCGCGTTGCCGATCATGTGGAGAATCTTCTGCCAGGAGAGCGTCGCGACGATCGCGTTGCCTTCCCGCCCGACCAGCACGTCGGACGAGCGCACCGAGTCGACGTAGTCGGCGGACAGCCGCCGGTCCATCGAGCGCCGGATTTCGTAGGGCGTGGGATTCTGGACGTCCTGCATCGTCTGGTCGAGCGCCTTCTGGACGGTGAAGTATTCGAGGTAGGACGGGCCGACGCGGAACGCCACCAAGGCGAAGATGATGATGACGATTGTCGTGAACAGGAATCCTGTCATCGACAACCCACGCTCGTATCGGGTCACGTTGCCCCTCCCCGTCACACGTCAATGAATGCCGCTGCCGACGCGCTTGAACGCAAACGACGCAATGTCGTCCCAGTTGAACCAGATGAAGAACGCGCGTCCCCGGATGTGGTCATCCGGGACGAAGCCCCAGTAGCGGCTGTCGTCGCTGTTGTCGCGGTTGTCACCCATCATGAAATAGTGACCCGCAGGCACCCTGCATTTGAAGCCGCGCTCATTGTAGTCGCAATTTTCGCGCCCGGGGAACGGCCTCACGTTCGATGGATACACCGGTTGCGCCTGGACGTTGGCCCCCACGGTATGTGCGCGCGCCGTGTCGCCGTCCGTTCGCTCGATGGACCTCTCGAGCGTCTCGAACCGCAGGCCTTCGAGGTAGCTGTACGTGCCGTCCGCCTGCTGCGGCCATGGGATGCCGTTGACCGTCAGCCGCTTGTCGCGGTACTCGACCACGTCGCCGCCGACGCCGATCACGCGCTTGATGAAGTCCTGGGACGGATTGAGCGGATAGCGAAAGACGACGACGTCGCCGTGCTTCGGGTCGGAGAGCGGAATGATCTTCTGCTCGATGATCGGCAGCCGGATGCCGTAGACGAATTTGTTGACGAGGATGAAGTCGCCGACCTCGAGCGTCGGCCGCATCGACGAGGACGGAATCTTGAACGGCTCGGCCAGGAAAGAGCGGAGCAGGAAGACCACCAGCAGCACCGGAAAGAACGACTTCGCGTACTCGACGAAGACGGGCTCGCGCGCGTCGGCGCTACGCCGGCCGGCGAGGAACAGGCGATCGGCGAGCCAGATCACGCCGGACACGACGGTCAGCACGAACAGGATCAGGGCGAAATTCATCGACGGTCAGCGCAACGGGAAAGGGTAAAACGGGGGGCCGGGCGGGCGGCATTGTCGCACGCGTGCTGTCCTCGATTGACGGCAAGTCGCGAGTGCATCACTTGTCGCCGACCTTGAGGATCGCGAGAAACGCCTCCTGCGGAATCTCGACGCTGCCGACCGACTTCATCCGCTTCTTGCCGGCCTTCTGCTTCTCGAGCAGCTTCTTCTTGCGCGTGATGTCGCCGCCGTAGCATTTCGCGAGCACGTTCTTGCGCATCGCCTTGATCGTCTCGCGCGCGATGATCTGCGCGCCGATCGCGGCCTGCACGGCGACGTCGAACATCTGCCGCGGGATCAGCGAGCGCATCTTCGCGACGACCTCGCGGCCGCGGTACGTCGCGACCGAGCGGTGCACCATCACCGACAGTGCGTCGACGCGCTCGCCGTTGATCAGGATGTCGAGCCTGACGACGTCCGCGGCGCGGAACTCGCGGAAATCGTAGTCGAGCGACGCGTAGCCGCGCGACACCGACTTCAGCCGATCGAAAAAGTCCATCACGACCTCGGCCATCGGCAGCTCGTACGTCAGCACCACCTGCCGCCCGGCGTACTGCATGTTCTTCTGCACGCCGCGCCGCTCGGTGCACAGCGTCAGCACCGGGCCGACGTACTCCTGCGGCATCAGGATCGTCGCCGTGATGATCGGCTCGCGGATCTCCTCGACGCGCGAGAGATCCGGCAGCTTCGACGGATTCTCGATCTCGATCACGCTGCCGTCGCGCAGCTGCACCTGG
>Ga0310810_10001327_pt1 | contig 25748 bp, 25 predicted proteins | sample NCmetagenome_FD_207641 | JGI IMG/M metagenome (GOLD analysis project Ga0310810, IMG submission 207641) | Soil microbial communities from experimental microcosm in Duke University, North Carolina, United States - NC | ecosystem: Engineered > Artificial ecosystem > Soil microcosm > Unclassified ...
TGACTCTCTGCCGCTTTGCGTGTGTTCAAGGTCGAGCCGTTCGTCGTTCCCCAATAGTGGTAGATGCCAGGGGAGCCTGCGGCAAACCGGATTTGGCGCGTCTCGCCCGGAGCGATTGAGACAGTCGCGTCTTCGTCCGCAGGGCGGGTTACGAAGCCGTGGACGTCCAGGCGCTCGGCGAGCGCGTTTCGCACTTGAATAGTGATGGTGGTCCCAGCCGGAACACGCAACAGCGGACCGGGAATCATCAGCGCACTGCCTTCTTCGCCGAACGCCGCGACGGCCAACGCGGGACCGTCAATTTCCTCTGGCCGCCACTCTCCTTGATCAACGTAGATGCGGGCGGCGAGGATGTCTCCGGTCAGCACACCCGCCGGCTGCCGATTGTCATTGACCGAGATCGTGCGGGTTGAGGGCTGGGCGACGGCCGAGGCGGCTATCCCCACCACGAGGACTGCGACCATTATCGAACCAGCGGCATATCGAAGCGCCATGTCGTTCCTCCTGTTACAGGGGTTAAGCGGAAACGGAGGCGCGGAACTACAATCGGGCCCTATCGATCAAACGACAGGCAGCCATCGTCCTAACAAATGCCGACCGACAGTGCGGAAATCACCCGGTTGCTGAAGGCCTGGGGGCGCGGTGACACGGCGGCTTTGGACCGCTTGACGCCGCTCGTCTATGAGGAGCTTCGGCGTCTGGCGCACGGCTACATGCGGAAGGAACGCCGGAGCCACAGCCTGCAGGCAACGGCGCTGGTCAACGAGGCGTTCATCCGGCTGGTTGACGCCCGCGCGATCGATTGGCAGGACCGGTCGCACTTCTTCGCGGTCTCGGCGAAGATGATGCGGCGGGTGCTGGTCGATGCGGCGAGGGCGAAGGCCTCGGTTAAGCGCGGCGGCCGCGCCGAGCGGGTGGATCATTCCACCGCGGTCAATCTCAATCAGTTTCCGGCCGCGTCTGCCGATATCAGCGCGCAGCTGTGCGCGCTCGATGATGCCCTGAACACGTTGGCAGCGATGGACGCGCGACGAGCGCAGGTCGTAGAGCTGCGCTACTTCGGTGGTTTGTCGGTCGAAGAAACGGGCCACGTTCTGAACGTCTCGCCCCAGAGCGTGATGCGCGACTGGAAACTCGCGCGCGCGTGGCTCGCCCGCGAGCTGAGTCGATAGAGCCACACCTTCCCATTGGCCGACACGGTGAAAGCCCACCAGGCGCTCGAGGCGCGCCAGACTACGGGGAAAGTCCTTCTGGAGGTTGAGAAGTAGCTATTTCTCGGAGACGACGTTCAGCGTCAGACGAACGCCGGTCGCATCCTGTCGAGGGGAAGCCGGATTCTGGCTCAGAGGAAGGACTCGCGTCTCGTCGTCAGCCGTGATCGTCGTTTCGAATCTCGTTCCGCGTTCGAGCGCAATCGGTTCTTTGAACCAGAACCTTCGCGTCCACTCGCGTTGCGGGTGAAAGGCGATGAGCTCACGCCGCGCTCCGCTTGGCGCAACGGCAGTGACGATCACCCTGGCGTCAGATGGATGTTCGGTCGCGTAGATGGCCAGCGCGCGAACGTTCTCGGAAATCGGTTCGCTGAGTTGCCGGCGCGACCCGTTTGCCGGCGGCGCGGCGGCGTCAGCCGTCAGAGTGATCGCGCGGATCGCCTGTGAGGCGTCGTTCGCGAAATAGAGACCGAGCGTGCTGCGGTCCCGCAGTTCCTTGCGCTCGTACTGCCACGTCTTCTTATACCGAATGCGCACCGAGAGCTCCGCGCCGGATGGAACCTCGAACGCGGCACCGGCGTCGGGTGAAATCGGGTCATCACCCGGAAGCCACAACGCCAGAGCCGACTCGCTTGCAAGGGGCCGCGATCCGCCCGCCGTCGATTTGATCAGCACCGTAGCCGACCGCACGATCGCCGCGGTTCCCGGAGCGAGATCGACGGCTCGCAGCCAGCGTCGCTCGGTGAATCCCGAGGGCACGACGAACTCGGCGACGTCCTCTTGTTTGTCCGCCGGCAGCGTGAACTCCTTTTGAAGCGCCAGTTCGACGTCGGGCGTCCCTAACGGCCATCGGCGATCACGCGCAACGGGCGGCGGCGTCTTGTCGGGAGTCCCGAACGGTGTGCCGCCGGTCGCCCAGGTGAGCAGCACGTTCATCTCGCGCGCGCTGATCGTCTGCGCATTGCGGAACCGCGTCGGCGCGGCATCGACGCTCCATGGCGGCATGTGTCCGGCGAGCAGTTCCACGCGGATCGATTCACCCCAGGGCACGGTGTCGTCGTAGGTCATCAGCGACATTGGTGCTACGCCTTCTGAAACGTGGCAGCGGCCGCATCGCTCGCGCAGGATCGGAAACACATCGTCGTTGTAGGTGAACGGCGACGTGATCGGCTTGTGTGCGCCTCCTGGTACTGTGCCGAGTATCAAGGCGACGAGCACGAGGACGGAGCAGAGCGCGGTGTGGCGAGCTCGATTCATGGTCTAACGAAACGCCTCGACCACTTCGGCGACGCCGGAGGTGAACGCGGAGAACGCGGCCTCGACCTGTTGCCGGTTTCCGACGTCGCCGGCAGCGTCGAGGAGCCATGCTCCGCGAACGACGCGCGCGAGTGCTGGCTCGCCGGCGTCACGTTTTTGTGCGCCGAGATGCGCGAGATGCGGCTCCAGCGCGATCGCCAGGTCCTTCGCCCGGAACGCCGGCACCCACACTGCGGCGAAATCCCCTCGCATGACCAGGTCGCGCACTTCGGCGTTCTTGCCCTGTAACTCGCTCAAGATCTCCGCCATCGACCCAGGAATGGCCTGCGGATTCAGGCTGCTGACAGGCGACGGTGCCGGCGCGGTTGTCGCCGGTGTTGCGGGGGCGGCCGCAGCCCGAGCAGTGCTGGTTGCCTGCGGCACTGACGTCGGTGCGGCCGGCTCCTTGGTCAGCGCGTCGAATGTGAAGTCGAAGCGGTGCTCTGACGAATCCGATCCGAAGCGCACCTTCGCGGTCATCTCGGCGGGAAGGGCAGTCGTATCGACGCGGGCTTCCAGATACCCGCGGTCGCGTGACATGCGGAGCGGAAACGCCGACAGCTCGGTCGTCTTGCGAGTTGCCGGATCGAAGGTTTCCTTGGTGACAAGACGAGCCTGGACGTCCTTCAACTTGTCGGCCGGCAGCGGGCGGCCGTAGTCGTCGTAGACGTAGAGGCGAAATGCCTGCGCCGTCGGATAAGCGCCTTCGATGTGATGCCAGTTGTCTGGCGCCATGAAGAACTGACCGCCGTGCCGCGGATTGTGATTGCCGTGCGGCCGCAGCGCGCGCTGTCCGATACGTGGTGATCCGTCGCTGCAGAGCCCCGGTTCCAGGTGCTCCGCGGTATCACCCCGGCACGTCCATGTCAGCGAAACGGTGACCGGGACCAACTGCCGGCGGCACAGCCGGCACGTCCCCTTGTCCGATTCGATGACGGTGGTGTGCACCGGACACATCCACGATGAGTCGAGACGCACCGGGACGAGGTTCAGCTTGCAGATCGGACAGATACCGGGTTTGTCCTCGAGAACGTCAGGGTGATGTTGGCAGGTGTAGGACAGAGGCGGCAGTTTGAATGACGCCGGCACGGGCCGCTGTTGCGCCGAGATCGCTGCAGTGAGCAGCATCAGCACCCAGAGAGCCGTCGCGAAGGCACGCATCCTGACCTTCGATCGTAATGCAGAATGCACGATGCAGAATTCGAATTGGTTCGGTTTCTGCGTTCTGCATTCTGAATTCAGAATCACGCCATTTTCAAAAGGCCCTGAATCTCAGCCAGCACCATCTCCGGGACGTCTTCCTGCAGATTGTGGCCACCCGGCAACGACTTGCCGTAGGCCTTCTTCGCACGCTCGCGCCAGATGCCGAGCACATCGTAGATGTCTGCCATCGCGCCCTTCTGGCCCCAGAGGACGAGCAGCGGGCAGGCAATCTTCTTCTGCATGTCCGCTTCGTCGTGCGTCATGTCAATGGTCGCGCCGGCGCGGTAGTCCTCGCACATCGCATGGATGTTGGCTGGGTCACCGGCCGTGCGGAGGTACTCGAGCTGAATCTCGTTCGTCGCGCGTGCCTTGGCGGCGTCGTTCTGCGCCTTGAGATCGTTCTCCGGTCCCGGCGCCGGGCGCAGGTAGTTGAACCAATGGAAGTAGCGCTGCACGAACTCAATCTTGAAGTGCGTGTAGAGGTAGTGCGTCGGCACGATGTCGAGCACGCCGGCATGCGTCACCTTGTCGGGATGATCGAGCGCCATGCGATGTGTGACGCGGCCGCCGCGATCGTGACCGACGACCGGGAACTTCTCGAACCCGAAGTGCTTCATCACCTCGATCTGGTCGAGTGCCATGGCGCGCTTCGAGTAGTTCGCGTGGTTCTCCCCATCGGGCGGCTTGCTGCTGTCGCCGTACCCGCGCAGATCGGGAACGACGACGGTGCGCGTCGCGGCGAGCTTGGGCGCGACGATGCGCCACGACACGTGCGATTGGGGAGCGCCATGCAAGAGCAGCAACGGCGGGCCGGACCCGCCGATGACGCCGTTGATCTCAGCGCCGCTGGTCTGCAGCTTGAACGGCTTGAAGCCGGGGAAGAAGCGCGTCGTATCGGTTGGAACCTGCGCCTCGAGCGCTCTGCCCGCGCTGGCGGCGATTCCAAGCGCCCCCATCTGTTTGATCCAATCGCGACGGGAAGTCTGCTCTGTCATACGGCGGCCATCGTAATGCAAAACCCGGAATGCAGGCTGCTGAGAGTGCGATTTGGACAAAAACTTGGCGGCCCGGTGGAGAGGGCTGGATCCCTGGGTGGCGTTGCGTTTGCCGTCTTACGACGGCGGCAGCTGCCGGCTCCAGTCCGTCGTCCGCTCGAAGGCGTCCGCTACGCGCAGAACCGTCGCTTCGTCGAACATCTTTCCCACGAGCTGGAATCCGATCGGCAGGCGAGCGACGCCGGCTGGCCCCGGAGTCTCGACGAGACCGCAAGGCACGCTGATGCCGGGCAGGCCGACGAGGTTCACGCTGACCGTGAAGATGTCCGCCAGGTACATCTGCAGAGGGTCATCGGTTTTTTCACCGAGCCGGAAGGGCGGTGTCGGGCTGGTCGGCATGGCGACGAGATCGACCGATTCGAAGGCGCGATCGTAGTCCTGCTTGAGCAGCGTGCGGACCTGCTGCGCCTTCAGGTAGAACGCATCGTAATAGCCGGCGCTCAGCACGTAGGTGCCGAGCATGATCCGGCGCTTGACCTCGGGCCCGAATCCTTCGTCGCGGCTCTTGCTGTACATCGCCTTCAGCCCGCGGTTCGCCTCGGGCGAGCGGTAGCCGTACTTCACACCGTCGTAGCGCGCAAGATTCGAGCTGGCTTCGGCCGTGCACACCAGGTAGTAGACCGGGATCGCGTGCTTTGCGTGGGGAAGGTCGATGTCGAGCAGCGTCGCTCCCGTCGAGCGAAGCACGTCGAGCGCGGCATCGAAAGCTCCGAGGACGCTCGAGTCGACACCGTCGGACACAAAAGCCCTCGGAACGCCGATGCGGATCCCGCGCGCATGCCCCGAGAGCGCGCCCAGGAAATCGGGGACGGCTTCGCGCGATGCCGTCGAGTCCATCGCATCGGGCCCGGCGATCGCCTGCAGCGCCACCGCACTATCTTCGACGCTTCGCGTGATTGGTCCAATCTGATCGAGCGACGAGGCGAAAGCGAGCAGCCCGTATCGCGAGACACGTCCGTATGTCGGTTTCAGCCCGGTGACACCGCAGAAAGACGCGGGCTGCCGGATTGAACCGCCGGTATCGGAGCCGAGGGCGAGCGACACACACGACGCGGCGACAGCCGCCGCCGACCCGCCGCTCGATCCGCCCGGCGTGCGATCGCTCGCCCACGGATTGCGCACTGGTCCGTACGCCGAGTTCTCGTTCGAGGAGCCCATCGCGAATTCATCGCAGTTCGTCTTGCCGACGATCACGGCGCCGGCGTGTTCGAGCTTCGCGATCGTCGTCGCATCGTACGGGGGTACGAAGGTGTCGAGGATGCGCGACGACGCCGTTGTCCGCATGCCGCGCACGCACATGTTGTCTTTGACGGCGATGGGGACGCCGGCCAGCGGACCGAGCGGCCCGCCCGACGCGCGCAGGCGGTCGATGGTGGTCGCGCGATCAATCGCGCGCTCGTCCGCGATCAGGTTGAATGCATTGAGCGATGGGTTGACGCGTGCGATGCGCTCGAGCGCATCGCGGCACATCTCGACGGCCGACACCCGGCCGCTCGCGATGTCCTCGGCAATCGCGCGGATGCCCGCGGCGGGCGCGCTCATCCGATGACTCGTGGGACGCGGAACAGACCCGCCTCAGGGGCGCCATCCGGCGCGTTGCGCAAGGCATCGGCCACTGGCAGGCACGGACGCAGCTCATCGTCGCGCTCGGCTTCGTGCGCGTTGACATGCGCGGTGGCGGCGACACCCGCGGTGTCGATGGCCTGCAGCTGTTCGGCGTAGGCGAGGATATCGGCGAGCTGCTTCGTGAAGACGTGCTTTTCCTCCTCGGTCAGCTCGAGATGCGCGAGTGCCGCGATCCGTTCGACGTCGGCAATCGTCAAGGGCGTTGACATATCGGTGGCGCTGTATGCAGTCGAGACCTGAATCTGTCCTCGGTCTCGACTGGATGGTACCATTTCTCCATGCCGCAGGTGAGGCGCGCAGCGGTCGCGGGGACATGGTACCCGGACGATCCTGCGCGTCTGGTCCGCGACCTCGATGCTCACCTGGCGCGCGCCAGCGTGACGGCCGCGTCGCCGCCGCGCGCGATCATCGCGCCGCACGCCGGCCTCATGTACTCGGGTCCGGTGGCGGCCTTCGCCTATGAGGCCGCACGCACGTCGCCGGCGCGCACGATTGTCCTCATCGGCCCGTCCCACTTCGTTCCCTTCGAAGGTGTCTCGATCTGGCCGGTTGGCTCGTGGGAGACGCCACTCGGTCGCATCGCGGTGGACGCGGAGCTCGCTGGAGCGCTGCAAGCGGCGTCGGAGGTGATCGTCGAGCTCGATGCTGCGCACGGGCGCGAGCACTCGCTGGAAATGCAACTCCCGTTTCTCGCGCATCTCAAGCCCGGGGTTCCGATCGTGCCGATGGTCATGGGACATCAGACGCGCGCCACGGCCTTTGCACTCGCCGACGCGGTGGCGCACACCGTGCGGGCGAGTGGCAAAGACGTGATGCTCGTTGCCAGCAGCGATCTCTCGCACTACGAAGACGCGCGGGTCGCGGCGCGTCTCGACGAGGTCGTGATGACGCATGTCGAAGCGATGGATGCGACCGGGCTGATGGCGGCGCTTGAAGACGAGCCGCGACATGCGTGCGGCGGCGGCCCCATGGTCGCGGTGATCGATGCCGCCCGGCAGCTTGGAGCGCATAGCGCGCGAGTGCTGCGCTACGCTGATTCAGGGGACGTGTCGGGTGACAAGTCGTCGGTCGTCGGCTACATGGCCGCCGGCGTGTGGTAGCGGACGATGTTGACAGGGGAGACGCGGCGGGAATTGCTGTCGATCGCGCGGGCGGCGCTCGAAGCGCGCGTCTGCCGGACGGGTACCGCGGCGCCCGACGCTCGTGGCGCCGGGTATCCTCGCTGCGGCGCATTCGTCACGATTTTCCATAACGGCGATTTGCGCGGGTGTCTCGGTCGTATTTCTTCGGATATACCGCTTCCGAGCCTGGTCTACCATCTCGCGCAGGAAGTCGCCGATTCGGACCCGCGTTTCGACCCGGTGACTCCCGGCGAGCTGCGCGACATCAGCGTCGAGATCTCGGTGTTGACGCCGGAACAGGAGATTGGATCGCCAGAGGAGATCGAAATCGGGCGGCATGGTCTGATCATCGAACGTGGATCGCACCGCGGCCTGCTCCTGCCACAGGTACCTGGTGAGCGTGGCTGGGATCGCGAGACCTTCCTGGCCCAGTCGTGCCTGAAGGCGGGGCTGCCTGCCGACGCGTGGCGGCACGGTGCCCGCATCTTCATCTTCGAGGCCGAAGTGTTCGGTGAAGAGGAGAGCAGGCGTGGATAACGTCTGTCACACGCTGGTCGGTGCGGCGTTCGGCGAAGCGGGACTCAAGCAGCGAACCCGCTTCGCGGCCGCTGCGCTGATGATTTCCGCAAACATCCCGGATATCGACGTGCTGGTCTTCGCGACTGACACGCCGTCGGTCTCGTTTCGCCGTGGACTGACGCATGGTGTCGGGGCGCAACTCCTCCTGCCGATCCTGCTGACGGGCGCGTTCTGGCTCGTCGCTCGTCGCAGCGGCGATCCCGATCGATCGCCTCCGTTTCGCGCCGGATGGATACTCGCGCTCTCGTACATCGGCGTGTACTCGCATGTCTTTCTCGATTACCTGAACAACTACGGCGTGCGGCTGCTGACGCCGCTCGACTGGCGATGGTTCTACGGCGACGCCGTGTTCATCGTGGATCCGTGGCTGTGGCTGTCGCTCGGCGCCGGCGTCTGGCTGGCGCGGCGCTGGCGATCGGCCCGGCCGCCGCGATACGCGCTCGTCATTGCGACGCTCTACGTGGTCGGCATGCTGATCGCCGCGCGCACCGCCAGAGGGATCGTGGAGCAGCAGTGGGCCGCCACACACGGCGCCGCGCCGCAGGGCCTGATGGTGGGTCCGCGGGCGATCTTGCCGGTGACCCGCGACGTGATCGTCGATGCGGGGGACCACTACGAAGGGGGCTCGTTCACCTGGCCGCGCGCGCTCGAGCTGAACGCCGACCGGATTCCAAAGAACGACGACCGTCCCGAGGTCGCTGCCGCGCGCGGCGCTCCCAACATTCGCGCATTCCTCGTCTGGGCGCGATTCCCGTTCTGGACGCTGGAGCCGGTCGAGGGCGGCACGCGCGTGACGGTGACCGATGCGCGCTTCATGGCGCGCGGCTTCTTCTCGGCGTCGACCGTGGTGCCTTCGTCGTCCTCGTCGAATTGAGACAACGGAGTGCGGCGGAGAGAACGGCTAAACGCGGAGCCGCAGAGAAACGGAGCGGCCACGCCGGTGACGCGTGGCCTCCGTTCCTCCGTTCCTCCGTGTTAATCCGTTACCTCCGTCATCTCCGAGCCTCATGGAGGCAGGTACAATTCGATCGAGAGGGATCTGAACGCGTGAGCGAAGGCGAAGAGACGAAATATAGCGGCGACAATTTTCGCGGGGCGGATCACGCCTCGCCCTATCCGGTCAGCCGGCTTGGCGCACCGGTGTCGCTCGTGGACATGGCGAGAGTGATCGAGTCGGCGTCAGCCAAGGTGGCCCTCCGCACCAACGCCCAACTCGAGGTCATCGTCGAGCAGATGAAGGAGCTGCAGGAACGTGCCCGCGAGATCATCGAGCAGGCGTCGCGGGACGTCGATCTCATTCACGCCGAGTGCCGCTTCCACCGCGTGCCCGGACGCATCTACCATCTCTACGAGCGGACTGACGGCCACCGCTTCTTTTCAATGCTCGGACCAGACGAGTACAGCGGGGCCGGGCCATCGGGATATGTCGCCAGTTTCCGCTATGAACACGATGAATCGTGGACGCGGCTGGACGAAATCGATGCGCGGGACAAGCGGCGCGCCGAGATTCAGGGGTTCGTGTCGAATCGACTGCTGAAGTCGTGAGACGGCCCCTGCCGACGAGCGACGACTTGGCTGCTGGCGGCTGAGACCGCATCGGATCCACAATCGCTCCCTGCGATGGCGAAGAAGCGCAAAGGCGACTCGGAGCGTACCACCCAGGTCAGGGCGGCCGCCCGGACCGAATCCGAAAACGTCTCCGCCGCTCCGCGCGTGCGCGTGGACGTGAGCGGACAATCGCATTCCGGTTTGGTTCGAGAGAACAACGAGGACCATTTCCTCGTGTCGCGTCTCGACCGAACGATGCAAACCCTGGTCAGCAACATGCCGCCTGGTGCGGTGCCCGACCGGTCCGTGGATACGGTGTACGGCATGCTCGTCGCCGACGGGATGGGCGGGCACGCCGCCGGCGAAGTGGCGAGCCGCACGGCAGTCGCGACGCTGATCGATCTCGTACTCCGCACGCCCGATCTCATCACGCGGCTCGACGAGCACTACACGGAGGAGGCGCTACGGCGATTCGAGCGCCGCTTCCACGATATCGCAGAGGTTCTGAAAGAGCATGCCCGGGCGGATCCCCGTCTCGACGGCATGGGTACGACGATGACGCTGGCGTGCAGCGCTGGCGCCGATCTGATCATCGTCCACGTGGGGGACTCGCGGGCCTACCTGCTGCGTCGCGGTCAGTTGCAGCGCCTCACGTCCGATCACACGATGGCCCAGTTCCTCGCCGACACCGGCATGATCGCCCGCGACGAGATCGAGACCCACCCGATGCGGAACGTATTGACCGGTGCGCTCAGTACGCGGGACGTTCCCACGAATGTCGACCTCGCCGCGCAGCGGCTTCTCGACGGTGACCAGCTGCTGCTCTGTACCGACGGGCTGTTCGACATGGTCTCGGAGACGGCGATCACCGAGCTGCTGCTGCAGCCAGGATCGACAGCCGAGGCATGTCAGCGGCTCATCACGGCCGCGCTCGAGGGTGGTGGCCGAGACAACGTGACGGTGGTCCTCGGGCGTTACCAGATTGCGAATGACGCGACCTGAGATCCTTCGATAGACTTACGACTTTTGCGCCACCAAGCTGCTCGGGAACGTGGCGTTCAATCCAATCAGCCGGAGACAGGCCGTCTCGTTCGCGATTGGATGGTCGAGTGCGAGATGGTGGCGAGAAAGCTCGGTATCGAGCTCCCGATTTCGATCGAACAGCGCATGGCCGGTGCGGGGAAGGTCGGCGCACACAAGACGTCGATGCTGCGTGTTCTGGTGAGAGTGGAGGTTGCACAGTGAGCATCAACAATCGCTGGTTTCAGCTCGTGGCGTCGCTCATCGCGATGATCATGATTGCCAACCTGCAATACGCCTGGACGCTCTTCGTCACGCCAATGCAAAAGGCGACCGGGTGGGCGTTGTCCGACATTCAGGTGGCGTTCTCCCTGTTCATCCTGTGTCAGACATGGGTGCAGCCGCTCGACGGCTGGCTCGTCGATCGGTTGGGGCCGCGATGGTTCATCACGGCTGCCGGAGTGTTGTGCGGTCTCGGGTGGGCGGGGATGGGATTTGTCTCGACCCCAGGAATGCTGTACGTGTCGTATTGCGCCGCCGGCGTCGGTGCGGCGTTCGTCTACAGCTGCTCGATTGGATCGGCGCTCAAGTGGTTCAAGGAGCGGCGCGGTCTTGCGTCCGGGATCATGGCGGCAGGCTTCGGCGGCGGCACCGCGCTGTTCATCCCGGTCATCCAGTCGTTGATCGCCTCACGAGGGTACGGCGCCACGTTCGTGGCAACCGGCCTGTTTCAAGGGACTGTCATCCTGATCGTTGCCCAGTTCCTGCGGCATCCACCGATGCAACCCGCCGCGGCCAGCGCGCAGGCGACGGTCACGGGCTCGCAGATCGGCAAGCGTCAGTTCACGACAATGGAGATGCTGCGCACGCCGCAGTTCTACTGGATGTATGTCGCGTTCGTGCTCATGTCGACCGGCGGCCTGCTCGTCACCGCGAATGCCGGACCGATTGCCAGGAGCTGGGGATTCTCTGCCGGCGTGCTCACGCTGGCAGCCACGCTCAGTCCGCTCGCTAATGGCGGTGCACGCGTTTTCTGGGGGTGGGCCTCGGATCGTCTGGGCCGCGAGTCAACGATGGTGCTGACGTTCGTACTACAGGCCGTCTGCCTGGCATCGGTCGTGACGCTTGGCCAGCTGTCCGGCGGCTGGTTCGCGGCAACGCTGGTGGCGACGTACTTCACGTGGGGCCAGATCTACTCGCTCTTCCCGTCCACGTCCGCCGATTACTTCGGCACTCGTTACGCCACCTCGAATTACGCGTGTTTGTACACCGCAAAGGGTGTCGCCTCGATCATCGGCGGCTGGTTTGCCGCAGTGCTCTACGAGCAGTCAGGCAGCTGGACGACCGGGTTCTACGGCAGCGCGCTGATGGCGCTCGTCGCCGCGGTCATTGCGCTGAAGCTGCGCTCGACCACGGTGGCGCCGAAGCCCAAAGCGGCGAGAGTACCGGCCACGGCGTGATCACCGCACCATGAGCCATTGGAGATTTATCGATCGTTGATGGTTGATTCGTTGATGATTCTTGATTCTTGATTGTCGATCGTGCGGGCGTGATCGGTTGCGCGGCGAATCGGCTCCGCAAATCTCAAATCAACAATCCACATTCAAAAACGAATCAATAATCAAAGATCCAAAATCCTCAATGTCAATCCCTTCGTCGAAGTCCGGACGTCATTCCGTGCGCCGGGTTCTCGGGGCGCTCGCTGTCATGTGCGTCGCTGCGACTGGCTCCGTGCATGCCTGGGGCTACGACGCCCACAAGTTCATCGTCGCCCGCGCGATTTCGCTGTTGCCGGACATGCTTCGGCCGCTCTTCGAGGCGAATCGAGCCACGGTCGTCGAGCATGCCCTCGACCCGGATCTGTGGCGCGACAGTTTCGGCGAAGAGGATTCGCATCACTATCTCGATTTCGACTGGCCCGGCTACGGCCCCTTTCCGTTTGCAGGCCTTCCTCGCAATCTCGATGAGGCGGTCAAGAAGTTTGGCAAGGCGCAGGTCGACAAGAACGGCACGCTGCCGTGGCGAACTGAGGAGATGTACGGGAAGTTGAAGAATGCGTTCGCCGCGTATCCACGTCGCGGATCGTTCGGCCGCTTCGACATCCTCTTCTACGCGGCGTGGCTGGCTCACTACATCAGCGACGCGCACGTTCCGTTTCACGCCGTCGTCAACGCCGACGGCCAGGACACCGGTCAGCGCGGCATCCATGCGCGCTTCGAGGCGCTGCTGTTCGAGCGCTACGTGAAGCAGTTCAAGCTGTCACCACGGCCGATGCAGCCAATTCGGACGCCGCTGGACTTCACCTTCGATGCCTTGCTCGAGGGTACGAAGCTCGTCCCCATCGTGCTGGAGGCCGACCGGGTGGCGATCGGCAATCGCGACGTCTACGACAACGCCTACTACGAGGCGTTCTTCAAGGGCAGCCGGGCCGTGATGGAGCGCCGGCTCGATGAATCGACCGCTGCAGTCGCCGCCATGATCACCGGCGCGTGGGAGGCGGCGGGGCGGCCAGCTGTTCCCGTGCGCGCCCCCGACACCGATCAGCGGCGCAGACAGTCCCGGTCTCCCGAGAAATGACACACCCTGCGCTATGGAGCGCGACTCGGCGCATTCGGCGGTAAAAACGCGCCTTTGATATCGTCGGATCCGTGGACGTCTTCGTGATCCCCGTCGGCACGGATCGGTACGAGCTCTATTACGAGCAGACAACAGAACTGGAGCCGGAGGACGAGCCGGCCCCAACCGGGGTGTTCGCGAGGCTCCAGCGGCGATTCAGCGAGCTGCTTCGCGCTGCCGAGCGACACAGGGGCGAAGAGGACGGTCCCAACACAGACTCGGCTCCGCGGACCTGGACGGGCCGGTTGCAAGACAGGATGATGGCCTGGATCGCCAGGCGCATCGCCGAACAGCGACTCCTGTGGAATCTTCGCAAGGTGGATCGTGTCGTCGCCGTGCACCCCACCGATACGACGTTCGATGCGGTCATGCCGCACATTCAGCGGGCGTTGCAGCGCGAGTTCGAGCGTCATCGCTTTTGGATCTTCATCGATGCCACCGGCCTCATCGTGTCGGGCTTGCTGGCGCTTCTGCCCGGGCCCAATCTGATCGCCTACTACTTTCTTTTCCGAGTCGGCGGACATTGGCTGTCGTTGCGCGGTGCGCTGCACGGCCGCCAACGCGTGGTCTGGGAAGGCCGCTCGTGCGATGCACTCGATGGTCTGCGCGAGGCCCTCAATCTGCCACGCCGGGAGCGCCAGACGTGCGTGCAACAGGTCGCCTCGGCCCTGCATCTCCGACATCTGCCGACATTCTTCGACCGCGTGACGCAGAAAACCGACCGGAGCGAGTAGCATTAGTCGGGTGAAGCTGCGGGAGTTAGCGGATCGATTGGAGTGCCGGCTCGAGGGCGACGGTGACCTCGACATCACTCGCGTATCGGGCATTCAGGATGCCCAGCCCGGAGACATCACGTTCCTGGCCAATCCCAAATACGAGAAGGCGCTCGCCTCCACGCGCGCGTCAGCCGTCATCCTCAAGGAGGACGCGTTGGCCGCGCCGTGTGCGATGTTGCGGGCGCCCGATCCGTACCTCGCGTTTGCCAGAGCCGTGGGGCTGTTCGCACCGGTGTCGCGCCCCGCGGCCGGGATCGACAAGCTCGCGGCGATTGCGGCCGATGCGCATCTGGGCGACCGCGTCTCCATCGGTCCGTTTGTCGTGATCGGCGAAGGCGCCACCATCGGTGATCGCACGGTCATCTATCCCAATGTCACGATCGGCCCCGGTGCGCGCGTGGGCAGTGATTGCATCATCCATTCGAACGTCGCGCTGCGTGAGCGCTGCACGATTGGCAATCGCGTCGTGCTGCAGAACGGCGTCGTCATCGGGGGCGATGGCTACGGTTTCGTCCGGCGTGGCGACGGCACGCACGAAAAGATTCCGCAGGTTGCCGTGGTCGTGATTGAAGACGACGTCGAGCTTGGGGCGAATACGACTGTGGATCGCCCGGCCGTTGGCGAGACTCGAATCAAGGCAGGCGCCAAGATCGACAACCTCGTGCAGATTGCTCACGGCGTGACGGTCGGACGAAACGTGCTGATGGCGGCACAGGTCGGCATCGCGGGCAGCACGGACATCGAAGACGACGTGGTCTTTGGCGGGCAAGTGGGCGTTGGCGGTCATCTCACGATCGGACGGGGTGCCATCGCCGTCGGGCAATCAGGCGTCACCAATTCTCTTGATGCCGGCGCGTTTGTCGCCGGGTACCCGGCTATCGACAACCGCGAATGGCGGAAGGCGTCCGTGCTCTTTCGGCGGCTGCCCGAGATGAAGCGGCGAATCGAGCAGCTCGAGGCGCGGGTTGCGGAGCTGACCCGTGCCCTCTCCCAACCCGAAAGGTCATCCGAGTGAAGCAGGCAGTTCGATGGTTGCAATGCGCCGGGGTGGCGCTGACAGTACTGGTGTGGACGACGCCCGCGCGCGCGCAGACGGCGAGCCCTCCCGAGGCGGCGCCATCAAAAGGCGTGCAGTTTCTTCCGCGCACGGCGTTCCATATGGACGCCGAGTATCTCTCCGACGATGACCCGCGCTATGTGTGGGACGTCAACTTCGGAGGCGAGCTCGACGTTGTCGACTACGGCATGGGACGGGCGACCTTCGAGGCGAACTACCAGGTCGTCCTCGGAGAGCAGATTCGCGCCTTCGATCCCAATCAGGGCAACTACATCCTCGCGGGATATCTCTCGGCGCGTACGAAATTCGCGGAAGTGGCGGGGGAGTTGTACCACCAGTCGCGTCACCTCGCCGATCGACCGAAGCTCGAGGCCGTCGATTGGAACATGCTCGGCGGACGCGTGCGGCGGGCCTTCTCGTACCGGAAGGCCACATTCGACGCCCGTGCCGATCTGCGCGGCGTGTTCATGAAGACGACGGTGGACTACTCCTGGGAGCTCGACACCGCGGTGCGCAGCGACATGAAGGTGCACCCTGGTGTCGGCGTGCTCGCCGCCGCGGACATTCGTTACCTTGGCGTCGACGGCAGTCAGGATCGGGGAAATCAAACTGGGTACAGAGTCGAAGGCGGTGTCCGCTTCGAGGGGCGCGCTGGCGCGATCGAATTCTTCGTCGCAGGAGAACGGAGGATCGACCCCTATCCAGTTGAGTTTGGCACCGCGCAGTGGCTCACGGTAGGCTTTCGCCTCCTGAATCGGTAATCTGCACCTTTCGCGCATCTGTGCAGCCTTCGCCGTCGCGCGCGAGCGAGGGCTGGACGATAATTGACGAGTATGTTCTTCCGGTTTCACTCGCGCCTTGCGGCCAGTGTGGCGGTTGCGGTCTTGGCCGCCATGCTGGTGCCGGTACAGGCGGCTGTCCGGCCCCCGAAACTCCAGTATCAGATGACCACGCTCGGCAACGGGCTGCGCGTCATTCTGTCCGAGGATCACTCGACACCCATCGTGCACGTCTCGGTGACCTACCACGTGGGATCGAAGAACGAGCGCCCGGGACGTACCGGCTTCGCGCATCTCTTCGAGCACATGATGTTCAAAGGCTCGAAGAACGTCGAACCCGAATCGCATACGTCCATCATCGCGAGCGTCGGCGGCCGCAGCAACGCGTTCACCACGGAAGACGAGACCGTGTTCTGGCAGACGCTCCCGGCGCATTACCTGCCGCTGGCGCTGTGGCTCGAAGCGGATCGGATGGCCACGTTGCTGATCGACGACGAGGCGTTCCGGCGCGAGCGCGAGGTGGTGAAAGAAGAGCGCCGCATGCGCGTCGAAAACCAGCCGTACGGCCGGCTGTCGGAGATCATCTTCGAACACGCCTTCACGACGCACCCGTATAGACACCCCACGATCGGCAGCATGGTCGACCTGGAGGCCGCGTCGATTGCGGATGTGCGCGAGTTCCACGAGACCTACTACGTTCCCGCAAACGCCACGGTCACCATCGTCGGCGACTTCGACGTGGAGCAGACGCTGGAGATGGTGAACGGCTACTTCGGCCGCGTGCCGAAGGCGAAGCGTCCGGTCCCGCGGGATATTCCGAAGGAACCCGAACAGACCAAAGAACGGCGCGCGGTGGTCGAAGAGGCCTGGCCGCTGCCGGCTGTCGTCGTGGCGTATCACATCACGTACGATGGCCACCCCGACGCCTATCCATTGCACATCGCAGCCAAGATCCTCTCCGATGGCCAGAGCTCGCGCATTACGACCGAGCTGGTGTACAAGAAACGGCTCGCGCTGACCGCGTTCGGGCAGGCGAACATCATCGAAGACCCGAACCTGTTCTACGCGGTCGCGATCGTGCAGCCCGGCCAGACGCCTGAGGCCGCCGAGCGAGCGCTCATCACCGAGTTCGAGAAGATGGCGCAGCAGCCGGTGCTCGAAGGCGAGTTGCAGCGGGCCAAGAACCAGTTCGCGCGCGACTATATCCTCAGTCGCGAGTCGGACGAGGACAAGGCGCGTCATCTCTCGCACGCGGCGGTAATCCACAACGACATCACGACGGCCGACGGCGAGTTCGACATCTTCATGAACGTGACCCGCGACGACGTGCAGCGCGTGGCGAAGACGTATTTCACGCCGAACAACCGCGTCGTGCTGCATATCCTCCCGAAGGGAGGATCGCGATGATCAACGCCCAGCTTCCACATACCCAACTCCCAAGGAAGAAGCGTCATGCCGGAATGGGGAGTTGGCTCCTTGTTCTGTTGGGACTGTGTCTGAGCGTCTCCCCGTCGTTCGCTCAGGCCGTGGACTGGCCGACGGAGCGGCCGCCGCGTCCGCTTCAGGCGCACGAGGTCAAATTCCCGCCGTTCCAGGTGAAGACGCTCTCCAATGGCCTCCAGGTCATCACCGTCGCACACCATGAGCAGCCGGCCGTCACGATGCGCATGCTCGTCCGCGCAGGCGCCGCGCAGGACCCGGACGGCAAGGGCGGCCTCGCCGAGCTCGTAGCAAAGTTGCTCGACCAGGGTACGACGACGCGCAACGCGGAGCAGATCGCCGATCAGATCGATTCGATTGGCGGCGCCATGAGTACGGGGTCGGGCACCGATTTGATGTTCGTCAACGCTATCGTGATGAAAGACTCCTTCACGCTGGCAATGGATCTCGTCAACGACGTCATTCGGCACCCGGCGTTTTCACCGGAGGAGATCGAGCGTCAGCGCGAGCAGGCCGTGTCGTCGCTGCGCGTCAGCAGCGAGGACCCGTCGTATGTCGCCTCGACGGTCTTCGATCGGCTGGTCTTCGGATTTCATCCCTACGGCAGACCCGGCAGCGGCACTCCGCAATCGCTGCAGCGCATCACGCAGGATGACCTGCGAGCGTTCCACCGCCAGTACTTCGTTCCGAACAACATGGTTCTCGGTATCGTTGGCGACATCAGCCCCGATGACGCGTTTGCCGTGGCGGAGAAGGTGTTCGGCGCGTGGCCGCGCGGCGATGTTCCGCCCTGGAAACCGATCGACCCGCCGGCGCAGACCCGGCGATTGGTGATCGTTGATAAACCGGATGCCGTCCAGACCGAAATCCGTGTCGGTCAAATTGCCATCCCGCGGAAGCATCCCGACTATCTGGCGTTCGATGTTGCAATCAAGATCCTCGGCGGCGAGGGAGCGAACCGGCTCCATCGCGTGCTGCGATCCGAGCGCGGTCTGACCTACGGGGCTGAGGCCGACATGGAGGCTTTCAAGCAGTCCGGTGACTTCGTGGCTGAAACCAACACGAAGACCGAGACGACGGCCGAGACCTTGCGGCTGACCGTGGAGGAGATCGCGAAACTGCCGCGCCAGCGTGTGTACGAGCGCGAGCTCGGCGATGCGCAGGCCTATCTGGCTGGCAGCTTCCCGCTCACCATCGAGACACCAAACGACATCGCCACGAGCGTCATCAATGCCGTGTTCTACGACTTGCCGATTGACGAAGTGGCGACCTATCGCGAACGGGTCCAGGCGATCACTCCCGACGATATCCAGCGTGTCGCGCGCGAGTACATCCATCCCGATCGCCTGGCGATCGTACTGGTTGGCAACGCGCGGGCATTCCTGCCGACCCTCAAGCAAGTCGGCTTCACCGATTACGATGTCATCGGGCTCGACGAACTGGACGTGATGTCCGCCACGCTCAAAAAAGAGACGAAGGCTCCATAACCACCGACCAATCCCCAGGACCGTGACGTTTACACAATGAGGATCATGATCTCCTGCGGCGAGGCCTCAGGTGACATGTACGCAGGCGCGCTCGCGGCGGAGTTGAGGCAACGCGCCCCCGAGGCGGAGATCTTCGGCTTCGGAGGACCGCGCCTGCAGCAGGCCGGTGGCCGGCTGATCGGCGACTACGGTCCCTTCTCGGTCACCGGCATCACCGAAGCGGTGCGCGTCGTGCCGCGCTCGTTCGCGATGCTGCGCAAGCTGGTGGACACCGCGCGCGATTTGCGGCCGCACGTCTTTGTGGCGATCGATTTCCCCGACTTCAATTTCAAGCTGATGGCGGCGTTGCGGCGTCTCGGCATTCCGATCGTCTATTACGTCAGCCCGCAGTTGTGGGCCTGGCGGCCCGGGCGGATGGAGACGATGAAGGCCTACGTCGATCGGGTGCTGGTGATCTTCCCGTTCGAGGAGGCACTGTATCGGCGCGCGGGTGTGAGCGTGCAGTTCGTCGGGCATCCGCTGGTCGATCTGATCCAGCCTCCCCAGGATCGCGTGGAGTTCCTTCGCAATCGTGGCCTCGACCCGGACCGGCCGACGGTGGCGCTCCTGCCTGGCAGCCGGCGAAATGAGTTGGAGCGAATCGTACCTGTCGTCACCGCCGCGCTCCCGATGATTCGAGAGCGGGTGCCTTTGGTGCAGTTCGTCGTCGCCTGTGCGCCGAACTTGCCGGACGCGATGTTCGCGCCCCTCGTACACGGACTGACCGACGGGCGGCTCGTGCTCGTGCGTGACCGCACCGATGACGTGCTGGCATCGAGCGATGCCGTGATCACGGCGTCGGGTACCGCGACGATTCAGTGCACGCTTCACGAGAAGCCCATGGTCGTGGTGTATCGCGTATCGCCACTCACATATCGATTGGGCAAACCCTTCGTCCAAGTCGATACCTTCGCGATGCCCAACCTTGTGGCCGGCCGCAGGATCGTGCCCGAGCTGATCCAGGACGACTTCACGCCAGAGCGCACGGCGCAGGAAGCAGTTGCACTCCTGACCGACACCAAGAGACGGACCGAAATGTGCACGGCCCTAGCACAAGTCCGCGCACAGCTGGGCTCGCCGGGGGCGAGTGCGCGCGCGGCTGAATCGGTTCTCGAGGTGGCGACAACCGCGATGTCCAGTTGAGGAATCCAACATGTCTATGAGACGACCCGCCAGGCTCTTCACAACGGTTGCCCTGGCGGCGGGACTCAGTGTGTCTGCGGGTGCCATGGTCGTGGTCCCGGCGGAGTTCAGCGAGATGGTCTCGGAGTCGGACATCATCGTCCATGGACGAGTGATCGACGTTCAGTCGTATGAAACAGCGGGGAGAAGAACGATCGAGAGCCTGGTGACCGTGCAGGTCGTCGAGGCTCTCAAGGGCGGCACCGCTGCGGCCGGCCCTGCTGAACGCGGGCGCGTCGTGTACTTCAAGCTTCCCGGCGGCGAGGTTGGCCGCTACCGCCGGGTGATGGTCGGCGCACCGCACTGCACGCGCGGCGACGAGCTCGTGGTCTTCCTCAAAGGGCGGTCGCCGGCGGTGCCGATGCCGTTCGGGTTGACCCAGGGACTCTATCGCGTGTCCCGTGACACCGCCGGTCGCGCAATGGTGATGCCGACGGCCGCGCTCGCGGGTGCGGATCGGATCGTGCGCGGGGATCCTGCCCGTCGTCCACTCGAGCTGACTGTCTTCACGACTCTCATTCGCAGCGCCGCCGGGGCACGTCCATGAGGCGGCGCCGTGTGCGCGCGTGGATTGTGATGGCCTTGCTGGCCACAGGATGGCCGGGCAGGGCAGACGCCTACATTCACCTGGGCATCAGCAATGGCCCCAACTCGACGCCGATCAAATGGACGGCCGTACCAGTGCGCTGGTTCGTCAACGACGGCAGCGCGCCGGGTGTGTCGGCATCGCAGCTTCAGTCGGAGCTCGCACAGGCATTTGCCACCTGGGAGGCCGTCCCGACGGCAGCCATCGCGTTTCAATTCGTAGGATTTACATCAGCAATGCCCTCCGAGGATGACGGCTTGTCGGTGCTCGGCTTTCAGAGCGCCCCGGAAATGGATCGGGTGCTCGGTGCCACCAGCTTCACCGTCGACACGAGTAGCGGATCGATCCTCGAGTCTGATGTGTTCTTCAATTCGATCTTCTTGTGGTCGGTGTCTGCGACAGGGGATTCCGGCCGGTTCGATCTCCGGTCGGTCGCGACGCACGAAATCGGCCACTTCCTCGGACTCGGCCATTCAGCCCTCGGTGAGACCGAGATGAGACCCGAGGGCGGACGCCGCGTACTCGGGAGCGGCGCCGTGATGTTCCCGATCTCGCTCGGCAGGGGAGTCGTGGCCGACAGGGTCCTGCAACCGGACGATATCGCGGGGGCTTCCGATTTGTACCCCGATGGCGATTTCAAAACGACGACCGGCATCATCACCGGTCACGTTCGTTTGAATGGCGCCGCCGTCAAAGGCGCGCACGTCGTCGCCTTCAATCCTCGGACCGGCGTCCTCATCGGCAATTTCTCGGGATCCGATGGGACATTTCGAATTGGCGGCCTGGTGGCAGGTCCCTATGTGCTGCGCGTCGAACCGCTCGACGACGCGGACATCGACAGCTTCTTTGACGCCGCGGACGTGAACGTGAATTTCCAGGTCACGTTCCATGACAAGCTCGTGGTGGCTCCGGCTGGTGGCGCGAGTGCCAGCATTGACGTCGCGGTTCGAGCGAAATGAGCGAGCGCGCATCGAACCGCGGACATGTGCCCGCCGTCAGGGTCTGCGTTCTGTCTGTCGCGTTTGTCGCGATCGCCGTCGGCGTTGGCGGTGCGCAGACTCCATCAACACTACCGGGACGGCTGCGAGTTGGGGCCGGGGTCGGCTGGCTTGCTGGCGCCGAAATCGCCGCGCAGCCCGCCGACCTCCGCAGTGCATCCGGCAGCTCCTATCGACTTTTTCAGTCTGAAACAGAACTCGTCGCGACCCCCACATTCGACGCGCGCATCGGATTTGCGTTGACGCGCCGCTACGAAGTCGAAGGTCGCGCTGCCATCAACAGACCCGAGCTTCGCACTGTCGTGTCCAGCGATGCCGAAGCGACCGGATCGTTCACGATCACCGAGAACATCGACGAGTACGTGTTCGACGGCGGGATTGTCGTCCATCTGAACGAGCTCAAGGCGATCGGACTCGTGCCTTTCGCGATGGGCGGAGCGGGCTACATCCGGCGGCTTCACGATCGCCAGTCGCTCGTCGAAGAAGGTCACCTGTACTACGTCGGCGGCGGAGTCACGCGCGCGCTGTTCGCGCGGTCGCAGGGGTTTGTGCGCGGCGCGAGTGTCCGCGCGGATCTGCGCCTGAACGTGTTCTCGACCGAGCTGGACGACGACAGCCACCTCCAGGGAAGCGCGTCGGGCGTTTTCATCGTCGCGTTTTAGTTCGGCATGTTCGAGTCGGATGCTACCGACGAGGTATCATTCCTAAGATCATGGCCACGCTCAATAGCTTCAACACCCGCACCACCATTCAGGTTGCCGGTCAGCCGGTTCACATCTATAGCTTGCCTGCGCTCGAGAAGGCGGGCTTTCCCGGCGTGTCGCGCCTCCCCTACTCGATGAAGATCCTGCTCGAGAACCTGCTCCGCCGCGAAGACGGAGCGTTCGTGAAGGCAGACGACATCCGGGCACTGGCCCAGTGGAACGCCACGTCGAGTGTGGAAAAGGAAATCTCGTTCATGCCGGCCCGCGTCCTCCTGCAGGACTTCACCGGCGTGCCGTGCGTCGTCGATCTGGCGGCGATGCGCGATGCGGTGATCGAGTTGAAGGGTAATCCCGATCGCGTCAACCCGTTGCAGCCGGTGGAGCTCGTCATCGATCACTCGGTGCAAGTGGACTACTACGGACGCCAGGACGCCTTCGCGCTGAATGCGGAATTGGAGTTCTCGCGGAACCGCGAGCGCTACGCTTTCCTGCGCTGGGGGCAGCGCGCGTTCAACAACTTCAAGGTGGTTCCACCCGATACCGGCATCGTGCACCAGGTCAACATCGAGCACCTGGCCAGAGTGGTGTTCTTGCAAACCGTGCATGGCGTGACCGAGGCGTACCCCGACACGCTCGTGGGCACCGACTCGCACACCACGATGGTCAACGGCCTTGGTGTCGTTGGCTGGGGCGTCGGCGGGATCGAGGCCGAGGCCGCGATGCTCGGGCAGCCCAGCTCGATGCTCATTCCCAAAGTCGTGGGTTTCCGTCTGACGGGTGCGCTGCCGCGGGGGACGACGGCGACCGATCTCGTGCTGACCATCACCGAGATCCTCCGCAAACATGGCGTGGTCGGAAAGTTCGTCGAGTTCTTCGGCGAAGGGCTCAGCGCGCTCACGATTGCCGATCGCGCGACGCTCGGCAACATGTGCCCCGAGTACGGCGCCACCGTCGCGATCTTCCCGATCGACGAGATGACGCTCGACTACCTGACGCTGACGGGACGGGACCCGTCGCAGGTCGCGCTCGTGGAGCAGTACGCGAAGGCCCAGGGGCTCTTCCGCGTCGCCGGCGCTCCTGACGCCGTGTACTCCGAGGTCGTCGATTTCGATCTCGGCTCCGTCGAACCGAGTCTCGCGGGCCCCAAGCGGCCGCAGGATCGCGTCTCGCTGGCAAAGGCGAAGACGGCGTTCCAGACCGCGCTTCCTTCGATGCAAGTGCCGGCGAAGGGCGGATCGGGCGCAGCCGCTTCGGCGAAGTCTGCCGTCGCGCTTGCCGATCCCGCGGTCGACGTTCTCGATCACGGCGCGGTGGTTATCGCGGCGATCACGAGTTGCACCAACACCTCGAATCCGAGCGTGATGATCGGGGCAGGCCTCCTCGCGAAGAAGGCTGTAGAGAAGGGGCTGACGCGCAAACCCTGGGTGAAGAGCAGCCTCGCGCCTGGCTCGAAGGTGGTGACGGAGTATCTGAACGCCGCAGGTCTCACGCCGTATCTCGACCAGCTCGGATTCAACCTGGTTGGCTACGGATGCACGACCTGCATCGGTAACAGCGGACCGTTGCCGGATGAAATCGCGGCTGCCGTCCGCGAGAAGGGGCTGGTGGTCTGCTCGGTGCTCAGTGGCAATCGCAATTTCGAGGGCCGCATCCAGCAGGATGTGCGCGCCAACTATCTGGCGTCGCCTCCGCTCGTTGTCGCATATGCGTTGGCCGGCTGGATCACGACCGACATCACAGCTGATCCGCTCGGACACGATCAGGCAGGCAAGCCGGTCTTCTTGAAGGACATCTGGCCAAGCGAGCAGGAAGTGCAACAGGCGATGTTGAAAGCGGTGACCGCCGATATGTTCCGGCGCAGCTACGCAGACGTCTTTCGTGGCGACGAGCGCTGGCAACAGCTCACGGTCGCGGAAGGCAGCCGCTTCTCGTGGGATCCCTCTTCGACTTACGTGCGCAAGCCCACCTTCCTCGAGGGAATGACGATGGAGGTGGCGCCACTCGAGGATATCCAGGGCGTGCGTGTGCTGGCCGTGCTTGGCGACAGCGTCACCACCGACCACATCTCACCGGCGGGATCGATCAAGGCCGACAGCCCCGCAGGGAAGTATCTGATCGAGAAGGGTGTGAAACCGTCGGACTTCAATTCGTACGGTGCCCGTCGCGGCAATCACGAAGTGATGATGCGCGGCACCTTCGCCAACGTTCGTCTGCGCAACCAGATGGCTCCCGGCACCGAGGGCGGCTGGACCCGGTACCAGCCGAGCGGCGAACAGATGACGATCTACGATGCCTCCGTCAAATACCAGGCCGCAGGCGTGCCGCTCATGGTCATTGCCGGCAAAGAGTACGGCTCTGGGTCGTCGCGCGACTGGGCCGCGAAGGGGACGTATCTGCTCGGTGTGAAGGTGGTGATCGCCGAGTCGTTCGAACGGATCCATCGCAGCAATCTCGTGAACATGGGCGTGCTGCCGCTGCAGTTCAAGAGCGGTGACACCGCGGCGGCGTTGAAGCTGACCGGCACAGAAACGTTCTCGATCCGTGGTGTAGCCGATGGGCTGACGCCGCGCGGCGACGTACGCGTCGTCGTGACATCGAGCGAGGGCCAGACGTTTGAATTCGTCGCTGCGTGCCGCATCGACACACCCGAGGAGCTCGTCGCGTTCAGACATGGCGGCATCCTGCCGTATGTCGTGAGGCAACTCGTGAGCAGGCAATAGGTCAAAGGTCATATGGCAAAGGGCAAAGGTCAGGTCAAACGTTTAGGGGCCGTTGCCTTCGTGTTGATTGCCGTTGCGAGCGGTGCTTCGCTCGATGCTCAATACCGCAACGGCCAGGCTCGCCCGCCGGCCGCGGCGACACGGCCGGGCCCTCCGCGATCGGCTGCCGGTGAGGCGCCGTTCCGGAATGGCGCGACATTCCGGCCGCGGCCCATCAGCCCTTCGGTCGGCATCCCGCTGTGGCCGTTTCGGTATCCGGTGTTCCCACTGGTATGGGGCTGGGGCACGATGCCGTTCTACTTCGACGGGGTCGGTACGCCAGCCGCACTCGAGGACGGACCGACCGGCGGAGTGCAACTCGAAGTGACGCCATGGCGCGCGAGCGTGTTCGTCGATGGCGCCTACACCGGCAAGGTTGACGACTTCAAAGGCTACTACCAGCACCTCGACGTCGTCGCCGGTCCTCACCAGATCGTCATCATCGAGCCCGGATATGAGGCGCTCGTTCTCGATGTCGTTGTCGTGCCCGGGCGCACCACCACGCTCCGCGGCACGCTGAGCGCGGCGCCGCGTTAGACCGACGCGCGCCTTGATCTCAGCCGCTGACGACCGAGGCGAGCGTGTCGAGCCAGGGCCGGAACTTAGTCCGGGCTATCTCCCATCCGCCGCGAAAAATCCCGCAGCACGATCACTGGCCGTCGCTCT
>Ga0310810_10001328_pt1 | contig 25743 bp, 25 predicted proteins | sample NCmetagenome_FD_207641 | JGI IMG/M metagenome (GOLD analysis project Ga0310810, IMG submission 207641) | Soil microbial communities from experimental microcosm in Duke University, North Carolina, United States - NC | ecosystem: Engineered > Artificial ecosystem > Soil microcosm > Unclassified ...
GCGAAATACGATGCTGAAGGTCTCGCCAGACGTGCGATAGCGCAGCCCCCCCCGTGTGGAGTAGCGACGGCAAATGACCGACTCCGAATCACAAACCGACGACCGACGATCCTGGGCGCCGCCGCGAGTTGGGCTCGAAGTCGAGCGGCGAGATCGATGGGAGATCGTGCGTCACGGCACTTTCGCGGGCCTGTCGGCGGGTTTCGCATTGGGGTTTGTCGAGATTGTGGTCAGCACTGCACTGCGTGGCGATCCGTGGCTGCCGTTTGACTTCGCCGTGGCCATCGTGGTCGGACCGGAGGCGTTGGCGCCGGTGTTTCCCGTGGCCGCGGCGGTGGCGCTGGGGACTGTAATTCACATTCTCCTCTCCGTACTTTTCGGAGTGGTGTTCCTGAGCGCGCTCGCCCTCACCTTTCAGCTCAGTGCCCGCTCGTGGCTCATCATCCTCTACGGCGTGGTCTTCGCTCTGACGGTGTGGGAGGTGAACTTCCTGGCAGTGTTGCCACTGATTGCTCCAACGCTGAGGGGGCGCATCGACCTCCTCACACAGTTGTGGAACGGGATCGTGTCGTACAGCCTCGTCTACGGCCCTGTCCTCGCCGCGTACGTCATCTGGGTCCGCCCTGGCACACTCGACCGGTGGTGGCTGACTGACGGTCGCGACGCTGAACCGCTACCGCTAGGGCATGACTGATGGACCTCGGCTTTCCTCTCGGCATTCGCCTGACGCACGCGTTCAATCTCGTCTTTCTGACACTGTTGATTCGCAGCGGGATTGAGATCCTCGGCGGACATCCGATGCTGTACTTCAACGACCACTGTCGGCCCGGCAGCGAGTGGATCCGCTTTACCAGCAAACGCATGTTCCGGAATTTGCGCTGGACCGCGGAGGACGAGAAGGAGCCGTACACGCCGTGGCTGGCGTTGCCAGGTCGAGACAACCTCGGCCTGGGACGCTTCTGGCACTTCGTCTCAGTGGTTGGCTGGTTGATGACCGGGCTCGTGTACCTGCTCGTATTGTTCACGAGCGAGCAGTGGCATCGGCTCGTGCCGACTTCGGCGGCGGTGTTCCACGAAGCGGGGCAAGCTGCCGTCGCATACCTGCGTCTGGACGTTCCACCGCCAGGCAATCCCTACAACGCCCTTCAACAGCTCACGTACTTCGTCCTCGTGTTCGTGCTGGCACCGCTGCAAATCAACACAGGGCTGGCGATGTCTCCCGCCCTCGCCGGTCGCTTTCAGTGGTTCCCTCGACTCTTCGGCGGGAGGCAAGGGGCCCGCAGTCTGCATTTCGTTGGATTGATAGTCTTCGTGGCGTTTACCGTCCACCATGTGGCGTTGGTGATCGCTCACGGCCTCGTTGATGGGCTCGCAGCGATCGTGCTCGGTGAAAAGGCAGCGACCGCGGGAGAACGGGCCGTCGCCGTTGCGATCGCCCTGACCTTTGTGACTGGCTTGGTCGCGTTGCACGTCTGGGCGACGCGCCGCTCATTGCTGCAGCCACGTGCTGTGCAAGCCGCTCTGCAGCGCATCGTCGACCCGTTGCAGGCACGTCTGCTGCAGCCGTTGACGTCGCGACAGAGCTATCGACCTGAGGACATCACGCAGGACCCGCGACCCAACGGCCGGCCGCCACGCAATCAGGCGTATGTTGATCTCGCTGAACGCAGCTTCGCTGGTTGGACATTTGAGGTCGGTGGTCTCGTCGCCCGACCTTTGTCGCTCACGTTAGACGAACTGAGACGTCTTCAGTCGGAACACCAGATCACTCAGCACAAATGCATCCAGGGGTGGAGCTACACGGCGGCGTGGCAGGGCGTGCCGTTGAGGGCTTTCCTGGATCGTTGCCTGCCCGACCAAAAAGCGCGGTACATCCTCTTTCGCACCTTCGACGAAAAGTGGGAAGAGCCCGGGCATGGCGAGTATTACAGCGTCATCGATTTGGATCTTGCCCGCGCACCTCAGACGCTGATCGCCTACGACATGAACGGGCAGCCGTTGCCGGCAGCGTTCGGTGCACCACTGCGGCTTCGATTGGAGAACCAACTCGGATACAAGATGGTGAAATGGATCCGCTCGATAGAGCTCGTCGCCGATTACCACGACATCGGCGCCGGCCAGGGTGGTTGGCGTGCCGACTTGTTGCACTACAGTCGGATCGCTCCCATCTGAGGCTCCGTAGTTACTGACGGACCGCAAAGCATCCTCGCTTCGACGGCCTTCAACTGCTGGGTCGGCATTATCGGCCGACCCATTCTACGAACTGCAGCGGAGGCCGATCTTCAATCATGATTTCTCCTCTCGCAGTGCCGCATGGGGATGGCCTATGCGATCGGGATGTGGCAAGGCGCCAATCAGACGGCCGATTCCGTGTTACGGAGAAGGTGCTTTGCACGAACCACTAGAACCGAACACGGTGCTTTTGCGACGACCGCGCCGGCAACGGATCCAAGAACCATGCGCCGCACGCGACCATAGCCGTGAGAACCCAGCACGATCAGATCGGCGCCCCAGTTCTGCGCTTCTTGCACGATCATGTCCTTTGGAACCCCCTCCACGATCTCTGTCGTCACGGTAACGGCAGGTGCGGCGTCGCGGATCAGCTTGCTGGCGGCTTCCACGAGCGCTGGCGCCTGGTGTCGGAGCTCGCCGGTTTGCTGAGCGTGAGCCGAGACACCTAGGAACAACGGATCCATGACGAGCGGGAATGATGGGTGAATCACCGTCAGGATCTGCACTTCGGTTCCGTTTGGCCAGGGTTGCCTCGCAAACTCGACGAGCGCCGCGTGACTATGGGGTGAACCATCTATCGCGAGTATTACTTTCATGGTGTGCACCTGTCGGTACGGGCCGTCGACCATAAGAGAGCAACGGGTGAGCCATCTAGCCTCGTCTCGCTGGCCAGCTGGAACTATTGACGTCGAACGGAGTTAGACGGAATGGCGCGCGCGAGGAACGCTTCCACCTGCGGGCACATGGTTTCAGAATGAAAGCGGGCGGCGCAATCTGAAAGGCTGCGACCTCTGTTCGACGAGGACTGACGCCCCCTTTAGGGCCGTTCGCGTCGAAGAGACGTACGCTGACACGCTCGATAGACGAAGCGAACTTCCCAAGCTTCATGCCGATCTTCCGAGCGACCTCGTCCCTGTGTTCCTGATCGAGTGTCGCTCCGATGACAACGGTGATCACTCCAACGCTCATGATGTCTCGAAGGCGCATCGAGCATCTGTACGCACACGGCATGCAGCGTAGTCGTGTGTCGGAGTCAGGACCTCGAGCAAAGGGGCAGATGAGCCGTCGCCTCACCGCCACGCTCGACCTGCTCATGGCACGATAAGCCAGCGAGTCAAACAGTGACAGAGATCTTTGCTCCTGGCTGGCCGGGAATTCCGGCGCGCTGGACGTCGAGCGCGAAGAGCGGCATTGGTACCGCGGTGAGTCGCGAGAGCCGCGTCTGGTTCACGTTGAGCCACGGCATCCTCAACGAGATCTACTACCCACGTGTCGATCACGCGTGCACGCGCGACCTTGGTTTCATCGTGACCGATGGGCAGACATTCTTCTCCGAGGAAAAGCGGGATGCCCGCTCTGAGACGTTGCAGGTGGAGCCGGGCATTCTTGCCTACCGGATTCGCAACACGGCCGTTGATGGTCGTTATCGAATCGAGAAGGAGGTCTTGACCGACCCGTGGCGCGACGTGGTGCTTCAACGCGTTCGTTTCGTGCCGCTTCAGGGCACGTTGGCTGATTTCCGCCTGTACGTGCTTCTCGCGCCCCACCTCGCCAACCGAGGTAGCGGCAATACGGCGTGGGTGGGTGACTACAAAGGCGCGCCGATGCTGCTTGCCGAGCGCGATCATCACGCGCTCGCACTCGCCTCAACGGCGCCGTGGGTCGCCCGCTCGGTGGGATTCGTTGGAGTGTCGGATGGATGGCAGGAACTGCAGGCCCACAAGCGTTTGGACCACACCTATACGCGCGCCGAGAACGGGAACATCGCCGTCACTGGGGAAATCGATCTCGGATCATCGGACGGCACGTTCGTGATGGCGCTCGGTTTCGGTCCGACGGCGATGGAAGCGGGTCAGCACGCGCTCATCAGTCTGCTCGAAGATTTCGACGACATACACGCGGCATACGTCAGAGCGTGGAAGGCCTGGCACGCGCGGCTCAAAGGAGGCGTACCACCGGAGTCGCGAAGCCTGCTGTACCACACCAGCGCCGCGGTGTTGCGCGCACACGAATCGAAGCGCGTGGAAGGCGGGATCATCGCCAGCTTGTCGATCCCGTGGGGTTTCTCCAAGCCCGACGAGGACCTTGGCGGGTACCACCTGGTGTGGCCGCGCGACCTCGTGGAGACCGCCGGTGGCTTCATCGCGATGGGTGCCCACGAGCATGTCAGGCGCGTATTGCGATACCTCCAGGTGACGCAGGAACCCGACGGCCATTGGTCGCAGAACATGTGGCTCGACGGCACGCCGTACTGGCAGGGCGTTCAGATGGACGAAACGGCTCTCCCCATCCTCCTGCTGGATCTCGCCGCTCGTCAGGGCATCATCGACCGTACGGGACGAGACGCGATGTGGCCGATGGTTCGGCGCGCGGCGGCATTTCTCGTAGGCAATGGTCCGGTGAGCCCGCAGGATCGCTGGGAAGAACAGCCGGGCTATTCGCCGTTTACCATCGCGACGGAAATCGCCGCGCTGCTGGTCGCCGCCGACCTCGCCGACGCGGTATCGAGCGAGACGGCAGCCGACTATCTTCGAGAGACGGCCGACGCCTGGAACGCGAGCATCGAACGATGGCTGTATTGTTCAGGAACGGAATTGGCGCATCAGTACGACGTCGATGGGTATTACGTGCGCGTAGCGGTGCCTGATCGAGCGGACGCGGCGTCTCCGTGTCATGGATTTGTGCCGATCAAGAACCGGCCTCCGGATCAAGCGATGGGACCGGCCGCCTTGATGGTCAGCCTGGACGCGCTCGCGTTCGTGCGCTTCGGGCTGCGCGCCGCAGATGATCCGCGCATTGTGAACACAGTGAAGGTCGTCGACGCGACGCTCAAAGTCGACACGCCGCGCGGCGCCGTGTGGCATCGCTATCAGGGTGATGGATACGGGGAACACGCCGACGGCGGCCCGTTCGACGGAACCGGCGTGGGTCGTGCCTGGCCGCTGCTGACCGGCGAGCGCGCCCATTACGAGCTCGCCGCCGGGCGGAAGGACGCCGCACAGGAGCTGGCGCACGCCATGGAGGTGCTGGCGGGTGAGAGCGGTCTTCTGCCGGAGCAGGTTTGGGATAGCGCCGACATTCCTGACCGGGAACTGTTCATCGGGCACGCGTCCGGCTCGGCGATGCCGCTCGTGTGGGCGCACGCCGAGTACATCAAGCTGTGCCGATCCATTCTCGACGGGAAGATCTTCGATCGGCCGCCGCAGACCGTTCAGCGGTATCTCGTCGAAAAAGTAACATCGCGCCATATCACCTGGCGCTTCAACAACAAGGTGCGGGTGATGCCGCCGGGCAGAATTCTCCGCGTCGAGACGCGCGCCCCGGCCGTCGTGCATTGGAGCCTCGATGGCTGGAGAAGCGTGCACGATACCCCGACACGTGACACAACGCTCGGCGTCCATGTGGCGGACCTTCAGACGCTGGATCTGCGCGTCGGCGACCACGTCGACCTCACGTTCAACTGGCCAGAGGCGCGCCGTTGGGAGGGAACCGATTTTGTGGTGTGGGTGGAATGACACGCTTCTTCCGCCGAGCGTCCGTCCGTGTCTGGTGAGCATTCAGGCGGCCTCGCCGTTTGGGTGGGAGCGCTCGCAAAGAGAATTCTTGGAATGAACCGATGATGATCAAGAAGATCCTGTGCGCGATCGATCGCTCGCCGAGTTCCCTTCAGGCCTTCGGCTATGCACTTGCTCTCGCAAGATGGCAGAGCGCCCGACTGAACTTGCTGGAAGTCATCGAGGAGGCACCGCCGCCCGGCGTGAACCGAGCGCCGACGAGCGACGGTGTGCCGAACGAAACCCGGACAACCCTCGAGCGCGATCTCAGGCGGGTTCTGACAGCCAGACGCGCGTCGGACGTGAAGGTCGAGATCTCTCTGCGGAACGGCAACGTTGTTCAGGAAATTCTCGCGCAAGCAAAAACGAGTCGGCCGGACCTTATGGTGATCGGAAGCCACGGCCGTGGAGGCATTCAGCGGCTGGTGCTGGGATCGGTCGCCGAGAAGGTTCTTCGGTTGGCCACGTGCCCGGTGCTGACGGTTCGTCGTGGCGTGAGGCTGGTTCGCCGAAGCCGGTCACCTTTCGCAACGATCCTGTGTCCCACGGATTTCTCTGCGGCTGCGAACAAGGCCGTGGCGTACGCCAAGCGTCTAGCGCAAGAAGCAGATGCCAAACTGATCTTGATGACTGCTGTCGAGTGGCCATTCGGTGACGAGGTGACGTCCGGAGCGGTCGCAGAGCTTCAGAAGAGCATCGCATCGAACGCGAGCGACGCGCTCACGCGTCTGTTGCCGCGTCCGGCTTCCAACGGACCACGCGCTCAGGCGATCGTGGCCGTCGGCAAAGCGAGCGCTGCCATTGTCAAGGTCGCCCGTGCTCGATCAGTAGACCTCATCGTGATGGGTGTCTCGGGACGCGGCGCATTGGATGTGGCCATCCTTGGATCGACCACGCATCACGTCATTCGCGAAGGAGCGTGGCCAGTGTTGACTGTGCGGACAGGCAAGCGCTGACACTCGCTTCTCACGCTGTGGGCTTACGGACCCGCGTGCAACGAGCGCAAATCAACCCCCTCGTCCCGGAGCTGCTCGAGATCGACCGCGCGCCGGGACTTGATGAGTGGCATGACACGGCGCACGTCCTTCGCGCGATTGAGACCGACCGCCGCATCTATTCGGCCGTCATTCACATAACACGCGAGGTAGCTGCCCGAATCCAAACGGCCACGCACGACGAGCTGCTCCCACTTCGTGTGGAATCCGGCGTACTGGAGGTTCGCATCGTACTGATCGGACCAGAACCAGTGAATCTCGTCGTACGCGACCCGTTTGCCAAGCATGTTGCGCGCGGCCGCGGCGCCTTGCTTGATGGCGTTCTGCCAATGTTCCACTCGAATCCGGCGATCGAAGATCGGGTGATAGTGATTCGCGACATCGCCCGCAGCGTAGACGCCGCTGACATTCGTCTCGCAGTACTCGTCAACGACCACGCCGTTGTCGACGACGATGCCGCTGCCGTCGAGCATGTCCACCGCCGGCTCGATGCCGATCCCCACGACGACGAAGTCGCACTCGAGACGGAGCCCTCCTTTTGTGACGACCGAGCTCACGCGTCGCGTTCCCTCGAACGCGGCAACGGTGTCCTCGAAGATGGTGCGAACACCGTGAGCGCGATGAAGGTCGGCGATGGTCTGACCGACCGCCTCGCCGAGGACGCGGAAGAGCGGCGTCTTCGAGGGCTCGATGGCGACGACGTTCAGACCTTTCTGTCGAAGCGATGCCGCGACTTCCGAGCCTATGAACCCCATGCCCACGACAACCACTCGGCGGCCGGCGACCATCTCTTCCCGGATGCGATCGGCGTCCTGGACGGTGCGAAGACCGTAAATGCCCTCGAGATCGCCACCGGGAATGGAGACGCGCCGGTTGCGCCCGCCCGTCGCGATGAGCAGCGTGTCGAACGGTACGCGTCGGTGATCCTCGAGCTCGACGAATCGCGCTGACGGATCGATGCGCCTCGCGCGTGTTCCGAGCATCGTCTCGATGCCACGCTCCGCGTAGAACGGGGAGGGCCGCACGAGCGCCTTGTCGAACGGCACCTCGCCGCGCAGGTAGGCTTTGGACAGTGGCGGCCTCTCGTACGGTGATTCGTGCTCGGCCCCGATCAGCGTGACGGTCCCATCGGCGCCCTCTTCGCGCAGCGTAATCGCGGCGGTAGCGCCGCTAAGGCTGGCGCCGACGATCACGTACCTCGTGGCCATCACACCTCGATTTGTAAGGCATCCCCCTCAACCCGAACGGGATAGACCTTCACAGGTACCGTCGCCGGCGGGGCGAGCACCTTGCCCGTTCGCACGTCGAACTCGGATCCGTGGCACGTGCACGTGACGGTCGTCCCACTCATCTCTCCTTCTTCAGCAAGAGAGCACTGTTCATGCGTGCACGCGTCGTCGAACGCGTAGTACGTGCCGCCGACGTTGGCCACCGCGACCCGTGTGCCACGCACGTCGACTGCCGTGATGCCACCCGCCGGTATCTCGCTGGTCTTGATCGCTGTCACAAATTCTGTTGCCATTCGCATACCTCATCGGTGATGAAGCGTTTTTGCGAGTGGTACGCGTGCAAGCGAAGAGCCAGGGCTTTGGCCCGTTCCACCAGTCATCCGCGAAGCAACTTCCTTTCGTTTTGAAAGCGTGCGTTCATTCTGAATCTCGGACCGAAGGTTCCGAGGTCACGCGACCAGATTGGATGGCCATTCCCGCGGGAGGTATTTGGCGCGTGGCGTGCAACTGGGACCTGGCAGACGAAGGGGAGTCAAACCAGGCTCGGCAATTCATAGAAAGATGCTTATGAACCCACTTCTCGCACTGAATAAACGCGGCCAATTCGTGTGGTTGGACTACATCAGCCGCAGTCTGAGCACGGGCGGTGGATTGCAGCGATTGGTATCGGAGGATGGTCTGGGTGGTGTGACCAGCAACCCGACTATTTTCGACAAGGCCATCGCCGGAAGCACCGATTACGATGCCACGCTGCATCGCGCGCTCGATGCGGACCGCAACATCAGCAACCGAGCGCTCGCCGAGCGTTTGACTGTCGAGGACATCCAGTTAGCGGCTGATGTCCTCCGACCGGTGCACGACGACAGTGACGGCGCGAACGGTTTCGTGAGCCTCGAGGTCTCGCCAGGTTCTGCCCACGATACTGCAGCAACCATCGCCGAAGCGCGTCATCTCTGGCAGGTCGTGGCGCGACCAAACGTGATGATCAAGGTGCCGGCCACGCCAGAGGGCGTTCCGGCAGTTGAGACCCTGACTGCCGAGGGCATCAACGTCAACATCACGCTGATCTTCTCGCTTCGACACTACGAGGCTGTGGCGCAGGCCTATCTTCGAGGTATCGATCGCCATCCGGATCCGCACCGGGTCACCTCGGTGGCATCGCTGTTCGTGAGTCGACTCGACGTCGTCGCGGATCGCCTGCTGGAGGAGATCGGTACGCCGGACGCCCTCTCTTTGCGGGGGAGAGTTGCCATCGCGAATGCCAAACGCGTCTACCGCCGTTTCCGTGAGCTGTTCGACGGTGAGCCGTTCGCGGCGCTCAAGCGACGCGGGGCGCGCGTCCAGCGGCCGCTCTGGGCCAGCACGGGAACCAAGAATGCTTCGTACTCCGATGTCCTGTACATCGAAGAGCTGATTGGTCCGGATACCATCACCACTGTACCGCCCGCGACGCTCGATGCGTTTCGCGATCACGGACGTGTTCGCGTCACCCTCGGATCGGAGGACAAGGAAGCGGAAGCCGTCTTGGCGACTGCTGCGACCCTTGGCCTTGACGTGCACGCGATCACCGAACAGTTACAGGCAGACGCTATCAAGGCATTCGCCTCCTCGTTCGATCAATTGATCGCCACTTTAGGAGAGAAGCGGAGCCAGATCCTCACGACTGCGAGCTGACGTGAGACCGCTTGTCGTTTTCACGATCGGTCACTCGACTCGGACGCTCGCGGACTTCATCCGTCTGCTGAAGGCGCACGGCGTCCACCGGGTCATTGACGTGCGCACGATCCCGCGGTCGCGACACAACCCTCAGTTCAATCGAGACCAACTGTCTCCGGCCCTCCATCGCGCCCGGATGCACTACACGCACATGCCGGGATTGGGCGGCTTGCGGCGTGCCCGGCGCGACTCCTCGAACACGGCATGGCGGAACGCCAGCTTTCGCGGTTATGCGGATTACATGCAGACCGTAGAGTTCGACGACAACCTGAGCCGGTGTATTGCGCTCGCCAGGCGCGAACGGGTCGTGCTGATGTGTGCTGAAGCCGTCCCGTGGCGCTGCCACCGATCACTGATTGCGGACGCGCTGATCGTCAGAGGCATCGAGGCGATGGAAATCACCAGCGGCATTCGTGCGCGGCCGCACGCGCTGACGCAGTGGGCGCGGGTGAAGGGAACCCGGGTGACGTATCCGGCCGCACGTGCGCAGACGACGCTCGCGACTGATTCGAGCCAAGCGTCGTCGAGCGATCGCGCGAACCCGAGACTGTGAGGGTCACATGACGACTGAGCAACCAGGGCCGACCGCGTTTCCAGCGTGGCACGCCCTGAGGGTGCATTTCGAGCAGATGCGCGATCGGCACCTGCGGTCGCTGTTCGCCGACGACCCCGCGCGCGGGCAGCGCTTCGTGGCCGAAGGCGCCGGATTGTATCTCGACTATTCGAAGAACCGCATCACCGACGAAACGATCCGCCTTCTCGTGAGGCTGGCTGATGCCTGCAGCCTGCGCGAGCGTATCAAGGCGATGTTCAGTGGAGAGAAGATCAACACCACCGAACAGCGAGCGGTGCTGCACGTGGCGCTTCGCGCGCCGCGTGATGCGGCGATTGTCCTCGACGGTGAAAATGTCGTGCCCGCTGTGCACGACGTGCTCGATCGGATGGCCACGTTCGCCATGCAGATCCGGGATGGCGGGTGGCGCGGACACACTGGCCAGCGCGTGCGCACCGTCATCAACATCGGGATTGGCGGCTCCGATCTCGGCCCGGTCATGGCCTACGAAGCGCTGAAGCACTACAGCACGCGCGATCTGAACTTCCGTTTTGTGTCGAACGTGGACGGTACGGACTTCGTTGAGGCCACGCGAGATGTGGATCCTGCCGAGACGCTGTTCATCGTCTCGTCCAAAACGTTCACGACGCTCGAAACGATGGCCAACGCGCGGGCGGCGCGCCAATGGGTGCTCAACGCGCTCGGAAAAGAAGACGCCATCCGCCGGCACTTTGTGGCTGTGTCGACCAACGCCGAAGCCGTGGCGAGCTTCGGGATCGATGCCGACCACATGTTCGGCTTCTGGGACTGGGTCGGGGGCCGCTATTCGATGGAATCTGCGATCGGCCTCTCGACGATGATCGCCATTGGTCCTGAGAATTTCCGCGACATGCTGGCCGGCTTCCACGCAATGGACGAGCATTTCCTGACGGCGCCATTCGAGCGCAATCTGCCGGCACTGATGGGGCTACTCACCATCTGGTATACGAACTTCTTCGACGCCTCAACCGTCGCAGTTCTGCCGTATGAACAGTACCTCGGGCGCTTTCCCGCGTACTTGCAGCAGCTCACCATGGAAAGCAACGGCAAGCACGTGACGCACGCGGGCGTGCGCGTCGACTATCAGACCGGACCGATCTACTGGGGCGAGCCCGGCACGAACGGTCAGCACTCGTTCTACCAACTGATTCACCAGGGAACCCGATTGATTCCGTGTGACGTCGTCGGCTTCGGCCAGACGCTGAATCCGCTGGACAATCATCACGATCTTCTGATGGCCAACGTCTTTGCACAGACCCAGGCGTTGGCGTTCGGGAAGACCGCTGAGGAGGTGCGCGCAGAGGGCACACCAGAGCGGCTGGTCCCACACCGCACCTTTGAAGGCAATCGGCCTACGAACACGATCCTGGCCGAACGGCTGACGCCGGAGACACTCGGCGCGCTGGTTGCACTCTATGAGCACAGCGTGTTCACGCAGGGGACGATCTGGCAGATCGACTCGTTCGATCAATGGGGCGTCGAATTGGGCAAGGCGCTGGCGACGCGGATCGTGCCCGAACTCGCAAGTCATGTCGAGCCGGTGCTGACGCACGACAGCTCGACGAACACGCTCATCCGTCACTATCGCCGCATCAAGGCCGGGCCAGACTCGAGGACACCATCATGAGCTTCGGCTACAACCGGCCGCTCTATCTCCTGCCGTTCGATCATCGCCATTCCTACGTGACTGGCATGTTCAATTTCAATCCACCGCTGACTGTCGACCAACATGAGGCCGTCGTCGAGAGCAAGCGGGTGATTTACGACGGATTCCGACAGGCGATCAGCAACGATGTGCCGATGCCAACTGCCGCCATCCTGGTCGACGAGGAATTCGGTGCTGACATCCTCCGCGATGCAGTCACGCGCGGCTACATGACGGCGCTCTCGACTGAGAAGAGCGGATCGAACGAATTCGAGTTCGAATACGGCGCGGCATTCGCCGAGCACATCGAAGCGTTCGGTCCCACCTTCGCGAAGGTGCTGGTGCGCTACAACCCTGAGGGCGATGAGACCCTCAACCGGCGCCAGACGGCGAGGCTCAAAGAACTGTCCGCCTACTGCCGATCGGCGGATCAGTTGTTCATGTTCGAGCTGCTGGTTCCGGCCACGCAGGCGCAGATGGATCGCGCCCAGGCAGACAAGCAGAGCTACGACCTGCAGATGCGTCCCGCCTTGATGCTCCAGACCATCCGCACACTACAGGATGCCGGAGTCGAGCCAGATGTCTGGAAGATCGAAGGGCTCGATCGCCGCGAGGATTGCGAGCGCGTGGTTGAGACGGCGAGGCGCGGCGGCCGGGACGATGTCGGCTGCATCGTCCTGGGACGTGGTGCCAATGAGAAGAAAGTGGCGGAGTGGCTCGAGACCGCCGCGTCGGTGCCAGGCTTCATCGGATTGGCGGTCGGACGCACGACGTTCTGGGATGCAGTGGCCGACTACGAGTCGAACAAGGCGAGCAGACAAGAGGCGGTGGCCCGTGTGGCACATCGCTACAGTCAATGGGTCACCATTTTTCAGCGAGCGCATGCGTCGCTGAGAGCGACGGGCAGGTAATCGCAGTCAACGATGCCACCAAAGCACATCACGATGAACACGGCTTATTCCTTGGGATGGCGTCTCGGGTCATCGTCGGCGGCTCACAGGGTGTCCAGGTGTTGCAGGGCAGAGGAGACGACTGAATCCAGCGTCGGGCAGGTGCCGGCGACGAGAGTGCGACCGTGAGAGGCGGATGTGATGGCCGGTAAAGAAGACGTGCCGAGCGGTGTCCGGTTGGTTGTGGCGGATGTTGACGGGACACTGGTGACACCCGACAAGGTCCTGACACCGAGGGCACGTGCCGCTGTTCGCACGATCATCGAGGCAGGAATCGCATTCACGATCACCAGCGGCCGGCCTCCACTGGGTATGAAGGCGCTGATCGCCGATCTGCAACTCCAGGACCCGATTACGGCATTCAACGGCGGTTTGGTGGTGCGGCCTGATCTCTCGGTTATTCACCAACACCTCGTCTCCGGCGAGGCCGCCCACGCCGTCATCGACATCTTGACGAAGCACACGCTGGACGTCTGGGTGTACGGCGCGAAAGATTGGTACGTCAAGTCACGCCACGGTCCTCATGTCGATCGCGAAGAGTGGACGGTCAAGTTTCCTCCGACCGTCGTGTCTACCTACGAGGGTCTTTTGGATCGTGTCGTCAAGATCGTCGGTGTGAGTGACGACCATGACGTGATGGCTCGCTGTGTCGCGGAGGTGCAACGGCAGTTCGGTCAACAGGTGTCTGCTGCCCTGTCCCAACCGTATTACCTGGACGTGACGCATCCGAAGGCCAACAAGGGAGAGGTGGTCAGTGCCCTGTCGGCGTTGTTAGCCATCCCCACCGCACGGATCGCGACGATCGGGGATATGCCGAACGATGTCCTCATGTTCCAGCGGAGCGGGGTAAGCATTGCCATGGGCAACGCGAGCCTCGACGTGCAGCACGCAGCCACGTTCGTGACGACGTCGAATACGGAAGACGGCTTCGCACGTGCGATGGAGCGGTTTGTTCTTCGACCACAGACAGCGTGAGTTGAGGAATGGTCGAAGAGGGTCGGTTGGAACGGTGGGATTGTTCATGATCATCGTGCTCATGGGCGTGGCAGGGTCGGGGAAAACGACCGTCGGGACCATGCTGGCGGAGGCGATGAAGTGCCAGTTTCTCGAGGGCGATTCACTGCACTCCAAAGAGAACGTTGACAAGATGAGCGATGGTATTCCGTTGACTGATGCCGATCGCGCTCCGTGGCTCGCGGCGATTCGTATGCGTATCCTGGAGCGCTTCGAGCGCGGCCTGGATCTGGTCGTGGCTTGCTCAGCGCTCAAGCAGCAATACCGGAAGGTGCTCGGCAAAGACGTCCCGATCACCTGGGTGTATTTGAAGGGCTCTCCGGCACTCATTCGTGCTCGCCTGAGGCACCGGCCGAACCATTTCATGAAAGCCGACATGCTCGCGAGCCAGTTCGATGTGTTGGAGGAGCCTGCCGACGCTCTGGTCGTCGACGTATCAGCGCCACCGATCGCCATCGTGGAACACATCCTGTCGCAGGTGCGCGGGCAACGTCATGCAGATGTCGTCAAGAGTAAGGAGCAGGAATGAGAGCGATCGCCGTGATTCCGGGAACGAAGACCGTCCGCCTGGTCGACCGGCCGGAACCGTCGATCGCCGGATCTGATGAGATCAAGCTTCGCGTGTTGCGTGTTGGCATCTGCGGCACCGACCGCGAGGAGGCGGCAGGCGGCCGCGCCAAGGCGCCTCCGTCGTACGACGACCTCGTGCTCGGCCATGAAATGTTCGGCCAAGTCGCAGACGTTGGTCGCGCGGTAACCCTGGTCGCGCCAGGCGACTATGCCGTCTTCACTGTTCGGCGCGGCTGTGGACAGTGCCGTTCCTGCGCCATGAACCGCTCCGACATGTGTCAGACGGGGCTGTACTCAGAGCGTGGCATTTGGGCTCTGGATGGATACCAGACGGAATACGTCGTCGACCGGGAACAGTACGTCGTGCGGGTGGCGCCAGAACTGGAAGCAGTCGGCGTGCTCGCTGAGCCGTTTTCAGTCGCGGAGAAAGCCATCTCGGAAGCCGTCCACCTGCAACTGACCCGTCTGCCGGATTCGGCTACGTCGCTCGATTGGCTTTCTGGGAAGCGGTGCCTGGTCGCTGGACTGGGGCCGATCGGCTTGTTGGCGGCACTATCGCTGCGCCTGCGAGGCGGCGAGGTCTGGGGTCTTGACGTCGTGGACCAGGGCACCCCTCGCCCGCGGTGGTTGGGTGTCATCGGCGGCCACTATCTCGACGGTCGCGAGATCATGCCGGAGCATTGCATTGATCAGATCGGAACGTTCGACTTGATCTTCGAGGCCACCGGAATCGCCAGCCTCGAGTTCGATCTCCTCGACGTGTTGGCCATGAACGGCGTATACGCGGTCACTGGTATCCCCTCTGGTGACCGGCCGTTGACCCTATCTGGTGCGGAGTTCATGCGACGGCTTGTGCTGCGCAACCAGGTGATGGTGGGGAGCGTGAATGCGTCACGCGATCATTTCCAACTCGCCGTGAACGACCTCGTCCTGGCGGAGGCGCGCTGGCCTCAACGCGTCGCGGACCTCGTTACACACCGGCATCCCTATGAGGACTTCGAACCGGCGTTTCAGCATCATGGTTCTGACGAAATCAAGGTCGTGCTGGAGTGGGGTGTCCACTGACGGCGGTTGTCTCCCAATCCTTCTCAGCCAGGCCACGCGATGGTGAGGAGAAACGCGCTGTCTTCAAGCGCCTCGACGTCATGAGGCAAGCTCTGGTCCAATGCGAGCAGGGTGCCCCTGGGCAGGTCGAACGTCCGGCCTTCCGCTCGCACGAGGATATGGCCGGCGACGGTCTGGATCGAGATCCTGCCTTTGTTCTGGTGCCCGGGAAGCCGCGCATGCGCCTTCAGCGCGATGAGGATGACGCGAAAGTCGTCATACTTGACGAGAGTTTTGGCGTTCTGGCCTCGGTTCCAGTCGCGTTCGCCGTGAAGTTGCTCCAGTTCCCTGATGAGATCGAATTCGAGAAAGGGAGCGGCCATCGGTGGCGTGTGCGGTCTCCTGTGCTGGTGGTCGTCGTGTGATCCGTCTGACATCGTGGACCTCCTGCTATCTCGAGCCGAGGCGTGGTCGGCTGGCTTCAATGATGGACCCATTCGACGTCGATTCCGGATCTCGATCCAGGGCGCCGGCCCGCGACAACCCGTCGAGCAGGAGGTGGAAATACACCAGGCCGGCGTAGGGCTGCCATCGTTCGACCGCTCGACGCACGCCTGCGTAGTCCAGCGGTCGTGAACGCCCAAGCCATCGAGCCAATCGCTTCTGCGCGCCCACATCATCGCCAGGGAAGACGTGCAGGCGTCCGACGCCTCGTAGCAGCACGTACTCGGCAGTCCACCGGCCGACGCCGCGCAATTCGAGTAGGCGCTGCCGGACCACAGCGTCGTCCTCTCTCGCGAGAGACTCCAGTTCGAGCTCCTGACGCGTGATCGGCCGCGCGAGATCGAGAAGCGCGCGGACCTTCTGACGACTGAACCCAATCGCTCGGTACTTCTCCGCCGGCAGCCGCGTGATGTCCTGTGCGGTGGGGAACGCGTAGCGGACATCGCCACGTCTTCCGAGCCTTGAGCTGCTGATCGTCGCGAGACGATTGAGCAGTTCGAGGCCCACCTCCAGTGACAATTGCTGGCACGCGAATGCGTTGACCAGGGCTTCGAACATCGTTGGGAATCGGGGCGGTTTCATCCCTCGAAATGTGTCGGCAAGCGGCCGCAGCCGTGCATCACCCGAGGCCATGCGGTACCAATCAGTCAGATCGATCCGAAGGCCGAGCAGCCGATCAACGATCGATCGCACATGTCGTCGCTGCAGCAGTGTTTGCGGCGGTGGCGTCGCCGTCACGCGCAGCCTCGGCGCGGCAGTCGACCCTGTCTGCCGCACCGCTAGTTCGGTCGGCCGTCCTTCCACGACGATTACCCGTCGGTATGTGGTGCCATCCCATCGGTCGATTAGATTGCGTGGGCGCCGCCGAAGCGCCCACGCCGTGAGATCGAGACGAAACGGCGGAGTAGGCCGCAGCACAAACGTGTGTGAGGCTTGGCGCTGATCAATGACGGGAATCACCGCGGCGAGCTCCGCGGCCGGTGCGCCGCGCTCGTCCGCGTGGACCGTGCCGGCCGGCGCGCCTTCTTTCGCAGGAACTCCTGCAACGCAACCGCGTTGTTGTGTTTCGTGTCGTGTGAGCTGTAAACGAGCGTGACTCGGCCACGCCGAGCCGCGGACACGATCGGCTGCCAGGCCTCCGGCTGTGAGGCGAGCTCACGGAAGTAGCGCCGACGAAACTCGTCCCATTTTTCAGGATCGTGACTGAACCACTTTCGCAGCTCAGTGCTGGGCCCCACTTCCTTCAGCCACGCGTCGACCGTCAGCCTCGCTTTCGAGACTCCACGAGGCCACAGGCGCTCTACCAGGAATCGCGTGCCGTCGATCCGCGAGACCGGGTCGTACGCGCGTTTCAATGTGATCATCGCTCGCCTCCTGCCGCCGTGATGCCTGCCGGTGTCTGGCGTGTACCACCTGGAGCGCGAGACGGCAGGTGGAGTCAGCCTCGACAGGCTCCGAGTACTCGAGTGTCTTAGCTGGTGTTTCCGCAATGCGCGCAGACGGTAGTGAGAGGCAAGCTCTGAGCCAGCGCCGTTCTGTTCTTGGCCGGCTCGACTGTCGGCAAGATGACCGTGCCGTCTGGTTAGAGGGCAGGGCAGGAAGACTCTCGTCGCGCATCACTTCAAAGGGAACCTTGCCGCTCAATCTGAAAGAAGGCGTAAGCTGGCTGCGTCGTCCGGAGTGGAGAATGCCAGGGGAACACGATGAACAGACTCCCGTTACGTCACATTCTCTGCCCGATGGATTTGTCGTCGCTGTCCATGAACGCGCTGGGATGGGCGAACGCCATCGCGCGTGCGCGAAGCGCGGAGCTCAGGGCGTTGCATGTTGACGTTACTGGAGGCCTCGCGGCTCCAGAGGCGTTCGGTGCCCTCGAGCATGCTCATCTGATGACGAAGCTGCGGGAAGCGCTCATCACAATAGATCCTGAGAATGTCCACACCGGAGCAGCGGTCAGGCAAGGGGACCCTGGCACCCAGATTCTTCGATTCGCGAGATCCGTTGGCGCCGATGTGATTGTTATGGGGGCTGCTGGCCTCGAACGGCCGATGCGTCCGGTCGGTTCGGTGACCGCGACAGTCGTCGCGCGTTCCGACTGTCCAGTACTGATCGTGCCCAGCGGACGTAGGAGCGATCGGTTGAGCGCTGGCGTGTTCAAACGTATTCTGTGTGCGGTTGACCTGGCGCCATCTTCGATCAGCGTCATCAGGCAAGCGCTCTCGCTCGCATGGGAGACACAAGGACACGTCAGGTGCGTGTGCATCATGATCGATCCAGATCCGCCGTCGTCGGAGATTCAGAACCAGCTGTTGGCGGCGATTCCGCCTGAAGCACACGCGTGGTGTGACATTGATGTGATTGTGAAGCAAGGAGTGCCAGCCACCGAGATCGTCAGAGTCACCGAGGCGTCTGACGTCGATGTCCTCGTCATTGGCCCGCCACGTCAGTGGACATCGACCACACAGGCTGTTTTAGCGAAGTCGCTCTGTCCCGTTCTGGTCACACATGACGCTCGGCCGCTTCCATACCCATCGAGGAACGGGTTAGGTGCAACCGTTCGCGGTACCACATCCTCAACACGCTGAGCCACTCTCTTGGCAGCTCTTTGAGCCGTCAGCTCTCCCTGGATTCGTCCTCAACGACTGCCGGTGCGGGGATGTCAATCCCTGACCGTAGTGTGCGATGCACAGGACACATCTGGGCGATCTCCAACAGTCTGGCCCGTTGCGTCCCGGTGAGTGTTCCAGAGAACTGCACGGTCCACTCCACACGATCGAGCTGTCCTGCTTTGGTCTCGCACTCGGCGCAGTCGGCCGCATGGATTCTGGCGTGCCGTAGGCGAACCGTTACCTGCTCGAGCGGCCAGGTCTTTCGTCGCGCGTACAGCGCAACCGTCATCGATGCGCAACTGCCCAGCGCGGCGAGCAGGAAGTCGTACGGAGTCGGACCTGTATCACTGCCGCCGCTCGATATCGGTTCGTCAGCGACAAGACGATGTGAGCGCGCGGAGATCTGCTGGGCGAAACCGAGTCCCGAGCCACGAACGACCACTTCTGTCTCGTGAGGCACGTCGTAGGTAGACATAAGAGGAACCTCCGATTCGGCGCGTGAGTCAGTGGCGGCGAGCGCCAGACAATCCACAATCTGCCTTTGGCTTGCACCATCGCGGCGAACCGCGGCGCATCGTGACTCATGTGCGGTCGGCTGGCGTCCGGCGCCCTGTGGCGACTCGGAGTCGACGTCGACGTACTCGGATCGAGCGAAGAATCGCTATCTGATCGTGAGCACAGGACAGCGTGCCTGACGGACGATCTGGTTGGCTGTCGATCCGAATAGCAGTTCCGACATGGCCCTCCCGTGTGCGCCGAGCACGATGAGCTCGGTCTCGTGTTCCGATGCGACCCGCAGGATCTCACGATAGGCTTTGCCGATCGCAAGCCTCGTGTCGACGGTGTAGGTGCGCGCCGTGTCTGGGATGAGGCCTTTCAGACGTTCGGCGCGGTCATCTGCCGCGGCAGCGACGTAGGCACCGAGCATTTTCGATTCGAGAGCGTGCTCGTCGTCCGCTTGCGGCGCCGGCGTCACCTCGACCACGTGCAGGATCGTCAGGTGCGCGTCAGTTTCCTGCGCCAGGGTCAGAGCGTAATCGAGTGCACGGATTGAGGCCTCGGAAAAGTCGGTCGCGCACAGGATGCGTTCGAAGAGTACCGGTGGCGCGGGCACAGCGTCGATCATGCCCCGAGGCACCGTCAGCACGGGGCATCTCGCCTTGCGGATCACTTTCTCTGTGACAGAACCGAGAATGAGGTGCTCGATCCCTGATCGACCATGCGTGCCCATCACGATGACGTCGATGAGAGTCGCGGTCGCGCGCTCGACAATCTGTGATGCGGTGTTCCCTTCTGCGATCTCGAAGCGAAGCGGTACCTCCGACTCGATAGCTGCAGCGAACCGCCTCATCGATGCCAGCAGCGACACGTGATCCTGGGGGCTTGGCGGCGACACGGTCAGCGACGGCGTGCCGAGCACGTACGATGCGGCGGGCAGCACGGGGCACACGTGGAGAACCGTAACCGTCGACTCGAACCACGCGGCGATCGCCACGGCGTGATCGAGCGCGCGTCGCGAATGGTCCGAGAAGTCAATCGGACAAAGAATTCGTCGTATCTCAATCATGAGCCCGCCGAGCGTCAGCACCCAGAGTGCCGCCCTGCACCCTGAACAGGTCGCTACAGCAGCGAGTTCCGAACGCGACAAGTGCGACACTGACCGAGCGCGAGTGACCGTTCGACGTCCGTCACCTGGCCTCTCCTTCGCATTCGGGGCATCGATGCCGCACGTAGTCCACCCATTCGACGAGTTCATCGGGCACCGGCAGGTGAGCGACATCTGGCGCCTGTGCAACGTGCATCACTTCCCCCCAGCGATCCGCGATGACGACGCCCGGATTCGGAATCCCGGCAAGGCGATCACAGGTCACGACCCATTCCGTGTCGTCTTCCTTCGACTCGCGGCCGCGAGCCATCAGCTGTTCAGCATAGGACCGCGACGGCCGGTCGATGTCCGACAGCATCACCAGCACGAGATTCTTTCGCTGCCAGAACGACGAGTAGTCGATCCGCGTACCGTAGAAATCGTTGACCTGGAAGTGGGGAAGGAGATCGCCGGCGTGCAGCATGTCCGTCCGGGTATGAGCAACGCTGGGCGCGTTTGGCAGAGATGGGCTGAGCGTGGCGATTCCTGGCGTCCATGATGGAGGGTCGCTGGCCGGAAACGAGTCGGCCAGGACCTCATCGATCCAGTTGGCTCGCGCATGGTGGTCGAGTTGAAAGGCATTCGTCGGCATTTTGCCGTGCGCACCTCCTGCCGGGCGGTTGTCGGTTGCTGCCTACGTTTGACGACAGCAATCCGCAAGCCGACGAACAGGCTCCATGCATGCCTCGTCTCAGCTGTGAATCCATCGCGTCGGGGCTTTCAGAATGACGCGCCGCTTTCAGGATGAAACATCGAGGCGTGGGACTGGCTCTGTTTCCGCCGCATAGCCAAGACCCGCTTCTGGATCGCTGTTTGCCATTGTTAATGACATGACCACCCAAAGCGTCGTACACAGCGAACGCCGCATCCCGCTGTCCAGTCAGCTTCGAGCACGATCACGAAGGGGCTGACGAGTATTCACGCGATGATGGACATGCACGTTCGGCAGTGGCATGCCGACGATCGGCTGAGGCCCACCGCGGCAGCGGGAGGTGTTCCGGCGCATGGCTGTCCTCAGATCGCACTTCAGTTATATAAAGCTGTCATCGCGGAGTAACGAGATGGCGGCTGATCAGGAATTTCGAGTCATCGTGGCGACCGATGGATCGGACAACGCCCGGGACGCCGTCACCACTGCCCGCCACTTCCCGTGGCCGGCCGCAACGCGCGCACGCGTGGTGGTGGCACGACGGAGTCCCTCAGAATACAGGCGTTCGATCCTGTTGACTGCGCTCGACCGCGGTGCCGAGATCGCCGCTGATCATGCGCGGCGCGTCCTCACTCCTCGTTGGCCAGACCTCGACATAGTCATCGTCGACAAGGCGCCGGTCACCGCTGTGCTCGATCAGGCCAAGCGATTCGGGGCCGACGTCATCGTCGTCGGATGGCGCGGTCACGGGGCGGTTCGTCGCGCGCTGATGGGTAGCGTTTCACGCGGCATCGTGCGTGGCGCAGCGTGTGCTGTCCTGGTCGTGAGGCGCTCCCGGCGCGTGCGCAGGATCGTCGTCGGCCTCGACCAAACGCCACACGCGAGTCGGGCACTGGCGTTCGTGGAACGGCTGGTGCCGCCGGCGCGTGGGCGAGTGACGCTCGCGACTGCCGTGACATTGACGACGCTACCTTCGCGACGAGTCGCCTTCGCAGCACGAGAGCTGGCCCGAGAGGTGAAGCGCACGAACGTCATACGGACTCAGAGAGCGACGAAAGAGCTCAATCGCGCAGCGGCGCGGCTCAAAGCAAAAGGGTGGGACGCCAGGACTGCACTCACGACTGGCGAACCCCTCAACGATCTCATGGGTGCAGTGAAGGCGTCGCGTGCGCATCTGCTGGTTGTTGGCGCGAAAGGGACGAGTGGGGTGCGCCATCTGCTGCTCGGCAGCGTCGCCGAGGGTGCTCTCAGCAGATCTCCAATTCCGGTTCTCATCGCGCGCTAACGAACTGTGAATCGAGGTATGTCGAGTGCGCGCGCGAAGACAGAGGAACTGGGTTGCTGATCATGTCGCCCTCCCGTTCAAGGTGGGCTTCAGCCGCGTGCAGAAGGTTTTCACCGCGCACGGTCTGCACGAGCGGATCGTGCGTCGCCTCATGTCTGTGTGACGTCACCCAGAGCGTCTTCCCCGTGAATTGAAGATCTGATCGGCATATTCCTGCCGAACGAATTGGATCAGTTGCACATGAAATGGCGTCCTACAGGTAGCAGTGTCACGCAGCAGGGGACGCTATGTTTGATCTCATTGCTACCGGTAATGGCCCGCGCACCACTCGCGGCATGGTGCCGCTCCTGACATCCTGGGCGATCCACGCGATCCTGATTGGTGCGGTCGTCGTTGTGCCGCTGTTCTATGCGACCGACCGAATGCCTGACGCGCCTCGCGAGGTGTTGGCGTTCGTGGCACCCACGGTGCCGGCTCCACCTCCGCCGCCACCGGCAGCGCCTTCGGCGCCTACGGTACAAAAATCAGTAGCCCGGGAGCCGCGGCGCGTGCCGCGAGCCGTGCTTGCACCCACGCCGCCAGTTCCGATCGCCGCGCCGATCGCACAGGTCGAGTCCCTTGATGTGGTGTTCGACGACGAAGGTGTTGTCGGCGGAGTCGAAGGTGGTGTGCCCGGTGGAGTGATTGGCGGCGTCGTCGGTGGACTGCCGAATGTGCCACCTCTGCCTCCGCCGCCTGTACCGGCGCAGCCGCGTGCGCCGATTCGCACGGGCGGAGAGTTGAAGCCACCGGCACTGATCACGCGAGTGTCGCCTATCTATCCTCGGATCGCGGTCAGCGCCAAGATCGAGGGTGTGGTGATCCTCGAAGCGACGGTCGGACGAGATGGGCGCGTCGAACACGTGCGGGTACTGCGGTCCGTTGCGCTACTTGACCAAGCGGCGAAGGACGCGGTCCTTCAGTGGAAATATGCCCCCCTGCTCCTGAATAGCAAGCCCGAGCGCTTTATTCTGACGGTCACACTCACGTTCAACCTCACCTGACGCGCTCCAGGCGCGTACGCGTCATCATGTACGCGCTGCGCGTGAGGCGCGCTGCAACCGTTCAGTAAGCGCCGCTTGCAGAGAGCCCGAGTGTATACGGCGTTGACGTGCACGACTTAGGATTCCAAGAGGAGCCGCGACCGCGATGAGTACGCCAAGCTCGCAACCGCCCGCACCTTCAAGTGGCGACACGCCGTCCTCGCCGACGCCGAGCCAGTCCCCACAGAAGCCATGGCGCACTGAAGGTCTTCCACCGCGCCCACCAGAGAAGCCGCGGATGCGGCCGTCAACCCTTGCGGTGTGGGCAGTCGGCTACCTGCTGCTGTTCGGGGTGCTGATGGTTCAGGACCGGCTTGCTGGGCCGCAGCCGGTCCCCTATACCGAGTTCAAGAATCAGGTGGCGAGCCACAACGTGAGCACGCTGTTCGCTCGCGGCAATTCGATCCAAGGCGAATTGAAGAAGCCCGCCGCTGTTCCGGGGCAGCACGATCAGACGTATCAGCAATTCTCCACCGAGCGGCCGACGTTTGCCACTGACGACCTTTTAACTGAGTTGACCGCAAGCGGCGCAACAGTACGTGCGAGGCCGCTCGTCGAGCAGCGCGGGTTTGTGACCAACCTCCTCATCTCCTTCGCGCCGATTTTGCTGCTCGTGGGGTTCTACGTGTGGATGTTTCGACGCCAGCAACGAACAATGGGCGGCATTCTCGGCGGCGGGAAACAGAAGCGTGTCGATCCCGAGACCATACGCGTCACATTTGACGACGTCGCGGGGATCGACGAGGTCGAAGCAGAAATCAATGAGGTCGTCGACTTCTTGAAGGACCCGGAGAAATATCGCCGCCTTGGTGCGCGTGCTCCAAAGGGTGTGCTGCTCGCCGGAGCGCCCGGGACCGGAAAGACCCTGCTCGCCAGGGCGACGGCGGGCGAGGCGAAAGTTCCCTTCTTCAGTGCCAGTGCGTCCGAGTTCATCGAGATGATCGTCGGCGTCGGCGCGAGTCGCGTCCGTGAGCTCTTTTCCGAAGCGCGGAAGGTTGCCCCGGCGATCGTCTTCATCGACGAGATCGACACCATCGGCCGTGCGCGCGGGGGTGCGCGCGCCTTCGGAGGACACGACGAGCGGGAACAGACGCTCAATCAGATCCTGACGGAGATGGATGGATTCTCGGGGCATGAAGGGGTGGTCGTGCTTGCGGCCACCAATCGACCGGACGTGCTCGATCCAGCCCTGTTGCGGCCCGGCCGATTCGATCGGCAGATCATGGTCCATCCGCCGGACCAGAAGGGCCGCGTGGAAATTCTCAGGGTGCACACGCGCAAGGTTCCGCTCGCTCGCGACGTCGATCTCGAGCAACTCGCTGGCTCAACTCCGGGTATGACCGGCGCCGATCTCGCGAATCTTGTGAACGAAGCTGCGCTTCTTGCCGCCCGGCGCAAACAGGACGCGGTCACTCAACGAGATCTCACGGAGTCGCTGGAAAAAGTGCAACTGGGAACCGCAAGGAATGTCGTCATCCCCGAAGCGGAGCGACGTCGCACGGCGTACCACGAAGCTGGGCATGCATTGCTGGGAATGCTTCAGCCTGGTGCCGATCCCGTTCGCAAGGTGTCGATCATTCCGCGAGGCCGCGCGTTGGGTGTCACGCTGTCGACACCTGAATCTGATCGCTACGGCTACGACGCGAGTTATCTTCGCGGCCGCATCATCGGTGCACTTGGTGGTATGGCGGCAGAACAAGAGGTCTTCAACATCGTGACGACCGGCGCGGAAAGCGACCTCGAACTGGTCACGCGTATCGCGCGATCGATGGTCGGCCGGTGGGGGATGTCCGAACGGATTGGCACGCTCTCGGTCCTGCCTGCGGAGGGAGATCCGCGGATGGCCGGCATCTCGGACGGACTCCTCAATGCGGTCGACGAAGAGGTGCGGCGGATCACCGATGAATGCTATTCGGAAGCGCGTAGGCTGTTACGCGCCCATCGCGACAAACTTGATGCGATTGTCGTCCAGTTGCTCGCGCGCGAGAGTCTGGACGAACCCGAGATCTACGCCGCGGCGGGAATCTCCCGCGCACTGAAACCGTCACCGACGCCAGTCCTGGCTAGCGTGAAGAGATCGTCACTCGTCAGTCACGATGTCCCGCCCTGATCCCCTTCTGTGTCCACGCTCGGTTTCGAGGTCGTCAGTCTCTTCTCGCAGCACATCAGAAAAACCATTCTCGCTGACACTTCCGATCAGGGTGAACCGCCTCGCGCAGCAGCCCCGCTTCGTCTGCCTGCCCGGCAGACATGGATCCCTCCACAAAGAGTGTGAACGTTACAAAATGAACCCCCACACCTCAAATCGAAATGGCCACCTGTAGAAGATCGGTCGTTTGGCGGCCGATCCTGGCGGCCCGCAATTTGCTCTATAAGTGGATGACGATTGCCATGCGGGTACTTTTCACTTCCTCCGTCCGCGCCTGCC